>ENA-OQHZ01000067-OQHZ01000067.1-human-gut-metagenome-genome-assembly--contig:-NODE-67-length-90741-cov-9.468477_pt1 | contig 90741 bp, 82 predicted proteins | sample MGYA00242642_ERZ504734 | MGnify/ENA primary metagenome ERZ504734 (study PRJEB26092, sample SAMD00036210) | human gut metagenome | host: Homo sapiens | study: EMG produced TPA metagenomics assembly of...
CGGATTCGCGCCTCAGGACTCAGCGCAACGCGTTGCGCTGAGTCCTGAGTCTGTTGCAATGAAGATGAGAATCAAGGGAAGAATATGAACACGGGATTGCGTTCCACCGCACGCTGACCGAGTTCCAGTACGCGCTCTCAAACGGCCGCATCACGTACTACCTGCAGCCCCAGGTCGATATGGAAACCGGCGAGATCATTGGCGCCGAGGCACTCACCCGCTGGATTGACAAGGATGGCTCTCTCATTTCGCCCGCAACGTTTATCCCCGCACTCGAGGAAAGCGGCTTTGTGGTGACGCTCGACAAGTACATTTGGCAGGGTGTCGCCTCGTGGCTGCGCGAGCGTCTCGATCGCGGCCTTCGCGTGGTTCCGGTCTCGCTTAATGTGTCGCGCGTGGATATCCTTGCCTGCGACGTTGCCGAGCATATGGGGGCGCTTGCCGCCCAATACAACCTGCCGCCCGAGCTCATGCGTATCGAGATCACCGAGACGGCTTATACGGGAGAGTCCGAAGCCGTGGACAAACTGACAGCCGACTTGCACACCCGCGGCTTCTCGACCTATATGGACGATTTTGGCACCGGTCAGTCCACGCTCGCGATGCTCAAGAACGTCAACGTCGACGTCATCAAGCTCGACCGCACCTTTGTGCCCACCGACCGCGATCAAGGCCGCAGCGCGCAGATCGTGTCATCGATGCTCGAGATGGCGCAGTCGCTCCATCTGCCCATTGTAATCGAAGGCGTCGAGACAGATGAGCAGGCGAACATGCTACGCCACATGGGTGCCCGCTACGCTCAGGGCTTCCTCTACTACCGCCCCATGCCGGCGAAGGATTTTGAGGCATTACTCGATGGCGGCAATAACAACTGATACGCTCGCGCGCAAAACGCCACCGCCGAAGGGGGCATTTGTCTCCATTAGCTAACTTATATCCCCAGTTCAAACCGAATTGGGGATATGATACAAACCGTTGTTCCGCCCAAGGAGGTTATCCATCATGAACGAGTCATATCGCCTGGGTGAGCAATCGATTATTGCCTATCTTCAGCGACTTGCGAATGGCATCTCGACCGCCGAACTCGATGTTGCCGCGCTGCCTGCTGAGCTGCGCGCCGTTGGCGAGCAACTGCAAAAGACGCATGCCATCCTGCAACAAGAGCGCCGGCTGCTTGAGAGCAACGCCTATATCGACCCGCTCACCAACTTGGGCAACCGCGGCGGACTCGACCGTCACGTCGAGCAACTCTGGCACAAAGGTGACCCCTTCACCTGCGCCTATATTGACATCGACCATCTCAAACATTGCAATGATAGGTTTGGCCACGCCGAAGGCAATCGCTATATTCTGAGCATCTGCCGCACGCTCTCCGAAACCATGGAGCACGATGAGATGCTGTTCCGCATCGGTGGAGACGAGTTTGTGCTCATCTCGCTCTCCGCAAACGAGACCGAACTCGAGCAGCGCTTGGAGCGGGTACGTGCCGGGCTGATCGAGGCGAGCTCAGGTGGCAAGGCGCCCATGATCGCCAGCTTTAGCTTTGGCTGCTCGCGCGTCGATCCACTTGCCGGCGACACGCGTCGCCAGATGACGATGGATGCCGATCGCAAGATGTATCGCTATAAGCTTATGCATCGCGTGCAGCAACCGAAAGACAATGACGCGCCGCAACGCCCAATCGTCGACCAGCTTCCCTGCAACGACCGGGTGTTCCAAGCGATCTCCATGAGCTCCGAGACGCGCTATCCGTTCATCCTCAATCTCGATACGGGAGAATCGCAATGGTCGGTCAACGCCGTGCGCGATTTTGACCTGCCCTCCCAGCACCCTTTTAACTCACTCGACATGTGGCTCGCCCGCGTTCATCCCGAGGACCGCGACAACGTACGCACCGAGCTCGACATGGTGATAAACGGCACGTGGCACTTCCACTACATGCAGTATCGCGTAATGGATGCCACCGGAAAATACGTGCTTTGCGACTGCACGGGCTACCGTTTGGACGGCACCGATACCGAGCCCAGCATGTATGTGGGCATTATCATCAACCGAAGCTTGGCAGATACGACCGACTCGGTAACGGGCCTGGGCGATGTCCACGCCCTGGTCAACGCTATTGGAGAGATGCGCCGCGTGGCGCGCGAGGCAGGCTTTATTGCCATTAAGGTCGACGATATCGCTGAGGTCAATGCCCGCTTTGGCTTTGATGCGGGCGACCGTGTTTTGGCAGAAAGCGCTGCCTGCCTCATGGATTGTTCGCGTGGCAAGGGTCGCCTGTTCCGCTCGACGGGACCAATGTTCGTGGCGCTTTTCGATGAGCTCGGCCCCGAGGCAATCGACGAGCTCGCAAACGAAATCGAACGATTCCTGGGTTCTCCCGTGCTCATCGGCTCGCTTGAATATCAGCCGCCCATTCGCGTGGCCACGCTCCATCTGAACAGCGTTGACCGACAGCCCGTTTCCATTTTGAACGAGCTCAAAGCGTTGCTCGGTAAAGCCGTGCAGGTTCCAGGTACCAAACTGGATTAGCACCGCGCCCGCACCGCCTCCCCCATCGTGCGATAATCCTCTGCAGAAGTCACCAACAGCAGAGGGAGTTTGTGATGAAGGTTCTTTTGGTCAATGGCAGTCCCAAGGCAAACGGCAACACCGCCCGCGCACTCGCCGAAGTCGCCGAGCAACTCAACGCCGAGGGTATCGATACCGAGGTGTTCCAGCTGGGCGCCAAGCCCATTCGCGACTGCATTGGCTGTGGCCAGTGCGGCAAGCTCGATTGCCGCTGCACCTTTGACGACGACGTGGTGAACGAGCTGATCGCTGCCGCCGAGCAGGCAGATGGCTTTGTCTTTGGCTCCCCCGTCTACTATGCGCATCCCAGCGGACGCATCCTCTCGGCTCTCGACCGCGCATTCTATGCTGGCAGCAAGGCCTTTGCGCACAAGCCGGGTGCCGCGGTCGCCGTCGCCCGCCGTGGCGGCACGTCGACCACCTTCGACGTGCTCAACAAGTACTTCACCATCAACCAGATGCCCGTCGTTGCATCTACCTACTGGAACAACGTCTTTGGCGCCATGCCGGGCGAGGCCGCCCAGGACGCCGAAGGCCTTGCCACCATGCGAAACATCGGCAAAAACATGGCCTGGCTGCTGCGCTGCATCGAGGCGGGAAAGGCCGCCGGCATCGAGGCCCCCGAGGCCGATCGCGCCAGGACCAACTTCATTCGTTAGAACGGCGGAACATACACATGAATATTCAGATCTTTGGCACCAAAAAGTCCTTCGATACCAAGAAGGCCCAGCGCTATTTTAAGGAGCGCCGCATTAAGGTGCAGTTTATCGACCTGAAGGAAAAGGAGATGAGCAAGGGCGAGCTCACGAGCGTGATGCAGGCGGTCGGCGGCATCGATAAGCTGCTCAACCCCAAAGCCAAGGACGAGGAAACGCTCGCGCTCATCCAGCACCTCACCCCCAGCCAGCGCTTCGATAAGCTGCTCGAGAATCAGCAGGTTCTAGCCGAGCCCATCGTGCGCAACGGCAAGAAGGCCACCGTCGGCTATTGTCCCGACGTATGGGGAGCCTGGGAGTAGCCTGTGTTATTTGTCGGCGCGTGGGTATAAGAGCAGGCGTTTGGCATAAGATTCAACTGTAAGCCAAGTCTAACAAAGGAGGGCACATGCCCAACAAACCCGTGAAGATCATCATGCTTACCGGATACCTCGGTGCCGGCAAGACCACGCTGCTCAACCACATCCTCGCCAACGACGGCGGCATCCGCGCCGCCGTGATCGTCAACGATATCGGCGAGATCAACGTCGACGCCAGCCTTATCGCCGACGGCGGCCTTTCCGAGACCGACGACCTTATCCCGCTCACCAACGGCTGCATCTGCTGCACGCTTTCGGACGATCTGGCCAACCAGCTGCAGGGCATCGCCGATTCGGGCAAGTTCGACTACATCATCATCGAGGCCTCGGGTATTTGCGAGCCCATCCCCATCGCCTACACCATCTCGAGCTTCTGCGACGAGGCCAAGGTGGGCGGCGAGCCCAAGCTCGCGCTCGACAACATCGTGGCCGTGGTCGACTGCGCCCGCATGTACGACGAGTTCAACGGCGGCCGCGACCTGCTCGCCGAGGATATCGACGAGGACGACATCGAGAGCCTGCTCATCCAGCAGATCGAGTTTTGCTCCACGCTGATTCTTAATAAGACTGACACCGTCACCCCCGAGCAGATCGCAGAGCTTAAGGCCATCGTGCGCAGCCTGCAGAAGGACGCCGTGATTGTCGAAGCCCAAAACGGCGAGGTCCCCATGGAGGAGCTGCTCGACACCGGCCGCTTCGACTTTATGCGCGCCTACAACTCCGCCGCTTGGATCGAGGCCATGGAGCATCCCGAGGAGCACGACGACCCCGAGGTGCTCGAGTACGATATCGAGACCTTTGTGTACTCGCGCCGCAAGCCGTTTGACCTACAGAAGTTCACTGATTTTGTTGAGCAGGAGTGGCCCGACGAGGTCATTCGCGTCAAGGGCCCGCTGTGGCAGACCGGCAATCCGGACATGTGCTACATGTTTGAGCAGGCCGGCCACCAGATGCGCCTGATGGAGAACGGTCTGTTTGTCGATTCTGCGCCCGAGGGCGAGAAGCAGAAGATCATCGACGAGAACCCCGAGATCATGCAGATTTGGGACGACGAGACGGGCGACCGCATGACGAGCCTGTGCATCATCGGCCGTCACATGGACAAGGACGCGCTCATCGCCGCGCTCGATGCCTGCCTGACCGACTGGCACCGCGCCTAGGTTATCGAAGCGGGCATTTTCCGCCCACGTAACCGCCAAACCACCACGAAGGTGCCTGTCCCCTTCGTGGTGGTTTTTCGTTCTATGCCAAGGAGATTCATGTTCAATATCGTGCTGTATGCACCCGAGATTCCGGCCAATACGGGTAATATCGGCCGCACCTGCGTGGTCACCGGTGCCCATTTGCACCTGGTAGAGCCGCTGGGCTTTTCGCTCGACGACAAGACGGTGCGTCGCGCCGGCCTGGGCTACTGGCAAAACCTGAACGTGACGACATATGCCGGCTGGGAGGATTTCCTTGCGCGCAACGGCCTCTCCCCTGCCGACGAGCGCCTGCATCTGTTGACCAAAAAGGCACGCCGCACCTATGCGCAGAGTACCTACCGCGATGGCGACTACTTGGTCTTTGGCAGCGAGAGCTCGGGCATTCCCGAGCCACTGCTCGCCGCGGCGCCCGAGCGCTGCGAGCGCATTCCCATGCTGCGCGATTGTGACTCACTCGACAACGCCGAGGCCTGGGAAGCCCACGAGGAATCGCTGGGACATACCGAGGACAGCCACGAGGCCATCCTTCGGCAGGATATCTGCGGCAACTTCGTCAATCCGGACGACTACCGCATCAGCGCACTCAACCTCTCCAACAGCGCCGCCATCGTCCTCTACGAGGCCCTGCGCCAGACAGGCTTTCCGGGAATGTGACAAAGGGACAGTCTCGTTGTCATATCGGACAATTGTCACATTGACACCCTTCAAACGAAATCAGAGATGCCCGCTATCGCAACGTAAGGCATCGCGATAGCGGGCATTCAGCTGAATCAGTAATTTGATTTCAAAGGTAGATATTAATCTTCGAATTCGACATTGACCCTTACGTCTGGGCCACAGAACGTCGACACCTGCTTTTTCACCAGTTTTACTGCACGTTCATCAGATTTTTCCAGCATGCCACTTTCTTGAACCTTTTGCCTCTGGTCCTTATCAGCCTGCTGAAGCAATTTATTTAAATCGTCCGTACTGACCTGATTCCAATTAAGAAAACCATTGTCCTCAACGTACTTTTTAAGCGAGTTCGGATCCGTTGACAACGTCACGATCTCGGAATGCGGAAGCGTAACATTAACAGATTTTATTACCGACTCGTTGTTTTTCGAACGATGGACTTTGACCTTCAGGTTCTCATCGTCTACGTTCAGGCCGATATCCGCCTTGCCATCGATGGTCGCTACATATCGCTTAGTAGTAAATGGATTGTTAAAACCAAACGGATTCCCTGCGTCGTCAATATATAGAACCTGAGTAAAATCGTATTCGTAGGTAAGCAACTTCGTTACCGGCTTAATTTCTTCCCGAATCGAATCATCGCTTATAACGGTCTGATCGCGCGTCAACCACAGGTACACGCAGCCGCCGCAAGCTGCAATCAAGCCTAACGCCAATAGGGCGACAATTATCTTCTGGCCAATTGTTTTAAACGGATTGGAAACGCTCATTTAGCCCTTGTCCTCCAGTTGTCCTCAGGGTAATTACGGACTCAATTCATTTATATTGGGTTTTGATGTCAACCAATTCAGAAAGGAAGGACTTAAATCCAACATAATATAAATACACATTCATACGTTAATTTAATACCTATTCTGCTGCACGTAACTTTAGAAAGATTGGGGCACAGACCATAGGCCGGCACCCCAATCCATACATAGGCATCATAACGCGTTGATCATTCGATCATACGCCCACGTTAATCAACTGAAACGCTGACGCCCATCCGCTGATCTCGGTCGCTATATCCGATCATCAGCTCCCGTCCCTTTTTATCCTTTGCGCAAAAACTGCTGTCATACGAATATTCGATGTCCTTGTATCCCTTTTTCTTGCAAGCTTTGATGTATTTGTCGTACCCATCATGATCGATGCCAAATGCGACAAACGAAAGGCAGTCTTTTTCGTCTAACGACGTATAAACGATAGGGCAATCAGGCTTCGGCAAGGATTTTGCAAGGGCTTTTGTTGGCCAGTCATACGCCTTGACACCGCCCTTTGATGAAGTCGTATAGGTTTTCGACTTGAAACTATAGTACTCGAGATATATCTTTCCATCGCCGCCTAGATAGGCAATAGTCGCCACTGAAGGCTCCATCAGGTCATATTGATTCTGCTGGGCATTGGCGACATAGTCACCATGAATAATGCACGGAACGCTATCAACCGATTTTCGCTTCTCGACGATTCGCTGGCTATCCGCCGTCATTATCAGCGTTGAATAATCGTGCGCAGCCTCTTCCTCATCAAAAACGTCAGTAAACAGGAGTTTCTGTTCGTCAGTCAACTCCCCTTTCGGCTCAAACTGAATAGTGAACTGAGCAATATCGAAGCTCGATTTATTGTCATATTCAAATGTCATCATCTCGACGCCATCAACAACGCCTTCTGAGACACTCCAGTTTAGTTGATCGATTTTTACTGAATCCTTCTTACCTGGCTTTGGCTTCTTTCCACTTTTCTTAGTCGCTGCAAATGCGCATGTCGGACTCCAGCCGCGACCCGTAATTCCGAGTGGTAGAGAAATGCCGATTAGCGCCGCCGCGCTAAAAGCCAGAACTGCCGTAAATAACTTTTTCTTCATTACATATCCCTTGGTAGTCGTTTAACCTCCCCCTCGTCAAATAGCAGACGAATTGGCGACGCAGTGGCACTATTTGATTCAAGGGCGTGAACTGGATAAACATCGAGGGAAGGAGTGGGCCCTGTGCAATAAACTCCCCTCGTCAAAATGTCTAGCTAAAGAGGACGGGCAGACGGCGAACGGTCATATCCGTTCGCGTCCGCCCGTCTCCAACGATCAAACGTCGATGCGCTAACGTTCAAAAGCATTGCGGCCTCTTGCCTCGTAACCTCACCTCCTTCGAATGATTTGATGACATCGCGGTAGCTATCCGGACGTTCGAGCGTCGGTCTCCCAAACCTCACACCCCGCAGACGCGCCGACGCGATACCCTCCGCCTGGCGCTGCTTTATGTTTTCGCGCTCCACCTGAGCCACGTAGCTCAAAACCTGAAGCACTAGGTCGGCAATAAAAGTCCCCGTAATTCCATTGGGTTGTTCGCGTGTATCAAGCAATGGCATATCGAGCACCACGATGGCAACGCGTTTGTCCGTCGTTAGGCGACGCCATTCATCGAGAACTTCACGGTAGTCGCGACCCAATCGGTCGATACTCTTAATCACCAGAACGTCCCCTTCGCGCAGACGACGAAGAAGACGCTGGTACTGAGGACGCCTGAAGTCCTTTCCACTCGCTTTGTCAGCATAGATCAAATTCGTTTGGACCGGAAACCGCTCCAGCGCATCCAGTTGGCGATCCAGGTTCTGGTCTGCTGACGAAACTCGAGCATACCCATAGATTCTGTTTTTCATGATTGCCCCTATCAGCCGCACGATGGCAGCTTCAGCTCATCTGAGAGCCCACTCACAATAGGGCGTGCAAATTTCGCGAATGGGTTGAACCCATTTTCGGGTTCCAACGTAAGCTATTCAAGCACCGCTTCGACAACGCACGGCGCCAACCTTATACTTTGAAATGAAATTAATCGTTTTTAATTGAGATTAACTAGAATAAAATGAAATTAACCTGAGACGCTAAAGGAGGGCATTGTGGAATACCTCGAAAACCCGTTTACCCCTAGCTTTGGCGAGGTTCCTGCCCATCTCGCTGGCAGACAACAGATTATTCGGGATTTGGACCGTGCCTTCTCGAGCCAGCGCAGACGCCCGGAATTGACCTCGATCTTCTCAGGCGCGCGTGGAACCGGTAAAACTGCTCTCATGTCGTCGCTCGCGACAAGGGCGGAATCCCATGGCTGGATTGCCGTAAAGACGACCGCGCTCTCGGGAATGCTTGAGGAAATCGAGTTCGGGGCCAAACGTGCTGCAGGCCATCTTATCGACCCGTCTAACAACTTCGAAGTAACCGGTCTCGGAATTGCACCGCTCGGCAGCATCGAGGTCAATCGCGTTCACGATGTCTCAACCTGGCGTTATCGCATGAGCGACATCATCGACCAGCTCAACGAGGCGGGCACCGGTCTGCTCGTCACGGTTGACGAGGTGGACCCGACACTCGACGAGATGATTCAGCTCGCAGCGACGTATCAGCACTTTGTGACCGATGGGAAACGCGTCGCCCTGCTCATGGCGGGACTTCCCAACAACGTATCGACGCTACTGAACCACAAGACGGTCTCGTTCCTTCGCCGCGCCCAACAATATCATCTGGGTCGCATTGCCGACTATGACGTGCGCGAGGCCCTAATTCGCACAATCCAGGAAAACGATCGCCTAGCAGATGCTGAGGGAATCGATAGAGCCGTTCGCTCGATCTCTGGTTTTCCCTTCCTATTGCAACTCGTAGGCTACCGTGCCTGGGATCTTACAAGCGATTCGAAGGAAATCTCGTCACGTGACTTTGACCTAGGAATCAAAATCGCACGCGACGAGATGGATGACCGAATCCTCGCGGCAACCTATCGGGAACTCACTGCAGAGGACAAGCGATTCCTCATCGCCATGCTCGATGACGAGGAAGAGTCCACCACCGCTGACCTTGTCGAACGCCTTAAGCGTTCTCCGCAGCAGGTCTCCCGCTACCGACGCCGCATGATAGATGCCGGCATCATTGGAGAACGCGGGCGCGGAATCGTCGCTTTTGAATTGCCATTCTTCCGCGACTATCTCGCCGCTCAATGCGTGAAATAGAAGTCAATGTGACAAAGGGGCAGTCCCTTTGTCACATCGCCTATAGATAGCGGCCGGTAATGCTCTTGGGGCAGGCCGCGATGTCGCCCGGCGTACCGGTGCAGACGATTTGCCCGCCCGCGTCGCCGCCACCCGGACCCATGTCGATCACGTAATCGGCGTTACGGATAAGGTCGAGGTCGTGTTCGATCACGATAACCGTGGCGCCCTTGGCAACGAGTCCGTCAAACACACTCAGCAGCACCTGAACATCGAGCGGATGCAGGCCGATGGTGGGCTCGTCGAACACGAATACGGCATCGTCCTGCACGCGGCCCATCTCGCTCGCAAGCTTAAGTCGCTGCGCCTCGCCGCCCGAGAGCGCCGGCGTGGGCTCGCCAAGTGTCAGGTAGCCCAGACCCAGGCCATGCAAGGTCTGCAGGCGCGCCTGAACTTTCTTGAGTCCCACCGTGGCGTCGAGGGCCTCGTCCACACTCATGTCCATGAGCTGCGGCAACGTGAGCAGACTGCCGTCCCTGCCCTCACGATGGATATGCGAGGCTGCGTCTGCATAACGCGAGCCACGGCATGCAGGACAGACAATCTCGACATCGGGCAAAAACTGCACGTCGAGCGATATCGAGCCCGTGCCATCGCACGTGGGGCAGCGCAAAGCGCCAGTGTTGTAGCTAAAGGCACCCGCCTTATACCCTGACGCCTTGGCCTCGGGCGTACGGGCGAAGGCGCGGCGCAGCTCATCATGGATGTCGGCATAGGTCGCTACCGTCGAGCGTACGTTGGCGCCGATGGGCGTGGCGTCAATCAGGTTGGCGCGCGCGATGCCCTCAGCATCGACCCAACGCACGTGCCTTGGCAGGCGCTCACCGGCTGCCTGTGCCTTGAGCGCCGGGATGAGCGTCTCGAGCACCAGTGTCGTCTTGCCCGAACCCGAAACACCCGTCACCGCGACAAGGCGGCCGCGCGGGATATCGACTTCGAGTGGTTTGACGGTATGGATGGCATCGGTCGCCATGCGGATATGGCCTAGGTCGAACATTTCGTCGTCAGCCACCTGCGGGCGCAGACGCTTGGGGTCCGAGCGCAAGAACGGCGCGATGCGGCTGCCCTGCGATTGTTCGACCTCGTCTACCGTACCGGCGGCGATTACATGGCCGCCGCCTGCTCCCGCAACGGGGCCCATCTCGACCAGATAGTCGGCTTCTGCCAGCACGCGCGTGTCGTGGTCGACAACAACCACGGTATTGCCGTCGACCACCAGATCGCGCATCACGCCCACCAAGCCGTCGACATTGGCAGGATGCAAGCCAATCGAAGGCTCGTCCAGCACATACAGCACGCCCGTCGATCGGTTGCGGACCACGCGGGCAAGCTGTACGCGCTGGCGCTCACCCGTGGAGAGCGTGGCGCCGGCGCGGTCGAGCGAAAGGTAGTCGAGACCCAAATCGACCAGGCGACGGGCCGTGCTCAAAAACGAATCGCAGATATCCGTCGCCATGGGCTGCATCTCGGTCGGCAAGGATGCGGGCACTCCGCGCACCCACTCAATCGCCTCGCCCAGCGTCATGGCCGCCGCCTGCGCCAGATCGATACCACGCACCTGGGGCTGGCGCGCAGCCTCGGAAAGACGCGTGCCTCCGCAATCGCGGCACGGTCCCTCGCGCAAAAAGCGCGCAACGCGCTTGAGGCCCTTGTCGTCCTTAACCTTGGCGAGCGCATTCTCGACGGTATAGACGGCGTTGTAATAGGTAAAGTCGAGCGGCGTGGCGCCCTCGCCATTTTTGGGAACGTAGAGAATGTGCTTCTTAACTGCCGGGCCATGGAACACGATGTCGCGCTCTTGAGGCGTGAGCTGGTTAAACGGCACGTCGGTACGCACGCCCATCTCGCCGGCCACCTGCTTCATCAGGTCCCACATGAGCGTGCCCCAGGGAAGCACCGCGCCCTCGTTGATGGTCTTTGACTCGTCGGGCACCAGGCTCGCCTCGTCCACCTCGCGCATGACGCCGGTGCCGCCGCAGGTAGAACACGCGCCGCCACTGTTAAAGGCAAGGTCCTCGGCCCCCGGCGCATAGAACTCGCGGCCGCACGCGGGGCACGTGAGCGACAGGCCCGCGGCCACGTTAAGGCTCGGCTCCACACGCGTCCCGCAATGCGGGCACACGTGATGAGCGCAGCGGCTAAAGAGCAGGCGCAGGCTGTTGTTGAGCTCGGTCATGGTGCCAAAGGTCGAGCGCACGCCTGGCACACTAGGACGCTGATGCAATGCGAGTGCCGCCGGCACGTGCAACACCTCGTCCACCTGAGCATGCTCTGCCTGTGTCAGCCGACGGCGGGTATAAGTGCTGAGCGCCTCCAGATAACGACGCGAGCCCTCGGCATACAGAACCCCCAGCGCCAGCGAGCTCTTGCCCGAACCCGACACGCCGGCAATGCCCACAAGCCTTCCCAGCGGAATATCGATATCGATGTCCTTGAGGTTATGGACACGCGCGCCATGCACCTCGATAGCACTTGGCTGTTGCGACACTGTCACCGCTCCCCTTCCTATTGATCGAATGTGACAAAGGGACAGTCCCTCATGTCACATTACTCGTGCCATAAAATGTGATCGCGAATGTACTTGCTCAGCATGGGCACGGTAAACCGGACGAGGCCGTATCCGGCAGCCTCGATGACGCGCTCGCGAATCAGGCTTGCGCGATATTTACTCGCCCAGCTCTGGGTACGGTCGCAGCGCTCAATGATATCCGCCATGCGCGTTGGCTTGTCCTCGTCAACCGCCATGGCCTCGATAAAGAGACGCTGCGGACTGCGCAGCCCGTAATACAGAGGCGCGTCAACCGCTTCGTAGAACTCGGAGACGGCATCCGCATGGCCATCCTTGACATCGCGCCTTTCAATGACTTGCGAGCCACGCCGGACAGCAGACCGCCACATGTAATATCCCACCAACTGAACCATATAGGGATGCCCCATGCTCTTGTGCGCTGCAAGGTCCGCCGTCCCCGCATCAACGCAAAGACCGGCACACTCGACCGTCTGGATATACGAATCGCGCACCTTGGGCAAAGAAATCGTCCCCAACGTACGCTGCTGGGCACGTCGCAAAAACGTCACGCTCGGCTCTTCGAGCAGATCGTCAACCATACTGGGCAAGCCGGCAAAGACCAGCGCAAGTCCTCGCTGATTGCTATCGGGCAAGCCCGTGGCATCCTGATCTCCCAGCACCTGCTGATAGAGAACGGCAAGAGCCGCCAGCTCCTCGATAGACGCAGATTGCGCCTCGTCAATCGCAAACAGGATGCCCTTACCAGGACCGAGCTTCTTGAGCCTCTCGTTGACCAGCCCCCGCAACGTCTCGCCTTTTGCCCGTGCCGCCTCGACCGACATTCGGCCAAATGACGGCCCAAACTCCATTGACGTCACAACGGGTTTATTCGAGCGAAGCGCGTCGGCCAAGCGGTCGCATAAACCAAGCGAAGCGGAATCGGAGACAACCGCCCATCCGCGCTCACTGGCCAGACGTTGCAGCTCCCGCAGGAGAACCGTTTTGCCACAGCCGCGGTTTCCCGTAATGAGCATGAGCCTGCCCGGCGCCCCGGCGCCGTTATCGAGCCCTTCCTCAAAATCTTCGATGACCGACTCGCGACCGATGAGCACCGGAGGTCGCTTACCAGCCGTTGGCTTAAAGGGATTTGGATTCATGTCGGCCTCCTCGGATTGGCAAACGCTGGTAATAGTTATACCAACTTATACCGAGTTATACCAACTGAATGTGACAAAGGGACTGTCCCTTTGTCACATGTGGCCGAAAAATTTTGCGTCGGCGGGGCGATAGGGGCGGAAGGTGGTGGGGTCGACCTTTACGTGTGCCGCGGCGGGTACGTCGTACCATTTGACCGTATAGCCGGCGCCGTGAGCGCAAAAGACCGAGTCGGGCGTGTTGGGCAGATCGGCCTCGGGCTCATAGGCGGCCGCCTCGATGACGCGCTCGGCATCATGGCAAGCCGCATAACCGGCAAACTCAAGGTACAAATGCCCGCGGCCGCTCGTGTAGGCAGCCACCTCCAGCGCATAATCCTGCACCTCGGATGCCGGCACGCGACCCACAAGCTTCGCCCGGTCGCCCGCCATCGCCGGCGGGTCGTACTCGGCGCCCATGCGCGTGACATCCGAGAGCGCCCTGCCCACGCACTCCCCCGGTACCTCGAGCTCAAAGTGATACCACGGTTCCAGCAGCACCGCCGCACCGGCCTCACGCGCCCGCATCAAGCCCTGGCGAATCGCGCGATACGTGGCCTGCCGAAAGTCACCGCCCTCGGTATGCTTGGCATGCGCACGGCCGCCCGTGAGCGTAATGCGCACATCGGTGATGGGCGAGCCGGTCAGCACGCCCAGGTGATCGCGCTCCATGGCGTTGGTGAGCGCCAGGCGCTGCCAGTTCAGATCGAGCTCGTCGGTCGAGGCAACGGTACCAAATTGCACGCCCGAGCCCGCCGGCAGCGGCTCCAGGCGCAGGTGCACCTCGGCGTAATGGCGCAGCGGTTCAAAGTGGCCCACACCCTCGACGGGCTGCGCGATAGTCTCCTTATGGAGAATGCCGCCGGGCTCAAACTCGATTGAAAGGCCAAAGCGATCTGCCAACACCTGCTGCACGACCTCGAGTTGCACGGCGCCCATCAACTGCAAATGGATCTGCTCAAGATGCGTATTCCAGCTTACGCCGAGCATGGGGTCTTCATCCGCCAACTCGGTCAGCGCTTTAAACACCGCATGGACATCGTGTTCGCCCGGTAGCACCGTATAGGTGAGAACCGGCGCAATGACGGGCGCATCGCACACGGGCTCCGCGCCCAAGGCATCCCCCGGGCGAACGTGCGCAAGACCCGTCACGGCACAGATACCGCCAGCGGCAACTTCCTGGGCAAGCTCGTACTTCTCTCCGTTATAGATGCGCACCTGATCGACCTTTTGCTCCCATGCCTCGGCGCCGGAACGTCCGTCAATCATCTGTTTGGCATGCAGTGTGCCGCCGGTCACTTTAACCCAAGCCAAGCGCTCGCCACGAACACCTCGGCTGACGCGATAGACGCGCGCGGCGAACTCCGGGGCCCACGCCTGTTCACGCATCAGCGTGCACATGCCATCCAGCAGCTCGCCCACGCCCTGGTCCTTGAGCGCCGAGCCGGCAAAGCAGGGAAAGAGCTTGCGCTCGACAACCATGCGCGACAGCGTTGCGACAGAAAGCTCGCCCGTCTCAAGAAACTCATCGAGCGCCGCCTCGTCCAGCGCAGCAGCGTCCTCCTGAACGGCACCACCCGCCAGTAGTTCGCTGGCATCTAGGCGGCCCTCGGAAAGGCGCTGCCCAAGTTGTGCCAGTAAAACATCGCGGCCGGGATGCTCCAAATCAATTTTGTTGATAAAGACGAACGTCGGGATGTCATAGCGCGCAAGCAGGCGCCACAGGGTTTCGGTGTGTCCCTGCACGCCATCGTTGGCGCCCACAACCAAAATCGCGTAGTCCAGGGCACGCAGCGTGCGCTCCGCCTCGGCAGAAAAGTCGACATGGCCGGGAGCGTCCACGAGCATAACGTGGGTTTCGCCGTGGTCGAGCACAGCCTGCGACGAGAAAATCGTGATGCCGCGTTCGCGCTCGATCGCGTCAGTGTCTAGATGCGAATCGCCATCGTCCACGCGGCCGCGCTTGCGAATGCGACCCGCGTTGAACAGCATGGCCTCGGCCAGCGTGGTCTTGCCGGCATCGACATGCGCCAAGATTCCAACGACCGCTTGCTTCGACATGACTCTCCTCTTATTGCAAGCCCATCGCACGCGGCAACGGGCGTTCACGCTCCACACTGGATGATACAATTTACGGGCCGGTGGGCGAAGCGGGCCCTATCCCCCGACCGAGCTCATCGCCCCGCGTTGCCGCGCGGCGATTTTCGCAGGTTCGCGCCTTGCGAAAGCCGGCACCTCCCCTTTTTGTCTGCCCGGGTTCATCTGGAACCGCAGCGACGCGAGCCCACAACAACGCGTTTTACCAAAAATGGCCCCACCCGGGGCCATTTTCATTTAGATGGAGTGTTGGCATGCGCCTGGGCGCCTACGCTTCACGCAGCCAGTCGAACGCAAAGCGCGGCGTACCGTCCGACACATACACGACGCCGGCGCGCTCGAATCCCGCCTTCATGCTCGCGCCCTGCATGGGCAGGTTGTCCGCGTGCGTATCGATACGCAGATGGTCGGCGCGCTCCTTGGCAAAGGCAAACATCGCAGCCGCGATACCGTGCACGGTGCCGTCGGACGCCACGCGGTGCAGTACGGCGTACGGAGTGTCGCTACGCCACTGGCCGTCCTCGATGACGTCGTAGCACTCGTCCGGGCCCGGCAAAAAGGCAAACGTCGCCACCACGCGACCGTCGACTTCGCACACATAGCTGCCACCGGCGGCGATATCGGCAGCCAGCTGCTCGGCAGAAGGCGTGCCCTCGGGCCACTGCGTGGCGTTGCCATGCGCACGCATAAAGGCGCGGGCCGCGTCATAGATAGCCATGACGGCGGGAATGTCGGTATCGAGGGTTTTTCTGATCATCACGCGGCGACCTCACGTTTATTGGTATCACTTTGATTGAGCAATGATACCAACGTTTTGAGAAGGGCGCGAAGCAGATGGGTAGCAAAAAGCGAGCCGCCTGGTCAAAAGCCAAAAGCGAGTTTTTGGGCGCTGCCACGGGCGGCGATATGAGCGACCTGTTTGCACGCGAAGACGTGCGCCGCGACGCACTAGACGCCGAGCGCGATGAAGCCTGGCGCTACAAGTCGTGCGAGCGCAAAAACCGTTACGACACGCGCGCCGAGGCCGAGGCAGTTATGGCCGACTGCGAAAACCGTGGGCGGCGTGGTTTGGCCTGCTACAAATGCGAATACTGCGACGGGTGGCACCTGACGTCGCATCCTTGGAAATAGGCGCTGCATCGACGCGGCGCTGACGGAGTGCCGGCCATCGCACGCAAACTACGGGCGCGGCGGCACCAAAACATCGTAGCGGACGGCCTTGCCCGCAAGCTGATAGCTCGGCTTAACGCCGGCAAGCAGCGGCCCCTTCACCGGCCGCTTGATAACAACCTTGCGCGGGTGCGGTGCAAGCGCAGCTTCGACCAGCGTCTCCTCATCGGCGCACGGCTGCTCCAAATGGTGCAAGAGCTGGAACTTCTTTTTAACCGCCGCGCTCTTGGTGCGCTCGGGAAACATGGGGTCCAGATACACCACGTCGGGAGCCGCGAGCTCAACGCGCTCGACCAGCTCAGCCGTATGGCGAAGGCCGGCAATGCTGTCCTCGCCCGCATGTAAGCGCATGCGCGCCACAGCAGCCGCAAGCGCCGGATCATCTGCCGCGCGATCCAAGGCGTCCTTGAGGAGTGCCGCGATTACGCAATCCTGTTCATACAGATCGACGGTAAAGCCCGCGGCCGCCAGCAGCAGCGAATCCTCACCAAAGCCCGCCGTGGCATCAATCGCCCATGGGCGCTCGATGCCTTTTGTGCGCGCAACCTTTACCAGCAGCTCTTGCTGCAGGCGGCCCTGCTTGAGTCGTGGCAGCATGCGGCCAAAATCGGCGCGCAGTTCCATCGTGCCGTCGGTGAGCGTGAGGCCCTCGGACTTCCCGGTCAGCTCAAGCCCCGCGGCCCGAGCAACAGAAAAGGGATCGACGACGCCCATGGACACTCCTTAGCAAACAAAACGAATACATGGGCGCCATTCATGTCGGCACCCAACCGTCCGTTATTGTCCCACATGCGACATGGCCCACAGCATCCCAATGCAAAGCACCGCCATCAATCCCGTGCACACGGCAGCGATCACAGAATCGCCCATACGCCTTCCCAACGACCGCGGCTCACGCACTTGCCCTGTTCCGTACATCATGGCTCCTCCTTGAGACCAGCTCCTTGTTACGGCCTCATCATCTCAGTGCCGCACATGAGCTGCCATCGATTTGGCTTACGTCCAGCTTTCCTTTTTGAAAGGTTAGGTTGGGCTGCGCAGGCTCAAGGCGCTTTCAGGCGCATGCATCGCCGCGTTGAACTACAATGTGCTTCACCATATGTGCAGCACATGAGGTACGCCAGGTTGGCGTACTCGCATCGAAAGGACCAGCCATGAGCTCCGCTCGCAAGACTCTCAAAATCCTTGCCCTCGTCTACTTTGTTTTGGGCATCGCCAGCCTCGTCATCGCCGGCGTCGGTATCGCCAGTGGCAACCTCGATTCCACGTACGGGTCAAACGCCATGCTCGCCGCGGTCGTGCTGGTCGCCAAGGGCGTTGTCGATCTTGCCGCAGGTGTTGCAGGCATCAAGGGTGCCAACAAGCCTTCGCAGGTGGATGGCGCGTTTAAGCTCGGCATCGTTGCCGCAATCGCCACGATTGCGCAGGCCGTGCTCACGCTTCCCGCGCTCGGCGGCAGCTCCGTCAATATCGTCGCCTTTGTCATCGTGGTGTACGACCTGTTCTTTGTTCAGCAGGCACACGCCGTTAAGGCCGAGAACAAGGACCGCCTGTAAGCGCTCGCTTCTCATAACCTCTGCAGCCAAGCAACTAAAAAGGGCCGATCGCGCATCTCCGCGGTCGGCCCTTTATGTTTGCCCAGATAAAACCTGCCAAAATAAACCTGTCCCTTTTTGGTAGGTTAGTGGCGGTACTCGGCGATGATGAAGTCAATGTCGGTTTGAAGGGTGTCCAAATTTGCCAGGCGCTCTTTGTCGGCAGGGCGGGTGCGGTAGTAGTACGGCGTCATCTGGAACACCGCCTCGATGTCGTCCTGGGTCTGAAGCGTAATATTCGCAGACACCCGCTGCGTTCCGACCAACTCGAGCTCGGTGGTCTGCGGCAGCTTCTCGTCGTTAAGGTACGGCGTATCGTAAAGCACTTCCTTGAGCCCAAACAGATGACGGGCACCCGGCACCACGGTATAGAGCGAGCCCTCGGGCGCCAGCACGCGGGCAAACTCACGCTCGTTAAAGGGAGCGAAGAGCTCGGTCACCATATCGAAGGCGCCATCAACCACGGGGATGTCCTTCATGTTGGCCACGAAGTAGGTCGCATCGCCGCGCTTGGCGGCAAGGCGCACCATCTCTTTGCCCAGGTCGAAACCATAAGCATCCACGCCCGGCACCGCGCCCATGGCACTGGTGTAGTAGCCCTCGCCGCAGCAAATATCGAGCAGCGTCATGGAGCCGTTCGCAGACGCTGCACGCCCAGACACCCGCTCGCGCACCAGCTCAACCATCGTATCGCGCAACGGCGCATAGTATCCGCGGTTCAGAAAGTCACGACGGCTGCGCGCCTGTGACTTGGGATCGCCCATAGAGTCGCCGCTCTTGGACGAGCGCAGTAGGTACAGATAGCCCTCGCGCGCACGGTCAAACCGGTGTCCACCCGCGCATGCAGCACCGCGCTCGTTATCCACCAGTGGCTCATGGCAAACGGGACACAACAACATGGCAACTCCTTAGCGCGAACAACACAACGCCCACCATTGTCGCACGCCTTCCCCACCTAGTCATTGGGGACGTTCTTGAAGGACTAGTCGTTTAAGAACGTCCCCAATGACTAGTCGATTAGGAGTATCATCATCTGCGCAAATAAGCACGAAAGAGCATATTAGAGATTGAGAGCGTATGGCTGACACCGTATCTAAGCACATTGACATGACCACCGGCTCGCTGTGGCGCAATATTCCCCTGTTCGCCTTCCCCGTGGCCGCCACGAGTATCTTGGAGCAGCTGTCGAACCTCATCGCCACGGTCATCATCGGTAACTTCTCGGGCGACCAGGGAACCCTCGCCATGGCGGCGGTCGGCTCCAATGTTCCGCTTACCAGCCTTATGCTCAACCTGTTTATTGGCATGTCGCTTGGCTCCAACGTGGTCATCGCCAACGCCATCGGCCGCAACGATCAGAACATGGTCAAACGCGCCGTCCATACCTCGATTTTAATGGCGCTCGTGGGCTTTGTCGTCATCGCCCTGGGCGAGATCTTTGCCGAGCCCATGCTCGCCGCGCTCAACGTTCCCGCCGAAACCATGCCGCTCGCTTCGCTCTACCTGCGCGTCTTTTTGCTCAGCATGCCCTCGATCTTGCTCTACAACTTTGAGGCCGCGATCTTCCGCTCCGTCGGCATCACCCGCATGCCGCTGCAGGCGCTTGCTGTGTCCACCGTCCTCAACATTGGCCTGGACCTCATCTTTGTCCCCGTACTCCACTGGGGCGTCGCAGGCGTCGCCATCGCCACCGCCATCGCCTACACCGTCAGCGCCGCTACACTCTTTATCCGCCTGCTCAAGACCGACTCCGTCGTCCGCGTCACCCCACGCGACCTGGCTATCGACCCCGTCGCCCTCAAGCGCATCGTCAAGATCGGCCTGCCCGCCGGCATCCAAAGCGCCGTCTTTGCTGTCGCCAACATCATCATCCAGTCTGCCATCAACAGCCTGGGCACCGAGGTCATGGCGGCATCGAGCGCCGCCATGAGCCTGGAGTACGTGTGCTACAACTTGCTCAACAGCTTTAGCCAGGCTTGCACCACCTTTGTGGGACAAAACCACGGTGCCCGCAAGATCGACCGCTGCACCAAAACGCTCAAGGTCTGCCTGGTCGAAGGCGGTATCGTTGCACTCACCACGATTATCGTTATTGTCGGCCTGGGGCGCGAGATCCTATCGCTGTTCAACAGCGATCCCAACATCGTCTCGATCGGCTATATCCGCGTGTGCTCGATCTTCCCGGCGTACGCCTTTAGCATGTTCTACGAAAACATGTCGGGCTACCTGCGCGGCTTTGGTATCTCGCTCACGCCCGCCCTCATCACCATGATCTGCGTCTGCGGCATCCGCTTCTATTGGGTGTTCTGCGTGTTCCCGCACTTCCGCACCTTTGCGAACATCATGATGGTCTACCCCATCAGCCTGGGCACCACGGCGTTCTTTATGGTCGTAGCGGTGCTACTTTGCCACCCGGCACGCACCTATCGCGCCACCCAAGCCAAAGCGACAGCCCGCTAAACACCGCACTCAACGCCATGCCAGTCATTAATTGACAATATGCGAGCTCATATAGTCGATAAAGCGCCTCGTGGCGATGGGCATGGTATCCCAGCTGCGCCAGGCGGCCACCACGTCGCGCGAGGGGGCATGCACGATGGGCCGCACACAAATATCGGCTCGCATGCCCTCCACAGTACGACGGTAGAGCATGCTCACGCCTAGGCCTTCCTCCACCATCGCCATGATGGTGTAGTCGTCGGTCACCTCACTCGTCACGTGCGGTGACAGGCCATGCGTTGCGAATGCATCGAGCACCAGACTCTGTTCGCCCTCATCCAGCAGCACAAACGGCTCGGACGCCAGGTCGGCGAGTGTCACCTTTTCCTTTGCTGTCAGCGGATGCGCAGCCGGCAACAGTGCCACCAACTCGTCGTGATAGACGACGCGCTTCTCGAGCCCAGCGGTAAATCCGCGGGCCGTAAAACAAAAATCAACCACGCCATCGTGTACCCACTGGGCGTTGCGCGTGTAATCGCCCTGTTTGAGGGTGAAGCGTACGCCCGGGTGCAGCGCACCAAAGTCGCGGATCACACGCGGCAGCACGGTACGACTCACGTTAGTAAACGTCGCGATGCGAATATCGGTCGACGAAAGCCCCAGCAGCTCCTGGCGCTTGCCCTCGAGCTCGACCTCGGCGGTCACAATCTGGCGCAGGTACGGCAGATATTGTTTGCCGTCGCGCGTAAGCGAAACGCCCTGCTTACCGCGCTCGATAAGTGTGGTGCCCAGCTCGCGCTCGAGCGCCTTGACGGCCTGGCTCACCGCACTTTGCGTATAGCCCAACTCGTCGGCCGCGCCCTTAAGACTGCCGCGATCGACCACCATACAAACAATCTGATACCGCGATGCCATCGTGCCTCCACATCAATGCAGCCGTAAAACGTTTTGCCAGCGCTTTTCGCACCAACTTTAGCGTTTCTTAATCATACTGAAGATACATTCGCTTTACTACATCCAAATCTGGGAGCAGAATCCTTTTTGCGAAACCGTTCTGTAACAAAAGGAGTCCCATGGATCGCAAAAAAGCAATCGCGCTCTCATTTTCCGTTCCCGTCGCATGGGGCTTTTCGTATCCCCTCATGAAGATCGGCATGGACAGCATGAACGCCACGAGCATCGTCGCGCTGCGCTGCATCATCGCCTTTGCGGCCTGCGTGCTGCTCTTCCACAAGCACGCGGTGCGCATCAACCGTGACCTGATGGTCCGCGCCGCCATCATCGGCGCCATCATGGCAACCGAGATCACCTGCATGTGCCTGGGCTCCAGCCTCACCTCCGCCTCCACCGCCGGCTTTTTGCAGAGCCTGACGGTCGTGATCGTGCCGTTTGCCAACGCGGCCCTGCTGCGTCGCGCCCCCGAGCGCAAGGTGCTCATCGGCACAGCCATCGTCACCTGCGGCATGTTGCTGCTCTCGGGCGCCGACTTTACCAGCCTGAATCCCGGCGCGATCATCATGCTGCTCTCGGCCTTTATCTATGCCGGCCACATTATCATCGCCAAGCGCTTTGTCGAAGAAGTCGATCCGCTGGCTCTGGGCGTTTGGCAGCTGGGCTTCGGCGGCTTGTTCTCGGGTATCGCCGCATTTACCTTTGGCGGCTTCACGCTTCCCAGCACGCCGAGCGAGATCGTCGTTATCGTTGCGCTCGCACTCATCTGCTCTGCCTACGGCTTTATCACCCAGACGCTCGTGCAGCCCCACGTACCTGCCGAAACCACTGGCTTCGCCTTCTCGCTCGAGCCGGTCTGCTCCGCCGTCTTCTCGTTTTTCCTGGTCGGCGAGGTCCTGAGCCCCATCGCCTTCCTTGGCGCTGCCCTCATCCTCACCGGCGTCATGGCGGCAACTGTCGAGCTTCCGCGACTTCATGCGCATGCTCACGACCATACCCGCATGGCAGGAGCGCCCGAGCGAGCCTCGTAAAGCGCCTCACCTTTTATAGCCGCGGCATAAAGGCAACCGGTGCGCCTTTACAATAGATGCCAACAGAGCATCTGCCATAAAGGAGCCCCATGGACACCGCGACCCGCGACCGCAACATAGCAACTTGGTTGGGCGATGCGCCGCAGCCGGTACGTGACACTACGAACCAGCTGCTCGAGCGCATCGCCCTCTTGCGTGCCGAACAGACCATCTACCCGGCACAAGACGACATCCTCAATGCCCTCGCCTACACGCCGGCCGACCAGGTCAAGGTTGTCATCTTAGGTCAAGACCCCTATCACGGACCCAACCAGGCCATGGGGCTGTCGTTCTCGGTCCCCGCGACGCAAACCAAGTTGCCGCCGAGCCTGCGCAACATCTATAAGGAACTCAACGCCGATCTGGGCTGCCCCATTCCCGCCACGGGAGATCTAACCCCCTGGGCACAACAGGGCGTCCTGCTTCTCAACACGACGCTCACCGTGCGCGAGCATGCCGCGAACTCACACGCCAAGCTGGGCTGGAGCACGCTCACCGACTACATTATCGAACGCTGCTGTCAGCTGCCCCAGCCGGTCGTCTTTTTGGCATGGGGCCGCTTTGCCCAGCAGATGGTTGAGGGCAAGCTCGCCGCGACTGGCACGGGCAAGACAACCGGCAAGTTCTGCCTTGCCTCCACGCACCCCTCGCCGCTTTCGGCCAACCGTGCCACGGCAGAACTCCCCGCTTTTATGGGGTCGCGTCCCTTCTCGGCAGCCAATCGGCTACTCGAACAGCACGGCTCGACCCCCGTCAACTGGACTTGCCTCGGCTAAAAATCGATACATCAAAAACGCGCCCGACAGCTTTCCATCGGGCGCGTTTCCTATTCGGGCCAAATAAATTGTGTGCGGCCGGCCTCGCCGCCATCGATCAGCAGGCTCTGCCCGGTCATAAACCGGTTGGTCACGCCCACAAAGTAGATCCACTCGGCGATCTCTTGGGCGGTGGCCCAGCGCTTAAGCGGCGTGAGCTCCATAATCTGGTTCCACAGGTGTTCGTCTTCCATCACGCAACGGTTGAGCGGCGTGATAACGCCGCCCGGGTCCACACTGTTGGCAATGGCCTGCGGTGCCAGGCGGTTTGCAAGGTTCTTGGTGTAGGCGATAACGCCGCCCTTGCTGGCAGCATAGGCAGGAAACTCCGATCCCGTATGCCCGCTCGCCGACCCCACATTGACCACGGATTTGATAGCCGGCGCCGGCTTGGCGGCAAGCCCCTCCCCCGCAAAGGCGTAGCGCTCGGTCACGTTGATGGTGCCATACAGGTTGGCGGCGATGTCGTCAGCCGAATCCTGCGTACCGGCAACGTTCACGATCACCTGGGGTTCAAGATCGTCTGGAAACGCGTCCGGCTCGCGAACATCAACGATCAGATGGCGGTAGCGCTCGTGTTCGATCACCGCCGGCAGCAGATCAAAGCCCACGACCTCGTGGCCCTCGTCCAAAAAGCGCTGCACGCATGCGGCTCCGATACCGCCCGAAGCGCCCGTGATCAAAACCCACATACTTGCTCCTTAGGCGGTTGCGTGGCGCTCGAGGTACTCGGAGCCCACATTCTCGCGCTCCCAGCCGCGCACGACCTTGTAGCCCACGGGGCTCAGGAAAACCTCGCACAGCAGCTCGGCAACAGCGCCGGTCAGCGAGCACATAAGGACCTGCACCCAGGTCCAACCAAAGAACGTGTGGCTCACCACAATGGCAAAGACCAAGTTGTCGATAAACTGGCCAACACCCGTGGACACATAGGAGCGGAAGGCGAAGCTCGCAAAGTTATTCTTTTTGAGCATGCGGCCGAGCGACTGGTTGAGCGTGGAGTTAACCACGGCAGAAACGAGCATTGCCAGCGAAGAGCCCAGCACCACGTACCAGGTGCCGCCAATGGTGGCGTTAAGGGCGGTGTTGACCTCGATCATGCCGGTGTCGTAGTAGGCGCCCCACATACCGGGCGTGAGCGAGCATGCCCAAAAGCACAGGCTCACGGCCAGGTTGACCAGCAGCGCGAGGATAGAGATTTTGATGGATGCCTTGGCGCCAAAGCGCTTGCAGATCATGTCCTGGCACAAAAACGAAACCCAGCTCACCACAAAGCCGCAATCGAGTGCCAGATACGGCAGGCTGATAAGCTCTTTGTTGGCCAGCAGGTTCATCATGATGACGCTCACGAAAAACAGCGAAACCGTTGCCGCGGGAATGCTCCGCAGCAGGACCTTGTAGTCCTCCATGACCTTCTTGATCATTATGTACTCCTTTGGTTTTAGGTTTAACGAGCAGGATATCGGACCCGAACTGCTCGGACGCCCCGGTCTTGAGACGACGGTGGGTATGATAGCCGCTCACACGGCATCAGGCAAGCGAACGGCGCGGCAGCCCCGCAGGGCCACCGCGCCGATGCGTTAAAAGGCCACGTTGCCAAACTCCGACAGGATAAGGTCGGGGTTGTGGTCGGTAGCCCAATCCACGTTCCACGGGCTCGTGAACAGCAGTAACTTACCGCCGCGCATGTCCTCGACGCGCAGTGTGTCGCGCGTGAGCGAAAGACCCGGGATATCGATGGTATCGGGGTCATTCTGGATCCAGCGAATGTCCGTATAGGGCAGCGGCTGGCGACGAACCTCAACACGATATTCGGCCTTGAGGCGGCGCTCGAGCACCTCAAACTGCAGTACGCCGACCACGCCCACGATGACGCTCTCCATGCCGGCACCCAGCTCGCGGAAGATCTGGATGGCGCCCTCCTGGGCAAGCTCCTCCATGCCCTTCACAAACTGCTTGCGCTTGAGCGTATCGACCTGCGTAATGCGGGCGAACATCTCGGGGGCAAACGTCGGGATCTGCGGATACTGCACATGGCGCTTGCCAGAGCACACGGTGTCGCCGATGCTAAAGATACCCGGGTCGAACAGGCCCACGATATCGCCCGCGTACGCCTCGTCCACGATGGCGCGGTCATCGGCCATCATCGACGTGCCCGTGGCAAGCTTGAGCTTGCGGTTGCCCTGCACGTGGAAGGCGTCCATGCCACGCTCGAACTTGCCCGAGCAAATGCGCACAAAGGCGATGCGGTCGCGGTGGTTCTTGTCCATATTGGCCTGGATCTTAAACACAAAGCCGCTAAAGTCATCGCGGCAGGGATCGACCGGTTCGCTGGTGAGCGTATCGGTATAGGCGCGCGGCGTCGGGGCCAGACGCAGGAACTCCTTGAGGAAGGGCTCCACGCCAAAGTTGGTGAGCGCCGAGCCAAAGAACGCCGGGCTCAGCTTGCCGCAGGCCACGGCATCCAAGTCGAGCTCGTCGCCGGCGCCATCGAGCAGCTCGATGTCGTCCATCAGGTTCTTATGGTTCTCTTCGCCAATAAGCTCGTCCATGGAAGGATCGCCCAGCTCGGCCTCGACCTCGGCGACCTTCTTGGTGGCGTTGGCGTGGCCGTCGCCCTCAAAGGCAATGACGCGACGGGTCTGACGGTCGAACACGCCGCGGAAGTTGCGGCCGCTGCCGATCGGCCAGTTCATGGGATACGTATTGATACCCAGGACGTTCTCGATCTCTTCCATGAGCTCAAACGGATCGCGAGCCTCGTGGTCGAGCTTATTCACAAAGGTGAAGATGGGAATATGGCGCAGCGTACAGACCTTAAAGAGCTTTTTGGTCTGGGCCTCGACGCCCTTGGCGCCGTCGATGACCATGACTGCGGCGTCGGCGGCCATAAGGGTGCGGTAGGTATCCTCCGAGAAGTCCTGGTGGCCGGGGGTATCGAGGATATTGACGCAGGCGCCGTTATAGGTGAACTGCAGCACCGAGGAGGTAACGGAAATACCGCGCTCCTTCTCGATGTCCATCCAGTCCGAGACGGCATGCTTGGCCGAGCTCTTGCCCTTGACCGAGCCGGCAGTCTGGATGCTGCCGGTATAGAGCAGCAGCTTCTCGGTAAGCGTGGTCTTACCGGCGTCCGGGTGGCTGATGATCGCGAATGTGCGGCGCGACGAGATTTCATCCGACAGGCTTGCCATGCGGATCCTTTCTTGCATTGAGTGCATTACGTCGTTGTAACCGCACTATTGTAGCCGCGAAATCCCGCCATAGGGCACCTATCAGGACAAATTCATCAGTTGGGGCCTGGGTAGCCGGCCCAATCCGAATTTGTCTCTTGCGTAACTGTACATAGTGTATATATACTGTGCTTACCGGTTATATACACGTGTAGCCCAACAGCTAAGGAGCCGCTGTGGACATCATCCTATCCAATTCGAGCGACAAGCCCATCTACGAGCAAATAGCCTCGCAAGTCAAAGCTCAGATCCTTTCGGGCGCGCTCGCTGCGGGAGCCAAACTCCCCAGCATCCGTGCACTCGCGAGCGATCTTGGCGTGAGTGTCATCACCACCAAGCGCGCCTACGCCGACCTGGAGCAACTCGGCTTTATCTGCACCGTGCAGGGCAAGGGCTGTTTTGTCGCCGAGGGCAACCAAGAACTCTTGCGCGAAAACCAGCTCTGCCATATCGAAGAGCTGCTTGCGAAAGCGGCGAGCCAAGCCGAAGCCTTGGGCGTCACGCGCGACAAGCTGCACGAGATGCTCGACCTCGTAGCCCCCGAAACCATGCAGTAGCCATCTGCAAGAAAGGCTATACCATGCAAAAGTTGCTAGAACTTAAAGATGTATCGCGCCGCGTGAGCGACCGCTTTTCACTGCGCGACGTCACGCTTGCCGTGGAGCCCGGCCAGATCGTTGGCTTTGTGGGCGCAAATGGCGCCGGCAAGACGACGACCATTCGCGCCGCGCTTGGGCTTATAAAGCCCGATGCCGGCGAGGTGCATCTGCTTGGACAGCGCTGCGACGCCAACGCGCCCGACGAGACGCAGCGCCACCTGCGCTCCCGCATCGGGCTTGTCCTGGACACGTGTCCCTTCCCCTCCACGCTCAAGGTGGGCCAGGTCGAGAAGCTCGTAGGCCCGGCATACCCCACGTGGAGCTGCGAAACGTTCGCCGGATTCATCGACCGATTTGGCCTCGTTCCCAAGACGAAGGTCAAGGACCTCTCCCGCGGCATGGGCATGAAGCTGCAGCTCGCCTGTGCGCTCAGCCACAATGCCAAGCTGCTCGTTTTGGACGAAGCCACCGCGGGCCTCGATCCCATGGCGCGCGAGGAACTGCTCGACGAGTTGCTTGCCTTTGTCGCCGACGGCCAGCACAGCGTGCTGCTCTCGAGCCACATTACATCCGACCTCGATCGCACTGCCGACCGCGTCATCTGCATCGATAACGGCTCGATTGTGTTTGACCTGCCGCGCGAGGACATTACCGACCGAGCCGGCATCGCCCACTGCACCCAAGCACAGGCCGCAGAGCTTATGGCTTGCGTCGAAGGCGCCCGTGCCGCCCACCACGCCTATAGCGTGGACGTGCTCGTACCCAACCGTCGCGAGGCGCTCGAGGCCTTCCCCGAGATTCCCTGCGACCGGGCAACCATTGATGACTATCTTCGCCTCATACTGAAAGGGGCTTCGAAATGAAACGCGCCTTTATGTCTGAGCTCGCCATCGTCCGTACGCTTGTCCCGAGCATCGCGGGCGTCGGCCTGTTCATCTTCGTCGTACTGACCCTCGCCAACGCATCGGATGGCGATGCCGGTATGAGCGCCGGCGCCTGCGCGGTCAGTGCCATGTCGCCCATCATGGTCATGAGCTCGCTGGCCGGCTTCGATAATCAAAACGGATGGGAGCGCTATCGGGCAACGCTGCCCATCTCGCGCAAAGACATCATCTGTGCACGCTACCTGAGCATCATTGTCTTCTCGGCTGTCATGGCGTGCGCCGCCGCGCTTCTGAGCATCGTCTCTATCCCGCTCTTCAACAGCGCGGGTATCCCCTCGACGGGGCAGATCGTCTTTGAGACCACAATAGCCTCCGCCGCATCGATGCTCATCTCCCTCATGATGGTGTTTTTGGCACAGCCGCTGTTCTTTCGATTTGGACACATGGAGGCGCTACGCCTATCTGTTGGCCTGTTTGCCCTGCTCGGATGCCTTGCCATGGCCACGTTGAGCTCCTCCAACCCCATCAGCAACTGGCTCATGTCGATTGCCGGGGCGAATCCCGATCCCGCCGTTCTTGGCTGTTTGTGCGCAGGAATTGCCGTACTGGCCCTCGTGCTATGCGCACTTAGCTGCATCGTCAGCACCAGAGTCTATCGAGCACGCGACCTGTAGGCAAGTGAATCTCGACCCGCGCAGACCGCAATCGGTCGGAATCGGCCGCCCGGCAATCGGTCGCCCGCAATTCCGTGACAAACGGCATGTCCCCGGCCCGTGCGCAACGTTCTATAATCAAAGCGTCACGGGCCTCGGCCCAATTTCGATCATCCAAGGGGATGTCTTTTTGGTCATTGTTCTTTAGGGAACGGTCAATCGCATACAAATTGAAAACGGCCGTCTTGCGGCCGTGGTTTGTTGCGCCGTTCCGCCTCCGTCATCTGCCACATATGCACCTGATAGGAAAGAACAATGAACTCTGCAAAATCTCAATTCTTCCCAAAAGCCAGCAGCTTCGACACGACACTCGTGCGCTCTAAAATCATGGGGCCAAACCCCCTCAAGCTCTGCGAAGAGCTGCTTCGCGGCGCAAGCATCCCCCGCGGCGTCCGCGTCTGCGACCTTGGATCGGGCACCGGTATCACCAGCGCCCTGCTTGCCCACGAATACGGGTTGGACACGTACGCTGTCGATCTGTGGAGCGACCCACAGGAAAACCGCGCGTTCTTCGATTCGCTCGGCATCCCCCGCGACACTATTCACCCTGTTAAGGCGGACGCCTCACAAGGGCTGCCGTTTGAGCACGACTTTTTTGATGCAGTCGTGAGCATCGACTCGTACAACTACTACGGTCGCGACCCGCACTATCTGGGCGAGCGCCTGCTCCCCTACGTAAAGCAAGGCGGGATGCTCTACTTAAGCATCCCCGGCATAGTTCGCGACTGCCACGACAACCTGCCCGCCTGCCTGCTCAAATCCTGGGCACCCGAGCAGCTCGACTATATGCACGACATAGCCTGGTGGCGCGCCATGATCGAGCCGACCCCCGGCGTCGAGATTGTCTCGATGCAGCCTATGCTCTGCACGGACGAAGCGTGGGAAGACTGGCTCGCCTGCGACAACGAGTACGCAGCAGGCGACCGCGCTGCCGTTGAAGCCGGCGCGCTCGAATACCTCAACACCATCGCCATCGTGCTGAGAAAGTTCTAAACAATAGCCGCGCGAGCCGTAAACAAACGGCCTCGCGCGGCTTCTTTAAAACAAGTTCTGAACAACCGTAAAGCGCAATACGCTACTTGCGCAGCGGCTTGGGCAGCGGAATGCCGGCGGCGATGACGGCCGCGATGATCATGCAAACGATACCCTTGAGTGGGAAGCACATGAGCAGCAGGCCCGCAACCATAACAGGCTGGCGCATAACGGCGCCCATCGTCGATGCCGTGCAGACGGCGACGCAAAAGACCGGATCTGCGCCGGTGAGGATGGCAAGGCCGTAGCCCAGGCTTACGCCCGAGAAGATAACCGGGAAGAAGTGGCCGCCGCGCCAGCCCATGTTGATGAGGGCGGGTGTCAGCATGGCCTTGAGAAGACCGGTCGCGATGAGCACACCGGCGGGGATGGTGAGGTAGGTCTCCATAAGTACGTCGGCCTGGGTCTCACCGGCAAACATGGTATAAGGCAGAACTGTGCCGCAGATGGCGAGCGCCAGACCAGCCAGCATGGCCTTGACGACGGGGCGCTCCCCTATTGCATGGGACAGCGCCTCACTTGCATGCTCGGAGACAAAGTACAGCCAACCGCATACGGTGCCGACCAACGCCAGCGGAATGAGCCAGACAAGTTCCAGGTTGCCCACCTCGGCAGCCTCGAACCTCGGCATGCCCATGCCGCCACCCATAAGCTGGCCGAGCAGCAGATAGGTGCCCAGGCCGCCGGCAATCGCGATGCCGTAGACCACGGTCTTTTGCGCCTTGGGCAGCTTGATGGTGATCTCGTCGGACGCGGAGTCCTCGCCAGCGCCCCGACCATCGGCGCTACCGGCGAGCGGCGCCACAAAGCCAAAGACGGGTGCGGTGAAGAGCGCCGTCAACGCGGCCTGGGTACCCAGCAGCGTAAGCTCCCTAAACTCGGCGCCGAAGCGACGCATGCGGTCGCCAACCCAGCTGCACAGACCCGCGATAACACCGGTCAGGCCGGCCTCCGGTCCAATACTTCCGCCAAACAGCAGCGGCAGCAACGCCGCGAGCGAAAGCTTGCCCAGGTTGTCATACGGGTAGCGCCCGTCTTGCTTAACCTTAGCCATCACCTGGTTGAGGTCATCGGTCTTGGTGCCCGTAAGCTTTTCGTACAGACCGATCAGCAGGCCGCCCAGCAGGCAGACAAAAAACGGGTACGGCAAAAAGCCAAACGGGCCACTGGCAAGCTCGGGCGAAGCGACGCCCAGCGCGTGCGGAATCTCGGTCCATAGATAGTCGATGCCGTGCTCCATCGCGAAAAAGAACAGCCAGACCGCGGCACCTGCGAACGCACCGGTCACGGCAACGCTCACTAAAAACAGCGCGCGGTTTGTGGGTTTGGCAAGGTTATCCATCGGGTCCTCCCGCGGTCAAAGTCGACATAGTTACGTTTTATTGTAGGGCGGGCACGGCGCGGGCGGGCTAACCATCTGCGCCGCGAACGACACCGTTGGGCGCCGCACGCGCGGCAGGCCCGAGGCCTAGTTGTCGATAATCGATGCGATTTGGTGCAGGTTATCGGCAAAGTAAATCCCCTGCTGGCGCTGCGGGCTCGATAGGCCCTTATCGATCATATGCTCGAGCAACGCCTTGAGGTCGTTGTAGTAGCCCCCGAGGTTGTACAGGATGCACGGCGCATCGAGATGCCCCAACGACACAGCGGACATGACCTCGGCAATCTCCTCGAGCGTGCCCGTACCGCCCGGGAAGGCGATGAACGCGTCGCCGAGCTCGATCATCTTGGCCTTACGCTCGGTCATGCCGCTCGTCACGATAAGGTCGTCGATGCCATCGTGCTGAAACTCGGCCTCGATAAAAAGCTCGGCTCCACGCCCGTCACATAGCCGCCGGCATCGAGCACGCTATCGGCGAGCGCACCCATCAGACCCGACTTGGACCCGCCGTATACCAGCGCGTGTCCGTTGGCGCCAATCCAGTCGCCCAGCTTCTGCACCGCGGGCAGAAACGCCGGGTCATTGCCGACGCTGGCACCCAGGTATACCGTGATATTCATATTCAGTCCCCCTCGTCGTGACGCGCGTCGCCCGTTCTAGCGTTGGCGTCGGCGATATTCGCGCACACGGCGCGATAGGTCGGCAAGCTCGTCACGATCGAGCTCTTCCAAATGCTCAAGATCGTCCATAAAGCGCGCCATGGTGTCCTTTTGGCGCATCTTGATGAGCGTATTGCAGTAGTTCACCGCCACGCCCGTGAGCATGGCGATGTAGAAGATGCTGATGACGCTCAAAACGACAGTGATAGCGCGGGCAACCGGCGTTTCGGCCGGGATATCGCCAAAGCCGATGGTCGATACGGTCTCAAAGCTAAACCAGAGGCCGTCGCCAAACGTAAGGGTCGTGGGCTCGGACAGCCAGACGGCCGTCGAGCACAGCAGATAGAAGACGAGAAACAGGCCCGTGATGCGTGCAAAGCCAGCCTGGCGCAACACGTCGGCAAGCGTCCTCAACTTGTTCATCGCGACCCCTTTTCCAGACGCCCAATCACATTCGCTCGTTATTGTCCCACACCCGGCAGAAAGGGACTGTCCCCAACTGCCGGGAGTGACCGTTTAGCGGTGCGGCGGCTGAATGGGCAGGCTGAGCTGGTATCCTTATGCGAAACTGTCTCAACTCGATAGGATTTCATGTGAAACCTTCCGCTGTCTTTCGCTTGGCTCTATATCGCACCCTGGCCGTCGCGCTTGCCGCGCTCGCCATACTGAGCGCCGTCATGCCCGCTCCCGCCTTTGCCGCCGACTCCGACCAGCAGGTCAAGACGGTCCGCGTTGGCTGGCTCGTCAACAACAAAGGCTTCCAGGAAGGCATGCCGGGCGAGCGACTCTCGGGGTGGGGCTACGAGTACCTCCAGACCCTCTCGTATTACACAAAGGGCTGGCAATACGAATACGTTAGCGGCACCTTCTCCGAGCTTATGGACATGCTCGAAGCAGGCGAAATCGACCTCATGCCCAACATCTCGTATTCGGCAGAGCGCGAGCAGAAGCTGCTCTTTTCCTCGAACCCCGAGGGCACCGAGCGCTACTACATCTACGCCAGGCCCGACCGCGACGATCTGGCCAAGGGTGACCCCCAGGCGCTCCAAGGCCTCACCATCGGCTGCAACTCTGGCGTTATGCAAACTATCGTCGGCCAGCAGTGGCTCGCCGACGAAGGCGTCACCTGCACCTATAAAGAAATCGACACCGGCAGTGCCCTCTTTGAGGCGCTTGCAGACGGCGAGGTCGACGCCGTCATCATGAACGATACCATTTCGTCGCCCGATGCGTCACCCATGTTCTACGTAGGCTCGAGCGACTACTATTTTGCCGTTCCCAAAAGCCGCCCCGATCTGATGAACGACATCAACGCCGCCATGACGACCATCGCCCGCGATAACCCGCGCTATAACGAGGAAGTCAAATCGAGTTACTCGACCCAAAACAGTGGCTCGTCATCGCTCACCGGCCCCGAGACCACCTGGCTCAAAGCAAACGGCAATACCATCACGCTCGGCTATCTTAAAAACCAACTTCCTTACTGCACGCAAAATGACGACGGCGAGATGGAAGGATCGCTCGCCTCGCTTGCAACGACGTTGCACGACAAGTTTGGTATTACGGTCAAAACAATCGCACTCTCGAACAACAGGCAAATGATCAAAGCCCTTTCCAACGGAACCATCGATGTCGCCCTGCCATTGTTTCGCGACTACTGGCTCGCCGAGCAGACAGGAGTCATCCAGTCAAACTCGATGGGAACGGTTTCGCTGACCGCCATTCACAGTGGCAAAAACCTGAACAGCGACCTTAAGAACATCGCTTGTACAAAGAGCACAATCGTTAACCGTTTTGAGCTCGAAAGTCTCTTTCCGAACGCAACGGTAACCGAGTACTCGAATGACGGCGAGGTGCTCAAAGCCCTCAATGAGGGGAAGGCACGTTGCATCATTGTCCCCAGCACGCGCCTGGAAACTCTCCGCGACATCTACGACATCGAGGATTTCGAAACACAGGAACTCACCAACACGGCACAACTATCGTGTTTAATTTCGCGCGGCAAGCCCGAGCTGCTGGGAATCATCAATAAGGGCATCGTCAATGCAGGTGAATCGCTCTCTGCAAACAGCTATTTCCCCACATCGTACTCGGCGCAAGAATCGGATGCGTTCCGACTTCTCTACCGCAACCGCATCGTCATTGCGGCAGTCGTCATCTGCATTTTGCTCACCGGCATCGTCATCCTTGTCTGGTCGCTTTACCGCGCACAGGAGGAACGGCAGAAAGCCGATGCCGCCAACGCCGCCAAAACCGCTTTCCTCACGCGCATGAGCCACGACATCCGCACGCCGCTCAACGGCATCCTGGGCCTTATCGAAATTGAGGAATTGAGAGAAGGCGACATGCAGGTCGCCCGCGAAAGCCGCGCCAAGGCGCGCGTTGCCGCCAATCACCTGCTGTCACTGATTAACGACATCCTCGAGATGGGCAGGATCGAGGAGCGCAAAGTGACGCTCGAGCACGAGTCATTCAACCTTAAAGAGCTGTGCGACAATGCGCTCGTACTGTGCAAGCTCCGCGCATCGGACCGCGGCATAACCATGCTCGACACCAGCGAGCCCTACGCTGTCGACCAATATATGATCGGCAGCCCCACCCATATTCGGCAGATCCTTGTCAACCTGCTCGACAACAGCATCAAGTACAACAAGCACGGAGGCACCGTCACGTTCTCATCGACCATCAAACCGGTCGACGACGAGCACGCCGTGTTTTGCTTTAGCGTCTCGGATACCGGCATTGGTATGACATCCGAGTTTTTGGCACACATTTACGAGCCGTTTGCCCAGGAAGGCGACGATGCGCGCAGCAAGTTCCAAGGAACCGGCATTGGCATGTCTATCGTCAAATCGCTCATCGATATGATGGGCGGCACGATTGAGATTTCGAGTGAGGTTGGCGTGGGGAGTACGTTTGACGTCCGGATTCCGCTCGATATCGACAAGAACCCTCAGATAAAAGAATGTGCAGACACGCAGGTAAGCAGCTGCTCGCTCGCCGGCATGAACGTCCTTTTGGCAGAAGATAACGAGCTCAATGCCGAGATTGCCCAAGCTCTGCTCGAAAGCGAAGGCATCGTCGTGACTCGCGCCGCCGACGGCAACGAAACGGTCGATCTATATGTTGGTCGTCCCGCCGGCAGCTTCGATGCAATCCTGATGGACATCATGATGCCGGGCATGGACGGCTACGAGGCAACCCGGGCGATCCGCCTGAGCGAAAAGGCCGATGCGGCCGACATCCCCATCATCGCGCTCACCGCCAACGCCTTTGCCGAAGACGCCAAGGCGGCACACGACGCCGGCATGAACGCCCATCTGCCCAAACCGCTCGACTTTAGCAAGCTCAAAAACATACTCGCCTGTATCAAGAAAAACGGGGCTGTTTCGCTATAGTTTGTGCTCAACCACTATGCGCAGTAGAAAGGAAGCCAACGATGTTTAGGCCCTTACGTCGAAAGAAACGCGCCATCACCGACGAGAAAGCGCGCGAACTGCTCGCTACCTGCAAGCGCGGCGTCTTTGCCGTCAACGGCGATGATGGCTACCCCTATGCCATTCCCGTCAACTACTTCTTTGACGCCGAGCACGACAAGATTTATTTCCATGGCGCCAAAGCCGGCCACAAGGTCGACGCACTCAAGCGCGATGATAAAGTCTGCTTTACCGTTTACGGCAACGAGTGGTACAAGGACGGCGACTGGGCTCCCTACGTTATGAGTACCGTTGTCTTTGGTCGTTGTCGCCTGGTAGATGAAGCGCCCGCGTTTATCGAGGACAAAGTCCGTCAGCTCGCGCTTAAGTACTACCCTTCTGCCGAAGAAGTCGAGGAGGAGATCGCCAAAGACATAAAGGGCGTCCAACTCTACGAGATTTCGATTGAACATCTTTGCGGCAAGCAGATTCATGAAAAGTAGCGAATGCGGAAAACGCGCTCGCTACCCTCTGCGCCCCATGTGCCCACGCATTTTGACGGCGTAGGCACATGGGGCAGCACTCGAATCGAGCGCCCCCTATACCCAAAAACGTAGCGGTCCAGGCGCTCACACGCCTCCTTTACGCGCGAAAGCGGCAGTGCCAGATTCACGCGAATGTGGCAGGGTCCGTGGAACGGGCGGCCGTCCTGATACCCCACGCCCACACGCGCGCCTTCGTCGAGCAGCCACTGAATATCGCGGCCATGGTCGCGGCACCACTCGGTGCAGTCCAGGAACACCATGTACGTGCCCTGCGGGCGCGAATAGGACACGCCCTTAAAATGCTCGTCCACGTAATCGCAGAAGTAGTCAATGTTGCCCTGGATGACCTGATTGAGCTCATCGACCCACTCGTAGCCCTGCGGCTGGTAGGCGCCGATAAGCGCGTGCATCGAAAGGACGTTCATCTCGTTGTAGTGAGTCTTGTTGGACACGGCGCACACGCGGTCGCGCAGCGTCTCGTTATAGATGATGTGGTAGCTGCCGACCAAGCCCGCCAGGTTGAACGTCTTGCTGGGCGCGTAGAGGGCAACCGTGCGCATGCGGGCATCCTCGCTCACCGACTGCGTCGGGATATGCTTGTGACCGGGCAGGATGATATCGGACCAGATCTCATCCGAGATCACCACGCAATCGTGTTGGCGATAGATGTCCATGGCGCGCTCGATCTCGTCGCGCTCCCATACGCGGCCGCAGGGGTTGTGCGGCGAGCAGAACACCGCGGCATGGATGTGGTTTTGGGCGAGCTTGCGCTCCATGTCCTCAAAGTCCATGCGCCACACGCCCCGTTCGTCGAGCTTAAGTGGGCTGTGGACCATGCGATAGCCCGCGGCTTCGATAGACTTGGTGAAACCGATGTAGGTGGGGCTGTGGACCAGCACCGCATCGCCCGGCTGGACGTACGCGCGCAGCGTCGACACGACACCGCCCAGCACACCGTTTTCGTAGCCGATATGCTCCGGCGCCAGGCCCTTAACACCGTTGCGGCGGCTCTGCCATTCGATGATGCGGTCGAAGTACTCGTCGCGCGGATTGAAATAGCCAAACATGGGGTGCTGGGCGCGCTGAATGATGTGCTCCTGGACCGTGGGCACCGTGGCAAAGTTCATGTCCGCCACCCACATGGGAATGCGGTCGAAGCCCTCGTCGGGTGCGCTCGGAGCCATGCCGGGGATCTCGCCCCAGGAGTCAACGGCGATGGCGTCCATGCCGTGGCGGTCGATAAGCGAAGTAAAGTCGTATTTCATGCTGAGCTCCCGTGCAAAGCGGATTCTTTCGGTAGGCGTTATTGTCCACCAGCGTGGGCGATTTTGTCATGAGGGTTTGGCGTTGAATTTGGCGGGCGCCGGCGAATGGCCGGCTAGTCCCGCGCGTCGTTGACGGCGATTACCGTCAACCTGGTTCCATCAACCGTAAAGGATATGTCGAGCCCAGCGTAAGCCAGATGGTAGACGCGGTTTGGCTCGTGTTTGCTACCCGCGCGGCGAGGATCTTGACGAAGGACCTCTATCAAGCCGGGGAGCTTTGCGGGCGGAATCATATCCTGCAGCGCTTGCGGGAACTCGATATCGAGCTCTTGCCACGGAGCATCCTCAATCCAGCCGCCGGTCGCATCCGGGTGGCAGTCCGCAAACGGAATGTAGGGCTTAATGTCGTAGATGGGCGTGCCGTCGCGCAGATCGGCCCCTAGCACATGGATGATTGGGCCATCGTCGGTAAGCTCGACATGATCGAGTTTGACGCAGGTAAGCCCAATGGGATTAGGGCGAAACGGGCTGCGCGTGGCAAACACGCCCACGCGCTCGGCTCCACCCAGGCGCGGCGGGCGCACGGTTTTCGACCATTTTGCGTTGGTGCCGGACCTGTCCTGTGTTTTAGCGTCGACGGCAATATCTTTAGCCGTGCCGCCGGGCGTGCCGTTTTCGAAGCGCCAGAGCAGCCATAGGTGAGAGAAGGAGTCCAGGCCCTCAATCGCTGCATTGGAGGTAAATTCCGGCTCAAAAACGATGCGTCCCTGCAGATGGGGCGCCAAAAAACTGTTGCGCGGAATGCCGAACTTCTGCGGCAGGTCGGTATGTATGCGTGCAATAGGTTCCATGCCGGTCATTGTACGGCACAGGCGCGCGGGGCGCAGGCTGCGATTCTCTCTCATCGTCATCTGCATGCAACCAACGGTTGCTTGGAAGGACATCGGCTGCCGCGTATGCTTAAGCCAACAAGCACCAGAAAGGAGCCGTCATGGCCTTTGCAGAAAAACTCATCGCCGTCCGCCGCGCCAACAACCTTACCCAAGAGCAGCTCGCCGCCAAGCTCTACGTCACGCGCCAAGCCGTGAGCCGTTGGGAGCGCGGCGAAGTCACCCCGGGCATCGACATGATGAAGCTCATTGCCGCTGTTACCGGAGAGCCGCTGTCGCACCTGCTCGAAATGCCCGAGCACTATTGTCAGAGCTGCGGCATGGTGCTCATGCCCGACGACTGCGGCACCGATGCCGCGGGCGCCACGACCGACCATTACTGCAAGTGGTGCTACGACCGCGGCAAGTACACCTACGACACCACAATGGAAGCAATGATCGAGGATTGTGCCCCACGCCTGGCACAAAACACCGGCATGTCGCTCGATGAAGCCGTCTCGCTCATGGGCGCCGTGCTGCCGCAACTGGAGCGCTGGCGCTCCGTGCAAGAAAACGAGGAGCGCTACGGTGCCGAGGCGCGAGCGCGCTATGGCGACGAGGCGATCGACGCCGCAAACGAAGCACTGCTGGATATGGATCCCGAGACATGGAACGACATGAAGGAACTTGAACGCGCTATTCTGGGCCAGCTCTCGATTGCCATGGGCGACGGCGATCCAAAGAGTAACGAAGCCCGCAAGCTTGTCGCAATGCACCGCCGATGGATTGGCCTTAACTGGGGACACGAGCCCCAGGACGAAGCATACCTGGGCCTCGCCAATGGTTATCTTGCCGACCAGCGCTTTGTTGACTACTACGACAAGCCCTGCGGCACCGGAGCCACGGCGTTTCTGGTACAGGCAATCGAGTCGTCGTTGACGCGTGCATAGACCGCGGCGGCTTTGGGTATTTCAATCGAAACCTCAACCGATTGGAGGCCCATGGCTACTGATCACGAGCTCGCACTCTACGTTATGACCGGCTGCCCGTATTGCATAAAGGTCAAGCGTTTCCTGGCCGATAACGGCGTGACCATCCCCGAGCGCAACATCTCGACCGATACCGAAGCCGAGCAGGCACTCATCGCCATCGGCGGAAAACGCCAGGTTCCCTGCCTGTTTATTGACGGCGCACCGCTCTACGAGTCGGGCGACATCATCGCGTGGATACAGAAGAACCTGCTCTAGTCCGCGCGCCGCGGTCGGCTCGCCCCGACGTCCAAGCCCATACGACCCAAACATGTACGCCAGCATCCAAAGTCGACATTTTTCGACATCTTTGGATGCTGGCGTACAGCTTTTTGCATGGGCCCGACACAGGTAGTCATTGGGCTTCAACGCACTCCATCGCTCTATTCCCGGCATCAGCCAAAAGGTGCTCTCGTCAAACCTAAAGGAAATGGATGCCGTGGGGCATACCGCTCCACGGTTACCTTTTTGTGCCTTCTTTTTTAAAAACGATCCAGGCTGCACACTACTGTCAGACACACCCGAATCAATTGGACAGGAGGCCAGCCATGAATCAAGCCGAGCGTCGTGTTTGGCTTATCAACGCATTGCTCGATGAGCGACCGGATGGACGCGACGTTGCCGTTCCTGCCGGAGCCGACGAGCAGCGTGATTTGCTCAGAGCCCTTATGAACGTGCGGCCGCCCGAAGCGCTTACGACAGAAACCCTCGACGTCCAGGACGCCTACCTGCATCAGCGAATTGTTGAGCGCGGCGGAGCGACCGATGCCGGCACACTCCCCTACCGCAATCACGTTGCCGTCTGGCGCGGTGACATCACGCTGCTTAAAGCCGACGCCATCGCCAACGCCGCCAACAGCCAAATGCTCGGCTGCTTTGTGCCGGGGCACCACTGCATCGACAACGCCATCCACACATACGCCGGCATGCAGCTACGTCTGACGTGCGCCAACCTCATGTGTAAGCAGGGGCATGAGGAACCGACCGCACGCGTTAAGGTCACGCCAGCGTTTAACCTGCCGAGCAGCCACATCTTTCACACCGTCGGCCCCATCGTGCCCAGCCATAAGCCCGGCCCGCGCGAAGAATTGCTACTACGCCGTTGCTACACCAGCCGTCTGGACGAAGCGACACGCCAAGGGCTCGACACGCTTGCATTCTGCTGCATCTCGACGGGCGTCTTTGGCTATCCCCAGCAAGCCGCCGCGCGCGTTGCCGTCGATACCGTTCGCCATCATCTAGACCATAACGACTCCAACCTTAAGGTGATCTTCAATGTATTTCTCGCGTCTGACGAATCAATCTACCGTGAGCTTCTCCAAACAGATCGCTAAGCTCCAAGCCGCACTCGCTGCATCCGACGCCGTGATAATCGGTGCCGGCGCGGGTCTTTCCACCGCGGCTGGCTACACCTATTCGGGCGAACGCTTCGAGAAGCTCTTTGGCGACTTCGCTGCACGCTACGGCTTTGCTGACATGTACTCCGGCGGCTTCTACCCCTACGACTCGCTCGAGGAATACTGGGCATTTTGGAGCCGCTATATTGAGTGCAACCGATATGACCCCATACCCAAACCGGTCTATGAGCAGCTCCTGGACCTACTGCGCGACCGCGATTACTTTGTGCTGACCACAAACGTAGACCATTGCTTCCAGCGCGCCGGCTTTGATAAGCAGCGGCTCTTTTACACGCAGGGCGACTATGGTTTATTCCAGTGCAGTAAGCCCTGCTGTCAGGAAACTTGGGACAACGAAGGACTTGTACATTGCATGGTCGGCGCCCAACAGGACCTGCGCATTCCGTCTGCACTTGTGCCCCGTTGTCCCCACTGTGGTTCCCCGCTTACGATGAACCTGCGCGCCGACGATACGTTTGTGCAGGATAGGGGCTGGTATGCTGCGGCCGATCGCTACCAGGATTTCCTGCGCCGCCACAGCAATATGCGCATTCTGTTCTTTGAGCTTGGCGTAGGCGGCAATACGCCCGTCATCATCAAGTACCCGTTTTGGCAGATGACCGCCAAAAACGAGCGCGCCACGTACGCATGTATCAATTTTGCCGAGGCAGTCGCTCCGGCAGAAATCGCCGATCGGAGCATCCTGATCGACGCCGACGCGGAACGTGTATTGGACGCACTTGCCGTCCAAGTCGTCGGATAACGAGGGCGATACCGCCTTCAAACATGTACGTCAGCATCCAAAGTCGACATTTTCCGACATCTTTGGATGCTGACGTACAGCTTTTTGCAACATAGTCGTTTAAGAACGTCCCCAACGCCCACATTTAGCCGCAAAAGCGGGCAGCGGGCGCAAGCGGCTGCTCGCGAAAGACGCGCTCGACAGCAGCGCGGTATTCATCGACCTTTTTGGTCTTGCGAACGAGCTTGTGAACGGTCGCGGGATCGGCGAAGGCGCATTTGGCGTAGAACCACCACTCTTTCATGCGAAAGACCGCGTTGCCCCCAATCTCGTCCGCATAAGCCGCAAACAGCATGTCGTGGAAGCGTTGCAGCTCAGCGGCGGTGGCGGCAGGGCCGCCCTTAACCATGCGAGCCAGCGCGGGATTCGCAAGCAAGCCGCGCCCCAACATTACGTGGCGTGTTCCGGGATAGGCTTCCACCAGCGCATCCATGTCCTCAAGATCAAAAATATCGCCGTTGTATGCCACAGGAAACGGTGCCCGCTCCAGCGTCTCGCCGTAAAACTCTTTGCGCGGCGAGCCCGTATAACGGTCCTTTTGCACGCGCGGGTGCACAATCAGCTCTGCTAACGGCATGCGACAGTAGAGGTCGAGCACGCGCTTGTACTCGTCGTCGCTTTCCAACCCCAACCTGGTCTTGACCGACACCGGCAAGGGCGAGCGGTCGCACACGTCGCTCAAGAACACCTCGAGCCCATCCAGGTTGCGCAGAAAGCCCGAACCCTTGCCTTTGGCAACAACCGTACCCGAGGGGCAGCCAAGGTTGAGATTGACCTCGCGGTACCCCATCTCGGCGAGCACCTGCGCCGCCCACACAAACTCGTCCGCATTCTTGGACATCAGCTGAGGTACTACGTTAAGCCCCTGGTTATTGGCAGGATCGACCTCTTTAAACGCCTTGCCACCAAAGCGGTTGCCCACCCGCGGCGGCGGCAAAAACGGCGTGTAATAACAATCGAGCGCGCCAAAGCACTCCGCATGCACGCGACGGAACACATGCCCGGTAATCCCCTCCATGGGGGCCAGCGATAAATTCATCAACATCCACTCTCAAATCAATGTGACAAAGGGACAGTCCCTTTGTCACATCCCATTCAAGCGGTTCAGGAACTCTTCGCAGGCGCGAGAACGCAGACGATATTTTTTCCACACCAGATACGATGCAATGGTGAAGGGGCAAAAGGGCAGTCCCTTTGCCCCAAGTGCCGGCTACCGGACGCAAGCTAGTTGCCGTTCGCGAACGCCGCCCATATTTCGAGGTCTAATACTTTTCCCGAGAAGTGAACGGCTGTATTTGGACTCCCGAAGCATTGACATTTTTAGGCGTCAAAACCGCAGGATTTGACTGGCAAAACCGCAGGAAATTGTACGCCAAAAGTGTCGATGCTTCGGGAGTCCGTTTTCACTCGTTCACTTCTCGGGAAAAGTATTAGACCTCGATTCCGCAGTCCCCGATGTGACAAAGGAACAGTCCATTTGTCACATTCAGAATTGACCCCCCCCCCGCAATAGCTCGTCGATGGCGGGATTCTCTATACTGAGTCACATATGACGGTATCGCACCAAAGGAGAACACCGTGACCACGTCGCAGATATCCCTGCTCGCGCTCATCTTGGTTGGGGGCATCGGCATCCTGCTTATCGGAGTGAGCGCGCTCATGAAGGCCGCCGCCCGCAAGAAAGCCAAGGCCTGTACCGCCGTGACCATGGGGACGGTCATCGACCATCGCTTTATGGGTGAAGGCAGAATGAATCCCGTTTTGGAATACACCGTCGACGGCACGCAATACCGCGCGAAAAAACAATTCCGTGGCATAAAGACCAAAAGCTTGTCGGGACTCCCCATCCGCACGCAAGCCACCGCCTACGAAGACGCCAAGGGCTGGCTGCACGTGCAGACAGGCCCCATCGCCCGCCTAGGCACCCTCGCGGAGCAGCTTTGGCCCCTCGGTAGCCAAATGACCGTGTACTACAACCCCAGCAACCCAGACAAAAGCTATGTCGAACGCCCCATCGTGGGCAACTTTGCCACACTGATGTTTAACATCGCAGGCTTCTTGCTCATCGCGATGAGCATCTTGCTCTATGTTCTTATCCAGCGCTAGCTCAAACTGATGCGCCCCGCGCCCCATGCGCCGCAACGACCGTTACGACACCAAGGATCAGCCATGGCAACACTTTCCGAACAAGAACGCAAGCGTATCCAGCGATACTGCATCTATCCCAAGATTGCCGGCACAGCGCTTGCCATGGCGTTTGTGCTGCCTTTTTTGATCATTCCCTTCGAAATGATTGACGATATCGTCTTCCATCATGAAAGCTTCCAGGAGACGGGCATGATGACCGCCTTGGCGCTCACCGCCGTCGAGCTCGCCATCTTCTGCTACTGCGCGCTCGCGCCGCGCTTTGGCATGCGCGGCAAGCAGTGGAAAGAAATGCAGCACCGACTCGTCGTCGAGCAGGCTGAGAAAGACCGCTCGGCACAAATCGCGGGCGTTATTGGCACGCAGGCCGCCGCGCGCCTGCTCAAGAACAGCGACAACGAGACCGCACGCAACCTGGGCGGCGCGGCAGAAGTCGCCGCTGCCGTAGGCGCCGTCGCCACCGCAGCAGACGTGCTTACCGAGAGTTTCGCCAACGCAAAGGCCATGGCAGAGGCCTGTGGCGTGCCTATCCCCCGTGCAAAAAAGTGGATCATCGCACTTGTGGTGCTGCCCCTCGCAATCGTGTGCGGTGCCTATATCCCGCAGCTGGCGCAGGGAAACATCGAGATGCAAGAGAACGCCGCGGCCGCGGCCGAGCAGATCGCCATCGCCCGCAAGGCGCTAGAGCCCGCATGCGAGTACGTGTCCGCCGATGACCCCTTCGAGCGATATCAAGATTACGGCTATCACGTCCGCGGCTATCTGCACGAAGGCGACTCCGATACCCAGAAGACCTATACGTACCTGGATTTCGATAACAAGGGAACGCTCAAGGAAGTGAGCTACATAGCAGAGATCGACCCCGACGCGAGCCTTGAGGACAACCTCGCCCGCATCGAGCTCGACTTGGACGAGCTTTCCTCTGTTGTCCAAACCGTAGATGTCAAGACCATGAGTCCCGAGCTCCTAGCACCGCAAAAGCTCCCCGAAGAGTTTAGGCAGACTTTTTTGAACGGTTCGCTCTACGAGAGAATCTCTATCAGGACGAGTGACGACCCCGTCAAAACGTATTACTCGTTTGACACGGAGCCCGAGGACGAGTTTGACGAGTACACCCATCCAAGTATCCGCATCACGCTGATGGGCAAAACAAACTAAAAGGCGCGGGAAGGGCCACCCCCTTCCCGCGCCTTTTCATCCATGTGACAAAGGGACAGTCCCTTTGTCACATTATTCGGAGCGTAGGGCTTCCACAGGGTCTTTCTTGGATGCGCTGCGAGCCGGCAGCAGGCCGGCAACGACCGTCAGCAGCACCGAAATTACAATGAGCATCAGCGCGTCTTGAACGGGCAGGCTCATCAGGTTGGGCACCTGCTTGGCCGCAAGCGCCCAGGCATTAACCGGAAAGCTCACGGCCACCACGACGACAATGGCAAAGACGCCGGCAATGAGGCCTTCGATAAAGGTCTCAGCGTTGAACACGTTTGCCACGTTGCGCTTTGACGCGCCGATCGCGCGCAGGATGCCAATCTCCTTTTTGCGCTCCAGCACGCTGATGTAGGTGATGATGCCGATCATGATGGAGCTCACCACCAAACTGATACTCACGAATGCGATGAGCACCAAGCTGATAGTATTCACGATGTCGGTCACCGAACCCATGATGATGCCCATGTAGTCGGTATACGAGATTGCCTGCTCATCGTGACCAGCGGCTTTGACCTGCTTGTTGTACGCATCGATATAATCGAGCACGCGCTCCTTGGCCTCAAAGTCGCGCGGGAAAATCTTGACCGAAATGGGGTCCGCCTCGTCCGCATAGCCCAACGTGGTCAGATTGTTGTCGTAGGTGAGCTTCGACGCCTTGGCATAGCTCATCATGAGCGAACTCAGGTCCTCAGCGTCCATGTTAAAGTGGATAGCGCGAGCAAAGGCGTTTGCATCCACGCGCATGGCGCTCGCCAAGTTGGCAAAACTCGAAGACATCTGCGTCGCCATTTGGTCCATGAGCCCTGCCGCACCCGCCTTGAGCTGGGTTGATACCGTCGTCGCAATCTGCTCGCTGACCGCCTTCATCACCTGATCCATAGACTGCTGCAAATACGGAGCCAGCTGCTTTTGCACATAGTCGCCCATCACCTGCTGCAGACGCTCGGCCAGGGCATCGCCGCCGAGTGCCCTGAGCTGAGCCAGGTATTGCTGGGCGTCGGCATCATGCTCAAGATACGTCGAGAATGCGGCAGCAAGCTTTGACGCGTCCTTAAGGTCTTCGGGCGACAGCGCCTTAAACTGATCGGACTGCATAAAGCCCTCAAACAGCTGATTGGCAAGCGTTCCCACCTGCTGCATTTGCTCGGGCGTGAGCTCCAGACCGTCAAAGATGCCCGAGAAATCCGGAGCCGGCGCCTTGGCCATGATGTCACTAAAGTCGATGTCTCGCCCAACACCCGAAAGGTCAATATCCAGCCCGGACAAATCAAGGCTAGAAAGGTCCATGCCGCCGGCCGCACCCGAGAGCGCAGATGCATCGAACGAGAACGCGCTCTTCAGCGCCGCCTCGTCCACACTGAACATGCTGCTCAGATCCACGCCTTGCTTGGCCTCGCTCTGCAGCTCGTCGAAGGTTTTGCCCGTAAAGACATCCGTCTCGGGGTGGGCAAGCTGCTCCTGCACAATCTGCGAATCGGCGGCGCGCTTCATAAGCTGGCAAGTCAGCGCATGCGTATAGGCAATGCCCGGAGTCAATGCGCTCGCGTTGGCCGTCTCGTTGGGTCGCACCACGCCCACAATGCGCACGTCAATACCGTCGGCAACCTTGGCGGCCATAAAGTCGGCGTCGCCAGACATGTCGGTCCACATGCCGGTCTCTTCGTTTTTGCGATAGGCATCGGCCGGCGACAACACCTTAAATGTCGTGGACAGCGCATCGTCGTAGGTAAAGTCGGTGCCGGTCTCGGGCGTCTCGACCTTGCCGTCGGCCGTCATGGCGCTGTTGACCAGGTCGTTGAGCTCATCGATATCCAGCGCGCCGATGCTATAGAGCGTATAATCGCCCACCGTGCCGCGGTCCGAAAGCACCATCACGGCTTCGTTGGCGGACGTGGGCCAATGGCCGGCAACGACATCGTATTGGCTGTCGAGCAGGCTCTGGTCGTCAATCATCTCGTTAAAGACCGAGGTCCCCATGGAATCCATGCTCACCGTTGCCGCCGAGCTTGCGCCTCCGCTCATGGCCTCGGTCATAGCGTTGGAAACAAGCCGAACGGGCCTCTCGTCGCCCTTGCTCAAACGATAGACAACCGGCGTCACGCCGTAGCCGTACTGGATAGCGTTGACCTCTTTGTCGATACCGTCACCGCCGCCGTCAAGCCATGCCTTAAAGCTCGTCATATCGTTAGATTTAACGCTTGCGAACATATCCTTTACGGCCGTGACCACGGGAATCTTATCCGTTCCCTTAGCCTTGCCACCGGTAGCGTCATCGGACGAGGCCTCGCCCTTGGATACCTCCTCATCGGTAGCCCCCTGTCCGCCCATCATGGACGACAGGTCGTAATCTTGTTTGGAAATCGTAAGCGGGTAGCTCGAGAGCGTGTCCTCCTCGACCTTTTTGATGTAGCCGTTTACGCCGTTGGAGAGCGCCAGGATCGCTGCGATACCAATAATGCCAATCGAACCTGCGAAGGCAGTCATGGCCGTACGGCCCTTCTTGGTCATGAGGTTTCGGGCAGAAAGCCCCAGCGCCGTCACAAAGCTCATCGAGGTTTTGCGCGTGGGCTTGGCCTCGCGACGCGCGGCCTCGGTAGCATCAAAGGGATCTGAATCGTCGGTGACCTTGCCGTCCGCCAGGCTGACGATGCGCGTGGCGTACTGGTACGCCAGCTCGGGATTGTGCGTGACCATGATGACCAGACGATCGCGCGCAACGTCCTTGAGCAAATCCATAACCTGCACGGATGTCGTTGAGTCCAAGGCGCCGGTCGGCTCGTCAGCCAGCACGATTTCGGGGTCGTTGATCAAGGCGCGGGCAATGGCCACGCGCTGCATCTGCCCGCCCGAAAGCTGGTTCGGGCGTTTGTCAACGTGCTCGCCCAGACCAACCGCCTCGAGCGCCTTACGCGCACGCTGGCGGCGCTCGGCATGTCCCACGCCCGTGAGTGTAAGCGCCAATTCCACGTTTTCCAAAATGCTCTGATGCGGAATGAGGTTGTAGCTCTGAAACACAAAGCCAATGCGATTGTTTCTGTAGGCATCCCAATCGCGGTCGCTGAAGTCCTTGGTCGAGATGCCATCGATCAGCAGGTCGCCGGAATCGAAATGGTCGAGTCCACCAATGACGTTGAGCATCGTAGTTTTACCCGAGCCCGAAGGACCCAGGATGGCTACAAACTCGTTATCGCGAAAAGACAGGCTTACGCTGTCGAGCGCTACCTGCGTAAACGACTGCGTAACGTACCTTTTGCAAATAACTCTGAGATCCAGCATGGACGGCAACCTCTCCCCCGCCGTTCGCATCCAACGCGTTTGACCTACTCTATCAGCTTTTTTGCCGGTACCAGCAAGGAATGTAACGAACAAAAATGTAACGAACAAAAAACGGGACGGCACGCCGCATGGCGCACCATCCCGCACATAACATCGAAGGTGTGACAAAGGGACTGCCCCTTTGTCACACCTTTGTCGCATTCGAACCTACTGTTCGCTCTTCGCGAGTGCCTGATCGATCAGTTTGTTGAGCGCCTCGCGCTGCTCAGCAGAGTTGATACCGCCCATGATCGGCTCTCCCACGATGTTGCCGTTCTGGTCGATCACATAGGTGGTCGGGAACGAGTACAGGTTGGAGGTGAACTTTCCGGCCTCGCTGTCCGACTTAAACCAGATGTTTTTATACGTCACGCCCTTCTTGGAAAGCACGTCCTTGGCATCGGCCACCTCGTCTTTTTTGCCGTCGAGCGTAAAGGAATTAACGCCCACGACCTGGCCGCCCTTCTCGGCAAGCTCCTTGTTGAGCTTCTCCAGATCGCCCAGCTCTCCCACGCACGGCTTGCAGGTGGTAAACCAGAAGTTCATGACGGTGACCTTGTTCTTGGAGAACAGCTCGTCGCTGTTTACATCGTTGCCGTCCAAGTCCTTGCCCTTAAAGCTGGGGAACTTCGTCTCCCCGCTCTCGCCGTTGGTCATGCCTGCGGTCGAGGCATCAACACTCTCCCCCTCGCCGGGCGTGCTGCCGCATCCGTGGAACTCCTTCTCCAGCGCCATGAGCTTGTCCTCGATCTCCTTGACCTGCTGCGCGCCGGCCTTAAGCGTCTTAAGCTCGTCAGCCGCAAACTGATCCTTGGCGCCCTCGATGGTATCGAGCAAGAAGTCGCCGTAGTTCTTGCCGTCCTCAATCATGGGAGTGTCTTTGTTGGCCGCAAGGAACACCTTTTCCCATAGGGCGTTATCGCTCGCAAAGATCTCGTTTTCCTTTTGCAGCAGCTGCTGGTACAGCTTGGCCGCCTCCTCGGCGCTCGACGGCTTTTGTGCCACAAGCTCGGCAATCTGCGCATCGCCGCTCGTGGCATCCTTCGCGTCGCCCTTGGGGGCAGAGCACGCCGCGAGAGTCAGCGCCAGCACGGGCAGCATCAACAAGGCCGCAATTTTTGACAGTTTCATGGTTCCTCCGTTTATATCGAAACTTATATAGGTACCTATTTGTTTTCGCAGGCCTGCGTGGGCTGCGTGGGCTTGTCGCCCGTCACACCCAGCCCGTAGCGAAAGCTAATAGCATCGACGGGGCACGCGCCCACGCATTTGCCGCAACGAATGCACTCGGCATGGTCGGGCGTACGCGTAACGTCCACGTCCATTTGACACACCTTGGCGCACTTGCCGCACGAGACGCATTTGCACTGGTCAACCTGGATCCCCAGCAAAGACACCTTGTTCATGAGTGCATAAAATGCGCCGAGGGGGCAAATCCATTTGCAGAAGGGGCGGTAGAACAGCACGCTCAGCACCGTAACCGCAATGAGGATCGCGAGCTTCCAGGTAAAGAGCTTTCCCAGCGCGGAGCGGATTCCCACGTTCATGATGGACAGCGGAATCGCGCCCTCGAGCACACCCTGCGGGCAGATGTACTTGCAAAAGAACGGGTCGCCCATACCCACATCGTTAACCACCAAGACGGGCAGCAGCACCACGGCAAACAGTAGCACGGCATACTTGATGTACGTGAGCGGCTTGAGCTTTTTCGTGGAGAGCTTTTTGCTGGGAATCTTATGCAGAAGCTCTTGCAGCCATCCAAACGGACACAAAAAGCCGCATACAAAACGTCCCAGCAGCACGCCGATCAGAATGAGCGTTCCGGTGACGTAATACGAAAAGCTAAACTTAGACGAGCCCACCACCGACTGAAACGACCCGATGGGGCACGCACCCGAGGCCGCCGGACACGAGTAGCAGTTGAGACCCGGCACGCAGACGGCTTTGCCCGCTCCCTGGTAGATGCCGCCCTTGGCAAAGTTAGGCAGGTGAATATTGGTCGCAAGCGTCGCCGCCGCCTGAATCAATCCACGAAATCGCGCTAAAAGATGCGATGCAGTGTTTTTTCTTTTATCCAATTCCGATACACTCCAAGCACAGCCTGATTGCCTTTGCCAGCACGGCATCTGCCTCGCCGCGCATAATTCCAAAGCCAACCATGGCTATCCCAACGATCAGCAAAGCCACCTGCGCCACAGGCTTAATCGCTTTGAACAATCTGACCACTCCTTTCGTTTCGCGACCCATTGGACCATACCGACTATAAAATCCGTGTTAAGCGTGAATGACTATGCAAGGAGAACGTTATGCGCATCTTGGTCGTCGAGGACGAGCGGGCGCTGTGCGATGCGATCGCACGCAGCCTGCGCAACTTGGCCTATAGCGTCGACTGCTGCTACGACGGGCAGCAAGCCCTCGATCTGCTCGATGTCGAGACATTTGATCTTGTCGTGCTCGACCTCAATCTCCCCCATGTCGACGGCATGACCGTGCTCAGGCAACTCAGAACAACTGATTGCGAGACCAAGGTGCTCGTGCTCTCGGCACGTGGCGAGGTCTCCGACAAGGTAGCGGGGCTCGATGCGGGCGCCAACGACTACCTCACCAAGCCGTTCCATCTTGACGAGCTGGCGGCACGCATACGCAGTCTCACGCTCAGGCGCTTTACGCAAAGCGACGTTGTCCTGACCTGCGGACCGCTGAACTTTGACACTAAAGCACGCGCCGCCTCCGTAGGCGACGAGGTTCTATCCCTCACGCGCAAGGAGACCGGCATCTTGGAATACCTGATGCTTAACCAGGGGCGGCCGGTGAGCCAGGAAGAGCTTATCGAGCATGTATGGGACAGCAGCGTCAACAGCTTTAGCAACGCGACCCGCGTGCACATCTCGTCGCTGCGCAAAAAGCTGCGCGGTGCGTTGGGGCACGACCCCATCCGCAACCGAATCGGCGAAGGCTACGTTATGGAGGACGGCAAATGAAGCGGCTGTCGCTGCAGTGGCGCATCACGTTGATGACAGCACTGCTGATATGTTCGACCTGCGTACTTATGAATTGCCTGGTTGGCTACTCCGGCATGCGCTACATGGACTCGATTGGTGCAGAAGCGTCGGCGCACAGCAAGGTGGAGGCGGCCTCGCCCAGCTCATTTGACCCGACAAACAAAGAGCTCGACGACGCGCTGACCATCGTCGTGAACGACGCCCAAGAATCGTTTGGCGCGACGAGCTGGTGCATAACCGCGGCGGTGACGCTGCTCGGCGGCGTGCTGGCCTACTTTGTAAGCGGACATGCGCTGCGGCCGTTGCACTTCTTTGCGACGCAAGTCGAGAGCGTGCGGCCCGACAACCTCGCCGACACAAAAATCAGCGAGGACGTGCCCTCTGAACTCAGGCGCTGCAGCGCGTCGTTTAACGACATGATTGCCCGCCTTGACGAGGGATTTTCCGCACAAAGACAGTTTACGGGCAATGCGGCGCACGAACTGCGCACGCCGCTTGCGCTCATGCAGGCCCAGGTTGAGCTGTTTTGCGCCGAGCACCCCGACGTCGACGCCGATACAGCGAGCCTGCTCGGGCTGCTGCAGGAGCAGACCGAGCGAATGACGCACATGACAAAGACCCTGCTCGAGATGAGCGAGCTGCGCAGTGTCCCTTGCAACGATGTGATTGACCTAGCGCCGATGATCGAAGAAGTACTCACGGACCTGGCGCCCCTTGCCGAGCAAAAAGACATCACGCTTACAAGTGAGGGCGACGCGCAAACGATCGGCAGCGATACGCTAATCTATCGGCTGCTGTTCAACTTGGCCGAAAACGCCATACGTTACAGCGCGCCCAACTCGACCGTGCAAATCAACGCCTGCGCCGAAGGCGACCGCGTGCTGCTACGCGTGCGCGACCAGGGACCGGGCATTCCCGAGCAATACCAGACGAGCATCTTTCAGCCCTTCTTTCGCGTCGACAAATCGCGCAGCAGGGCATACGGCGGCGTGGGGCTGGGGCTTGCGCTGGTCTGGGAGATCGCCGCGCTCCACGGCGGCTCCATCGAGGTCGAAAAGAGCTCGGAGCGCGGAACGACCATGCTCGTGACTCTTCCCACTCGCGCACTCGGCTCATTAAAATAACGAACGGGATGGCACGCCGCGTGGCGTACCATCCCGCACATAATATCGAGGATGTGACAAAAGGACTGTCCCTTTGTCACATCTGCTAGTTCTCGTCGCCTACCAGCTGAGTTAGCTTACTCCCACTCGACCGTGCCAACGGGCTTCGGCGTGAGGTCGTAGCAAACGCGGCAAATACCGGGGACCTCGGCGGTCACGCGAGCGGTAATGCGCTTGAGCAGCGCCCAGTCGAGCTCGGGCACCTCGGCGGTCATGACGTCGACGGTGTTGATGCAGCGAATAATGCAGGGCCAGTCGTAGGCGCGCTTGCCCTCGCGCACACCGGTAGCGCGGAAATCGGGCACGACGGCAAAGTACTGCCAGATGGTCAGGCCGGCCTTGTCGATCTCTTCGCGCACGATGGCATCGGCCTCGCGCAGCGCCTCGAGACGGTCGCGGGTGATGGCGCCAAGGCAGCGGACGCCCAGGCCAGGACCGGGGAACGGCTGACGCTCAACCATGTTCTCGGGCAGGCCGAGCTCGCGGCCCACGACGCGCACCTCGTCCTTGTACAGCAGCTTAACGGGCTCGCAGAGCTCAAACTGCAGGTCCTCGGGCAGGCCGCCAACGTTATGGTGAGCCTTCACGCCGTCCTGCGACTCCAGAATGTCGGGGTAGATGGTGCCCTGGGCGAGGAAGCTGACCTCGTCGCCGACCCTGCGGGCCTCCTCCTCGAACACGCGGATAAACTCAGCGCCGATAATCTTACGCTTGGCTTCGGGCTCCTCGACGTCCACGAGCTTATCCAGGAAGCGATCGGTGGCGTCAACATAGATCAGGTTGGCGTCCATCTGGTTCTTGAAGACGTCGACGACCTGCTCGCTCTCGCCCTTGCGCATAAGGCCGTGATTCACATGCACGCAGATAAGCTGCTTGCCGATAGCCTTGATGAGCAGGGCCGCGACAACGGAGCTGTCGACGCCGCCGGAAAGGGCCAGCAGGACCTTCTTGTCGCCGATCTGCTCGCGGATTGCAGCGACCTGCTCTTCGATGAACGCCTGGGCAAGTTCGGGAGTGGTGATACGCACCATATCGTCGGGACGCTTGTTGGGATCCATGCAGAGCTCCTTCTCGGTTCGATGGAAATGCGCCGCGTGTATGCAGACGCACCGTCATATGACCTCATTATATGCAGAGCGGAGTTCGTTTCCCATCGCTGCGACAGAGCTTTTTGCAGGGGTGGCAATTTTTCCTAATGTCGAGGTCAGCTAGGCTTCGGTAGCCACCTTGGGAGCATCGCCAATGGGCTCTTCCTTTATACGTTCGGCATAATCGTAGACGATACCCACAAATTCCAGTCCCGAGCAACAGGAGTACAATTGCTGCTATTGTTGCCAGCTGTTGGGAGATGGAAGATGGACTGCGATGGCTACCCATGCGTTCCCATGCCGTTGATGTGCACCGCCTTTGCGCCGGGGCAGATTGACGCTGCGGTTGCAGGCATTTCCGACCCCGATTCGCGCGCCATTGCCACGGCAGAAGCGCTGTACTTTCGCGGACAAGCCGCCCTCGCTGCCAAGACGGCGCGCCCCTATCTTGACGCCACCGATCCCGCGCTACGCTATTCCGCATGCTTTATCTGCGGATATGCCAGCCTGTCGCTCAACCGTATCGCCGATGCCCGCCGTTGCCTTGCGGGCATCCTCGATACGCCCACCGACGTGGAATCGCCCGCCATCCACGCCATGCATATCCTGTTCGCCTCCGCCGCGAGCGTCCTGTTGCACTTGCCTTCCCCGTATTCTGCCGAAGAGTTTTATCCACTTGCGGCGCATCTGCCCGAAGGCCTGCGCCTGTTCGCCAGCTACGTGATGGCGCACGCGTTGTATCTGCGCGGCGAATACGGCCGCAGCCTGGGCATGGCGGAAAACGCCCTGATTATGAAACAGGGAAGCTACCCCATCTCGGAGCTATTCCTGCACTTGTCGGCCTCGATGGCCTGTATGAGTCTCAAAGACGTCGACGCCGCAAAAGCGCACTTTGGCGCCGCTTGGGACATTGCGCGCCCCGACGGCCTTATCGAGCTCATCGGCGAACACCATGGCCTTTTGCAGGGACTCATCGAGGCATGCCTAAAATCGCAATACCCTGACGACTTCGCGCGCATCATCGAGATCACGTATCGATTCAGCTACGGTTGGCGGCGCATCCACAACCCCGATTCGGGCGAGGACGTGGCCGACGATCTAACGACCACGGAATTCACCATGGCAATGCTCGCCTGCCGCGGGTGGACCAACGTCGAAATCGCACGCCATATGGGAGTATCGCCGGGCACCGTCAAAAACCGCCTATCCGGCGTATACGCAAAGCTTGGCATCGGCACGCGCGCGGAGCTGGTCGCGCATATGTTGCGTTAGCGACCGGACTGCCAAGCGCATCGAACACGTTCCGGAACCCGACGCTTCGCTCGATCAATTTGGACATTTTGACCCTTGAACGGCACTACCGCCACGGAGCGCCTTCTCGCAAAATTGGATTATTTCCACCGATACCTGCGGGATGGGAGCCCAAGATGCTTGATCGCCGTTCGTTACTTGTTGCCGGAGCGTCCTCGCTGGCGAGCATTATGTTGCCGCGCGTGCCGGGAAGCGCAAACGCCTTCATATTGCCGTTCGCGCCCACCGAAGCCCATGCCGACGAAAAAGACCCCTTCAGGGTGCTCATTCTCTCGCGCACCATGTTTGGTGTGGTCGTGGTCGACGTCGCCAACAAGAATACGCCCATCACGGGTGCCCAGGTCACGCTCACATCGCGCTATGCCGCAGGCAAGCAGCTCACCGCCACTACCGATGACGAAGGCACGGCCATCTTTGAGATCGCGCCGCTTTCGGAAGGCTACGTGGACGAGGTAACGCTTCTCGACGCGTACGACTTTAACGGCGGTATCTCCATCAGCATGAAAGGCTACCGCGATGTCGAGATTCCCCTCGCTCGCATTCTGGGTGGTACTGCCATTACCGCTCCCACGCGTCCACTCTCCGATGGTCAGCCGTACTTTCGCAAGCTCACGTTTGACGAATGGGACATCCAGTACGCTGAAGCCACGTTTATGGCAATGCCAGCGGACGACGCGGCAAACGAGCAGCCCGACACGCACGCCTTCACTGTACAGGCTCATCTGCCGCAGGGCGGACAGGCAACGCTGCGCATCAACAAAGTGACGCCTGCCGCGGGCAGCTCACCCGAAACCGTCACGCAGATCGGTCAGATCAAGGCCAGCGCATCGGGCGCGGATAATCTGGCGACGTTCACACTCGAAGACAAGTTTCTCGATGCGGCATCGGGCCTTCTGGAAGAAGGGTGCAAGCTGCGCTTTGTCCTCGACTATCAGGGCAAAACCTACACGCTCTCCTCCCCCATGGCCGTTGTCACCGCGCCGGCCGCAAAGGCAGAATCGGGCTCGACCACCATCATTCCCACCACCATGGACCAAGGGGTCACTCCGTTTGATTTCCCCGCATCGTTTCCCGGCATCGGTGGTAATAAGTTCACGTGTTGGATGCCCACATTTCCGATCCTCTTCGATTTCTCGTTTGCTGGATACGTGCTGTTTGGTGGAGGATACAAACCGGTCGGCTACATGAACGATTCGGGCAATCCGGATCCGGAGTACTGGAAGAAGTCACCGCGCGAGTCGGGTGCCAAGCAGGCAAACCGCTACCTCGACGAAATGGAGGGGAAGTGGAATCAGTACAAAAGTATGAGTGCCGGTTCGGGCACCGATCCAAGAAACACTAAGCTCCTTCGTCACCATTGCACGCTGCTGTTCACGATGGATATCGCCACACAGCTGTACGGCTCGCTCGCCTACGATTGGGTGGGCAAAACCTGGGGCAACAACAACGACCCCGCATACGGCAATATTAAGGCCCTCTTCCAGGTAAGAACCGACCTCAATTGGACCGAGCAGTTTACCCTAGGACCGGTGCCGTTTTTCCTAAACGTCAACCCCTGGGTGCTGGCAAAACTGGCGCTCGCCGTGGGCGCCCACACGCACGGTAGCGGCGCGGCGTTTTTCAAGAACATTTCGCTCGACTATTCCAACACGTCGGGCTCGTTCACCATCCAGATCGGACTTGCCGTCACCTTTGGAGCCGGCGTTGCAGGCGTCGCTTCGTCCGCCGTGCGTGGCGCCGCATCCCTCACGCTGTTCATTGGATACGAGAAGGCGGATGGACACCAGCTTCCGCGACTGCGCGTAGGTGCAGACGTCGATGTCGATGTGGTACTCCAGTTCGTAATGTTCAAGTGGACCACCAAAGCTTGGTCGGGATCGTGGCCCACACTCCTCGATTCGTGGAATATGTCGGTGAACAACGGCGACCAGTATGTACTCCAGTGCTCTGAGCTTGCATTGGGTGGGGATACGCCTTATACGCTGGATGCCCGCTTCGGCACGCCCGGCAACATCGAGGCGGGCGGCGTGCCGCAATTTATCGCATCGGCCACCATCGTCACCAACGCCGAGCTACTCGCACGCGCCGAGGTTAAGGCCACTGCCGTAAACGTCGCGCCTGTCGTGCGCGATTGGGATCAAGCGGTCACGCGCATTGAGCTCGAGGCGGATGCAGAAAGCGACGACACGGGACAGGTTGAGCATTTCGTCCACGCACTGATGGAAAACGACGAAAACGCCGCGCCGATGTACGAGTACACCTACATCGGTCAGGCAACGAACGCCGTTGCGGACCCCAACGCCAATTCTGCCGGCGTGTCGGAGGACGAGCGTGGCGGCATCAAGCCCTCGAGCGACAACGTGTTGTTTTCCGGCGTGCTCAGCGAAGCTCACATGAAGCTGGCAATGATTGCCGGCGTAGAATGCCTGTTCCGTATCGCCTCGGTGCGCTACGGCGACAATGGCCGCTCGCGCCTGGTGGTGCACACAAAGGCAAACGGCACGTGGTCTGCCCCCACGCCCGTGGACTTTCCCCTTGGGTTTGGCGAGGGCGACGTGGAGCGCGACGGCATATACGATTACGACTTCGACGTGGTGGAATACACGGACGGAAGAGGAAACCAGGACGCCTACGTGCTGCTGGTCTCGGGCGAGCGCCCCGACGGCGACAACACCCTTTTCGATACGGCAAGCACAGCCGGCATACTGTCCGTTGTGCGCCTGCGCATAAGCAACGGCGGAGTTCGCGTGATGTCGCACACGTCGTGGCGCAGCATCTCGCGCGGCCGCCTGCAAGAGGATGGCTACCATTGCCTGCAGTGCCCGCGCATCACGGTGGGCAAGACGCTGGTCGACGGACGCCTGTCGGGTGCTTACCTTCACCGCCGCGGAGCCACCGCAGAAAAGGCGCTCGGCAGCGAGGCTGTGGTTGCGCTGGAGTGCTTTACCCTGTGGTCGGACGTTTCGGACGACAGCCTGACGTTCCGTCAGGTCCTCCGCTTTCCGCAAGCACCGTCGAGTATCGAGCTGGGCGAGCCCGAGAATATCAACGGCAAAATGGTGGTGCCCGTTGCGTACGAGACCGCAGACGGTTGCGGCTGCGCATCGTACGCCGTGATCGGCCAGTCCATTGCAGGCTGGGGCGTTATGTCACCAGACGCCACGGTACCCCGTGCGGTGCCGTGGCCACAACATTCGGGCTTTTTGGCAACCGTCAACGAGCAACTGCAGCATATTACTTGGACGCGAGGCGCATCGGCATTTGCAACGCAGCCTGTGGGTGCCGCAGGCTGTGGCCCGGCATCGTTTAGCGTAAGCAACAACGGCAGATGCGTGCTCTATGTAGAGAACACCGACGGCAAGGTGGGACAAACCTACGACGAAGAAGGCAACCCGGTAGCAGTGATGGGCAAGCACTTCCGCATCTTCGCCAGCACCTTGGCAGGCGATCTTTTCACGGAACCGTTCGTGATGTGCGAGCTGGACCATCCCGTCGATCAGATAACGACATTTTTTACGTCGGGAGGCATGCTCTCCGCGCTCGCCACGCACATTGTGAGCACGGAGAAGAGCGAGGCAGAGCTGCACGGCATCGAAGTACCCTTGGTGGCATGCGCGACGCCGACAGGCGCGGTCGCCACCTCGGGCGCGGTGGTGCCCGGAGCAGCAGGCGAATCCTTCATGGTCACGGTGCGAAACGACGGCAACACCTTGCTGACCGCCGGCACGATCGATCTGTACCGAGAGGGCTCCAGCCAGCCGTTCTCCAGCGCTTCCATCGGATTCGGACTGAACGCACGCATGGCTTCAATCTACGATCCAGAGCTTGCCGAGGACGCTTCGGCCAACGACATGGCACACGTGAAGTACGCGCTCGAGACGCTGGGCGCACGTTTTGCAACGCACCCGCTGGTAGCCGACAACGGCAACGCCGTGCTGGCACCGGGTTGCACGGCACAGTTCCGCATGAGCTTCGCCATCCCCGAGAGCTGGAGCGACGAAGTAGGCAAACGCGTAACGCTGTATGCGAAGGCGCGTAATCTGGTGGCGCTCGATCCCGTAACGCTCGAGGAAATTCGACCGGGCGCGAACTCGGCACTGGGTGCCGTACTGCACGAGCTTCATGTGCCCGACGCGTCATGCGAACGCTCAGAAGTTCAGGTCGGCGTATGCGACAGCGCGGATACGACAGGACTTCACGACGCCCCGATGACGGCAGACGGCGATGGTGGCTCGAGTGGCGACGGTACTGACAAGGGTGGCGGCTCCGGCGGAAGCAGCTCCGGCAGTGGCAAGGACCACGGCAATAACAAGCGCTCCGGAAAAGCGGGCGCGCTTGCGGGCACGGGCGATGCCAACGCTCCCCTTACGGCAGCCGCTGCTGCACTCGCCGCGGCAGGCGCCGGCCTCGTCGCCTACAGCGTCCGCCGCACGGCGCTCGAAACCGACACCGCCAATGAGGTCAATTCTGATAGGCCTCGCTAGCTCCTAGTTACTTTTGTGAGAGACGTCGACTCGGCTCATCGAACACCAAAAGGGGCTGGCCCCGATAACTCGGAGCCAGCCCTGAGTCGCCTGACATGGGAATCGCAACCCGCTACTTGAGCTTCAATGCCTCCATCATGGGCGCGGCGGCGTCCCAATCGATCTTCCAGCCAATCGACACGCGGACGGTCTCGCCCGTCGCGGGAGCCGTCGCAAACAGCGTATGGCCGTTGTCGGGACCGGTAAAGCGCAGCCACGTTATGCCGTTGTACTCGACCTGGTCGGTTGTTGTCTCCTTGCCTTCGTAGACCTGCTCTAGGCTTGCAACCTCTTCCTCCGGCGAGCGCGGGAAGATGCTGATGTTCAGGCGTCCTCCAGTCTCGTCGTGGAAGAAGTTTGCCTTTTCGCGCTCTTCGTCGGACGAATCCAGCGTGTACCCATCGGCGGCCTCGATGCTGTACGATGCGCAGTCGATGCCCGTTAAATCTGCCTTCTCGCCAGAATCGGCCACGCCGCCGGCCGCCTTGAACTCCTTGGTCTCGCATCCCGTGGTGTCAAAGTGCATGGCCTCATGATTCTTGGCGGGGGCGTAAGCGTCTACGAACTCGACAGTGATGGGCCCGTAGTACGCCGTCTTGGGCGCCCAAAAATACACGTACTCAACGGTCTCGCCCGGGCCGATATCTGGCCTCTTGGAAAGATCGATGCCCTCGTGAAGCTCATCGGGAGCCTCGCTTGCAACGTAGTCGAGCACGGCCGCCTTGCCGGAAGTAAACAACGGGTCGCCTGCCTCAAGATCGCCCTGGGCAGCATGCACGTTAAAGGAGTCAAACGTCCTGTTCTTTGTGTTGTTGTTGGTAATCTCGATATGCAGGTAAAAGCCGTCCCGCTTCTTGGCATCACCGCGATAGAACGTACCGTGAGCCACCGACTCATAGACAATGCCTGCCACCTCGACCGTCTGCGACTCATAGGCCTTGGGCTTCTCGGTCTTCTCCTGCACAGGCGCGCTCCCGCCCGAGCTACCAGCCGAGCCGCTCGGAGCACTACCGCCGCAGCCGGCAAGCGTACACGCCAGCACAGCCGAAAGCGTCACGGTGGGAATTCCTAACAGCAGCTTCTTCGTCATGGGCTTCATCATCCTCACCGCTCCTTTCGGCTTGTAGCTCATCCGTTACCCGAGTCGCAAGTCGACTCCGTGGCATCGGCTTCCACTATGAGCGTATGACGAAACGCGGCGCCGGCGAAGTGACCCACGGCCCAAATAACGACCCGACAGCGTTCCTTATGGGCCAAAGGGACTCGCACACGCACGCCTGTGGCCCATAAAACGAGACGCTTGTCCCAATGTTCGATTCGATCCAACAATCCGCACGACACGTTTTCGACAACGTATCCAACCGCAAACGCAGCAAGACGCATTCGGCCGCCTTCAAACTTACTCGGACAGAACCGAGTCGGTTTTGTCCGAGTAAACGCTGTTCCACCAAATTCCGAACGATTGTTCGATGGATTTCGTGTTGGGTGGAATCGCCTGTGGGCTGGGCTATGCTACCTTGACTATCTATATGACTTAAACGCAGCAAAGGAGCACCGAGAGAGCGAGTATGGCAAAAAACACCGCAAACTATGGTAACGACAGTATCCGCCAGCTCAAGGACGAAGAGCGCGTACGCCTGCGCCCCGCCGTTATCTTTGGCTCGGACGGGCTCGACGGCTGCGCGCATGCCGCCTTCGAGATCCTGTCCAACGCCGTTGACGAGGCGCGCCAGGGCTACGGCAAGCTCATCACCCTTACCGCCTTTCGCGATGGTTCCATTCAGGTAGAGGACAACGGCCGCGGCTGCCCGCTCGACTGGAACCCCTCCGAGAAGCGCTTTAACTGGGAACTTGTCTTTTGCGAGCTCTATGCCGGCGGCAAGTATAACAACAACCAGGGCGGCGACTACGATTTCTCGCTCGGCACCAACGGCCTGGGCTCGTGCGCGACCCAGTACGCTTCCGAGTACATGGACGTCACCGTCTGGCGTGACGGCAACAAGTACTCCTTACACTTTAAGAAGGGCAAGGTCGTCGGCGCCAAAAAGAAGGCACTCGAGATTGAGCCCAGCGACGAGGAACGCACCGGCACCACCATCAAGTGGCGTCCCGATCTTGAGGTCTTTACCTCCATCAGCATCCCCCACGAGTGGTATCGCGAGACCATGCGTCGTCAGGCCGTGGTCAACGCCAACGTGACCTTCCGCCTGCGCGTTGAGGGCGACGATGGCGAGTTTTCCGAAGAGGACTTTTGCTATCCCAAGGGCATCGAGGACTATGTGCTCGAGAAGGTCGGTACCGACTACCTTACCGAGCCTTTCTTTATCGAGGCCGACCGCCGCGGTCGCGATCGCGAGGACCTGCCCGACTACAACGTCAAGATTACCGCGTGCATGTGCTTCTCGCGCACCTTCATGATGCAGGAGTACTACCACAACTCATCGTGGCTCGAGAACGGCGGCTCACCCGAAAAGGCGGCCCGTAGCGCTCTGACCAGCGCCATCGATGCCTACATTAAGCAACAGGGCAAATACAACAAAAACGAGAGCGGCATCAAATGGCAGGACGTCCAGGACTGCCTGGTACTGGTGACCAACTGCTTCTCCACCCAGACGTCCTACGAAAACCAGACCAAGAAGGCCATCAATAACCGCTTTATCCAGCAGGCCATGACGGCATTCTTTAAGGAGCGCCTCTCGACCTACTTAATCGAGAACAAAGACGCCGCCAACAAGATTATGGAGCAGGTGCTCATCAACAAGCGCTCGCGCGAGAATGCCGAGAAGACGCGCCAGAGCATCAAGACCAACCTGCAGCAGAAGACCGACATGGCCAACCGCGTGCAGAAATTCATCGACTGCCGCTCCAAGGACAAGAGCCGTCGCGAGATCTACATCGTAGAGGGCGACTCGGCAGCAGGCGCCATTCGCACCTCGCGCGATGCCGAGTTCCAGGGCGTTATGCCCGTCCGCGGTAAGATCCTCAACTGCCTAAAGGAGGACTACCCGCGCATCTTTAAGTCCGACATCATTATGGACCTCATGCGCGTACTGGGCTGCGGCGTGGAGATCAAGGACAAGCGGATCAAGAACCTCGGTGCCTTTGACCTGGACAACCTCAACTGGAACAAGGTCATCATCTGCACGGACGCCGACGTCGACGGTTATCACATCCGCACGCTCGTGCTCACCATGCTCTACCGTCTGGTGCCCACGCTTATCGACGAGGGCTACGTGTATATCGCCGAGTCGCCGCTCTACGAGATCAACTGCAAAGAGAAGACCTACTTTGCCTACACCGAGCTCGAGAAGAACGGCATCCTTAAGGAGATCGGCGACCAGAAGTGTTCCATCAACCGCTCCAAGGGTCTTGGTGAAAACGATCCGGACATGATGTGGCTCACCACCATGAACCCCGAGACGCGCCGCCTGATCAAGGTGGAGCCCGAGGACGTCACCAAGATGGAGACCATGTTCAACCTATTGCTGGGCAACGACGAGGCGGGCCGCAAGCGCCATATCTCCGAGCACGGCAAGGAATACCTGGACCAGCTGGACCTGCAATAGCAGCAAATCAATAACGACGGCCCATAAGAAGTTCAAGAGGAAATCGTGGCAAAGAAGAAGACGAAGAACCAGCCAAAGAAAAAGCAGGTCAACGCCGAGAACGTCATCGGCCTGCACTCCGAGGTCACCGACCAGCCGATCACGCAGACGCTCGAGGTCAACTACATGCCCTACGCCATGAGCGTCAACGTCTCGCGTGCGTTCCCCGAGATCGACGGCTTTAAGCCCTCGCACCGCAAGCTGCTCTACACCATGTACAAGATGGGCCTGCTCAAGGGCGAGCGCCAGAAGAGCGCCAACATCGTGGGCCAAACCATGAAGCTCAACCCGCACGGCGATGCCGCAATCTACGAGACGATGGTGCGCCTGGCCACCGGCAACGAAGCGTTGCTCGCGCCGTTCGTTGAGTCGAAGGGCAACTTTGGCAAGTATTATTCGGGCGATCTGAGCTACGCCGCCTCGCGTTATACCGAGGCCAAGCTCTCCCCCATCAGCGCCGAGATCTTCAAGGACATCGACAAGGACCCGGTCGACTTCGTCGACAGCTACGACGGCGCCATGAAGGAGCCGCGCCTGCTGCCCACCACGTTCCCCAACATCCTTGTCTCGGCCAACAAGGGCATCGGCGTCGCCATGGCGTCCGACATCTGCGGCTTCAACCTCAACGAGGTCTGCACCGCCACGATGCACTACCTGCAGGATCCCGACTGCGACCTGCTCGAGTACATGCCCATGCCCGACTTCTCGACCGGCGGTGAAATTATCTACCGCCGCGAGGAGATGGAAAAGATTATCGAGACCGGCCTTGGCAGCTTCCAGATCCGCTCCCGCTGGCGCTGGATTCCCGAAGAGCGCATCATCGAGGTGTACGAGATCCCCTACACCACCAAGACCGATGTCATCATCGAGCGCATCGTCAAGCTCTCCAAGGAGGGCAAGGTCAAGGAGATCGCCGATATCCGCGACGAGACCGACCTCTCGGGCCTGCGCATCGCCATCGACCTTAAGCGCGGTGTCGACCCCGACAAGCTCATGGCCAAGCTCTATCGCACGACCACGCTGCAGGATTCGTTCTCGTGCAACTTCAACGTGCTGGTCGATGGTTACCCTCGCGTTATGGGCGTGCGCCAGATTCTGCACGAGTGGGTCAAGTGGCGTATTGAGTCCACGCGTCGCCGCATTAACTTTGACCTAGGCAAAAAGTCCGAGCGCCTGCACCTGTTGCACGGCCTCGAGGCGATTCTGCTTGACATCGACAAGGCGATCGCCATCATCCGTGGCACCAAGCTCGAAGCCGAGGTCGTGCCCAACCTTATGAAGGGTTTCGACATCGACGAGACCCAGGCCGAGTTTGTTGCCGAGCTTAAGCTCCGCAATATCAACGAGGAGTACATCCTCAACCGCACCAAGGACATTGCCAAGCTTGAGGGCGAGATTGCCGAGCTTGAGGAGATCCTCTCCAGCGAGGGGAACATCAAGAAGGTCATCAGCGACGAGCTGGCCGCGGTCAACAAGAAGTACGTGATGCCGCGCCGCACGGGCAGGATTGAGCCCCACGAGGTCATCGAGGTGAGCCTGGAGCCCGAGGTCGAGGAGTATCCGGTCACCATCATGCTCTCGCGCGATGGCTACCTCAAAAAGATGACCGACCGAGTGCTCAAGAAGGCAACCACGCTCAAGTACAAGGACGGCGACAAACCCTTTATCGAGTTCCCGTCCTCCAATACGCACGAGCTGCTCGTGTTTACCAACAAGAGCCAGGTTTATAAGTGCAAAGTCGCGGCGTTTGAGGATACCAAGTCGGCACAGCTGGGCTCGTACCTGCCCACCGACCTCGAGATGGAACCCGACGAGAGCGTCATCTGGGTTATCGACCCCGAGGACTACAAGGCCGACGTGCTGTTCGTCTTTGAGAACGGCCGCGCGGTGCGCGTCGCACTTGCCGGATACGTTACCAAGACCAACCGCAAGCGCCTCAAGAACGCCATCTACGGCGGCAGCAAGCTGCTATATGCCCAGGTGCTCAAGGAGGACCGCGACATCGCGCTGGTCTCGAGCGACTATCGCCTGATGAACTTCAACACGTCGCTGCTCAAAACCAAGACGACCACCAACACGCAGGGCGTCCAGGCCTTTACGGCCAAGAAGGGCCGCTCGGTCACCACCGTCGGCACGACCGAGGAGATTCTTGGCGCCGGCGTCTCGGCCGAAAAGTTCACCGCGCAGAGTCTCCCCTCCGCCGGCGCCCTCATGAAAGAAAACGACATGCCGAGTTTGTTTGACTAGGTACCACGGCAACGAGACCGTTAGATACTTCGCAAAGCGACGAGGCCCGGAGCGCAACGGCATTGCGCCCGGGACTCGTCGTTTTTCTTCTCAACTATTTCTTAACGCAGATTAATTGATTTCTGCTTATTTTTCTGCGTTAAAAAATGTCAGCGTCACTGCTTCGATGCCCTTTGGTCGGTCGTTAGCAAAACTTGCAAAAATTAGCAAAGCTTGCAAAGATTAGCAAAACTTGCAAAGGAGACACCATGGAGTACAGCAAGAACCCCTTTACCCCGACGTTCGGAAGTATCCCTCCCTTTCTAGCGGGTCGCGAGCATATTCTGCGTGACATCAACCGTGGTTTTATCAACGGCCCGGGAGATCCAAACCTGTCGACTATTTTTACGGGCGCAAGGGGAACGGGCAAGACGGCGCTTCTCTCGCTCCTTTCAGAAACGGCGCTTGAACACGGCTGGATCGCAGCAAATGTCTCCGCCATGCCCGGCATGCTCGAAGATATTATCGAGCGAACCGAAGAGGCGGCAGACAGCTACCTCTCACAGCCTCACGTGCGCATAAACGGCGTTCAAATTGGTCCAGTGGGTCTCGATTGGACATATGCTCAAAAGGCCCAGGGCAACTGGCGCACACGCATGAATGGCATCTTTAAGCAACTCGAAAAACATGACATCGGACTTCTCATTACCATCGATGAAGTCACCGTCGATCTCGAAGAAATGCTTCAATTTGCCTCTGTTTACCAGCACTTTGTACGCGAAGGTAAAAAAGTTGCCCTACTCATGGCAGGACTGCCCTACAAAGTATCGGCGTTGCTGCGTAACGATTCCGTCTCGTTCCTCAGGCGTTCCCAATATCATCAGTTAGGACGAATCACTGACGTTGAAATTGCAAACGCGTTTCGCAAAACCGTTGAGGCCGGAGGACGTTCAATCACACCAGAAGCGCTCGAGAATGCTGTGAAGGCCGTCGACGGATTCCCCTACATGATGCAGCTCGTCGGATATCGCACTTGGGATGTTTCGGAGAACTCGCCCCAAATCAGTGCATCCGATGTCCAGCAGGGTTCCCTACTCGCACGCATGGAGCTGCGTGATCGCATTCTCGAAACGACCTATCGAGAGCTTTCCGATAAAGATATTGAGTTTTTGCTCGCGATGCTGCCCGATTCTGGCCCCAGCAGGGTCTCGGAGATAGCCAAACGCATGGGCGTCGCCAGCAACTACGCAAGCCAATACAAACGCCGCCTCCTGGAGGACGGCGTCATTGGAGAGCGCGGGCGTGGTCTCGTTGGCTTTGACATTCCCGCGTTCAGGGAATTCTTGAACGAGAAGGCGTTTTAGCACGCCGGAATTGTCCGCGGAAGCATCAACGCATGGCAATCAGCATTCCTCTTGGTAAGGATAGCAAGCATTTCCACCAACACCGATTGCCATGCACTCTTCTTGCCTTAAGAGAGCTTGCGAGCGAGCTCTCGCACCTCTTCCAACTTGGGCGAAGAGGCCATGCTGTCGCGCTCGGTCATACCGCTAATGGTGATAATGCCCTGGTCCTCCCACTTGCAGTACGCGCAGGTTGACTTGTACATGGCGATCGCCGCGTCATAGACGCCCTCGCTGTGACTATCGAGCAAAAGGGCTGTCTTGGTGAACGGGAAGCCCGTAGCACCGAAGGCGTACAGGCGGTCGATGGCGGCCTTCTCCTGCGCAGTGATATCAAACCAGTAGATGGGCGAAGCGAAGACAACCATATCGGCGCCTTTCAGCGACTCGATCACGTCGGCCATGTCATCCTTCTGCACACAGGTGCCCTCATGGGCGAAGCAATACTGGCACCCCAGGCAACCAGCGATCTTCTTGCTGGCAACGCGAACGACCTCGACCGTATGGCCAACCTCGCGCGCGGTCTCGGCAAACGCCTCGACCATGGTGTCGGTATTGGCGCCCTTGCGCGGGCTACCACTCAATACAACGATATTCATGAGAATCTCCCTCCTTCATGCCGCAGGCGCACGGCACACATTTCGTTGTAACCAGAACAGACGGAGCTATTCAGTCGTCCGCAGAAGACATCTCTCGTTCGTGTTCTCTAGACGCAATCTCATTGCCTGATAACTCCTCGACCGTCTTGATTCTCTCTCCGAGAATTGAACAGCAAATCGTTGCTCGCAAAGTATCGACTGTGGGAAAATTAGCTTGAGCTTTCTCCCTGCTCGCATAAGCGTTCGCGTGAAAGAGCCTAGCCGCATCGGCCAGGCGCAATATAGATCCGCGGAAACCAGCCTACGAACAAGGAGCGTCTTATGTATGGACAGCATGTTGCACCGCAAACCCATAACAAACGGACTGGCCTGTCTATCCGCGACGTCAAGCGTCATGCAGACGCCAGAATCGCCGCCTTCGGAGTAAGCATTCTTGTGGCAGGACTGCTTTTGCTACCCTGCGCAGCACTGGCGACAGAAATGCCCGAAACCGATGTCGCAGCACCCATTACCTGCAACGAAGCCAACGCGGAAGGCAGCTTCACAGCTACCGCCGTTGTCGACCATAACTATGACCTGGAGCTCCCTCCTGCCTTCATGTTGGTCCAGAATGAGGCGTTTGTATACGATTTTCCCGACAAACCCGAGGACTTCATCTACGGGCTTAACGACACCGTCCATCTCTTCAAGATCGACACCGATACCGAAAGCCTTATAAAAACCGAGAACCCCAAAGAGGCCAGCGTCTCTATTGCCCTGACCATGATTGACAATCACGTTAGAGCAACCGTGGTCTTTACAGGCAGTTACGCCGACGACCAAATCCCTTACAGGCTGGACCTCAACAGCTCAACCTGCCTTGGCACACACGTTGACCGTGACTTCGACAGCGGGCAGGGGATTATGCACGAAACGCGGCACGATTACTACATCCGTTACGTCTTCGACAGTGACGTGCACTTGATTGCAACCGACGTGACCGATCCCGAGCCCAGCCCTGACGTTAAGCCGAACCCAGAGGTTAAACCCGAACCGGAAACCAAGCCCGAGCCCACACCGCAGCCCAAGGCAGAAAAGCCCGCGGCAAATCCCGTTTCCACCAAGGCAGTAGCGGCGGTTAAACCAGCCGGGACCACCCTACCCGCGACAGGCGACAACGGTGCGATGGCAGTCGCCCTGAGTGTTGCCGGTGGTGTAGTTGTGGCAGTTGGCATTTCCGCAACAAGGCGTCGCAACCGCTAGTCAGCATTTCGTACCTCGCAGACAAAGCTCTATCCCCGCTCCGATGAGCTTTACTCACCGAGAAGATTCTTCCCCACGGAAATGAGTTTCTTTCCAACGGCCGCCTTCACGCCAATCATTACAACCACGTGGGCAGTGCGGGCTTCGAGATCCGCAGCGAGGATGTCCCCCGATGCCCGCACTGCGGCTGGCAGCTTGTGCCGTGGGTGCGAGACGACACGTTTTTGCTGGGCACGGTATGGCGCGAGAGTCTCGAACGATACGAGCGTTTCATGCGCGAGCGCGGAGCTGGCCGCGTGCTGTTGCTGGAGCTCGGCGTGGGCGAGATGACCCCCGGCATCATCACGCTCCCGTTCTGGAGCATGACCGCAAAGCTGCCGGATGCGCACCTGCTGAGCGTAAACATCTCGGGCGACTCGGCCCCGTTGCAGCTCGGAAACAAGGCGGAGGCGATTCGGGCCGATTTGGGTGCCTTGCTCTCGGCGGCGCGGGCCGACGACTAGTAGCGCGGCGAGGCGTCTTGCCGCAAACCGTCCTCGCTAAATGCATGACCGTTAATAAGTAAAAAGCAAGGTGCGTCTTATTTCAAATACTCCTCAAAGAACGCTTTCAGCTTTCCAAACGGAATGACGTCCATCTGATCGTAGAGGTCGGTGTGACTGGCACCGGGGATAATGAGCAATTCCTTGTTGTCTCCCGTCAGCTTGCTGTACGCGGTTTCGCTGAAATAGCGGGAGTGCGCCTTCTCGCCATGCACCAGCAGCACGGCGGAGCGGATCTCGCCGGCGTACTGCAAGATCGGCATATTCAAAAACGACAGCGAAGACGTCACGTTCCACCCGCCATTGGAGCCCAGGCTGCGGGGATGGTAGCCTCGCGGAGTCTTGTAGTAGGCGTAATAGTCCGCCACAAACTGCGGCGCGTCATCGGGCAGCTGATCGACCACGCCGCCCGCCAGCGCGTAGCTGTCATTTTTATAGTCCTCGGTGCGCTGCGCGTTCAGCGCTTTCCGCTTTTCGAAGCGCGCCTGCTCGGAATCCTCGGCGTCAAAGTAGCCGTTTGCGGTCACGCGGGTCATATCGTACATGGTCATAGCCGCGGTAGCTTTGATACGGGTGTCGATGGCTGCGGCATTGATTGCCATGCCGCCCCAACCGCAGATGCCGATGATACCGATGCGCTCCGGGTCAACGCTATTCTGCACAGAGAGGAAATCCACCGCTGCGCAGAAATCCTCGGTGTTGATGTCCGGCGATGCCACATAGCGGGGCGCACCGCCGCTCTCGCCGGCATAGGATGGGTCGAAGGCAATCGCGAAAAAGCCCAACTCCGCCATTTTCTGCGCATAAAGGCCGGACGTTTGCTCCTTCACCGCGCCAAACGGACCGCTGACGGCGATGGCAGGCAGCTTGCCCTCCACGTTCTTTGGCACGTAGACGTCGGCCGCCAGCGTGATGCCGTATCGGTTGTGAAAAGTCGCCTTGCTGTGCTCAACCTTGTCACTTTTGGGGAACACCTTGTCCCATTCCTGCGTCAGTTTCAACTGCTCCATGCCTAAGCCTCCTTGTCGGTCGCTTTAAGGTATTGCTCGTCGACCACGGGCTCCAACCACTCGTTGCAGGCCTCCTCGCCCGGAACTTCCACCGCGAGATGGGAGAACCAGCTGTCGGGCGCCGCACCGTGCCAGTGCTTTACGCCCGCGGGAATATTTACTACATCGCCAGGGCACAGTTCCTGTGCCGGTTTGCCCCATTCCTGGTAAAGCCCTCGGCCAGCCACGCAGACGAGGATCTGTCCGCCACCGCTTTTGGCGTGATGGATGTGCCAGTTGTTGCGGCAGCCGGGCTCGAACGTCACGTTGTAGACGCCGACCTGCTCGGTGGAAAGGGGCGCGAGGTAGCTTTGCCCAATAAAGTACTTCGCAAATGCGTCGTTGGGGGCACCGATGGGAAAGGCCATCTCGTTTTGGTGTCGGGCCTTTGCGTCGGCGCCGTCGTCCTCGTCCGCCCAGACCTCCTTCGCCATGCGAAAGGCCGCCCACGCCTTGGGCCATCCCGCATAAAACGCCGCGTGCGTAAGGATTTCCGCCATCTCAGCCTTGGTCACCCCGTTGCTCTTTGCGGACATCAGATGATATTTAAACGAAGAGTCCGTCAGTCCCTGCGCCATCAGGGCCACAACCGTCACCACGCTGCGGTCTCGAAGGGAAAGCCCGTCTTCTCGGCTCCACACCTCGCCGAACAGCACATCGTCGTTGAGCTGTGCGAATTTGGGGGCAAAGTCCCCCAGGGCATCTCTGCCCGCTGTCTGTTTAATTGCCATGATCGATTTCCTCCTATCGATGGTTCTGGACACGAATCTGCCTCCACGCGGTTAAGTAGCCCGCCTAGATTTCCATGCCCATTCGTTGCGCCTGTTTCAGAACGGGATGCCCGGCGATATCGCCCGCGTCGTTCACGCCGCCGGCAAAAACCGTTCCGGCAAGCGTGCAGCGGGGGAAGCAGTCAACCCATCCCTGCACGGCCTTTTTCGCGCCGTCGAAGGTCGAGCGCCCACTCTCCGCCGCCGTTGCTAATAGATACGCCTCGGTGAATGAGTAATCGGAGCCAAAAAGCGGGTTAGCGCGGTCCAGCATGGTCTTGAGCTGGCCACAGACGCTGTAGTAGTAGACGGGCGTTGCAAACACCAACACATCCGCATCGTGCATCTTGGCGGCAATTTCCACGGCGTCGTCCTGGATGACGCAGCGCCCCAGCTTTAGGCAGGCAAGGCACCCCTTGCAGAAGCCAAGCTGCCTTTCGCGCAGGCGCACGGTCTCCACGCTGTGACCCGCTTCTCGCGCACCTTTGGCGAAAGCATCCGCCAGCGTCTCGGAATTGCCATTCTTTCGAGGACTTGAAGAGATTATCAAAACCGTTTTGCTCATTACGGAATACCCCTTGCACTCCTTATATATATTGACGAAAATAAAGGTAATACCTAAACCTAACTTTAGGTCAAGGAGTAAATTCCAGATTTGTCCGGAGGGACCATGTACACAATCGGACAGGTGGCGGATATGTTCGGTCTGCCCGTTTCCACGCTGCGCTATTACGACAAGCAGGGATTGTTCCCGGAATTGGAACGGACGTCCGGCATTCGCCGATTCGGCGATACGGAACTCGAGGCGCTTCGGGTCATCGAATGCCTGAAGAAGGCTGGAATGGAGATTAAGGACATCCGACTGTTCATGGAATGGTGCGCGGAGGGCCCATCGACATATCCCAAGCGCAAGGCCATGTTCGAGGAGCGAAGGGCCCACATGGAGTCGGAGATCGCAAACATGAACCGTGCGCTGGATATGTTGAAGTTCAAATGCTGGTACTACGAGCAGGCGATCCAAGATGGCAACGAGGATAGGGTGAAGGCGCTGATTCCCGACAATTTGCCGGAAGAAATCAAAGATACCTACGATAACGCCCACGCTCGATAATGCCGACCGATCTCAAGGGAATTCGGTGAGGAGTCCTCTTCGGTTAGTGATGTACTTCTTTCCCTTGATGTCGTAGCGCTTCGCCTCATAGAAGACGAAGGCGTCGCGGAGATAGGAGATATAGTGCCCGACGGTGACGTGGTTTGCGGGAACCCTGCTGTCATCGAACACGCTGGCGATGTTGTTGGGCGAGTTGAGGTTGCCGGAGTTGTCCATCATGTACTCGGCTAGCCTCTCCAACACGGTGGAGTCGGTACGTATTGCGGTCTACCCAAGCCATCGTCAGCTCCTTCTCGGTTTCGAAACTCGATTATTTCTAAAGTTTCGAAACCGAGAAGGCAATGTGCACAAGGATGCATCGAGGCGCGAATCCCAGTAGCGCCATGTCAGCAGCGATGCCGGGCGCATTCGCACGTGCTACAATCCAACCACCAGAGATGAAAACACAGACCCCCTCGGGTAGTCGTGGGCGTGCGCTAGTCCGCATCAGTAACCTGCCTCCTTGGTTGTCCCTTCTCTGCATGGTCATCTACATAAAGGAGGAACCAACCATGCAGATCAGCGTGTCGTCCACCCTGACCGTATATCACGACGGTCAATTCTGGGTCGGGCTGGCGGAGCACGTCGAGGGCGGCAGATACGGCGTCGCCCGCATCGTCTTCGGCGCGGAGCCGTCCGATGAGGAGATTCTGCGATTCGTTACAAGCGAATGGGAGAAGCTCTCGTTCTTTGGTCACGATTCGACCGAGGCGAGCAAGCCCGCGAAGAACCCCAAGCGACGCGCTCGCGAGGCGGCGAAAGCACTTAAGCAGCCGGCGATGAGCACCAAGGCGCAGCAGGCGCTCTCGAATTGGCGGGAGACGATGAAGCGGGAATCGACTCACGTAAAAAGCCAACGCCGCGCGGAAGAGGCTGATGCGCGCTTCGAGCAGAGAAAACTGAAGCGCAAGCAGAAACATCGCGGGCATTGATCGCCATTCGCAGCAAGGCAAACCATATACAGCAGCGGCGTCAGTTCCACTTGAAGCCGACGCCGCGTAGACGCTGATGGTGACGGCTATGCACCGGCACGGGCGCGCCACCGCACTTCACAGCTTGTTTCTCAAGTATTTGGGACGCACACGCGGCGTTCAAAAATGCGGAGCGACTCCGCATGGCTCGAGACTGAGCCGAGGTGCCCTACTTCTCGCCCTCCAGCAGCCCCACGATGCGGTCGATGTCGACGGCGAAGCGGGGCCTTCCCTCGCGCTCGTAGCGGTCGAGGCGTGCTTGGCACTCGGAGACAATGCGCTTGGTGTTGCCGTCGATGATGCGCTGGGGCGTCTCGTAGTAGGCCGAACCCTCGGTCCTAAAGCGACGCTGCCCCTACAGGTGAGCGATACTCTACGCCTTGCGGCACCCCGTCGCCCACGGAGGTTAAACGTGCACGTAAGCCGTACTCTGAAAGCCGCGGCTTCCGGCAAGTAGTTTTTACCACGAAAACTCGCCTTAGATGCGCGTAGCTCTCAAAATAACACTCGCCGAGCCGTTACTTAACCGCCGACCTCGCTTGATGCAGAGGGCATTGGGGCAACGATAATGCGGATGAGTGCCGTGGATTCAAGTGGGCCTCGTGCCGTCCTTTCTGCGTTCATGCGCCCGTCTTCATTGCCTGAACTAAATTCCCCAAATAGAGCGTTATGGAGCGCATCGCGGCGTTACATGAAGAAGCCCCAGATAGCCAATTCTACCTGGGGCTTCATTGCTATTCACTACCTTTTGTGACGTGCCGTTTTAGACCCTCGGCTACTCCCACTCGATGGTTCTGATTTTGCTGCCCCATCATTCTAGTTGCATCCAGTTTTCGCTGCCGTCTCTAATCGAGCGCCGCCAAGTAGCACCATGTCGTGTTTCATCGGCTTCGGGGACAAAAGCTAGGATAACTTTAAAAACTTTTTTCAAACTCAGTGGGTTGAGTTTTTGTTTTTGCCCCAAAGGGCGCGGTGGGCCGCCTTTGGAGGCTCGATAGCGCCGAAAACGCCCGTTTTGAAACTCAAGCACCCTTTTGCCTGCTAGCCGCCAGCTGCAATCGTAAGTGAATCAGCGCGGGTGGCTCGCGCATCATTTGCAAAACCCCAGGTCGCAGGTCTTCGCCATCGGCGGGCAAAGTGAGTAGTCTCGGGCAGCTTGCCCATGAGTTGGCGAATTGAATGAAAGCCTGCTCGTTCAACGGCCCCTGCATCAGAGAAACCACTTGGAGCAGAAGCCAATCTGGAAGACCGAATGGACGAGCATCGAGATTCCGAAGCGTACCATCATCACGCAAACCCGATTCCAGCCCATTTCATGAAAGAGTCTTTACCTAGCCTGTCGAAATCCCGTTCCGATCGGTCGGGTGAATAGGTGTCGGCGTACACGTCGACCTTGGCGGACTCTTTCGAAAGCAGCTCGAGAGCTTCGTCGAGATCACTGGCGAGCTTGCCCCCGTCGATTCCGACCTTGAAGAGGTGCGTCTCGTCATGCTTTCTGAGCGCCGATTTATCCTGTAGCAGGTAAAACCACTCGCCGTTTACCCGTTCGTAAGGGCGGTCCTCTCGCTCGAGAACGACCGGATCTCCCTCTTGAGCCTCGAGAAGCCCCCTACCCTCGATTCCAAACTTCTGCGCGAGCGACTCAAGCTGCTAAAGCAGATCGTACAGCCCCACCGCGGGCAGGAGCTCCGCCCCGTACGCCTTCTCGAGCATCGTCCGCTCGAAGCGGTCGTATGTTTTAATTGCCTCGCCGTAAGTCAGCGTGGTCCCGATCGAGGGCATCTCATCCATCTGCATCGATTCTCCTGTCTGCCGATTAGAGGCTGCTCGCCTCGCCGAGCGCTGGCGTATTCGCCGCAAAGCGCACCCCTCCAAAGGTGAGCTCGACGGGGTGTCCAGATTTGACCAAGTCGCAAAGGGCGTATATTCCATATCCCGCCACCCCGGCAATGGAAACGACGAGGCATCCGAGAAGGCCAGCCTGAGGCTCGGTGATGCCGTTCGTCGCATCGACAAGGGATTTGAGCATGCCCTGGCAATTAATGGCCTTCTCGTTCACGGCATCAATCGTCACGTCGCTTATTGCAATGGATCCCATCGTGTTTTCGGTCATCCTTACTCCTTTTTGTAGTCAATCTGTGCTTTCCGCATCCAACAGCCAGGCTCCTTATCCTTTCTTTGCATGCAGGAATAGCCCACCCGCGCCTATTGCCAAACCAGAGATGACAGCCGCCACGGCGGGTACCCAGCTGGGCAATTGTGAATGTCGAGCATGGTTATCGAGTGTTGTTGAAGAATCAACTTCGTTGTGGCCAGCAGCTATTGATTTAGCAGCGTTCTTTGCAGTCTTGGCCTCGACCAGATCGAGGAAATCCTCGAGCTCGCTTTTTACACGGTTTTCGTCAAGCGGCATTGGAAACTCTGCCGCCGTCTTTCGTGCGAGGAGGACGGACTTGATGCGAACCATGTCCTCCCAAGACAGCTTCTCGTCGCATCGGTTTGCGTCTTCGATGCTGTAGACAATCTGACCGCAACGCATCACGGGGACTCGATGGAAGAAATCGGTAACACTTGCCTCGTTATTCACGAAAAGAAGCATGCCATGCACGTCCTCTTCGCTCATGCGGCCGTCAGAAGAGAATTGAATCGCATCCCAAAGGGCATGCATCTTCTCACGCATTCGCTCACCGACGTTGTAGGAGCGAGGACCGCAGCGCAGGATTCCCCCATCGTCTATCACGACATCGTTTCGATAGTTCTTTACCTCGATCACGTATACGCCCGAACGGGCGATTAGAACTTGATCGTATTCCTCGAACGAGCCTCCATTCGGAAGCGCGATGTTGGAAAGCAGCAGGCTATCGCCGCGAAGACATTTGAGACTCTTTGCGGCGAGAAGCTCGCCGCGCTTCCCGTTGATCAGCCCGCCTATGGTCGAACTGAGCTTCTCTAGATCCCGAATGAGGGCGGCGTAGGTGTCCTCCCCCTCCAACCCAAGGTCGTGGGCCTTGCTTCGCAGGTGGTCGATAAGGTCGTAGGTACGCAGGCTCTCGCTGTACGAGGTTTCGAAAACTCGCTCCAGAAGCAGCCCCTCAAGACTCTTGAGCCGATCGAGAATCTCCGCGTTGGTATAGGTCTTGCTCATCTAGCACTCCTTGTCTACTTGCTCTCTGCCTGTTAGTATGCCTCGATGAAAAGCAGAATGGTAGAATCGATTAACGGTAATAACTGTAAATTGAATCATGTAATAGTCACTTAGGAGGATATTGAAGATGAGCGGTCCAAAGGCAGAACTTCTGCAGCAAAACGAAGTCGTGAAGTCAAGACTTAAATCGTGGCGAGACAATCTCCTTGGGCTCATGAGGGAGCGGAGCCTAACGCAGAATGGTCTCGCGGAGCTGATAAACAATCGGTTCTATGGCGAGAGCGATCAGTTTACGCAGAAGAACGTCAGCGCGTGGGTCAATGCTGGTCTTCCGGACAGGAAGGGCCATGTGCGGCCTTTTCCCAAATTCGAAATCATGCTTCAAATCGCCGCGGTGCTCGAGGTCGATCTCGGCTATCTCATAGGCGATATCGAATGCAAGACCTACAAGGCGCAGGATGCCCATGAGTACACGGGGATAGAAGAATCCGCCCTCGAGGAAGTTCGCAAAATCACGCATTTCGAACGCAAGTACCACCTCGGAGAAAGCCGGGGCTCGAACAGCGCAATGATAAGCGAAATCCTAAAATCGCCCATCCTCCCAGAGCTTCTAGACGAGATGGCGAGCTTGGCTCAGCTTAATGACAAGAGAGACGATATAACGGAGGCCGTCGTTGCAGAATACGGGGAGGAACTCGTCAACAGGGCCCTTAGGTATTGCGACGACTTTGTCGCACCCGGACCCGACGCGCCCGAGGAAGAGCTCCATGAGGTAGAAGCGATCAACGAGGCCGTTTTCGAGTCGGCCGGGGTATCGCCTGAGGAGCGGCCGCGATTCATGGAGGCGGTGAAGGCGATTAGCAAGGCCATCGACGACTGCTACGACGAGGAAAACCGCCTGGTTCGAGACGAAAGCGCAAGTCGCTATATGGTTCAGAAAAGGTTCGGGGAAATCGTCGAGTTGATTGCGCCCTCGCGTTTTACAAAATAGAGCACAGGGCCCTTTAGCTTGAATTATTGCTTTTAGAGCCCCGCCACTCGTACATCCCAGCTTACCCAGACAGCCCTCCCACAATGTCCGTATCCCAACGGATGGGTACCATTTATCCGTGTGCACCTGGGACAACGGGCTGAAAAACCTGAGCAAGGTCGCTCGCAGAACATGCAACAGCAAACACGACATAAGAGGCGAACGACAGATGCCGGACCCCGGATGACAACACCGCGGAAGACGAGCATTCCGACCACAACCGAACAACTCCAGCTACTAAGCAGGCGCCCGCATGGGCGCCTTTTACTTTTCAGAGACTTAGCTGAGGGCTAAGAAGCGCGGCTCATGGCCGTTTCATGGAGGCCCGACCGGCTCGACCCACCTCGACCCATCTCCGCTCCCGTCGAGCGCGCCAACCGCAATCAGACGGTTCAATCGTCGCGCAGACGAAAACGCACGCGGGACCGCGCGAGCGCATCGCGCGGAATGATTGGAGGGACCATGGCGAACACGACAAAATGCGCCGCGCCCGAGGGCAACCGGGGCCGCGACGAACGGATGACGGTGTTAGAGATGCAGGAGTACATGGGAGCAAGCCGGAGCAAGGCGTACGACCTCATCTGGTCGGGAGAGATCGACTCGTACAGGCTCAGAAGCAAGCTCCTGGTGTCAAGGGCGTCAGTGGACGCCTACATCGAGTCGAGGAGCGGGAGGAAATGACGGCGGCGACCGCCCCGGGAGCCGCCCGCGGCCGGGCACGCGAGGGAGCCTCGAGACGAAAGGAGCTCGAGGACGACCATGACCAAGAGCATTAGCGGGAGCCAGGTGAGGCTCATCGCATCGACCAACGCGATATTCGGCGCCGACGAGGCGTGCGCGATGCTGCGTATCAGCCGCGACGCAATGTACCGGCTCGCCCCCCCCTTGCATTCACCGCCAGCGCATGCTATAAGGTTATTGATGGCTCATTAAGCTACCTCCAAGTGCCGGGGGAGTCCCCCGGCTATTTTTTTATCCATTCCATTAGGAGTCCCCATTGGCCAAGGAGCTCAGCATCTTTGTCGACGAGAGCGGTGACCGCGGCGGCAAGGCTCGCTACTATCTGCTCACGCTCGTCTTCCACAACCAGGCAGACAGCATCGCCGAAGCGGTCACGGGCCATGAGGCCAAGCTCGCCAGGGCCGACCTCCCCAACATCCCGTTCCACTCCGAGCCACTCATGAACGGGCACAAGGACTATGAGTTTCTCGGCGTCGAGCAGCGCAAGGCCATGCTCGCCTACTTCTCCTCGTTTGTCCGCAGGCTTCCCATCTCCTATACAACGCTCGTCTACCGCCGCAGCCAGTTCGAAGACCCGGCAAGGTTAATGGAGCGCATGGGGCGCGATATCTCCTCCGCCATGGTTGAACACCTGGACTTCTTCCAAACATTCGACGACGTGAAGGTCTATTACGACAATGGCCAGGGCATCGTCAAGCAAGCGCTCGACCGCTCGGTGGGCAAGGTCCTTTCAAGGAAGGGTCGTTCGTCGACGCAAAACCTCGATGACCGACTACTGCCTCGAGCAAGTGGCGGATTATCTCTGCACCATCGAGCTCACCTTGGTCAAGTACGAGGCCAAGGAGGACGGCGAGACGTATAACAAATTCTTCGGCGGAATTGGCTCTTTCAAGAGGAACTGGCTTAAGCAAGCCCGCAGCAAGCGGATATAGCTGGTCTCGCGGTTTCGCAAGGAACGATCCCCTCTTCTCCAGCGAGGAACCCGGGCGGCGTGTTTTGAGCAGCGAAAGCCGAAGCGCAAGCAGAAGCATCGCGGGCATTGATTGGTGCCGACATGTGCCCAGACGTGAACGGTGCTACGTCCCCTGTTCACTCCCCTGTTCACGGGGCGCGAAACCGCAAAGGTTGCGCAGAGGTTGCAAAATAAGAAACCCCGACCTGTTGTCGCAGGTCGAGGGCTTGAAATCAACGAATATCGCTCACGCCCACTCGATGGTTAAAAAACTGCCTCCAGTTTGTTGCAGTTTGTCCCATTTGCATCCAGTCTCAAAAATGATCGCGAGTCCATGGGGTCAAATTTGGGTCACAGATTTCGGGGCGGGGCAGGGCGGTTTCGTGGGCCACGGTGGGTCACGATTTGCTCCTGGATCAAACGGCGAACGCATTATGAAGCGAAAGTTTATCGCGCGAAGAATGGCTTACTGGATTAGTTAGAAGTCCATCTTGTTGAGATCAATGGAGTATCCCATCGATCTCAACTCTTTCAGGAGTCTGAATTCCCAATTATCTGTTCCGGTATATACGACGCCTTGAAGATCGGAGGGGATTTCGATTCCTTTATCTACGAGGATGGTGACGTTCTCTCGGCCCAGCCGACCGATAAAATATCCCGCTTCAAAGACGACATTCTGTCGTGCCCTGAGCCTTGCTGATTGTTCAACACGTGATTTTCCCTCATCGTCTGCGGTAAAGAGACATACGGCACCAGCGGCGTTTCCTTCTGTCTCTAATTTCTCAATGATTGTCTGACCGTGGTTTGATTGCTCGTTTAGAATTACCGCTTTCAAGCCCTGCCTTTCGATGATTCTTGCAACTCTCTCTCGAAGTTCTCCGTCATGACCATGAACAATGAATACTTTCGAAAAGTCACCTATGTTTGTTATCGATGCAGACTCCTCCTGGTCCGAAAATTCATCGAGGTATGTTTCAAGTACGGCCTTCGCCTTTCGCAGGCCGCTTGTGCAAGCTTCAACGAACGCTGAGTCAGGTGTGCTGGTAGTGAAGAAAGACAGAGAATAACTGATTTTATTAAAGCTCTTGAATTCATAACTGTCTTCGCCGAATCGCCTTATCAAAAGTCTGTCGGCTTTCGTCTTCCATGCTTTGAAGTCAGGCGAGCTGGCGCTGGTATACCTATTGGACAACTGATCGGCTGTGTTGCATAACTGCTGCAAAGCTTCGAAATCGGTCATCAAGCCTTCTTTCCGTGAATAATACAAACTCTAATAACTTGTTATTCCAACGAACAACCAAATCTCTTTATCGTTTCCTCTGTGCTTCTGTCGGAGATAGATTTGCCCATAGCAAGCTCAATCGCATCAAGCAAGGCAATAGCACGAGCTTTGAAATAAGCGTCGAAATCATCCACAATAAAGGCGTCCCATGCGATGAGGTTCGACTCGATTCGATTACGAAGCTCATCTTGTTCGATATCAGCCTTCTTGAGGATTTTCGCTGAATAGACGCTAGGAGCCGCACCTCCGATTACTCTATTCGATTCAGGAAGTAGGGGCGTCTTATTAATGACAGAATTCCATTTCTGCCTGTCGTACCCCATCTTTTCACAGTAACTCTGCGGAAAGATGTGATGGATATCAGGAGCCGTTTCCATGCTGTTCACGATATCGATGGATATACCACGCATGAAATCTAGACCCTTACCCTTATAGAGAAGAGCCATGATTCCCTTATATGCTGCCGATTGCCTCGACTGGAGTCCCAAAAGTCGGGTGGATTGGAAGTGGGCATTGTTCACGGTGCGCATCTCGGATTCAGCGCCTTCAATTTCAGCGACTACATCCTCGATGTCATAGCAGTAGCGAGTTTCGTTCGAGCCGCCATACATCTCACCGAAGATTCCGCACCAGAACCAGCGCGCAACAATTTTCTGACTCTTAGGGTCTTTGAACAGCTTGGAGCCCACGTAGCCTGCAATTGCAGCCAATGGAATGATCTGGGTTGTGTATGGAAGATCGCGCTTCCTAAATACGGACTGCGATAGCAAAAATTCGCGAGCAAGCTCATAGCCCTCGATGACGACTTCCTTGTTTGCCTGATAATCCTCGAATCGCAGGTCCAGCACGTCTTTCTTTTTGCAGCTGACGGCTCCACTCAAACCATCGCGTTTGCGCTTGTAGTTCGTGAACAGTGTCACTGTGGTCAGGAACGCGGTTTCGTCCACGCTTTCCGTAACGTCGGTGCGAATGTCCTTGTCGAGCGCATGGATTCGGCGCTTGTTGGCTTCCCAATCGCCCCGGAGGTCAAACTCGTATGTGGCAAAAGTGGCAGTAACGAGCTCGAATACGGTGAGGGATACGCCTCCGGTATTAACGTTCTCGAATACCTTGCAAACAGCCTCGCGCGGCGTGCTTTTATCCATGGTTATTACAGGAAGTCTATATGAGGTGATTGTCTCGATGACATCTTGCTGGAACTTGTTGAACTTGGCAATAGCATCCGGAGATGATTGATGAAAAGCCATGTATCCAAGAAGCCATTGCGTTGCAGCGCTGGAGTCAAAAAGGATGTTTGCAGGGTACATCTCATGTTCATATTCGAGTTCACGGGTAGATAAGTCGAGCTTGACGTCTCGATCGAAATTCTCCTTAATTCTCCTGTCCTCGGGAACGGAAACAATGGCATCATACCTATCAGCTTCCGGATCAAGGCAAGCGTTCATGTCCAGATAATAGAGACGTGAGATGGCGACGCGTTTGTCGTTGGTTGTAGCAACTGCATCCTTCCCGTACAGGGATCGATACATCGAAGTCAACCGCTGCTGACCGTCCATAACTAAATAACGAGGTGTTGCTTCTGAGGAAGGAGCTCCTTCGATGGTGCGATATTTGAATTTAACCTCCGAGCCACCATATTCAAGTTGCATCAATGCGCCCATTGGATAACCTTGCGAAAGGCTTGCGAGCAAGCTTCTAATTCGATTATCGTCCCAGGTCCATTTGCGTTGGAAGTCGGGAAGCTGTGTCTCTCCCTTATGTATGCTGAACAGCAAATCGGAAAGATTCGTGTCATTTGATTTTGGTGCTGATATTGCCATCTTTGCCTCTGTGAGTCTTTTCGATACTTATTGGATAAGGAGACTATTCTGCTCAGAGTAGACGCCTTTTCTGGGGTGTTTTCCAAACTCGTCGGCAGGATTGCACATTTCGGGTGTTAGTCCAAGTCGATTAACAAGGATTTCGGAATCAACACAGTCCAAAACAACCCCATAACAAAAGCCAGAGTTCCATCATTACGAAGCATATCGGTACAATCGACTACAAATCCAACCCAAGCATTAACTAGCTTGTTTGACTAACTTGTTTGCTTTCATGTTGTGCGAGGTCAATATAGAGGATAGGAGAGAGCGCTGGGCGCTTTCGAGATACTGATAACTAATGTACGGAGGATTGCCAATTATGAGATTAAACTGCGAAGACTCATTCCTCCTGTAAAAGTCGAAAAAAACCTTCATTTAGCACGGTCATGTTCTGGTGCTGAGAGTATCGATCTTCTTAGGCATGCTCTGGATGATTCCGGTGTCCTTCAACGCGGCCACTGGAAACAAAACACGGTCTCCGTCGAGTAGCGGCGGGCGTGCAGGAGTTAGCATCAGCAACCCGCCTCCTCGGTTGCTCCTTGTCTGCATGGTCGTCTACATAGGGGGGGGAATCAACCATGCAGATCAGCTTGTCGTCAATCCTGACTGTATATTACGATGACCAATTTTGTGTTGGGTTGGCGGAGCGCGCCGAGGAAGGAAGGTACAATGCCGCGCGGAAGAGGTGGAGGAGCGTTTCGAGCAGCGAAAGCCGAAGCGCAAGCAGAAGCACCGTGGGCATTGATCAGGAGCATCATCCCGTATACGGCAGCGGGTGCGGCCTCTATTGAAACCGCGCCCGCTATCTGGTACTATAGTATTATATCGAACGTTTGTTCGTTCTACTCCCACTCGATCGTCGCGGGCGGCTTGGACGTGATGTCGTAGCACACGCGGTTGGCGCCGGGAACCTCGGCCACGATGCGGCCGGAGATGCGGGCCAGCACGTCGTAGGGCAGCTTGGCCCAGTCGGCGGTCATGGCATCGCTGGACTCGACGGCACGCAGGATAATCGGGCGCTGGTAGGTGCGCTCATCGCCCATAACGCCGACGGACTTAATGTCGGGCAGGACCGCAAAGTACTGCCAGCAGCTGTGCTCGGAGTTGCGCTCGCCGGTCTGCTCAAACAGGCGCTGGTTGTAGGCGTCGAGCTCCTCGCGCACGATAGCGTCGGCGTTCTTGAGAATCTCGAGCTTCTCCTTATCGACCGCACCGATGATGCGGATGGCCAGACCCGGGCCCGGGAAAGGCTGGCGGAACACGATGTGACCCGGCAGGCCCAGCGCCAGGCCAAGTGCGCGGACCTCGTCCTTAAAGAAGTGGTCGAGCGGCTCGATAAGGTCGAAGTGCACGCCCTCGGGGAACGGAATCAGATTGTGATGGCTCTTGATGGTGGCCGTCTTGCCGCCCGTCTTGCGAGCGCCAGACTCGATGATGTCGGGGTAGATGGTGCCCTGAGCCAAGTACTTGACCGGCTTGCCATCGGTCTCGAGCTGCTGCGCCACGGCGAAGAACTCTTTCCAGAACTGCGTACCGATGATGCGGCGCTTCTCCTCGGGCTCGGTCACGCCGGCCAGAAGCTCGGCGTAGCGGTCCTCGGCGTGGACGTGGATAAAGTCGACGTCAAACTGCTTGGTGAAGACCTCCTCCACCTGCTCGGGCTCGCCCTTGCGCAGCAGACCATGGTTGATGAACACGCAGGTCATCTGCTTGCCCACGGCGCGAGCGCCCAGCGCAGCCACGACGGAGGAGTCGACGCCACCGGACAGGGCCAGAATCACGCGGTCGTCGCCGACCTTCTCGCGGAACTCGGCCGTCATGGTCTCGACCAGGTTGTCCATGCTCCAGTTGGGCTCCAGGCCGCAGATCTCAAACAGGAAGTTGCTCAGCAGCTGCTGACCGTACTCGGAGTGCTTGACCTCGGGGTGGAACTGCGTGGTGAAAATCTTGCGCTCGACGCACTCCATGGCGGCAACCGGGCACACGTCGGTGCTGGCGGTAACGGTAAAGCCCTCGGGCACCTCGGAGACGGCGTCACGGTGGCTCATCCACACGGTCTGCTCCATGGGCGTGGAGTTAAAGAGCTTGGCGCTTGCCGTGCGCGTGATGGTGGCGCGGCCGTACTCGCCCACCTCGGAGTGGCCGACCTTGCCGCCGAGCGTTACGGCCGTGATCTGATGGCCGTAGCAAAAGCCCAGGACGGGAAGGCCCAGGTCAAAGATGGCGGGGTCGATGGACGGAGCGTCCTCGGCATACACGGAAGCCGGGCCGCCAGAAAGGATGAGCGCAGAGGCGTTCATCTCGCGAATCTCATCGGCCGAGATGTCGCAGGGAACGATCTCGGAATACACGTTGAGGTCGCGGACGCGACGGGCAATGAGCTGACCGTACTGCGCACCAAAGTCGAGTACGAGGACCTTTGCGGAAGCCTTTTGATCCATGGTTTCCCCCTCCTGTTGGCGGGGAGCCGGTGCCCACCCGCGCGAATGAACGAAAATAACTTCCATAGTGTACACGTTATATGGGGTTTCTCGTCCCTCGCAGCCATCAGCGCACGGCAAACGCACGACCTGAGCCCCTATTTGACGGCAATTGAAGCGTTACCAAACGTTACAGATGATGTAATACGTTTGAACATTGGACGCCCTGTGCCACAATACTGCCGAACGACTCCGCCTCTGCGGCGGCAAATACGATAGGAATACCAGCATGAAGCGCATCCTTCTCATCGCCACGGGCGGCACCATCGCATCGACCGAGGACGGCAACGGCCTCTCCCCCGCCCTGACCGGTGAGGAGCTCGCCCAGAGCGTCCCCGAGATCTCGGGCCTCTGCGAGCTCGACGTGGTGCAGCCCATGAACATCGACAGCACCAATATGCGCCCCAGTGACTGGATGCGCATCCGCAACGTCATCGTCGAAGGCTATGCCGACCACGACGGCTTCGTGATTTTGCACGGCACCGACACCATGAGCTACACGGCCGCGGCGCTCTCCTACTTGATCCAGGACAGCCCCAAGCCCATCGTACTCACCGGCTCGCAAAAGCCCATGGGCAACCCCTTTACCGATGCCAAGCTCAATCTGTACCAGAGCCTGCTCTATGCGCTCGACGAGCACTCGCACGACGTCTCAATCGTGTTTGGCGGCGTAGCCATTGCCGGCACGCGTGCCCGCAAGCAGCGCACCATGAGCTTTAACGCGTTCATTAGCGTCAACTATCCGCCCATCGCCTATATCCGCAACGACCGCATCGTGCGCAACGGGCTTCACGGCACGCATCAGGGCGAAAACCCGGTGCGTTTCTACGACAGCATCGACCCGCGCGTATTTGTACTCAAGCTTACGCCCGGCGTAAACCCGGGCATCCTCGACGCCCTTGCCGATAGCTACGACGCCGTGATTCTGGAGACCTTTGGTATTGGCGGTATCCCCGAGTTTGGTGAGTCGGGCGAGTCGTTCCAAGAGGCGATTTTCCGCTGGGTCGATTCGGGCCGCACCGTCGTTATGACCACGCAGGTCCCCGAAGAGGGCCTCGATCTGGGCGTTTATGAGGTCGGCCGTGCCTACGCCGACCATCCGGGTATTTTGCGCGGCGACGATATGACCACCGAAACGCTCGTGGCCAAAACCATGTGGGCGCTCGGCCAGTCACGTGATGCGGCCGAGATTCAGCGCCTGTTCTACAGCCAAGTCAACCACGACCGTATCCCGATGGTGTAATTCAATTGTCGACGGGCATCCCCTATTCGATGCCCTCGAGAAGTTCTGACACCGTCATGCCAAGCGCGGGCGCAAGTTTAAATAAAATCTCGAGCGTACTGTTTGCCTTTCCGCTTTCGATTTGGTCGAGATACGGTCGGCTGATTCCAACCGCCACGCAAAAATCGACCTTGGAGATACCAAGGGCCTTGCGCGTCCGCTCAACTCGCTCGCCAAGAATCTGTCTCGCATGTTCATTCATGCAGACGAGTTTGAAATGGAGCAAAACAAAAACGTAAACTATAGTTTACGTTTTGCCGAATATACAGGAGTTTTCTATGTCGGCTTGCTCAATTTGCATGCGTCAAAAATCACGCTGCACAGACGGCGTGCAGCCCAAGCTTGTCGTCGTTGAGGCCGAATGCCTTTCCCCGGATGAACGAACAGCCTTTACGTTGCTATCGAGCCGTGTTGCGACCGCACTGCTCCCCAACCCGGCGAGAGGCGAGCTCGCCTCTCAATGCCGAACGCACGGCTGCACCCTTGACCAGGCCGTAGCAATAGCAACCAGCCAACGCGGCCTGCCGCTCCTTTTAGAAGCCGGTATCGCGCTCGCCCTTCGCGGTGCCGGATACGAAAACGAGGCCGCCGCCGACATGGTCTTTCAACCACAATCGAGCGGCGGCCTCGCAGCAGCCATCGAATATGCTTGCAGGCTCGTTGCCTAAAGGCGCAAGCTAAAAGCCCAGGCCAAAGCCCATACCGGTAATCGCCGAATACATAAAGTAGACGTTGATTACGTTGAGAAATACACCCGTGATGCAACCGTTGCGCAGGTAGCGCTCGCACACGATGCGTGCCATGGCGGCGGAGTCATCGTTGTTTTTTGCCTGGCGTCCCGCCGTAAAGTACGTCGCCACGCTCAGCAGCAGATTGAGCACCGGCAACGCCAGCAACTCGTAGCTCTTGCCCCAGCGCGTCGCCTCGCCGGCAGCATTAAACTTTGTTGCCACCTCGGGACCAATGTTGGGAATAACACACGCTGCGACCACCAGCGGAATCACCGCAAGTACGAGCAGCGCAATACCCATGTAGCCAGCTTTTTTGCCATATTTAAACATATACGTCGTCCTTACACGTTAAAGCGGAAGTGCACGACGTCGCCATCGGCCATGACATAGTCCTTGCCCTCAATACGCAGCTTGCCGGCAGCCTTGGCGCCCTGCTCGCCACCGAGCTCGATGTAGTCGTCGTAGCCAATGACCTCGGCCTTAATAAAGCCGCGCTCAAAGTCGGTGTGGATGACACCGGCGGCCTGCGGGGCGGTCGCGCCCTGACGCACCGTCCAGGCCTTGACCTCCATCTCGCCAGCCGTAAAGAACGACTGCAGGCCGAGCAGCTTGTAGGCTGCCTGCGCGAGCACGTCCAGGCCGGGCTGCTCCAGGCCCAGGCTCTCCAGGTAGTCGGCAGCGTCCTCGGGATCGAGCTCGGAAAGCTCGGCCTCGATCTTGGCGCAGATCGGCAGCGGCTTGACACCGTCGATGGGTGCCAGGTCCTCGTTGAGCATGTCCTCGTCTACGTTGGCCACATACAGGATGGGCTTCATGGTGAGCAGGAACAAGCCCTTGGCAGCGGCGCGCTCCTCGTCGGTCATCTCCATGGACGCGGCGCGCTTGCCCTCGTTGAGCCAGGCAAGCAGGCGCTTGGCGACCTCAAACATGGGCATGAGCTCCTTGTCGCGCTTGGCCTCCTTCTCGAGCTTGGGCAGCTGCTTCTCGAGCGTGCCCATGTCGGCCAGGATGAGCTCGGTCATGATGGTGTCGGCGTCACCGGCAGGGTCGACGAACTCGCCCGTGCGGCCCACCTCGCGCATAACGTTGGGGTCCTTAAAGTAGCGCACGACCTCGCAGATGGCGTCGGTCTCGCGGATGTTTGCCAAGAACTGGTTGCCCAGGCCCTCGCCCTCGTTAGCGCCCTTCACCAGACCTGCGATGTCGACAAACTCGACCGTCGCCGGCACAATGCGGCCGGGGTTGACGATGTCGGCGAGCTTTTGCAGGCGGCTATCGGGCACATCGACGATACCCACGTTAGGGTCAATCGTGGCAAACGGGTAGTTGGCGGCAAGGCCGGTCTTTTTGGTAAGCGCGGTGAACAGCGTCGACTTGCCCACGTTGGGCAGGCCCACGATACCGATGGAAAGGGACACGACAGCTCCTTTTGGTACAGGTACTTCAAACTGCATAAGTATAGCGCCGCCGCAGCATCTGGGCGAACCCGGACGCCACGGCGGCGCAAATGAAGCAGAGATGAGTGAGAGTTCGAGACTGCAGTCCTTACTTAAGCTCGGGCCAGAAATCCTTGTTGGCCTCGATGAGCTCGTCCAGGATCTGCTTAGCAACGCTCGCCGAAGGAATGGTCTTGGAGAGCGTGAGTGCCTGCCAAAGCTTCTGGTAGCTGCCCTCGACCCAAGCCTGGACAACGAGCTTCTCGACGGAAACCTGCTGCTCCATCAGGCCCTTCTGGAACTGCGGAATCGGGCCCTGGCAGATCTTCTCAAAGCCGTTGGAACCGACGATGCAAGGCACCTCGACCATGGCCGTCGGGTCGAAGTTGGGCACAGCGCCATCGTTGGGGACGATCAGCAGGAAGCGCTCGAGCGTGTTCTCGGCCAGTGCGCAGGCAAGGTCGACGATGTAGTTGGCATGTACATCTGGCTCAAAGCCGCCGTCCTTGGCAGTACCCTTGGCGATGATGTCGCGGCAAGCGCCAAAGACCTTCTTCTCACGGCCGTCCATAACCTCATTGGCGCGAGTGTAGTTGGGGTCAGACGTCTCGACGACATAGTCCGGGTACAGGTAATACTTGAGGTAGGTATTGGGAATCGTCTCGGGATCGACAGCATAGACATCCTTGGCCTTGCCGAAGGTGTGAATCCAGCTCTCCTCGACATGCTGCTCCTTACCGGCCTCGTGCTCGATGCCGTCCAGGTAGCCGTTCTTAGCCATGTGCTCCTTAATCTGCGGCATGAGGTCGTTGCCGTCCTTGTCGTAGATTTTGCTCCACCAACCAAAGTGGTTAAGGCCGTAGTAGCTGTACTGCAGCTCGCGACGATCCTTAATGCCGCACATACGGCTCATCTTATCCATGAGGTCGATCGGCATGTCGCAGATGTTGATGATGCGGCTGTTGGGGCGCAGCACGCGGCAAGCCTCGGCGACGATGGCCGCGGGGTTGGAGTAGTTGAGCATCCAGGCGTTGGGGCTGTACTTCTCCATGTAGTCGAGGATCTCGATAACGCCGCCGATGGAGCGCATGCCGTAGGCGATACCGCCGGCACCGCAGGTCTCTTGGCCAACGCAGCCGTACTTGAGAGGAATCTTCTCGTCGAGCTCACGCATGGCGTACAGGCCGACGCGGATGTGAGCAAGGACGAAGTCGGTCCCGGTGAATGCGGTTTCGGGGTCGGTGGTGTAGCTAAACTCAACCTCGGGGGCGTTCTCGTGGAAGTAGATCTCGCAGGCCTTGGCCACGGTCTCCTGGCGCTCGGCGTTGTTGTCGTAGAAGGTCACCTTGTTGACCGGGAAGCGGTCGCGCTCCTCAAGCAGCATCAGAGCGATGCCCGGGGTGAAGGTAGAGCCACCGCCGGCAATGGTCACGGCATAGTTTTTCTTGGACATGATGTCCTCCTCATTCTGGCCGCTTGCTCAATCCATCCCCGTACGCGGCCTGCACGGTTTGGAACTGTTACCTAGAAGTGGAGTTTTTATCTCTAGAATCGGCCTTGCGGTGCATACCGGCTCTGCAAGGCCGATTGTTTCGATGGACGATGGTTTACAGAAGACTCTCGAACTTCTCGCGAACCTGCGGGACGGTAAGGCCGATGATGACCTGGATTGACTGGCCTTGGACCACCAAGCCATGCGTACCGATCGCCTTGAAGGAGGCCTCGGGTGCAACGGCGCCCTTGTCCTTGACGTTAACGCGCAGACGGGTGGCGCAGTTAGTTACGTCGATGACGTTATCCGTGCCACCGAGTAGATCGAGGATGTTCTCGGCAAGCACCAAGCGCTCATCATCTTTACTCTTGGCGACCGATTTGCTAGCAGCAGCACCGCCCTGCTTTTGCTTGTAGTCGGCCTTGGACTTGAGCTCGACCTCAACATCATCATCCTCGCGACCGGGGGTCTTAAAGTCGAACTTGACGATCAGAAAACGGAAGACCACGACCCAAAGGGCGGTAAAGCACAGACCGACAAGGATGGAGATGGCGTACTGCAGACCGTGTGCGGCCCAAAGGGGCAGCCAGTCCCACGAGAGCATCGAGATGATGCCGCCGTCAAAGATACCCACGACGCCAAGGAGGTTTTGAGCCATGCAGCCGAGCGCTCCGAGCACGCAGTGGACGACGAACAGGCCGGGCACAATGAACAGGAAGGTGAAGTCAAGCGGCTCGGTAATACCGCAAAGCATAGCGGTAAGGGTGACCGGGATTAGCAGAGCCTTGACGCGCTGCTTGCGCTCGGGTTTGGCGGTCATATAAAACGCAATGGCGACGCCAAGCGAGCCGAAGACTTTAGTCCAACCAGGGCAGGTATAGGCAGCCCAGGGTGCGGCATCCTTAAGAGCAATGCTCGGATCGGCAGCCAATTGGGGCAGGATGTTGGCCCAAGCAGCAAAGATGCCGCCGTTGACCGCCGCGTTGTCGTAATAGAACGGCGTATAGATAAAGTGGTGCAGGCCCGTAGGAATCAGCACGCGCTCGAAGAACGCAAAGACGCCCACGCCAAACGTACCGGCGGAAAGGATGAATCCCTGGAAGGCGGCGATAGCAGCCTGAACATGCGGCCACACCAGGCAGGCGATAATAGCGACCGGAACCATAACGAAGAAACCGATCATATAGATGAACACGGAGCCCGAGAACACGCCCAGCCACTCAGGAAGTTCGGTGTCGAAGTACTTGTTGTGAAGCATCGTGGCGATACCAGAAATGATCAGCGCGCCCATGATGCCCATATCAAGCGTTTTGATGCTTGCGATAGTGGCAAGACCAGTACCGCTGCCCGCCTCGACAGAGTAGTCGACCCCAAAGACAGGGCCCCACTGCCCCAAGATTGTGCTTACAAAGTAGTTGAAGGTAAGGTAGATGGCCAAAGCCTCCATGCAGCAGCGAGCGTTCTGCTTGTTCGCGAGCGAGATTGGCAACGCTACGCAAAACAGCAACGGCATCTGGTTAAAGAGCGTCCAACCACCCTGGAGCAGCACATTCCAGCAATCAAACCAAAGATGGCCCGCAGTGGCCATCTCGCCAAAGATCGCCTCGGTGGTAAACAACGTACCCAGGCCGACGACGATTCCGGAAAATGCGAAAAGAATGGCTCTGTTAGACCAAATTTGACACGATCGGCTGTTCGTCGAACCGGAAAATAATCGGGCTATCCCCGCCCATCGC
>ENA-OQHZ01000076-OQHZ01000076.1-human-gut-metagenome-genome-assembly--contig:-NODE-76-length-84046-cov-19.330836_pt1 | contig 84046 bp, 58 predicted proteins | sample MGYA00242642_ERZ504734 | MGnify/ENA primary metagenome ERZ504734 (study PRJEB26092, sample SAMD00036210) | human gut metagenome | host: Homo sapiens | study: EMG produced TPA metagenomics assembly of...
CTTGAGTTCTCAAACCACCACCACTCACCCACCTCGCAATCCGGAACCATCCGGACCACTCGCTGAGCGGCAGCAAGAGATAAACTTACAGCACGATCGCGATCCGCGCAACCCGGGCCGCATGAACAACGCGTGAACCGTTGGAAATCCAACGTTCCATCGGCGTGTCGAAACTTGACAAATCAGAGCCTCTTGTTCTCCCAATCGCCTATTTCGACGCCACGCAGCCACGCAACATACGTGATCACTGGCAGTTGAACTGGTACAACGCCCAGCCCTTCGCATATGAAGCCATATTCGAATAATCCTGAACCTTGCGCATCGTGCCATCTTTGGCGTACTGGTCGATCAGCTTCTGATCGTGGAACGTATCGTACTGCTGCTTGAACGTGAACATCTGCAGGCTCGGCGCCTGGCCGCCCATGCTCAGGAAGTATGCATCGCCATCCGCGCTCAGCGGGCAGACGGTATTCGTCAGCGCCTTGCCGTCGCCCGACGCGAACGCATTCTCCGTCTGTCCGAAAATCGCACCATTCTTCTCGGCCTTCGCGTTGTAAATCGGGAACAGCATATCCGCGCCGTACATCGCCGTCGCATACATGGAACCGTTCAGCGGATCAGAAACCACCACCGAATCGGTACCAGTCTCCTTCACCACCTTCTTGAGAATCTTCTCCTTCGTGGCAGTGAGCTGCTCGTCCGGCCGCGCATCGTCAATCGTCATATTCGCATAGACGGCATCCGACAGGGCGGAACGAACAGTATTGCCGAATTGGCAGGAAATGGCGAGCGCCGCAAGCAGAACAATCGCAATGATTTTCGTGACGTTCGGCAGACAGCCGGCACGCAACAATACGACGGCGGCGAAGACGATCAGCGGCAGCACGCCGAACGGAATCATGGTAAGCGGTCGGGTTTCGGCGCGATACCAGGCGGCGGCCACGATGTTGGGGAACCAGCCGGTCAGCGCGGTCGAGCAGACGTAGACGAGACCGACCAGGAAGAAGGCCAGCAGAATGGCGATCGCGTCGCGGCGGAGTTGCGAGGCGTCGGAACGTGGAGTGCGGTAGCTGGCGGAAGTCTTGCGATTCCTACGATCGGCAGGCATAGCCGCAAAATCGGCAACCTGTTCGTGCGGTTGCGCTGACGTGCTATCGGATGCACGGTCAATCGCAGAAGCGCCGGGCACAGTAGCGGAATCGGCGCGATTGGCGGCGAACCATTGCGGGCGGATGATGGCTGCGACGGTGACGGCAAACGCGATCAGCACGATTGCGGCCATGAACCAGCCTTGCACGCCGCCGATATTGTCGGTGACGTAGATTTTAAGCGCTTCGGGCACCGTGCGGTTCGGAACGAAGGTGTGGAACCAGCTGGCGGGATTGAAGTAGCGGTCCGATTTGTAGCTGGACATCATGTACACAAGGAACACGGCGGCGCCGAGAACCACTACGCCAGCAAGGCCTGCGATGGCTTTCCATGGCAGTCGCGTCAGCACGAAGGGGGCCATGAGCAGGAGCCAGGTGAATACGATGCGCGGATGGGCGAACATGCAGACGCCGGCAGTGACGAAGAACCATATGATCCATTTGACGAGGTGTTCGCGGGTGGCGAGCGCGTCGAGCAGGCGAAGTGTGGTGTACAGCCAGAACGGCAGAAGCGTGGTGGCCAGGCCGAAGGCGATCAGCGGACCGGAAGCCAGCATTTGAAAGGGGTGCGAGGCGGAAGCGACGGCGAGCGGGGGGATGATGAGCGCGAGTATCGCGGGGAATAGCGGAACTACGACAGACGCGACATTGCGGGCCGAGGACTTTCGCGCGTTCGCAAATCGGGGGGAGCATACGGATTGTGCCGAATGCGACAGGCGACGCGTGAAATAGGAAGCGTACAGCTGAATCGCAATCGGCCAAACCAAGCCGGATGTGGCCAGCCAGACCGTGTTGAACGCGGCGTAAATCGACAGATTGACGCCGAACAAGCTGGCGAGCTTAATCATGCCGGCTGCAAGCAGATGGAACAACGGCGGATAGTATTCGTCGTTCGGCCACAGGTGGGTGGCCGCGCCGACGCCTTCGCCGAGGATCTTGCGGATGAAGTAATAGTGCGCGGGCGCGTCGATTTCGTGCAATGGGTTCGTCCAAGCGGCGGAACCGTGCGGAAACCAGGCCCATACGACCGCGGCGGCGAGCGCGACGCCGATGGCGGAACAGACCGGCAGTGCGATGCGGGATAAGCGGGGAACGGCGGAATCGCAAGGCAAAGGCGAGGTATCGTTCGTCGTCTTGTTTGCTATCTTGTCCGTCGTTTTAGCCGTCGTTTCGTCTGTCGTCTTGCTTGCGGCGACTGCGCTGTCGGCTTCATCGACTGCGTCGTCGGCCGCTGTGGGAATCGTATTGTCTGTGCTGTGCTGCTTCATCGCCATCCATCGTAGCCGAAGCCGCGAAAGCAAGCCACAAATCGCAATCGCACCTGCATTTTGTAATCCAAAACTGGACCGTGCGGCAACAAAAGCTGGAAAGGCATCTAAAAACGGATGGAACATGCGCGGGATGGGCGCAAGACGGACGCGGAACGCGGGAAGAATAGACGGACGTAGAGCGGAGACGAGCGCGAGCAGGAACAAAATCGCCGCTTATCCAACCTTCGATTTTCAGGAAGTATTCAGACTTCACACAGAGGTATAACAGTGTTGCGCAAGAAAACAATCACGTTGGATGGGCAGGATGATTGCACGGGGCGCATTGCGCTGTGAGCGTACTCGCTGTCGTTGCTTGACTGTGTGCGTCCCGGCCAACGCTGGCGTCGGCATGCGTCGACGCGTAACTACAGAGAACTGGAGAAGTACCGCATGTTCGTTCTCAAGAACGCATGGGCTGCGCTCGGTCGCGTCAAATGGCGTACCGCGCTGACGGCTTTGCTTGCACTGCTGGTGTCGTTCTCAGCCGCCGTGGATCTGGCGGTGCTGAGAGCAGACGACAAGGCGAATAACGAAACATACCAATCGCAGAAAGCTTCGGCGGTAATTCGGCCGAGCGCGAAAGTCACTGCGAAACGCGACGGCGCGGACTCCAATTACACCGCCAATTACATGACGTGGGACATGTACACCAAGTACGCGGAAGCGGTGCAGAAGAACAACTTGACGTTCGAATACACGCTCGCCACGTCGGTGCCGGTGCGCGCCAGCAAGTCGCTGCAGGCGATCGCGGCGAAAAGCGACACGAGCGAGGACAATACCGGCGGCAACCTGACGTTGCAAGCCTTCTACACGAACGATGCGGCGAAAATCAACGACTACGGCACGTTCAAAGTGGTCAAGGGCAAGCAGCTGAACTACAAGACGGCCAACGACGGCGTGCTGGTCTCTCAGGCAGTGGCCAAGAAGAACAATCTCAAAGTGGGCGACAAGGTGACCGTCGGCAATCCGACGAAGGCTTCCGAAACCTACAAATTCACCGTGAGCGGCATCTACGAGTACACCGGCGAGACGCCGGCCGGATACGGTTCCGACGCGAAATACGCGAAAGACAACCGCGAGAACGTGGTGTACACGTCGTACATCAACTTCGCGCAAAGCGGTCTGGATGTGGCCGGCACCAAGGGCTGGGCCATCCCGAACCTCAACATCATCTTCACGCTGACCGATCCGGCCACATACAACAAGTTCGTGCGACTGGTGACAAAGGCCAAGCTGGACACGTCGAAGTTCACAATCTCATCGCCGTCGCTTGATGCGTACAAGAAGCGCATCGCACCGCTGGACGCCGCCGCCAAGGCCGCGCGCACGGCGTTGTTGGCGACCCTGATCGTCGGCGGGCTCGCGCTGCTGGCATTGGTGCTGTGGGCCGCGATCGGTGGACGCCGTGACGAAATCGGCATGGCGATGGTTTCCGGCGTCACCAAGGGACGTTTGGGATGGCAATTCATGCTGGAAACGTTCATGATGACCGTTCCAGGCTGGGCAATCGGATTGATTGCCGGCGCGCTGCTGGCCAAGCCGCTTGGCACCGCATGGGCCGGTGGACAGGCTGTGGCCATCACATCCGCATCCGTGTGGAACATGATCTGGTACGGACTGGGCGCCTGCCTGGTTCTGGGCATCATCGCGTTCATGCGCGTGGGATTCTTCGATTTGGGTCAGCTGTTCGCAGGCCGTTCTGACGATTCGAACGAATCTGCCGAAGCGAAGAACGCAGACGAGCCGGAGGAAACAGTCGAGTCGACGGAACGTACGGAGGTGAACGCATGAGCGAGAAAGACGTGAAAGACAACGAAACCGAAGCATTGAACAACGCTGCTGCGGAAAACGCGGACATCGAGGCGGGCGAAACCGATATGGCCACGTCGATCGAATCGGTCGATTTCGCGGTGGTGTATGACGATGGAGGCGATTCCATCGCAACCGAATCGGCAGAAAACGCGGAAAATACGGAAGGCATCGCCACGGAAGACAGCGTTGCCAGCGACAACGCGAATCGCGTGAACGAAACGCTCGCATTGGGCGCGACCGACGACGAACAGTCGCTCGACCAGCACGAAACCGTACAGGCGGACTCCGCAACCAGCGTGTCATCGCAGATCGACCGCGAAATCAAACATCATCGCAAGAAGGACGCATTCTTCTTCAAAGCGAACCCGACATTCGCGCTCGACCATGTGACGGTGCACAACCGCAAAACCGGTCGCAACGTGCTCGACGACGTTTCCCTGGCGTTCCATGCCGGCGCGACCCACGCGGTGCTGGTGGATGCCGAAGATGTCGAACAGCATCAGGCGCTGGTGGCCACCATGGTCGGCATGATGCGGACGACCAGCGGCAACGTGATGCACAAAAGCACGAACCTCGCCGACGCGACACCGGTCGACGTGCTTGGACACCGCATCGGTTTCATTCCGCAGCGGTTCGCCGTGCGCGGCGACCTTGACGCGGAAGGCAACGTGCTGTACGCCATGGACGCGTCGAACCGCAATTTCCTGCAGCCCAAGCCGGTGATTGCGCGCGAGCTGCTCAAGCGCGTGGGATTCGAGGAAGTGACTTCCGGTCTGCCGGTGGGCAAGATGAGTGCGTTGGACCAGCGTCGTGTGGCCATCGCGCGTGCGCTGAGCTGCGAGGCGGAGGTGATTATTGCCGATGAGCCGACCGCTGGATTGAACCGTGACGACGCCGCCGTGGTGCTGGGGCTGCTGAAGAAGGCCAAGCGCGATGAGGATCGTAAGCGTGCGATTATTGTGGTGACCGATAATCCGGAGGTCGCCGATCAGATGGAACATTGCGCGGAGCTTGAGTAGCGAGCGGCGTTCTGCGAGGCGAAAGCCTTGCGGACTGGTGGTGCATGCCAGTCCGCAAGGCTTTTTTCGTGCTGGTTCTGGTTCGTGCCGATTCGCGCTGGTTCGCGGTGACACACCGCTAAAAACATGTCATATGCGCTATGTGTGGCAGATTCTTTCATCTTTGGAATCTCAAAACGCTATGTGTGGCAGGTTGTTTGACGCATCGTGAGTTAGAGGGGCGGTTTTATGCCCCCTAATGTATGGCGGGAAAGAGAAGTGCCACAGATAGCGGCTTTCACTTTTCCGTAGATGGGGAATCTGCCACAGATAGCGGTTTTCAGTGCGCAAAACTCGGGCGGCGGCCAGGCTTCGAGGAATTTTCGGGTGTATCTCGCTTATGAATGGCGGATTTTTCCGCTCGACGCGTGCTATCTCGCTTATAGATGGCGGATGGTTTTGCCGCATGAGACTTAGAGGGGATTGAACTTGCCCCCTAACACCTAGTTTTCCTGAGACACCCGCCATTCATAAGCGAGATAGCATCCGGCAGACACCGAAATCCGCCATTCATAAGCGAGATAAGTAGGTTCGCTACTCAGCGATGCGCATGTGATACTGCTCGGCGAGCAGTTTGACGTCGAGGACGCCGTAACGTTCCAGAAGGCGCAGCCATTCGCGCTTGTTGCTTTCGCCGAAACGGGCGGCCTTGCGCGTGTAGGCTTCGGCGGTCAGGAACTTCGGCGGAATCGACTTGCTGTTGTACTTGTCCGCCACCATGACGACCTCCTGCTCGAGGTTCATTGGCACGTAGTCGGCCGGGGGCAACGGCAATCCCTGCGATTCCACGGTTTCGCGGGTGAGGCCCACACCTGTGTGGTTGCGTGCGAACTGGGCGATCGATTCGTCAACGCCCTCGTTCAGCAAGTATTCGTAGCCTTTGAGCCCGTGCTGAACATAGTGCGGACCGTCGAATTTGAGCGGTTCGCCGTCGGAACCGTCCTGCTTGAGCAGGAAATACGTGCCGATGTCGTGCAGCAAACCGCCAATGACCACCAGATGCTCGTCGATGAGCCGCGGCGGAACGGTACCTCCGGTCAGCCCTTCCGTGGACGGCACCGCAGGCATGTGCAGCATGCCGAGTGATTCCTCGCCGGTATTGTCTTTCGTCAGTTCCAGCCCGAAGTCGCCGGTTTTTTCGGGAGCGTCCGTCGGCAGGGTGCAGCGGCGGGTGAACAGCGCGTTCTGCCGGCGGGCCATGCGGCGGGCGATGTCGGCCACGACCACGCAATGGCCGTGGATAAGGTCGTATGCGGCTTGCGATTGCGCGATTTTGCGATGTAGCTCATCCACTTGCGCAAGAGTGGGGATATAGCCGGTCGTCGGCTTGTTCGATTCGGTTGTTTCGTTCGATTCGTTCGTCATACGCCCATCTTAGGCACGTTCCATCACGCCCAGCATACGGTTCCTGACGCAGTTTCCAAAACGGTTCCCAACAGCCGAAGGGATTCATACACCACGCCAGATAAATCCCGAATGAACGGACACGGATTCAACGGTTTCCCCGTCTTGTCAACGATGTTCCAAGGAATGCCGCCTTAAAACGAGCATTCATCAGCTGCCCGCAGCGGACGGCACGATACGCGGGGACGTTATGTGCGGAAAATCAGATGGAACGGACGCGGAATTCGCCGGTGCGGTTGGAAGCCACGATCATCTGGTCGTTTTCGAGACGGGTCCAGCCGTCTTCAGCACGCTGGTCGAAGCCGGAGCTGGCCACGACCACGCCCTTCGGATGGGCATCGTCGTTTCCACCGAGCGCACGGTAGCGCAGCACGCGGTAGTCGCGCGCCTGCTCGCCACGACCGTACTGGTCGTAGATTTCGACGATGCGCTTGGAAGTGACCTCACGGCCGGCCGCGCACAGGGCGATGAACTGGTCCTGGCTTTGGATCATGCAGTTGTAGCTGGACTTCGGATAGCTTTTGCGCAGTTCGCGCACGGCCTGCGCCACCGCCTCGTCGAGTGCGAAGCCAAAGCCGATGTATTGCAGGATGACGGCGAAGAAAATGGCGGAATCGGAACGGCCGCCAGTGGACTGCACGATGCTCGGATCGACCGGGAATGCACGGTTCGTAATGATGTTGCGGCCCTGGTCGTCAGAAATGTCGCCATTGTGGATGAAGCTCAGGCCGTTCGCATAGAAGGGCTGCTGGTTCTCAAGAATCAGCGGCAGGTTGGAGCTGGCCAAGCGCAGGTGCCACAGGCCGCCGCGCGCCGGAGTGTTGGCGAGCTCGTCGAAAATCGGATCATGACGGGCGGCGATGGTGTTTTTGTAGATCGCGGTGCCGGTTTCCGGAGTCGGCGCACCGCCGTCGCGACGGTATGGCGATTCGTCCGGCACGGTGATCAGCGCGGCGCCCCAGCCGTCGTTGTGGATCTCGCTCAGATTTCGGAAATCGCGCACGTTCTGCATGCCGAGCACGCCATTGAGGTTGGTGTTGCTGCCTGCCGTCGCGAATCCAAGTAATCTGCACATGGTTGATTACTTTAGCGACGGCAGGTTTCGACGCGCGCGTGCCGTTATCGGAGTTGGTTATAGCCTGCGATTCAGCCGCCGATTCATACGCATCGCACGTCGCAAAACGCACGTCACGAACGTAAGTTGTCCCGCAAACGAGCAGGAGGACCGACATATCCTGTTGCAGACCGTAAAAACTCGGCCTAAGCGGCCCGGAGCGTGTCGGTAATAGGATATGCCGGTCCTCCTGCGGACCATACGCTTATAGCAAAAAGCCCGGAATGTTCTGTTCGCGACCGTAAGCTTGGCCGAACGGCCTTGAGTGTGTCGCGAACAGAACATTCCGGGCTTTTCAGGACAAATTCACACGCGCTTCAGACGCGGCGGACGCTCGGTGGCGAGGAACAGCGGCTGAATCTCAATCAGCGGATTGTAGGGAGCGAGTCCGAACCATTTGACCGGAGAGCCGGCCAAATGACGAATCGCGTACTTGATCTGCAGTGAGATCGCGCCCTTCTGGGACACCTTCGACTCGGGCATCAACGCCTTGTGAATCAGCACGTAGCGGATAGGTCCGATGTTCGGATCGGCATCCAGCTTCGGGTAGCGGGTGGTCTGCTTGGGCAGATCGCCGGACTTCGACATATCGTTCATGATCTGGTGGATGTATGCAGGAATCGACTGCGACACCTTGAAGCCCAAGCGAATACGCACGCGGAACAGGAAGTCCGTGCCGAAATTCTCCACCGAATACTCGCGCGTGAACGGGTTGTCGGATGTTTCCACCGACACCGCCCACCATGCGCGGGCGCGCTTCGGATGGTCCGCGAAAATCGAGAAGAAGATGTCGGTATCGACACGCTTCATTTCCGGATCGGACGTCAGATAGACGATGTTGTCCGTGAAATACGGAATCGAATCGTCCTCATGAAGCTGCTTCAGAACCGGCACGCAATCGGCGGGCTGCATATGCCGGCGTTGCGCGCGTTCCAGCTTCGTGCCTTCGTTCCACGTGTACATAATCAGCAGAATCGCCAATGTCAGCAGCATGGTGAACCAGCCACCGTGCAGGAACTTCGCCATCGAAGCGAAGAAGAACAGGAACTGGATGGCCAGGAACACCACTGTGAACACGACCGCGCCGACGCGCTTGCCATCGTGCCAAATGTAGACGGCCAGCAGAATCGTCGTGGTGATCATCGTGACGGTCAATGCCAGGCCGTACGCGGCGGAAATATGCTCCGAATCGCGGAACATCGCCAAAACCAGCAGGGTGGAGACGCACAGCACGGCGTTGACCACCGGAATGTACAGCTGGCCGCGGGTACGAGCCGGATAGCGCACCTGCAGGTGGGGCATCCAGTTGAGTCGCGTCGCTTCGGAAACCATGGTGTAGGCGCCGGTGATCAACGCCTGCGAAGCGATCACGCCGGCGCACACGGACAGCAGCACCGCCACGTAGCGTACGGACGGGGTCATCATTTCGAAGAACGGATTGAGGCCGTGCATGTGGTTGTACGCGGTGTCGTCCCAATGGTTGAGCATCCACGCGCCCTGGCCGAAATAGCAGAGCACAAGGGCGATCTTGATGAACGGCCACGTGAAGTAGATGTTGCCGCGGCCGACGTGGCCCATGTCGGAATACAGCGCTTCGGCGCCGGTGGTGGACAGGAACACGGTGCCCATGACGGCGAGGCCTGCCGCATTGTGGTGGCTGAAGAGGAACTCCACGCCGTACACCGGATTCAGCGCTTCAAGCACGCTCCAATCGGAGCTCAGGTTCACCAAGCCGACGACGGCGAGGAACGAGAACCAGATCATGACCACCGTGCCGAACGTGCGGCCGATGCGTTCGGTACCGCGCGACTGCACTGCGAACAGGCAGACGATGATCACAATGGTGATCATCAGCGTCAGTTCTTTGTTTTCGCTCATGATCGGTTCCAGCAGCGGCAGTGTTTCCAAGCCTTCCACTGCCGAGCTGATCGAGACGGCCGGCGTAAGCACGGAATCGGCGAGGAACGCGGCGCCGCCCAGCATGGCGGGAATCGCAAGCCATGCCCCATATTTGCGGATCAGCGAATACAGTGCGAAGATGCCGCCTTCGCCGTTGTTGTCGATGCGCATGGCGATGAACACGTATTTGACGGTGGTGATCAGCGTGATCGACCAGAAGACCAGCGACAGGATGCCCAGCACCGCGGCGCGATCCGTATGCGCCAAACCGCCTTGGCCGTTGAGGAACGTCTGCATGGTGTACAGCGGCGAGGTACCGATGTCGCCGTATACCACGCCAAGCGCCACGATGGCCATGGCCGGCGTGATTTTGTCCGGGCCGGACTGGAGACGGCTCCACCAGCGGCCGATGCGGCCCTTGCTGGCGGCCTCGTCAAGTTTCGCGGCTTCCTGCTGCTGCGCCTCGTGCTCCTTGATGAGCGTCTGGCGCTCCTCCTTGGTCAGGACCTTGTGCGAGACCTTTGGCGCCTGCGTGTACGTCGCTGCGTGAAGCAGCGGCTGTTCTTCTTCGTTCGGCTCGTTAGCCATAACGCTTCCTCCAAGTGGCGGGCCTTCCAACCCGCTCCCCAAAATAAAACGCAAGGTGTGACACTAGGAGCTTGGCAAACCATTGTCAAATCTTCACACGTGATTCGGCACGTCACGCATGAAATTCACATATGCTTAATCGTTTGTATTTTGCTTATTTTCTGGCGATTACGCAACTGTTACGTTGAGGCCCATGCGACCGTCACGGAACCGCCACGGGATTACCGCGAAATCGCCATTCTTTTTAGATGCCGTACACTTCGCGCGTCGTTTCACGCGTGGCTTTGGCGATTTCAGCCAACGGTCTGTCAAGATAGTCGGCGAGCGCCTGCAGGGTGTACGGGATCATATACGGCGCGTTGGTGCGGCCGCGGTAGGGCATCGGACTTAAGTAGGGGGCATCGGTTTCGACCATGACGTGGTTCATGCCGACGAGTTTCGCCGATTCGCGGATTCCGTCGTTGCCTTTGTAGCTGGATGTGCCGGAAAGGCTGAGATACCAACCGTTTTCGCGGGCGATTTCGCCCATTTCGGCGTCGCCCGAGTAGCTGTGGAAGACGGTGCGTTCGGGCGCCCCGTCGGCGAGCAGCGTTTCGATGACCTCCTTGTGCGAGTCGCGGTCGTGGATCTGCATGGGCAGGTTGAGTTCCTTGGCGAGCGCGATGTGGGCGCGGAAGGCCTCGCGTTGCAGCTCTTTGGCACCTTCGCCGGTGCGGAACAGGTCCATGCCGGTCTCTCCGATGGCCACGACCTGGTTGGGGTAGGTGGTGGCGAGGCGGTGTACTTCGGCCATGGCTTCGTCGAAGGGGATGTCGTGCCAGGGCTTGTATTTGATGGGCAGGCCGTCGGGGCCGGGTGCGCCGCGGTGGCCGTGCAGCACGGCTTCGTTGGGGTGTATGGCGATTGCGGCGTGCACGGTTCCGGGATGCTCGCGGGCCATGTCGATGGCGGTCATGAGGTTGGGCAGCTCGCAACCGCAGTCGATTACGCCTTCGACACCGACGTCTTGAGCTTGTTTCAGCAGTTCGTCGACGCTGTAGACGGGTACTTCGCCTTGGCCTTTTTCCATGGCTTCGTGACTCATGGCTTGGGAGAAGGGCACGACGGATGCGACGTGGGTGTGGTTGTCGATGACGTGCGCGTCTTCGGGCAGCGGCTGTGGGGCCGGGGCCCAATTGCGATTGCGGTGGTGCTTGCTCATGTTTTCCAGATTAGTCCCGATTGGCCCTGCACTGCGGGCGAACTCTCGTTCGAGGGTTCAAACGAGGGTCCGCCCGTTTCGCGGCATACACGTCACTTAATCGTGATGGTGGTGAACGACCATGCCGGTGCCGTGTAGTCGCCGTCTGTCAGATCAATCGCGGTCTGCCGCGGCCTGGTCGGTGATTCCTCACCGACCTGTCCCGCATACGGATTGTCTCCGGCTAGGACGGTGGCCGTGGCGGATGCCGCCGATGCTGTGGAAATATTCAACTCGGCAAGAATCTGACGTAGGTCGACGCTTATTGGCGCGTCCATGGCATTGACCACGCGCACGTAGGTCTCTCCGGCTTTGTCATTACGTGATACGGTGACGGTACGCCTTGGCTCGTCCTTGACCTCCGTGCCATCCGCAATCAGCGTTCCATCGATGTACAGCTTCATGGCTTGGCCGCGGTCGGTGATGTCGGCGTGCACCTGCCACGTGGTGCCCGGCCGCACTTCGTTCATGGAGACTTCGGTGCCGGCAAGCGCATAGGCGGTGCCGTCGCGGACGACGCGCACGCTGTGCCCACGACCGAGCGAAACGATGTTGTGGTTTTTGCCGTCGATGTCGCCACAGATGAGGTCCATGCCCCATCGTCCCTCGTAATAGACGACGGTAGTGTCGATACTGTAGGAATCAGCGTGCAGATCGAGGGCGGTGTCGATGGTTCTGCCATCGTAGGCCACGTTGCCGAGATTAATCGTCTCCCCGGATGCGGTGGTGATGACAAGATTGTTAAGGTCGGCTTTGGCGTTGCCCGCGATGCGCAGTCTCACGGTGTCCGGCAGGGTGCGGCGCAGCGTGGACGGGCCTTCGACGGTGACGGGCCACGCGGTGTCGGCCGTGGTGGTGGCGTACATCTGCTGCACCCAATAGCTGTAGGGATGGTAGGCGCGTTCGTTGTCGAAGTAGATGAGGTCCGGATTCCAGCTATGGTGCCCATTCTTGGCGAACAGCGGGGCGTAGGAGGCCATGGCCACCACATCGCCGTTGAGTTCCATGCGTCCCATGAAGGCCGCTTCGGACAGGCCGTTGATCAGTTGGGTGTTCCAGGAACCGTATTCGCCGAGGTAGACCTTCGGTCCCTTGCGGTCCGTGTGGTCGTAGTGGTCGAGGTTGTGGAACCACCAGCTGGACGACTGGTAGGAATGTTCGTCGACGATTGGCAGACCCGCTTCGCGCGCGTACTTCCAGCCTTCCTCATAATCCTGACCGCTAGGAGCGGGACCGACGGTGCCGACGACGACGATGTCCGGATATGCGGCTTTGACGGCGTCGAAAATCTGCTGGAAGCGGTTCTTGAACACGTCGTCGATAAGATCCTCGTTGCCGATGCCGAGGTATTCGAGGCCGAACGGCTCCGGATGGCCCATGGCGGCACGCTTGGCACCCCATTCGGTGGCGGTGCTGCCGTTGCAGAATTCGATGAGGTGGAGCACTTCATCGATGTAAGCGGGCATATCCTCCTGCGCCACCGGCACCGGGCCTTGGCTGGTGTTCTGGCAGCTCACGCCGGCGGGCAGCACCGGCAGCGGCTTGGCGCCGATTGTTTCGCACAGGCACAGGTATTCGTAGTAGCCGATGCGGAATGACTGGTGGTAGCCCCAGAGGTTGAAGTTGTGCGGACGATGCTCGACCGGTCCAATGGTGCGGTCCCAGTGGTACATGTTGTCCATGCCGAGGCCGTGGGTGATGCAGCCGCCGGGGAATCGCATGAATCGTGGTTTGAGGTCGGCGAGCGCCTCCACCAAATCCGGGCGGAAGTGCTTGAGGCCGCGGTAGGTGGTGCGTGGCTCCAAGGTGACGAAGTCGAGGTCGATGACGCCTTCGCCGTCGAAGGTCAGGCGCAATGTGCCCTGTGTGGCCACGCTCGAGCCGGCATCGCCGTGCTCAGGAACGGTCAGCGAGGCTTGGTATGTCGTCCATGCCGAGGCTGAGACGGTGATGGTGTTTTCGGCGATGATGCTGCCGTCGTCTCCGCGCAGCGAGACCGTCACCGGCATCGCGCTTTCCGATCGCACGCGCATCCAGGCGGTGAAATCGTAGGTTTCTCCGGCACGGAACACCATGCCGTCCCAGCCGGTGTTGTCCAGCGCGGCAGGGGCATGTTCGACTTCCACCGTCGCGTAATGCGGGTTTTCGGTGGCAACCGGGTCATTGTCATGGATACCGAAGGCTGCGAACGAGCCTTCCGGCACGATTTTGCGCCAGAAGCTGTAGTTGCTCCAATCGATGGAGTCGGCGCGGTTGTATTCGAAGGCGCCGTTCTGCACGAGGTCGGCGTTGAGGCCGCCGTCGCCGGAGTAGCTGATGTCTTCGAAGAAGATGCCCCACAGGTCGGTGCTGATGGCGCGCACGCCCGCTTTGTCGAGTGTGGCGGTGAGTTTGTCGGTCATGGTGTGGCCGTCAGCCGGATATTCGTCATCCGGGGCGACGGAAACGGTGGTTGGGATCGTCATCGAACCTCTCTTTTCGTTCGGGATCGCTATGGGGGCTGTGTCGCGGAAAGCAGGACGCCGTCATGCGAACCGTATATGTATCGTTACACATACTAGCGCAAATCCAATCATCCGCAATGGAGGCAATATATCGGTGAGTCTTTGTATTTGCAACGATTTTACAGAATCAAGAGAATATAATATCGTTACATATCAATCATAAGTTTTCAAGGAGCGGCATATGACCAGCAGCACACCGACGCTACGCGACGTGGCCGCGGAAGCGGGCGTCTCCCCCATGACCGCGTCGAACGCGCTGCGCGGCAAGCCAGGCGTCAAGGAATCGACCCGCGCCAAAGTGATCGCCGCAGCGAAGAAACTCAATTACCGCATCAATCTGACGGCCAGCATGCTCAAATCGGGCCGCAGCAACATCATCCACGTCATCGTCAACGAATTCGATTCGCCGTTCTATTCAAAGCTCACGCAGGCGTTGAGCAACGAAATCGTGTCCCGCGGACTTATTCCATTCATCGAGCAGACGCAGTATTCGCCGGACGCTGCCGAGCACGCGCTGAGCAGCAATCCGTTCTCCGGGCAGCTGTTCGATGGCGAGATCCTGCACGCCACAGGCTTGGGCACAAATGTGCCGCTGTCCAAACTCAATGGCGGCAGACCATTCGTGCTGCTGGACGCCTGCGAGGAGACGCCGACCGTCGATGCCGTGAACTTCCCCAACGAGGAGGCCGAACGCGCGGCGATGCAGCATCTCATCGACCGCGGATGCCGCAATATCGCGATCGTCGGCCACCGGTTCGCCCCCCGCGCCGATCTGGCGCATGCCCAGAACGCGTTCGCTCTGCGATTGCGCGGCGCATGCGGAGCGCTGTCCGACGCCGGACTGCCCTATGACGAGTCGATGGTGTTCGAAGCCGGGGATGTGGCCAATGGCATCATCGCCGGGCATGCGATTGCGGAACGTATTCTCGCCGCACGGAGCGGACATGGTGGCACCGAGTTCGACGGCGCGTGCTGCGCCAACGATTTCGCGGCGTTCGGCGTGATACGCGGGCTCGCGGACCGCGGACTGCGCGTGCCGCAGGACGTGAAGGTGATCGGTTTCGACGGCGTGACCTCCGGCTCGTACACGACGCCGGCGTTGAGCACCATCCAGGTCGATTTCATGCAGCTTGCGAAATTCTCAGTCGACATGCTGTCCGAACGTATCGATCATGGAACAGACGAGGCGTTGCCGCCAAGACGGGCCATCATCGGCTACCAGCTGGTGGACCGGGAATCGACCGCGGTCTGAGGATAACGCCCCGATGGCAGGCAATCCGCCATAGGCAGCAGCCTTCGCGGCCAATCCCACTCAATCGGAATCACTCAATCGGAATCAATCGCCATCATTCATCAAGGAATCTCTAGGAGCATCATGAGCATCGACACCCAGGCCTATCTGTTCGTGCATTTCATCGGCGAGGAACGCAATCCCACCGACGAACAGCTGTACTTCGCGCTGAGCCGCGACGGCGTGCATTGGAGGGATCTGCGCCCGGCCGGCAGTCCGGCGTTGACGTGGCTAGGCGGCGAGAAGGGCGTGCGCGACCCGCATATTGTGCGCGACCCACGTGGTGGATTCCACATTGTGGCCACCGATTTGAGCATCTATTACCGTGGCGGCTGGGGGCCGAACGATGGCGCCACCACGAATGGATCGACCGGCCTGGTGATCTGGGACTCCCCTGACCTGGTCCATTGGAGCGAGCCGCGCCTGGTGGACGTGGCCTCGAAGATTCCGGACGCTGGCATGGCTTGGGCTCCGGAGGCGAATTGGGATCCGGATCGCGGGCAGTGGATCGTGTTCTGGTCCACGAAGAGCAACGCCGAAAGCTCCGCGGATCCGTTGGCCAACGAGCTCGGCGATCCGACGAATGTGTATTATGCGACGACCGTTGATTTCAGGGTGTTCTCCGATCCGGTCAAGTGGATCGATCGTAAGAATGTGATCATCGATTCGACCATGCTGCGCGACGATGACGGATGGTGGTACCGCGCATCCAAAGATTCGGAAATCACCATTGAACGCACTCGCAACCCATATGCGGCGACCTACGAAGTGCTGCGCACCGACGATCCGGACGAATGGTCGTATGTGGGCACGCTCACCGATATCTTCGGCAATGGCCGGTATTCCATGCACTATTTGGAAGGACCGGAACTGTTCCGTTACAACGACGAAGACGTGAAGGTGGTCAACGGCAGGACCATGCCATTCGGCCTGATGTGCGACCAGTACGCGGAGTCCAAGGGCTACCTGTCGTTCCGCGCCGCCTCGCTCGCCTCGCATGATCCGGCCGATTGGCAGCGCGCAGACGATATCGATTTCGGCGCGCTGAAGAAGCGTCACGGCGCGATTCTGCCGATCACGGCCGCCGAATACGACGCCATCGAAACAGCCTTCGCACTGTAGGCGCTTCGTTACAGCGATACGCACCGCCAAGCCGACGGGAGGGTTGCCCTGCCCGTCGGCTTTTTAGGGGGTCAGGCGCGGTGAACGGCGAAGATACGGGCGGATGGCTGCTTGGATGTGGCCGTGTTGAGACGGACCGTTTCCGGATCCATGCGTTCGATGGTCCACGGCTTGGCTTCAGGCGCGTGCTCGGGATGGTTCGGATCGGGGAAGATCTGCTCGATTTTGGCACCCGACGGCAGCGGCATATTCACGGACGGGGTGCCACTGCGACGCCAGACGATGACGTAGTCAGGCGATTGGTCGTCGGCATTAGCCGTTGCAGCATCGGCCGCGGTTTCGGTTCCGGCTTCGGTCGCAGTATTGGCAGCACCAGCAGCATTGGCAGCGAAATCGCAATGACGCAATCCGGCGATCAACCAATCGCCATTGAAATCAGGCATGCGGGACGGCCAGAACGGCACCAAATCGCGCTGTTCGGCAAGAATACGGCGATGCAGCGCGACGGCGTCACGCACCAAGCCGAGCCGCGTATCGTCCATGCGATTGAGGAAGCCCGACAGATACAGCCTGCCCAACACCCCCGTAGCGAGCGTGAAGACAGCCGTTTCGTCATCCATTTCCTGCTGCGCATAACCCCAATTGCCCTGCTGTTCCGGCAGAATCGTCAAGCCCGCGCCGGCGGCGATCGCCGCGTAAATCAACGGATCGCACTGGTCGGAGGTGGACTGCAGATCAAGGCGTTGCAACTGCGCGTAATCGGCACGCATCGCACCGGAACCGCAGTTTTCGATCATGACGTCCGGATGACGGCGACGCAGGTCGTCCAGCCAATCCAAGTAGGCGCGGCAGTGGCCGAGCAGGCCAGCGCCGGCGGATTCGGCGTCGAGATCAGTGCCGACGCCGGGGACGGTGTTGTAGTCGAATTTGAAGAAGACCGCGCCGAAATCGTCAATCAGCCGGTCGACGGTACGAGTGACGTGCTCGCGTGCGGCGGGCGAGCGGAAGTCGAGCAGGTAGCGGCCCGAATCGCATACACGCACACCGTGGCGCTGGAAGAACGCGTCATCGGGCAGACTTTGGGCGAGCGGCGATTTCACGCCGATTACTTCCGGTTCGAGCCACAGTCCCAAACCCATGCCGTGCGCGCGGATGGTGTCGGCCAGGCCCTTCAGACCGGCGTCGCCGAAGCGGTTCGTGGACGGCTGCCATTCGCCGACCATGTCCCACCAGCCGCCGTCCGTGCTGTCATACCATCCGGCATCGATGCAGAAAATGTCCGCGCCGACGCTGGCCGCGCCCTCGATAAGCGGTAGTTCCTTATCCAGACGGGGGTCACCGAAGAGGGTATTCATGTAATCGTTGTAGATGACGAGTCCCTGCGTGCGTTCGAACTGCTCGGAACGACCCAATTCGCGAGCCTTGGCGGCACGCAACGCACGGCGCTGCAATGTCATTTCGGCGACGGACTGCTGCCAATCGCCGGCCGAGATCGCGAAGGAGACCGGCACCGATTCGAAATCGTGGCCTTCACCCAGCTCCGTATACCAATGGTGGTCCTGATATTCCGGTCCGAACGCGCTGATGTGCAAACCGGGATCATCCTCGCCGATCTCCCATTCCCATGGGCCGTTGTGCTCGATCTGCCACATTACGGAGAAGTCGCGCGATTGGCGGCGCGAGCCCTCGACCTGTACGATGCCGGCCGGCTCATGCACGCCGGCGCTCCATGTGGAGGCGGAGCTCATGGCGAATCGCGAGCTGGATTGGCCGGGATTGATGACTTGATTGCGATTGCGCACCGATACGTCGCGCAGTGGACGGCTGCGCCAATCGTTTTCCACCGCCCACGCGGAGTCTCCCCAGAATACGCGGGAATGGTCGATTTTGCCGCAGTTGACGCGCATCGGCACCGTCAGATTCAACGACGACACCGCCTCGATAGGCAGCGGGCGCGCGGAGCTCAACCGCGTGTAAGTGCGCACTGCGGACAGACCCGGGAACGCTTCGAATACGGAAGTGACTACCAGCCCAGCCGTGGCGTCGGCATGGCGGACGGTTTCCGGCGAGGGCTGCGCGACGGCTTCGGCCCGTTCGGCGGCGGTCGGTTCGAACGCGCGCCCGTGCGGCTCCAGTTCCGCATACGAAGCGAATTGGACGATCTCCAAACGATATGGTTCGGCGGACCCTTCCTCCGGCTCGGAGGCGGCGGCCGAGACGAATCGCAATACGCTGCCCGCCACCGTGGCGATCAAGGTGAGGCGATTGTCCTGCGATCCGGTGTTGGCGGCACGCACTTCGACGATTGGACGCGGATCACGTTCCAGCACGGTTCTTCCATCGTCGGTAACACGGCCGCCGATGGGCCCCATGCCGCGGCCTGCAACGTTGCACAATCGGACGGGGGAATCGCCTGCCGTGTCGAACAGCATGGAAACCACGCCATTGCCCCATTCGAGACGCCCGTCCTCACGGGGACATACGGGGTTCATTGCACCGGCACCGCTTATCATCTTCGACTCCTCAACCGTGTTCAGATACCGCCTGATCATTGACGTGCATCGATTGACGTACCTGGTACTAGCTTAAGCGGTAAATGGGGCAAATCGCACGTGCGTGTCTACTCGAAGCGGAGATATGCGATGAACTTGACTGGCGCATCCTTGGTTTTGGCGATGTTGCCGAAACCAAGGACAGCCCCTTTGTCGGGCAGTCCCTTCGTCACTCGTCATGCTCACCCGCGTAGGAACACTGTCATCTCGTTCTCGCCACGGTTGGCCCATGCGAAGTATGGAATCAGCGTGGCCGTCGTCGTCTTGCGTTCGGCGGGACGCCAATCATGGTACAACGCGGAGGTTTGCGCGGAGTCTTCCACTTCACGCCAAGCGGGAATCGTCAGCGTGGTCATCGGCATATCGACGGCGTCCACCTCGCCGAGCCCCTGCTCGTCCTGTGCGGCGGCGCCGGCATGGAAGACGATGCGATCAACGGACACGCAGGATGGATCGGATGCGATGCGCGCGGTATCGGCGTGCAGCAGATGCAGGTTCGCGCTATTATCGACACCTTCCGCGCAGTAGGCCAGCGGTCCGCGCACGAACGCCACCTTTCCGGCGTCCTCGCGCACGAGCGGATTCGCGGCGACCATGTGGACCGGCATCGGGAAATCGAAATCGACGACGTCGCCGTCATGCCATGCGCCGGTCAGATACAGGTATCCGTCTCTGATGACGCGGGAGATGTCGTCGCGGCCGCGCACGGTGACCGCATCGGAAGCGGTTTCGCCACCGGCCCAAGCGGGCAGACGGAGGGCGATCGTGAAAACCGCGTCCTTGGATGCATCGGAAGCAGAATCGCCTGCATCAAAGCCCACCGCGACGGATCCCTTGCCGGACCAGGGCATATCGGACATGACGTCAAGGCGCACATCGGTGCCGGAAAGCCTGGCATGGACGCCGCCGCCCATATACAGATGCACATACAGGGTGGATGAGTCGTCTCCGATCGTGTAGGCGTACTGCTGCACGTCCTCCACGATGCGTGCGATGTTCGGCGGGCAGCAGGCGCATCCGAACCACTTCTGGCGCACCGGCTTGACGTGCGCCTTGCGTTCATCGCGATGGCATGCCTCGGGCACCACTTCGAGCGGGTTCACGTAGAAGAAGCTTTTGCCATCGAGTGCCATGCCGGCGAGCGTGGTGTTGTACAGCGCCGATTCCATGACGTCCGCATATTCGGATTTCGGCTGGATTTCCAGCATGCGGCGGGCGAAGAACGCGAGCGCGATGGCGGCGCAGCTTTCCGAATAGGCGGTGTCGTTCGGCAGATCATAGTCGAAGGAGAAGGCCTCCCCCATGTGTGTGGCGCCGATACCGCCGGTGATGTAGAGCTTTCGGTCGACGATGTTGCGCCATAGTCGTTCGCAGGATGCCAGCAGGTCGGAGTCGCCGGTCAGGCGTGCCACGTCGGCGGCTCCGGCGTAGAAGTAGGCGGCGCGGACGGCGTGTCCGAGGGCCTCCGTCTGTTCCGTGATCGGCTTGTCGGCCTGGTAATAGGCGTAGTTCTGCTCGCGCGGCGCGTAGTTGCGGCCGTCCTCCCGGGCGCGGCGGCGGTCTTCGAGCTCGAAATAGAGCGGCTGCCGGCCGCGTTGGCGTACAAAGTGTTCGGCGAGGTCGGCATAGCGCTGTTCGCCGGTGGTCTCGGCGAGTTTGACGAGTGCCATTTCGGCGATTTCGTGCCCGGGATAGCCGTGCAGCTTGCCGTCGGCGGTGCCGAATCGGGAATCGATGTAATCAGCGAAACGGCAGGCCGCGTCGAGCAGCTTGCGTTTGCCGGTGGCTTGATAGTAGGCGATCGCGCCTTCGGTCAGGTGGCCGAAGCAGTACAGCTCATGGTGGTCCTTCAGGTTGGTGAAGTGCCGGTCCATGCCGTTGAGGATGTAGTAGGTGTCCAGGTAGCCGTTGTCGAGCTGCGCCGCGCAGACGATATCGATGGCGGTGTCGGCGGTCGCTTCAAGGTCGGCGTCCGGGTGGTGGGTCAGCGAGTAGCCGACCGCTTCGATCCATTTGGAGAAATCAGTGTCTTGGAACACGAAGCCGTAGAACTTGTCGGGATCGGGGTGCGCCGGGTCGTCCGGCAGGGCTTCGAAGCCGCGGAACGTGTATTTCGGCGGCACGAAGGCCTTGCCTTCCTTGCGATGCTCGGCATTTTGCGCGGCGGCGGCCTTGAAGTTGTGCATGCAGTAGCTGGGTGCGGCGCCGGGAACGTTGTCGTTCAGCGCGTTCCACTGGTAGGGAATCACCTGGGTGCGCACGAGTTCCTGCCGCGATGCCCAGAACGGGTCGGTGACGGTGGCGTCGCGCAATGCGATTGGATGGCTGGTGCGATTGGTGGTAGTCATGAGTGCAAGCGCTCCTTAGTGCATCATTGTATTGTTAACGCTCACAGCCCATTATTTCACAAATGCATCCAATACGCACTCCGCGTGGCCAACATGTATCCGAACTGGCAGTCGGCTGCTCAGACCTTGATCATGGCGTACTGCGATTCGTAGAGCCGGTAGTAGGCGCCATGACGGGCGAGCAGCTCGGCATGGTTGCCCTGCTCCACGATCTGCCCGTGGTCGATGTAGCAGATTTCGTCCGCATTCTCGATGGTGGACAGGCGGTGCGCGATGATGAAGCTCGTGCGCCCCTTGAGCAGATGGTTCAGACCGGCCTGCAACGCCTCCTCGGTACGCGTATCGATGTTCGACGTGGCTTCGTCAAGAATCAGGATGCGCGGGTCGGCAAGCAGCACGCGTGCGAACGCTATCAGCTGGCGTTGGCCGGCGGAAAGCGTGGAACCACGCTCCTCCACCACCGTGTCGTAACCGTCGGGCAAGTCCATGATGAAATCGTGCGCATGCACTGCTTTGGCCGCGGCCACGATTTCCTCGTCGGTGGCGTCCAGCTTGCCGTAACGAATGTTCTCACGCACGTTGCCGGAGAAAATGAACGTGTCCTGCAACATGACGCCCATCTGTCGACGCAAGCTGTCCAGCGTGACGGAACGTACGTCGTGCCCGTCAATCGCAACCGAGCCTTCGGAGACATCGTAAAAACGCGACAGCAGGTTGATAATCGTGGTTTTGCCCGCTCCTGTCGGGCCGACCAACGCGACGGTTTCGCCCGGCTTCACATGCAGATCGACCAGATTCAAAATGTTGCGGCCGTCCTCCTCGTAGCGAAAGACGACGTCGTTGAAATCGACGCGACCCTCGACCGGTGGCAATGCGACGGCGTCGGGCGCATCAGTGATTTCCGGCTTCACGTCGAGCGTTTCGAAGATACGTTCCAAATACGCCGAGCAGGTGATGAGCTGGTTGTAGAAGTTTCCGATGCTGATCACCGGGTTCCAGAAGTTGTTCGCGTAGCCGACGAACGCGATCAGCACACCCGTGGTCACGTCCACACCGCCGAAACCGGTGACACCCACATAATAGATGAACGCGATCGTCATGACGGAAATGGTCTGGATGCCCGGCCACATAAGCGTCTGGATATGCACCGTACGCATCCACGCGGAACGCACAGCGCCCTGCTGTTCCTGGAATGTGCGGAACTGCGTGTCCTCGCGCGCGAACGTCTGGGTGGTCTTCACACCGGCGATCGATTCGTGGATGAACGCGTTGAGATTGCTCTGCTTATTGGATAGCACCTGGTACGCGCGACGCTGGAAATGCTGTAATCCCAGCACCCACGCGATGAGCAGCGGGAACAACGCGAGACTGTACAGCGCGAGACGCCAATCCACGACGAACATGACCACTAGCGTGATGAAGAACGTGAACACGTCGGAAATCACGTTGACCAGACCGGAGCTCAGGGTGTCCGAAAGCGTGTTCACATAGTTGACCACGCGGATGAGGATTTTGCCATGCGGACGCGAGTCGAAATAGCTGAACGGCAACGTCTGAATGTGCGTAAACAGGTCGCGGCGCATGTCTTTAAGCATGAGCTGGCCGACGCGCGTGATTTCCACAGTACGGTAGCGCAAACCGAATTCGTAAATGACGATGAGCACCGCCAGCAGTGCCACCAGCTCGCCAAGCAGCGCAAGGTTTTTCGCCGGAATGACACTGTCGATCATGATTTTCGTCAGATACGGTTCCACGACGTTGATGCAGCCCATTGCCGCCACGACGATGAGGATCCAGACCACGCGGGCCATGTACGGTTTCAGGTAGACGCCGACGCGCGCGAGGTCGCGCATATTGATCTTCTCTTCAAGGTCTTCATCGTCACGGAAGGTGTTGCGTTGTGCCATGATGTTATCCTCCCCCGCGTCTTACGCTTCGAATCCCTGCGAGCGGCCGGCATCCACGCCCAACTGCTTGCTGTAAATCTGCCAATATCGGCCGTGCGAGGCCACCAATTCGTCGTGCGTGCCACGTTCCACAATGCGCCCATGCTCCAGCACGAGAATCAAGTCGGAATCCTTGACCGACGAAATGCGGTGGGCGATTGTGACAATCGTCTTCTTCTCGTCCAAATCGCGCAAGTGCCGCTGAATCTCTGCTTCCGTTTCCATATCGACGGCGCTGGTCGTATCGTCCATAATCAGAATCGACGGATTGTCGGCGAGAGCACGCGCCAAGCTCAGTCGCTGCTTCTGTCCGCCGGACAGGCCGACGCCACGTTCGCCGACGACGGTATCGTAGCCGTCCGGCATGCTGCTGATGAAGCCATCCGCGCCGGCAATGGCGGCCATGCGGCGCACGTACTGTTCGTCGTAACCACGTCGTCTGCGCTGGCCGTCGTACTGACCGTTGTACTCAAGTCGGGTGCCTCGGTCGCCCGCGCCAAAGCTGATGTTGCTGCCGATCGTATCGGAAAACAGGAACGTATCCTGCGCGACGATGCAGACTTGCGATCGCAACGTGGCGAGCGGCCAGTCGCGCGCGTCGATGCCGTCGATGAGCACACGACCGGCGGTTGGGTCGTAGAAACGGGAGATAAGGTTGACGAGAGTCGATTTGCCGGAGCCGGTTTCGCCGAGGATTCCGAGTTTCGCGCCTGCGGGAACGTGGAAGTCGATGTCGCTGAGCACAGGCGTCCCCAGATCGTCGGGGAAAGCGAAGTCGACGTGCTGGAAGTCGATGGTTCCTGCGATTCTAGCCGATTTATCGGCGGCTTGCGCCCCTTGCGTACCTTGCGTACCGACTCGCGTAGTGCTTTGCGTGGCTTTCCCCGCAAACTCCGGCTTTTCGCGAATACGCGATTCGGCGGTGAGCAGCTTACGGATTTTTATGCATGCCGCGTTGAAACGTTGCCAGTCGTTGGTAAGCCATCCGGATTGGCGGATTGGGCTGTCAAGCATCCACAGGTATGAGTTGAACGCCACAAGGTTGCCAAGAGTCATGTACCCTTTGATGACGAGAAAGCCGCCGAAACCGAGTGTGATAAGTTGCAGCGAAAAGCCGAGACCGTCAAGCCAGGGCATGTATTTGCGGCTGTTGTATGCCTGGGCCATGTTGCGTTGCATATAGTCGTCGTTGCGTTCGTCAAATTTTTCGGTTTCGTACGATTCGCGCACAAACGCTTTGACGACGCGGTTGCCTTCGATGTTTTCCTCGACCATCGAATTCATTTCGGCAAGCGAGTTTCGGATATCGAAGAACAGGGGTCGTGCATGCTTCGACAGACCGCGTGTCAAAATGAACAGTGGTGGCGTGACGCAAGCGAGCGCAAAAGCAAGTCGCCAATCAATCGAAAACATCATGGCGAGCGCGCCGATGAACATGACCACGCAGTCAAGCGCTTGCAGGCTCACCCAGCTCAGTGCGTGGCGGATGGCGTCGGTGTCGGACGTCATGCGGCTCATGACGTCGCCAGTGCGAGTGTGGTTGAAGTAGGTGAAGTCAAGTTCGTGGAGTTTTTCGAATTCGTCGCTGACGAGACGATAGATGGAGTTCTGTCCGAAGCGTTCCATCCACATTTGGCAGCCGTAACGGGAGCCGACACGCACCACGGTGAGCACGAGCATCATGACGCACAGCCGGGTCAGTTCGTCCACATGGCCTTGGGTGATGACACGGTCCACGATCAGTCCGGACAGCAGCGGGATGATGAGGGCCATGGTGTTGTTCACGCAGAACAGTACGACCGCGCCGGCCACGCGCGGCAGGTCAGGTTTGCAGTACGGCAGGATCCATGCAAGGTTGCCCGCCTGCTGGTTGCGTTTCGGATCGACATACATACGTAGCGTTCCTTCGAATTGTTTGCTTGGGTCTTGGTTGGGTTGTTGTTGGGTTGTGGTGTTGCGGCCATTCGTTGCCGCCACGATTCACGTCCGTCGTGTGTCGAGCGTCCCGTCACCGGCATGCCGCCGCCGGCCGAAACCCCTGTTCGGATTCGCAAACTCGACTTATTTTAAACGAACCGTACGCCGATGCAACAGATGCGTTTTCGGCGTGTCGCAATCATAATAAAATCAACATATATACCGTTACATACCACTGGTTTGCGGGTGCTGCGAAAACCGTCATCGGAGCCTGGCTCGCCGGAATCGGAGCATCGCATCGGAACATCGCACGATAATGGAATCAAGCTCGAACTATCGATACAAGCATCGGCGACGCACGTCGAGGAAAGGACGGCAAGGATGACGGACTTGGAGCGCATCCGCGCGAAGTTCGCTGCGGAATATGGCCTGTCGGAGGACATGCTCAGGAACGCGGAACGTTGGACGGAGACCACGGGCGACCTCGAAGGGGTTCCCGAGAACCTGCTGCCGGGCATTCTGGGAATGCGATTTGGCGCGATCGCCATCGATACGCCGCGTTCCGAACGCTGGAGCACGCCGGAAGACATCGATGTAATCGCCGACCTCGCCTACCTGCCGGATGGCGGGTACGATACGGCCGCGGGAGCGTGCCGCGGCCATTTGCTCGACCTGTATCTGCCGCATGACGCGGTATTGCGCGGTGGGCACACCCTGCCGGTGTACATCGATATCCATGGCGGCGGATTCACTTACGGATACAAGGAGCTGAACCGGAATTTCAACGTGCATCTCGCGGAACAGGGCTTCGCGGTGTTTTCATTGAACTATCGTCCGGCGCCGCAGACCGACTTGCGTGGGCAATTGGCCGATATCCAGGCGGCATTGCGTTGGATCGCAGCCCATATGGCCGATTATCCGGTCAATCCGAACGCGGTGTTCCTCACCGGCGATTCCGCAGGTGGCGCGTTGACGCTACTGACCTTGGCCATTGAAAACAATGCGGAAGCCGCGGCTGCGTTTGGCGTCGACAAGCCGTCCGGCATCCGATTCGCGGGTGCCGCTCCGGTGTGCGGCGCGTACAGTTCGGCGTCGTTGGAGACCATGGGCCGCAAGCTGACGGTCGGGTATGACCCGAACCGCCGTATCGGTCTTGAGCAGATGTTGGGCGTCGATTTCTTTGCGGGGCTCGAAGCCGCCGATCCGAAGTTCCTCACCGCTGAGGGTCTGGCGTTCAACGTCGATCTGCCACCCTTGCTCATCATCACCTGCGGCGACGATTTCCTTGAAGCCGACAATCTGGCGTTGGCCGCCGCCTTGTCGCGCAAAGGCGCCGATTTTGAATTGTTCGACCCGAAGCCGCGCCGCCATGAGACGTTGGGGCATGTGTTCGTCATCGGCATGCCATGGCTTGAGGAAAGCCGGGAATGCCTTGATCGAATCCGCCGCTTCTCATACGAACGCTGTTGAATAACGTGAATGGGGTGAATACTCCTCCGGAGTGCCCGCCCCATTCAATGGCCGTCGATGCCGCGACGCCGTATCAGCGGCGGACCATTTCCTCTTCGATCTGTTCGAGCGACTTGCCCTTGGTCTCAGGCACGAAACGCAGCACGAACGGGATGGACAGCGCGGAGAACACGCCAAAGATGGTGAACGGGCCGCCGACGTTGTTGCCGAACATGGCCAGCAGCATGAGGAAGAACTGGGAGACCACGAAATTGCCCAGCCAGTTGGCAGCGGAACCGAAGGAGCTGCCGATGCCGCGCACGCTCAACGGGAAGATCTCGCCGATGAGCACCCATGCGATCGGACCCCATGACAGCGCGAAGCCGAGGATATAGCAGGCGATCAGCACCATGGTCGGCACGGCCAGCGTGGCCACATCGCCGGTGAAGTTAAGCACGGCCAGCACCGCGAGGGCGATGGTCATCGTCACCGATCCGAAGATCAGCAGCTTCTTGCGGGGGAATTTGTCCATGATAAGCGTGGCCGCGATAGTGGCCACGAAGTTGACCACGCCAATGCCGACCGACACCCAGATGGCATGGTTTTCGGGGAATCCGAAGCCTTTGATGAACACCTGCGGCAGGAAATAGATCACGGAGTTGATGCCGACGAGCTGCTGGAACAGCATGATGCCGATCGCGGCGACGAGCGCAGGACGGGCGATGCGGAACAGCTCGCGGACACCGCCCTTGGTGTTCTGCGCGGCGACGGCCTTGATCTCGTCGAGCTCGAGCTGCACCTGCGTCTGATCGACGTCCTTGCGAATAAGGGTAAGTACTTTGAACGCCTCACGATCCTTGCCTCGACTCACCAGATATCGCGGCGATTCCGGCAGCAGCAGGCCGCCGATCAGCAGCAGGGCCGCCGGCACGAGCGCCGACCCCAGCATCCACCGCCAATCGCGGATGCCGGCGATATTGTGGCCGAGGAAGCCGAGATTGGACGCGTATGCCAGCAGGATGCCGAAAGTGATCATCAGCTGGAATAGCGTGGACAGCGATCCACGACGTTCCTTCGGCGCAAGCTCGGCAAGATATGCCGGAGTCAGCGAGGAGGCCGCGCCGACGGCGAGACCGAGGATGATGCGGGCCACGACCATCATCAGGAATCCCGTGGATCCCGCGCACATGCCCGAACCGAGCAGGAACAGTATCGCCGCCAGAATCAGCAGCTTCTTGCGGCCGAAACGATCGGACAGCGCGCCGATGGACAGGGCTCCCGCGCAGGAACCGATCAACACGGATGATGTGATGAACCCGGTCTGAGCCACGGACAGGCCGAAATCGGATTCGATGAGCGGCGAGGCTCCGGAGATGATGCCGGTGTCGAAGCCGAACAGCATGCCTCCCAGCGCGCCGAACGTGAAGATGAACGCGCTGTTGAGCGGGAAACGTGTGGAAACGCCACGCCCCACCTCCCGCTCGACGGCGTCGATCGTCGCGCCGACCTCATGGATGCCGGCTTCCACCGCACCTTCGGCGTCGTGTACTGGATTGGACGTCTGCACCGCAGTCATGATTCCACCTTCCATTCCCATCGATCCTCATCGATATGAGATGCAGCAATCGCAGCAAACAAAAAAGACCTGGAACGACGTATAGTGACGTCGTTCCAGGTCTTGCCTCGCATTGAGTAGCAACCCTGCCGCGCTTGTATGCTGCGCATATTGCATTCAAGTGTAGGTCATGGCGGCATGCGACACTCCGATTTTTTAGAAAACGTTTACCGGTTATTTTTCAGTGCAGGAAAGCGTGAAGCACAGGCCAGCGGCACATGCTTTTCCCTCGTGCGGAGAGCCTCCTCGGATATCCACGAGCAAGCGGACCGAATCAAGCCGTCAACCATCCACAAGCAAGACGGCAAAAAGAAAGCCGGCGGAGAGAAGGCCGCCGGCTGAGAGAGAAGAGAGAAGAAGGGTTCAGTTATGGGATTCTTGAAAGAACCTCGCCAACAGCCGTAACCGTTGACATGTTCTATATAACCGCCCGACCCTTGGAGGAACGATGTGTGTTCCTGTCAATTCCCTGAGAATTTCGTAGCGGAAATGTCACGACGGTGCGAATTCGGGGGTTTATCCCACTGAATATCGCCCCAACGGCCTTCCTGCAGCTTGTTCAGCGCGGCAACAGACGATTGCACGGCATCTGCCGACACCGTCATGAAACGCCGCTATACAACACCGCCGCTCAACGACGCCGTGCACTCACACGCAATCGCGCATCTCACTCGGCGAATTTGTCGACGCGGCGATCGTAGGTCAGCAGGCCGTTGAGCTCCTCCTCCACGTCGGAAACCTGCGTATACACGTATCCCGCAAGTCCGCGCGATTCCAGTGCGGCCGCGGAGGCGAGCACGGAACGCACGGCGGCCCGCCAATCGTCGATCGAATCGTATTCACCGTAACCGTAGGCGCGCGACACCGCCGCATGCTCCGGTACGAGCTGCGCCAATCCGCCGAATTCCGAAATCACGAACGCGCGTACGCCGTGCCGTGCGACCGGCAGCACCACGTAATGCGCGGCCCTGCGGCGACGGCGGTGCTTCTTCTCGAATTCGGCCACGTATCCGCGCAACGGACCCTTGTCCGGGTAGATTTCCAGCGGCCGGAAATAGTTGTGCACGCTATGGAAGTCGCCGCAATGCTGGTCGTACCAGCCGCTCGTCGCGTCGATCGGACGGGTCGGGTCGAGCGCGTGGATGCGTTCGGCTGCATCGCACGCGTCGAATTGGCCCCAGCCTTCGTTGAACAGCGTCCACGTCACGATGGAGGGGTGCCCGCCGAGCATGTGCACCATCGCGTCGCACGTACGCGACCAGTCGCGCCGGTAGATCGGGTCGTCCGCGCCGAGCGCCGTGAAATGTTTGGCGGTGTCGTCGCGGAATTTGTTCCATGTGGAGCGGATGAGCGTCGGCTTGCGATTCGTGGTCCACGCATTGTATTCGCCGTCCGTGCCGCCGCCGGACACCGCGTCCTGCCAGACGAGCATGCCGAGGCGGTCGCAATGGTAGTACCAGCGGGCCGACTCGATTTTGATGTGCTTGCGCAGCATGTTGAAGCCGGCGTTTTTCATGGCCGTGATGTCATGCGTCAGCGCCTCGTCGTCGGGCGCGGTCATGAGGCCGTCCGGCCAGTAGCCTTGGTCGAGCACGCCTTTGACGAAGAGCGGCTTGCCGTTGAGATGGAAGCGCGCCACCCCCTTCGTATCCGGTTTGATTTCGACGGAACGGAACGCGCAGTAGGAACTTACGACATCCATCGGCTGCGATTGCGCGACCGCCGCATCACCCGCCGTTTCCGCGGGTTTCGCCGACCCGTATCGCAATTCGGCCCGCACGTCATACAGATACGGATCGGCCGGCGACCACAGATGTTCGGCAGCTGTTGCGATTTCCGCACGCACCTTGCGCACGCCCGCCGGCAGCGTCTCATCCGCCACCACCGTGCCGTCCGCAGGGTCGGTGACGACGATGTGCAGTTTCGCGTTCGGCTTGTCGCCGCCGATTTCCGCACGGACGAACAACTTGCCGTCGGATGCCCCCTTGAGTGTCAGCGTGCGCAGGTAGGCTTCCGGCACGATTTCCAGCCAGACGCTTTGCCAAATGCCGCTTTGCGCGGTGTACCAGATGCCTTCGCGCTCGATTTTCTGCTTGCCGCGCAACTGCGTGCCCGAATCGTTCGGATCGTAGACGCACAGCGCGATTTCAAACGCGTCATCAGGGTCGATAAATGCCGAAATATCGACGTCGAACGGCAGGTAACCGCCGACGTGCGTGCCCGCGAGCTGGCCGTTGACATAGCAGGCGCAGACATAATCGACCGCTTCGAAATGCAGGATGAGGCGATTCGCGTCGCCGATCTGCCGGACCGTTTCCTCTCCGCCGAGCGTGACGGGATGCACGACGGTGCGGTACCACAGCAGGTTGTCGGGGTAAATGGTCTGGTGCACGCCGGACAGCGCGGATTCCGGCGAGAACGGTACGAGGATCTTGCCGTCGAACGTTTGCGGAATGGCGGTTTCCTTGACTGCGCGGACCGCTTCGTCGCGGGTCAGCATCGCCGCCGTTTTGCGCCATTTCGGCGCGGTCTCATCTTCCGGAATGGACGCGATCGCGTAATCCCACCAGCCATTGAGCATGGTGCAGTTGTCGCGTACCATGGTCGGGCGCGGGTGCTCGCCGAGTATGGGAGTACGACCCTCGTCCAGCGTGCGTTCGCCTTCCTCGGCGGGATTGAACGCCTTGTTGCCGGCGCGCGCGGACAGCCATTCATGGTCGATTCGTTCACCCCACGGTGTCCACAACTGCTGCAGCGGCTCACGGGAACGCATTTTCGTAGGAGCGGCCTTCAGTACGCGTTTGATATCCAGCATGGAGAGCCCCTTCCTGCAGCCTTGCATATCTCCGCTCTCATTGTAAATGGCGGTCGCGTTAAATGGCAGATGAATGGCAAGCGATTTTTGCAGGAAAGTGCGCGAATGTGCCGGAAGGCATAGGAAAGCAGAAGAATGGCGATTCAAAAGCCACGCGATATGTCACGATTTGAAAAAGTGCTGTAATTTTCAAATCGTGACACATGTAGGGGGTTGCGTGTTGAAATCAGCCTTCGAGCTTGGCCTTTTCGGCGGCGAGACGGGCGGCCTCGGCTTCGCGGCGGGCCTTCAGCTCGGTATCGAAGCGGGCGAGCTCCTCTTCGACGGCCTCCGGCGGAATCTTCGCGAAGATCGGATGCGGCTTCGGCACCGGAGTTCCGGCCACGATCGGCTCGGACTGCCACGGATGCACGGTCTTGCCGAGCTCGTAGTCGCCGGTGATGATCGGGTAGGTGAAGCCCGGCTTGTCGAGATCCTCAACCTCTTCCAGATGAGGCAGCGGCGAGAAGACGCCGGTTCCGCCGAGGGCCTCCCACACCTTCTGTGCGGAGTGCGGCAGGAACGGGGCCAGCAGGTGGTTGGCGTCGGACACGGCCTGGGCGGCGGTGTGCAGCACGGTGCCGAGGCGGGCCGGATTGTCCTTGATCTTCCACGGTTCGGTGGCGGAGATGTACTTGTTGATGTCGCCGACCACGCGCATCGCTTCGGACAGCGCGTTCTTCTGGCGGTGATTCTCGATGAGTCCGCCGACGGTTTCGAACGCGGCCTTGGTTTCGGCCAGCAGCGCACGGTCCTCGTCGGTGGCGGAAGCCTCGTCGAACGCCGGAATCTCGCCGAAGTTCTTGTTGATGAGGTTGGCCACGCGGTTCACCAGGTTGCCCCAGGATGCGGCGAGCTCCTCATTGTTGTGGCGCACGAACTCGGCCCAAGTGAAGTCGGAATCGGAGCTTTCCGGTCCGGCCACGGAGATGTAGTAACGCACGGCGTCCACGGGGTAACGGGCGAGGATGTCCTTCACGTAGATGACGATGCCGCGGGAGGACGAGAACTTCTTGCCTTCCATGGTCATGAACTCGGAGGCCACGACCTGCTCCGGCATGTTCAGCGGACCGAGCTTGCCGGTTTCGCCGCCCTTGGAGCCCTGGCCGTTGTAGGCCAGCATTTCGGACGGCCAGATCTGGGAGTGGAACGTGATGTTGTCCTTGCCCATGAAGTAGTAGCCCGGGGTGGTCGGATCGTTCCACCATGCGCGCCATGCCTCCGGGTCGCCCTTGCGGCGGGCCCATTCGATGGATGCGGACAAGTAGCCGATCACAGCGTCGAACCACACGTACAGCTTCTTGTTCGGGTTGTCGATCCAGCCCTTGACCGGCACCGGAATGCCCCAGTCGATGTCACGCGTGATGGCGCGCGGCTTGACTTCCTTGAACAGGCCGATGGAGAAGTTGATGACGTTGGTGCGCCAGCCTTCGCGGGTCTTGAGCCACGCGAGATTGGCTTCGGCGAGCGCCGGCAGGTCGAGGAAGAAGTGTTCGGTTTCCTCGAAGCGCGGGGTTTCGCCGTTGATCTTGGATACGGGGTTGAGCAGCTCGTCCGGGTCGAGTTCGTTGCCGCAGGCGTCGCACTGGTCGCCACGGGCTCCGTCGGCGCCGCAGATCGGGCAGGTGCCTTCGATGTAGCGGTCCGGCAGGGTGCGTCCGGTGGACGGGGAGATGGCGACTTTCTGGGTGCCCTTGTAGATGTAGCCGTTTTCGAGGCACTGTTTGAACAGTTCCTGCACGACCTTTTCGTGATTGCCAGTGGTGGTGCGGGTGAACAGATCGTAGCTCAGGCCGAGATCGCATAGGTCCTTGGCGATCACGCGGTTGTAGCGGTTGGCGAGCTCCTGCGCGCTCACGCCTTCCTTGTCGGCTTCCACCAGGATTGGGGTGCCGTGCTCGTCGGTGCCGGACACCATCAGCACGTCATTGCCCTTCATGCGCTCGTAGCGCGCGTACACGTCGGACGGCACGCCGAAGCCGGCGACGTGGCCGATATGACGGGGGCCGTTGGCATACGGCCATGCAACATTCACCAAAATATGACTCATGGTGCCCGATTATACAAAGCGCCATATCCCGTGTTTTCGGCGCATTCCGATTGGCGGAAGACGGGCGGATGGGGTCGATGACGTTCTCGCAGACCGGCCTGCGTCAGGCTACGGTAGTCCACAAGGTTATCCACATTGTTGTATCACGCAACAATCATCGTCCACTTATCCACTTTTTTCGCGAAGCCGGTGGCACGCCGCTTTCCGTATCAGCTACGGTACCCCGCATGGATACCTCCCCTCCCCTTTTGGGCGACGCCGACCTGCCCGGCCCCATTTGTTTGAATCGTTTGCATTCCCTAGGCGTGGTATGCAAACTTGACAACGACAACGCCTACTCGTATCACGATTCGCGCACGCTGTACGGCCGCGCCAGCATCATCTCAACGCTGATGCCGAGTCGTTCCGTGGCGTGCGCCGGCACCGCTGCGTGGGTGTGGTTGGGTGGCATGTTTCCCAACACGATCGACATCATTTCAAAAGCGCATTACCGAACGGCGAGGTACGGTCGCAAAGTCAGCGTTTTCAACCGACAGGCGCCCGACGAACATGTCACCGACGTCGGCCCGATCACCGTCACCACGCCCACACGCACCGCATGCGACCTTGCCATGAACTGCACGCCGGAAACGCAGTCGCCGGTCACGGAAATCGTATGCATGCTCATGCAGGAATTCCGGTTCCGCCCCGACGATTGCCTGCAGGTCATGCAGGAGGCCACCCATATTCGCAACGCGCCACGGGCACGCCAGTTTTTCCGGACGATTGACGGAAAGCAGTGACGGATATGCGCGAATCGCAACGGCCGTCGGAAAAACCACGGCAGACGAGACAGACGCGGCAAGCGTCGGCACAGTCGCGGCGCACGGCAAGCAAGAGATATGAAGAGCGCGCGAAACGTAGCAAACGTCATGGGCAACGACATGAACAGCATGGACACCATGGCAAACGCCACGAACGACGTCGCGCGCCGCCGAAATATCAGCCGCACGCGCGGCAGCGGGCATTGGTCGAACCGCCTGCGCCGCCGATCGAATTGACGTCGTTGGTGGCGTGCAGCGCCGACACCGCGCAAGATGTGCTGTGGCATATCGCGGAATATGCGCCGCGATTGCGCAAATGGCTGGTCGCCAATCCTTCGGCGACGCCTGCGATGCTGGAATATCTTGCGCAGGTCGGCGGGCCGGGTGTGCCCGAAGCGCTGCGGATATTGCTGAAATCGTTGGAAATGAACGGTTCCGGAAGCGATCAGCCCTTCATCGCAAGCACGGCATTGTAGACCTGCTTGCGATTGGCGAGCGAGCCGTCAGACAGCGGATGTTCGGCGACAACCTGGGAGATCGCGTCCTTGATACGCAGGTTGTCTTCCTGCGCGCGGTCGACTGACAGCACCGCCAGATCCTCGATGGACAGCGTTGCGGGCGCGGCCGCGTCGGCTTCCTCTTCGGAAGCGCCGGCGATGACGAGCACCATTTCGCCACGCGGCGGATCGTCGACGACGCTTTGGCGGATTTCGGCGATGGTTCCGCGGCGGATCTGCTCGTAATCCTTGGTCAGCTCGCGGCACAACGCCATTTTGCGATTCGGTCCGAGCACGTCAAGCAGGTCGGCCATGGATTCGTCGATGCGATGCAGGGTTTCGTAGAAGACGATGGTGCGACGTTCCGATTTGAGCGCGCGCAGGTGCTGCACACGTTCGCTGTGCTTGCGCGGCAGGAAGCCTTCGTAGCAGAAGCGGTCGGTCGGCAGGCCGGACAGGCACAGCGCGTCGAGTACGGCGGACGGGCCGGGAGCGCAGGTGACGGGCAGGCCGCGTTCGATGGCGCGGCGGACGATCGCCAGTCCCGGATCGTTGATGGTGGGCATGCCCGCGTCGGATACGACGAGCACGGTGGCGCCTTGTTCGACCTGGTCGAGCAGGCCGTCGGCCTTGTCGCGTTCGTTGTGGTCGTGGTAGGCGACGACGCGGCCGGGCACGCGGATGCCGAGGCGGTTCGCGAGCGCGTATAGGCGGCGCGTATCCTCGGCTGCCACGATGTCGGCGCCTTCCATGAGGGCGATCAGGCGGGCGGACGCGTCGCCGGTGTTGCCGATCGGCGTGGCGGCGAGCACGACCGTTCCGCGCGGAATGTTGACGTCGGCGACCAGTCCGTCGAGCCCGAATTCGGCACGTTCCGTAGCTTGCGCGGTTTCCTCGGCATTTTCCGCGTTCTCGCCGATTTCGGCAATCTGACCAATATTTGTTTTCACGGTTTGTTTCACGGCGTTACCAGCCTTCTCGGCATCAGTCTGTTCGCTCAAGTTCTCCATATTTCCAGTATCGCCCACAGCGTCCCCAAACCATCAGCCCCCGCCATTTCTCCGCCTTTCGCAACCGACCAATCGAAACCCGACCAAACCACCGACGACGCCACACGTCCTCACCGGTAAATCAAAATGCACCCCTCACACATCCGGGTTTCCACCCGCCACGCATTCGGATTTTTCTTCGTACGACATTCGGATTTTCCTTTGCGTAGGATTCGGATTTTCTCAGACGGGGGTGAGACGGCGATTCAACACGACTTTGGACATGCCATCGATAGCATGGAATCATGCGTTATTTTGAAGATGAAATTTCCGGAATCGACGGCAGCACGGCCACGTTCGTCGGCTACTGCCTTGACAACAGCAGCGAAATCGACCCGAATCGCAAGCGCCCGTCCGTGCTGGTGATTCCCGGCGGCGGCTACGAAATGACGTCCGACCGCGAAGCCGAACCAATCGCCATGCAATTCCTTGCAGCCGGCTTCAACGCGTTCGTGCTGCGCTATTCCGTGAAACCGTCCATCTTCCCGGTCGCGTTGCTGGAAGCGGCTGAAGCGATGCGGCGGATTCGTACGCATGCCGACGAATGGCATTGCGATGCCGACGCGATCGCGGCGATCGGCTTCTCCGCCGGCGGTCACCTTGCCGCCAATCTTGCGACTTCCGCCAGCGACGACGTGCTCGCGGCACATGGTTACGACGCGGATGCGGTGCGCCCGAACGGCCTGATGCTCGCCTACCCTGTGGTCACGTCCGGCCCGCTCGCCCACCGCGGCAGTTTCGATGCGCTGCTCGGCGACCGCAAGGCCGATCCGGAAGCGCTCGACGCGGTTTCGATCGAAAAGCATATCGACGCGAAGACGCCGCCGGTGTTCGTCTGGCATACCGTTCCGGACGATTGCGTGCCGTATGAGAACACGCTGATGCTCGTCGACGCCTGCAAGAAGGCCGGCGTGAGCGTCGAGGCGCACCTGTTCCCCAGCGGCGGCCACGGCCTGTCGCTCGGCACCGCCGAAACCGCATGGCAGGGGGTCAACGGCATCGAACCGTGTGTGCAGGTCTGGCCGAAACTTGCGATCGCGTGGATGCGTCGTACATTTGCGGATACCGACGCTGCCACGACCGGCTCTGCCACAGCCGACGCGATTGCCGAATAATCGCCATTCCTGCGTTTTTTTCCGCGTCTTTTCACGTCTTTTTTGTCGCACGACTTCGCTTTTCGGACCAAAAAACAAGTCGTGCGACATTTAATCGAGTAAAATACCCCCTAACTGGCATTTTCCGGGCGAAAACGGCACTTAGGGGGTATTCGGCGTCGCACGACTTGAAAATAACCGCCAAAAATCAAAGTCGTGCGACGTTTTGCGCCACCTAATCGCCAAAATCAGATGGGACGCGACTCGTGCACCATCTGACGATCGCCGTAATACAACGAGTTCAGGCCAGGATTCGCCGGCGTGCCCCACGCGGACGCCGGACGCGCCGGACGCACCGGACAGCCGCTGAGCACGCTGGACAGCTGCCGGACAACCATTGAACAACCACCGGGCACCACCGGCCGAACACCACCTACAAGCACACGCACATAGGCTCCCATAGGCACATATTGACGATTTGTGCAGATTTGCCACCCGTCGTCACACTGCGGCGCACACTGCATAGACCCGTTGGTAGTCTGTGATTGGTTCGCAACGGCACATTCGTTGCGCACGATGGAAAAGCAAGCCACACGAACCGACCCCGCGCAACCGCGCAAAACCACACAGAGAGACCTATGAATATCATCAATTTCTTCGTCAACCTCATCAAGGACCCCCGTACCGCGATCGCCAGCTGGATTGCCATGGGCGTCGCGCCGACCCTCGGCTTCATTTTCCTTATCGTCTTCATTGAGACCGGCGTGGTGTTCTTCCCGTTCCTGCCGGGCGATTCGCTGCTGTTCGCGGCCGGCTTCTTCGCCGCCCCCGACGCACAGACCGGCGTGTCAGCGCTGCCGCTGTTCGCGCTGCTACCGGTGGTCTGGTGCGCCCCGATCATCGGCGACCAGTGCAACTACTGGATCGGCCACTTCTTCGGACGTCGCATCATCGAATCCGGCAAAGTCAAGGCCATGACTCCGGAACGCATCGAAAAGACCGAGAAAATGATTGAGAAGTGGGGTCCGCTGGCTGTGTTCCTTGGCCGCTTCTTCCCGTTCATCCGCACGTTCATGCCGTTCATTTCCGGCATTTCCGGCATGCGCTGGAGCCGTTTCACGCCGTTCTCGGTGCTCGGCGGTCTGTGCTGGTCCACACTGTTCACGCTGCTCGGCTATTTCTTCGGCGGTATTCCGGCCGTGCAGAAGCATTTCGAATTGGTGATTATTGCGATTCTTGTGCTGTCGCTGATTCCGACGATCGTCGGCCTGCTCAAGGCCAAGTTCGGCAAGAAGAAGCCGGCTGCCGAGGACACTGCGGAAACCGCCGACGCCGAATAAGCAGCGTTCAATCGTCGTAAAAATATCGGCGAATACAACGCAAGCACAACACGCGGAGTGTGGAATTGCATTTTTCCACACTCCGTACTAATATTTCGAGAGTTGTCTTGCTAAACAAGGTGACGCACATGGGGCTGTAGCTCAGTTGGTAGAGCGCTTCGTTCGCATCGAAGAGGTCGCGGTTTCGACTACCGTCAGCTCCACGAAGCCCGCTGCATTCATTCCACCGCAGCGGGCTTTTTCTTTTGTTTTCCGCCGTTTCCGGTATTTCTTGCGATTCCCGTACGCACTTTCCAGCGCTCTTCGCACCGTGCATACGCCCGTCCGCACGCACGCACCGCGCCGTCCGCACCGGCCACGCAAACGCAACCCAGCCGAATCGCCATACATGCCGACTTCTAAAAAGCCATTTAACGGGGTCATTTTCGCGATTTTTACGATTTTAACCCCGTTAAAATCGCATTTTTCGCAAAACCCGTACGATAGTCCACGTCAAACAGTCCACACAAACCCAAAAATACGTTAAACTAGCGTTTTAACGGGGTCATTTTTGCAATTTTCGCAATTTTGACCCCGTTAAACCACATCTCAGGGATTATCGGTATCTAAAAAGTCACAAGGAGCACCACATGAGCACCTATCGCAGAGAGCACTATTTGGCCAAGCTCCGTCCTTTCTACAACGATTCCGGTCTCATCAAAGTAATCACCGGCATCCGCAGATGCGGCAAATCCAGCCTGCTCATCACAGTTCTCAACGAGCTCTTTGAGCAGGGAATCCCTGAAACCAATCTCATCTACCTCAACCTCGATCGCCGCGAATACCGTAATGTGACCACTCCGGACCAACTCGATCAACTCATCGAACAAGCCATGTCGAATGCCTACGGTGCAGGACTGCGTTATCTGTTCATCGATGAAGTACAGAACGTGAAAGGCTTCGAAACCGTCATCAACGGCTGGCGGGAGGAAGGTAATTGCTCCATTTTCATCACTGGCTCAAATTCCTATCTGCTGTCCGGAGAGCTTGCCACGAAACTTACCGGCCGCTATATCAAGCTGGAAATGTTCACCCTTTCCTTTCAGGAATACCTCGGCATGCGGAATTTCCTAAACAAACCGGAAATTCCGGTATCGCAAGCCTTCCGCGACTATCTCACATACGGCGGGTTCCCGAAATCGCTGGAATATGACGATCCCGACGCAAAAGCCGCATATATTCAAGACGTCATCGGGCAGATCTTCAACAAGGACATCACCGCCCACAAAAAAGTACGCAATCGCGATACTTTCACCCGTGTGCAGGACTATCTCATCAATAATTTCGCAGCGCCCACGAATCTTTCCGGCATTATCGCGTATCTGAAACACAGCGAAGGCATCAGCATCAAACGCGAAACGCTTGCCAGCTACGTCCGTTTGCTGGAAAGCGCCAAAATCCTCTACAAGTGTCCTCGCTTCGATCTGAAATCCCGCAAGTCGCTCAGGGGCGGGGAAAAATACTATCTTGCCGATCCCGGTATCCGGTTCGCCCGTAATACCGATACGCGAGTCAGCTACGGTCCGTCACTGGAGAACGCGCTATATACGCATCTGCGGTCGAAAGGCTATGACGTCAGCGTCGGCACCATCGGCAAACTTGAATGTGACTTCATTGTCCGAAAGCGCAACCAGTACGCCTATATCCAAATGTCTATGAGCGTTCAGGATCCGCAGGTCGAGGAACGCGAATATCGCCCGTTCAGCAAATTGGCGGACGGGTATCCGAAATACCTGTTCACATTGGATCCGCTACCATTGCAGCGCGACGGCGTACGTCACCTCAATCTCATGGAATTTCTGCAAAACGACGGCGATATCGACTTCGATTAAACATTAATAATGGCGATTATGTCGTGTGGCGCGCCGGTTGTGCAGACGCACCACACGCATTGCGGAGGCGTCAGGCGTTGCGGCTACGTACGTAGGCGTCGAGCGTGGCGGCGGTGATGCCATCGTAGCCGTTGATTGAGGCGAATTGCGGGCCGTTGGAATTGTCGATGCGCATGAAGCCGGTCTGGCCGAGCGTGGTGGCACCGGATGCGGCCGCGGAGCGCAGGCCGGACATGGAATCCTCCACCGCGATGCAATACTTCATGTCTTCGGGCGCGATGCCAAGCTTGCGGCCCGCCGCAAGATACGGTGCGGGCGACGGCTTCTTCTCGACATCGTCATCGCCGCACACGTAACCGGCGAACGTGCCGGCCGGCGCCTGCGCGATCAGGTTTTCCGCCAGATGACGCGGCGATGTGGTGACAAGCATCGACGGCACGCCCGCCTCCTTCAGCGACAGCAGCACGTCTTCGACGCCATCGATCCACGGAATGCGTTCGAATTCCTTCCGCGCCACGTAATCGATCATGCCTTTGCCGATTTCTTCGATCGACAGCTTGCAGCCGTGCTCCACCATGCGGCGGGCCACGTCCGGAACCGGCGTGCCGGAACCCTGCCAAGCGAGGTCCTCATCCCAGTATCCGCCGTGGTCGGCTGCGATTTTCAGCTCGCCTTCGTGCCAATACGGTTCGGAATCGATCAGCGTGCCGTCCATGTCCCAGAACACGGCTTTGAGCATCAGCTTCGAAACTTCCTGGGCGCCGTTCTGGATACCGTTGTTCAGCTCGGTCATTACGTTTCCTCGCAATCGTTACGCTTCGTTCTCCGATAGCTACATTCTTCGTCAGCTACGACCATTTCAGCAGAGCGGCACGACGGAAGCGCTTCAGCGCGCAGAAAAAACAGGACGGTTCCATCAAGCCGGTCCGCCAATCGGTTCATACCAATCGGCTCGCACCAATCGGTTCACGCAAACCGACTCATGCACAAGCCAATTCGCGCAAGCCAACGCAGCAACCAACCCATAGCAACGGAGGCACTTGGAAATCCCCCAAGTGCCTCCGCAACGAACAACGCATCCGACGAAATCGGTCGGCCGCAATCGCAGCAATCCGTCATAGACCCCTTTTAGACGAATCGCAAGACTTGCGTGCGACTACTCCTGAGCCTCCTGCTCCTGAGCGGCCTTCTCGGCATTCTCCGCCTTCCAGCGGGCGATGCAACGCTCGACGCGCTTGTAACCGATGATCTTCGGATCCAAGCCGGCCTCGCGGAAAAACGCGGCAGGCGAACCACCCTCGGCATACCTGCGCATGCAGTCGTCACGGAATTCCTTGGAATAGCGAATTCGATACTGAGTGACTGATTCCACAGCATCGAGAGACCCCAGGTATTTGCGGGTCTTTGCGGTGAACGCAACCCTTGGCACTGTACGCTCCTAACCTTTCTATATCCACCGCATGCCCTCCCCCGATTCTTCGCGGAAATAAGCAGTCATATTTCATCGAAGCTGTGGGCCAGCCGGAAGAAATACGAACTTCAATGCGGATACGTAACATTATTTCTCACAATAGAGACATCATTGCGAGACAGATGCGGCGTTATGAGTAGTTGCATACCAAAAATCGAGCATACCCCCGCGATATATGCCCGATTTTGCTGTTTTTTTAGATTTTTTTAGGGTTTTCCAGCGCTTTTCAGGAAAGTCAGCGAATGGACTGTCAGCGAATTCCCCAAACTACCACTGACCTGGAGCCCATATCGCCCCCCTCTTCCGCACGTTCCGCACGTACGGATTCGCGCGACGGAAGCTGCCGTGCATCGGCTCGCAGCTGCCTGCGCCACATGCGCGCGCGCTGGGACCGCTCGACTTCCACGATGCCACCGTCCGCGTCCGCGGCGAACACGCTGGAACCGGCCGGCTTGCGCAGCCGCTCCACCTGGCGGCGCAGCTCGCGGTTCTCTTCCTCAAGTTCGAGGATGCGCGTGATTCCAGCCAGGTTGATGCCCTCTTCCTGGCTGAGTTGCTGCGCTTGCGCAAGACGGGAGATGTCGCGCAGCGAATAACGCCGCGCGCCACCTTCCGTACGTTGCGGTACGACCAAGCCAAGGCGATCGTACTGGCGCAGCGTCTGCGGATGCACGTTGGCGAGCTCGCCGGCCGCACCGACCGAGAAGACGGGCAGCTCGATGTCGAAACCGACTTCGGCGGCACCGTCCAGGTCGGCCCGGCCGGCCACGATCGCCATGGCGCACATTTCATACAGCCGCTTGATCTGCCGTGCGGCGCGCGCTTGGGAGGCTTGGGAAGTCCGCGATGAGCGTGCCATGGCGGTCAGCGCTCCCGAGCGAGCTCGTCGGCGAAGTCACCGCACGCCTTGTCGAATTCCTTCGCGGCATGCTTGGCAACGAGGTTCGGATGCTCCGGAATGCAGATCTCCACACGGCCGACCAAATCGCCGTTCTCGTGCGGATTGGCCACGCCCTTGCCTGCGATGCGCACTTCCGCGCCGCTGGACGAGCCAGCAGGCACTTTGAAGGCGATTTCGTTTCCGTCGATATCCGTGGCCGTCACTTTCGCGCCGTTCACGGCTTGGCTGACGGTGATGGGCAGCGGCATGATGATGTCACGTCCGCGCAGGGTGAATTTCGGGTCTTCGGCGACGGTGATATGCAGGTACAGATCGCCGTTTTTGCCGCCATTGCGGCCCGGCTTGCCCTTACCGGTGAGACGGATCTTCTGCCCGTCGCGCACGCCGGCGGGGATGTGCGTCTTGAACTTCTTGCCGTCCGCGGACAGCGAAACCGTGGCTCCCTTGACGGCCTGGCGGAAGGTCAGGCGGATCTTGGAGTTGCGGTCCTCGCCGTTTTCCGGCTGCGGCTGCTCGTAATCGTCAGCGCCGTAGCGTTCGTAGGCGGAGCCTGCGCCCGGGCCGCCCGCACCGCCGCCGAACATCGAGAAGATGTCGTTGAGGTTCGGATTGCCGCCGCCATTGGTCTGGAAGCGGATACGCGAGCCATTGCCGCCCATGCCTGCGCCGCCGCCGAACATCGAGCCGAAGATGTCGGAGAACGCGCCCGCGTCGAAGCCGCCCTGGCCGGAACCGCCGGCGAAACGCGCGCCGCCCATGCCGAACTGGCGAATCGCATCGTATTTCTGACGATTCTCCTTGTTGCTCAGCACGTCGTACGCTTCGGAGATGTCCTTGAACTTCTCCTCCGCTTCCTTCGTCTTGTTCAGGTCGGGATGGTATTTGCGCGCCAGCTTGCGGTACGCTTTGGTGATTTCGGCGTCGGTGGCGTCTTTGGAGACACCGAGGACCTTATAGAAATCCTTGCTCAGCCATTCATTCTCAGCCATGATGTGCCTCCTTTCGTGAGGTTTTCATGCAGTAAAAAGTACAGTTTTTCAAACTTTCAAACAGTTGTCGTTGAACCGTTGTTTCAGGTAATCGAAGGCCCCTCGTTTTTCAGAGGGGCCCGATTACTCGTCACATGCGTTTCGCGCGGATACGCGGATTGTGCGAATGCGCGATCAGTTCTGCGGAGAAGCCACGACCACACGGGCCGCGCGGATCACGCGGTCGCCGATGCGGTAGCCGGCTTCCACCACGGTGTCGACGGTTTCCTTCTCGGCATTCGGATCCGGCTTGTGCAGGATCGCGTCATGCTTCGTCGGGTCGAAATCCTCGCCCTTTTCGCCGAACTTCTCAACGCCGAACTTCTCGAACGCCTTGTCGATCTTGTTGGCGACGGCCTTGAACGAATCGTCCATTTCGCTGTGTTCGCGAATGCGGTCGATGTCGTCGAGGGCCGGCAGCAGGGCGGTCAGCACGTCGATGATGCCGTGCTGACGGAAGCGTTCCTGCTCCTTCTGCGCGCGGTTGCGGAAGTTGATGAACTCCGCGCGTTCGCGCTGCAGCGCCTCCAGATATTCGGCGGCTTCCTTCTTGGCCTGGCCAAGGGGGGTCAGCGTATCGTCGGCCTTGCCGTCGGCAGCGCCTGCCTTGTCAGCACCGTCAGCGGCAGCGGAATCGCCATTTTCTTGCGATTGCGCGGCAGCCGGCTGAGCTGCACCTTCCTGCGTTGCGCCAGCGGCGGAATCGGCGGAAGCGCCGTCAGCAGCGGAAGCGGCGGCCGGGGCGGCCTGCCCGGACAGGTCATCCATGTCGGGCAGGTCGTTCAGGTACTCGTCCTTGTTGAAATCGGACATGATTACTTGTTGTCCTTGTCGTCATCGTCCACGACTTCGGCGTCAACCACGTCGTCGTCGGAGCCGTTGGAAGCGGAGCCAGCAGCGCCGGCCGCACCGGCGGCGTCGGCGGCACCCTGCTGTGCGTAGAGGGCCTGGCCGATCTTCTGGGCGGAGGTCATCAGCTCGGTCTGGGCGGACTTGATCTTCTCAATGTCCTCACCCTTCAGGGCTTCCTTGAGCTCGTTGACCTTGTCGGTGACTTCCTTGGCCACATCGTCGGAGAGCTTGTCCTTGTTGTCATTGACGAGCTTCTCGGTCTGATAGGCGAAGGACTCGGCCTGGTTGCGGGTCTCGGCGTCTTCCTTACGCTTCTTGTCCTCGGCCTCGTGGGCTTCGGCTTCCTTGACCATGCGGTCGATCTCGTCCTTCGGCAGGCCGGAACCACCGGTGATGGTCATGGACTGTTCCTTGCCGGTGCCCTTGTCCTTGGCGGACACGTGCACGATGCCGTTGGCGTCGATATCGAAGGTGACTTCGATCTGCGGGACGCCACGCGGAGCCGGAGCGATGCCGGTCAGTTCGAAGGTGCCCAGCGGCTTGTTGTCGCGAGCGAACTCACGCTCGCCCTGGTAGACCTGGATGAGCACGGACGGCTGGTTGTCTTCAGCGGTGGAGAAGACTTCGGAACGCTTCGTCGGGATGGCGGTGTTGCGCTCGATCAGCTTGGTCATGATGCCACCCTTGGTTTCGATGCCGAGGGACAGCGGGGTCACGTCGATAAGCAGGACGTCCTTACGGTCGCCCTTGATGACGCCGGACTGCACGGCTGCGCCGACGGCCACGACTTCATCCGGGTTCACGGACTGGTTGGCTTCCTTACCGCCGGTGAGCTCCTTGACGAGCTCCTTGACGGCCGGCATACGGGTGGAGCCACCGACGAGGACCACGTGGTCGATGTCGGAGACGCCGATGCCAGCGTCGCGCAGCACGTTGTTGAACGGGGTGCGGCAGCGGCCCAGCAGGTCGGAGGTCATTTCCTCGAAGTGGGCACGGGTCAGGGTCTCGTCCAGATGCACCGGAGTGCCGTCAGGGGTCATGGCCAGGTACTGCATGGAGATGGAGGTGCTGGTGGAGCTGGACAGTTCCTTCTTGGCCTGCTCGGCAGCTTCCTTCAGACGCTGCAGGGCGATCTTGTCCTTGCTCAGGTCAACGCCGTACTTGTTCTCGACTTCGCCGACGAGCCAGTCGATGATCTTCTGGTCCCAATCGTCGCCGCCCAAGTGGTTGTCGCCGTTGGTGGCCTGCACCTGAATGGTGGAGAAGCCGTCGTCGTCCTTGCCGATTTCCAGCAGGGACACATCGAAGGTGCCGCCGCCGAGATCGAAGACCAGGATGGTTTCGTCTTCCTTGCCCTTTTCGAGGCCGTAGGCCAGTGCGGCCGCGGTCGGCTCGTTGATGATACGCAGCACGTTCAGGCCTGCGATGGTGCCGGCGTCCTTGGTGGCCTGACGCTGAGCGTCGTTGAAGTATGCCGGGCAGGTGATGACGGCGTCGGTGACCGGTTCGCCGAGATAGGCTTCGGCGTCGCGCTTCAGCTTCATCAGCACCTGTGCGGAAATCTCCTGCGGAGTCCACTTCTTGCCGTCGATTTCAACGGTCCAGTCGGTGCCCATGTGGCGCTTGACGGAGCTGATGGTGCGGTCGACGTTGGTCACGGCCTGACGCTTGGCGACTTCGCCGACGAGGATCTCGCCGGACTTGCTGAATGCCACGACGGACGGCGTGGTGCGAGCGCCTTCAGCGTTCACGATAACGGTGGGCTGGCCACCTTCAAGAGTTGCGATGCAGGAATTAGTAGTACCCAAATCGATGCCAACTGCGCGTCCCATAACTTGTCTCCTTTGTAGATAGGTTCGCTATGCGTTTTCTGTTCTGTTCGTTCTTTCGCCCGAGTTTCGGTTTGCCGTCTCTCGAACTTTCCAAAACTTGAGCCTACACCACTCAACTTTGAATCGCAAGCGATTATTCCCAAATCTACAAAAAAGTTGAGCTCCCTTTGCTCAACTTTTTATCAGACGCAATCTCAAGCGCAACTTCAGACGCAATCTCAAGACACGACTTCAAGGCGCGATCACCATTGAAAAGCAGCCGAAAATCGCAATCTCAACAAAACCTGCCGTCTCACCATCGGCAGGGCGCGAGCGCAATCCGTCAACGTTTCAACTGCCTTTCGTTGACGAATCGCCACCTATCAGCTATCAGCGATCAATATCAGGCCAAATCAGGCCGCACCGGAACCCGCGTTCGGATTAGCCAGATTGGCGGCGACCGGCGCAAGAAGCACACGACCCGTACCGCGGTACACGTTGACCAAGCCCTCGCCGCTCGCAGCCGAACCGATCAGCGTCTTCGTGGAACGCTCGACCGTGAACTGCAGGCCGTTCGTCCACGCGATCGCGAAATTGCCGTCCACCTTCAGCTCGTCGTTCTCCAAATCGACGGTCACGATTTCGGAAGCGGGCACCGGCGATTCCAACGCAACCGTTCCCTGTCCCATCAGCGACAGGTTGAACAGGCCCTCGCCGCCGGCCACCATCGCGCTCGGACGCGAAACCATAACCGCACGCTGCTGAATCGTGGTTTCGCAAGCGTAGAACAGGCCGTCGTTCACTGTGATCGCGCCGCCCATCTGGCTCGGATCAAGCAGCAGCACATGGCGGTAGGTCGGTTCGAGCACAACCACGCCGTTGCCGTGATATTCCGGCTTGACCGCGGACTCGTTGGTGACCGCTCCACGCGCCAGCTTGCCGATGAAATCGCCAACGCCCTTCACACCGGTCGTCACTTCGATATGGCCGACGGTCCACTGCATGGCGCCCGCCTGCACAACCGCGCCGGTCTTGCCATTGAGATTGCAGACCAGCTGGCGGCGGCGCACGTTCATTTCGGACGCATAGTAGGCGTCCATGGCGCTGCCGTAGGTCACGGAAAAGTCGCGCTTCCATTCCATGACCTGGAAAATGCCCTGCTGCGCGACGATCGCGGCATCGTCATTATCCGTCAGATTGTAAATACGCACGAATGCCCCTTCGCTCTGTTGATACTTCGGTTTCGAGGGATTTGCCCTCGGTTTCGAGAGATTTGCTCTCTGCCTTAAGGGGTCTACTCGGTTTGCGAGATTCACCCTCGATTCTAGAGATAGATATCTCGAGATGAACATCTCATTTTTGAGATAGACACCTCGAGCAATATTGTCTCACAGCGACCGTTGCTTTGGACGCCCCATCTCAATTTGGATTTGCACGGATTACACGAAATATACAAGATCCGGACCACACTGTAATGAGTGCGATCCGGATCTTATCCGTAATCTTCAGTTGTTATCTTCAGTTATGACTCTCAGATTTCCAGAATTCTTAGAATTTCAGAATTCTTCCGATTTCCATCTTCAGATTCCCAGATTTTTCAGCGGCTGATCTTGGCGGTCTTGACGATCATCGCGATTGCGGCCAGCATGGCGATCGCAAGTGCGGCGATGGTGATCGCGGCACCGGTGTTGCCGAGCACACCGGACTTCGGATTGTTGCTCACCTTGCCGGAAGCGATCACGTCATTCTTACCGTCACCCGGCTTCTCATCTGAGGAATCGCGGGCCGGAGCTTGGAAGTCGACGGTCACGGTCTTGCCGGACTGGCGGCCGGTGACGGTGAGCGTGTACTCGTTGCCTTCAGCAACTTTGTCGAGCGCGATGCTGGTGGTCTGAGCGGTCTTGACGCGCACGCCGGAAACCGGAGTGGAGCTGTCGGAAGCGGCGAGAACGTTGCCGGACTTGTCCTTAAGCTCATAGGAGAGCACTGCGTCGCCGTTGAATCCGGTGGATTCGGCCACATACTTGCCGTCGGTGAGCTTCACTTCGGTCTTGGCGTCGTTGGAGAGCGACTTCTGATCGTCGGAGGTGGAGGCAAGGCCGAGGGTGTTGGCGATGGTGTAGAAGTTGTCGGTCTGGTCGGTCAGGCCAATCACGCGCTGGGCGCCAGGGCCGGAAGCGGCGATGCGCAGCTGGGTGCCGGTGTGAGCCATGTCGCCGCCGTTGTAGCCGCCGTCCTCATCGCGGGAGTCGGCTTCAGCGGTGCCGTAGGAGACGACCATATTGTTGCCGTCAGCGGTCTTGAGCACGGTGGAGAGTGCGTAGGCCGGCTGAGCGTTGAGGATCTGGGAAGTGTGGGCGTGGTCGGCGGTGACGATCACGAGGGTGTTGGTCAGGTCAACGTTCTTCATGGCGTAGGCGATGGCCTGATCGAAATCGTCGGTTTCACCGATCTGGCCGCAAGCGTTGCCAGCGTGGTCCTGCTTGTCGATGGAAGCGCCCTCAACCTGCAGGAAGTAGCCATTCGCGTCGCTGGCCGGGTTGGCTTCGAGCAGATCGAGCGCCTTCTTGGTCATGTCGGCGAGCGAAGAGCCCTGGTTGCCGAGCCACTTGTCGTTCATAGTGCACACGGTCGGGTTGGCGTCCTTGGCCGGATCCTGCGCGGTGGCCTTGGACGGGTTGAACTTGGTCGGCATGTTGCCGTCGCTCATCAGGGCGAGCACTGGCTGGCCGTCCTTGTACTGCAGCGCGTTCATGGCAGCCGGATCGTTCTCGACGGTCTGGAAGCCCATTCCCTTGGCCTGCTCCCACACAGTCTTGCCCTTGTATTCACCGCCCTGCACGGTCTGACGGAAGTACTTGGAACCACCGCCGATGGTTACGTCGGCGCGGGTGTCGAGCAGCTGCTCGGAGATGGAGCCGATGCCGCCGTTTTCCTTAAGCTGGTTGATGAGGCACTGCTTGGAGGCATTGTTGGACGTGCCGTCGGTCTTGCCCTGTGGGCCGTAGCAGGCACGTTCGGACGAATGCGATTCCAGCACGGCCGGGGTAGCATCCTGGATTTCGGCGGTGGTCACATTGCCGGTGGCTTTGCCGGCCGCCTTGGCCAGCTCGAAGAGATTCAGCTGCGGATTGCCGTAAATATCAACGTCAACGGCGTTGTTGTAGGTCTTGGTGCCGGTGCCCCAGGAGGAACCGGAGGCGGAGGAATCGGTTACGGGGGTAAGCTTGCCCGGATTGGGGTTGGCGACCAGCTTGCCGTCGCCATCCTTGCCGACAGCGCTGTCCTTGCTGCCGTTGCCGACCGAGAAGGTGGTGTACTGGCCAGTACCAGCCTGCACGTCACCAAGCGCGCTCGGCTGGCCGACCGCGTCAAGTCCGTCGAAGTGGCCGTTGGCGCCCTTCAGATAGTCACGGGCGACGGTGATTTCCGAATCGCCCATGCCGTCGCCGAGGAACAGGACGACGTTCTTCGCGTTCTTGTTGCCGATGGTGGCGATGCGCTGCGCGCCGCCATGCTTGGCGAGTTCCGCGACCGGCTTGCCGTTGGGGCTGTAGGTGGTGTCAGCTGCGAGCGCCGGCGCGGCAAGCGCACCGAGCGTTGCGACGGAGGCGAGGGCCGCGATTGCGCCCGTGAGAGCCTTGTGCTTGCTCATGTTTCTTCCTTCTTCCATGCAGTTTCGTCTGTGCCGTCCGGTTTCGTCGATTCGTTGCGATCGAGGCGGTTTCCCGATTCGGTTTCCCGATTTCGGAGTCCCGTTTTCGGCTATACCTTCCAGCTATGCGGAACCTTTCCGCAACTGCATTTGCTTGGATCTTTCGATTCCACTGCTCACGCTATGTGCCGCAAGCCAACGCACACCGCACTACAGAAGAACGGCAGATGAACACTCATCGCCATATGATGACCGCAACATATCCACCGCATGAACAGGGGGAATACGGCCAATAAAATCGCCATATTCCGTCAAACAACACCCCCACCGCACCCCACAAGCCAAAATCCCCCACTGGCTGGATAAATCCAACCTCTCAGACCCCACTCACACGCCAAAAATCCCAGTGACTGGATAAAAACCACCTCTGACGCACCACTCACACGACTAAATCATCCAGCCACTGGGAAAAATGCCCGCGCCACTCAGCCCCGCGCAACCCGCGCCGCGCGCGTGGCCTTTACGGCCACGAACACGGACCGCACCAGCAGCACGCACAGATAGCAGGCGAACATAATCGCCCCGACTCGTGGCGAAACCTCCCCCGCAATCCACGTGCCGAGCGGCGCGGTCGCAGCCGCCGTCACGCCAATAATCAGCGCGGTTTTCACATGCGCTAGCCTGCGCTTCAAGTTCGCCGCGCTGGTCGTGATCGAATTCGGAAACATTGCCAACAGCGAAGTGCCGCGCGCAACCAGGTCGGACGCGCCAAACAGCATCGACAGCGACGGCACCGCAAGCGCACCACCCCCAATGCCCAGCAGCCCCGCCAGCGTGCCGATGACCACACCCAGCAACGCCAAGCCAATGCCGGTCACCACCGTCATGACGATCTGGTGGTCGCGCGACGGCACAAAACTCACCTGATTGATCACCACGAACACGAGAAACGCCACGAAAATCCACCGCAGCACCAATTCCGGCAGCCGTGACAGCAGCCAACTGCCGATCTGTCCGCCAATGAACATGCCGCAAAACAGCAGCGCCGCGGCGAGCCAGTCGACGTGCCCGCCGGTCGCGTACGAAATGACGCCGGAAATGGAGGTCGGCACGATCGCCAGCGTGGACGTGGCGGCCGCGTTGCGTTGCGACAGGCCGAGCCAGACGAGCGCGGGCACGATCACCGTACCGCCGCCGATGCCGAACATGCCTGACAGCACCCCCACCAACATGCCGACCACAATCAGCACGATGATGCTGCGCGCCGACCCGTCAAGCGCCGTCTCCCCCGCTCGCGATTCCATCTTTTGCGATTCCGTTCGTACGGCATCCGCCCGATCCGCAGTTTCCCCTTCATCACACATGGCAGCTCCTTCCACGTCTTCCGCGCCCGATACTACCCACCTGCCGCGCGCAGTAATCAGCCGATTCCATAATTTTGCGATTTCGCCGCCGCAGCGCCCGGTTCACGCGCTTTCTCGCTTATAGATGGCGGATTCGCAGGATCGACGGATGGTATCTCGCTTATAGATGGCGGCCCCTTGCGGAAACAAGACATCTAGGGGGCATGCATGCTACCCCCTAACGACCTATTGCCCAAACCGACCCGCCACCTATAAGCGAGATACCACCGGACGCCCGGCCGAATCCGCCATCTATAAGCCAGATACCCAGCCAAAACCACGACCGCACGCCTACACCCACGCCTGCACCGGCACACCCGCGCGCCTACACCCACGCAAGACCCATTGCACACACCCCCGTACGCACACGACCGCGCGCGGACCGGCAAAATCGCAAGTCATGAGCGAAAAGGGGCATCAAAAGCGTCCGAAACAGGCCGAATCACACCCCCATCCGCTCACAGACAAGCAAAACCAGCCCAACTCACAAGTCGTGAGCAAAAAGGGAGGCCACCCAACATCAAAACAGCCCGAAACATCCAGAATCGTACCCCCATCCGCTCACAACCGCGCCAAAACCGGCAAAATCGCAAGTCATGAGCAAAAGGGGCATCAAAAGCGTCCGAAACAGGCCGAATAATACCCCCATCCGCTCACAACCCATGCTTCAGCACGATTCAGGCCATATGCGCACCGCAACAACACCCCTGCGCAACATCAGACATGCACACGCACGCAAACACAAGTACACACACTGAAACGCAACACGTACCACAAGCACACAAACACCACGCACCACATACCGAGCACGACCAGACGCACACCCCGCACACCGGAGAAGCGATGTCACCGGCCTGCGGCGGCGCTAGGCTAGACACTACCCCCGAACACCAGACGAATGGCGCGCGCCGGCCCCGGCGCACAACCCGTGCCGCACAATCCAGGAGCGTCGCCATAGCCGCGCGAGCCCCACAAAAGCGCAGCCAGCCACAAACACGAGCAGTCCGATCACCGCAGCCGCCACGGCTGTCATTTCGCCCGGCTCGTCGTATTGCGTCTTGTCTGGCACTTTCGGATTCGGAATCCGGTGCCCGCGCACGAGCAGCCTGTGTGAGTTGACACCGTACGGCGTGCACGTGATCAGCGTCGCGTAATCGGCCCCGGACTCAATATTCAGTTTGCTGATTTCGCTCGGCAGCACCACTGAGATCTGGTCCACTTGGTACGTGTAGGTTTCGTCGAGCACGTGGAATGCGAAGGTATCGCCTTTTTGCAGCTCGTCCAAGCCGGTCAGCAACCGGGCGGACGGCAGGCCGGTGTGTCCGGAGACCACCGCGTGCGTGGTCGCTCCGCCTACGGGCAGCGATGTGCCGGCCAAATGTCCGGCGGCGATCTGCAATACGCCGTCACTTGTGCCGTGATAGACGGGCAGTTTCACTTTGATGCGCGGTATGGTCACGTACCCCATGATGCCGGTGCCGGTCACGTCGAGCGTTTCATCATATTCGCGCTTCTGTGCGTCGGTCATGTGCCACCGGTCGCCGTTCGCGGCGAGCCGTTCGTTGTATTCGTGCGCCGCTTTCAGCATGGCTTTGCGTTCGGCGCCGGACATGTCTTTGGTTTGTTCCACGTAGCCTGCTACGGCGTATGACTGGTGCATGCGGTTCCACCAGTCGCTGAATGTCGGATACGCGATGAGGCCCAGCGCGCCGATCATGGCGATTGCGGAAATGGCAATCATCACATTGAGCAGCGCATTCGATTTCTTATGCTTGGCAGCCGGTTTAACCTGCGCACCCGGTTTAACCTGCGCATCCAATTCGACTTGCGCAGCTGGCTTGGCGTCCGATTCATCCGTCACGTTATTTATGCTACGCCCGCTTCCGCAAAGCCGTCTTGGCAACGATCAGCAGCACCAAGCCCGCGCCCAAGATGGCCACGGCAATCCAAGCGGCCTGCTGCACGTCGGCGCCGGTGTGCGGCTGGTCCGGCGTGGTGGGTGGCGTGTGCGTGTTGGTGATTTCAGTGGAGTCGCCTTCCACATCGGAGATGGTGGTGTAGCCGTCGGGCACCGCCGCTTCGACCACGGTCCATTCGTGGTCCGCGTCGAGCGCTGTCCACGAATGCGTCCACTTGTTGGACTCGTTCAGCTTCACGTTTTCCACGGGCTCGCCGTCGCGCAGGAGTTTCACGGTGATGGATTCGGGGCGCTTGCCGTCGGAATTGTTCCGGTCATTCCAGATTTTGCGCACAGTGCGTTCCACGGTTTTCGGCGGTTGCGCCACACATTCGGTTTTCGGTTCGATACTCAGCACACGCGACCCGCCGGAGACGCCGTCTTCGGGCACTGCGACGAGCATGCTGCCGGAAGAGCACGTCCATGTCTGGTTCTTTCCGGAGGCGTTGGCGACCTTCACGTCAACGCTGTCGGACACGGCCAAGTACAGGCCGTCGGACAGTCCGGTGAAGGTCAGATGCCCGGAGGTGTTGGTGACGCCGGTTGCCGTGGCGTCGGGTTTGTTCACCGCGATGAGTCCGGCGAGCGTGTTGGCCATGTCTCGCCACACCTGCGCGTCCTTGCCGGTCATCTTCGACCAGTCGACGGGGTAGGCGGTGGAGTCGGTGAACGGTGCGACGGGCTCGAAGGTGGCGCCGCCGCTGGCTGGAATCTGCCCGACTTTGTAGAGGTTGAAGCTGGCGTCCGAAATGGCGAAGTTGATAGAATCGTCGGACGTTTCGGAATCCGAGCTTTTGTGTTGGTAAGAAATGGCGATGCTGCCGCTGGCAGAGTCTGTTGTTGGCGCCGCGACGGCATCGCGAGTAGTGAATGCACAGGCTGCCGCGGCGAATGTGGCGGCGATTGCGCAGCATGCGGCGATGACGCGGCTTGCGATCGTGCGTTCCTTCATTGCCGACCCCTCTTCTGTGGATTGGAAAGTAAGCATGTTTGATTCGCCCCCAACGGCAAACCGGAAAATATATGGAGCCAGGCTGGATACTCAAGAAAATTAGGCAGTGTACAAGGGATTGAGGTGGTCCAGCCCAGCATATGTGGGTTCAGTTATTATTTAATTTTTAGTTTTTAAATTATGTATTGCGATTCCCGTAAGCCGCTGCTGACTTGCGTCAACGCGGCTCACGGGTTTCGCATGGTTACTTCAGATTCTTATGGAATCCGGAGGATCAGGCATTGCGACGACGCAGAGCCATCACCAGGGTCGCGCCAGCAAGCACGAACACGGCGATACCAGCCACGTACAGCAGCACGGTGCCCATGCCACCGGTCTCAGGCAGGTTGGAGCCAGCGTTGTTCATGAAGGTCTCGTTGAACTGGCCGTCAGTGTGATTAAGCAGAGCATTGGCAGCGGTGCCGTCCCATTCCTGATTGTTCTTGGTCTGAGCGGTCAGAGTGATCACGAACGGATCGGCCGGCAGATCGTAACCTGCAGGAGCCTTGGTTTCCTTGACGTTGTACTTGCCATCATCGAGACCGGCGACGGAGAACTTACCGTTGGCGTTAGACTTCACAACGGAAGCGTTAGCTTCATTACCCCAAGCGGTAACCTTGCCGTCCTCGATCTGAGCCCACTTGCTATCGGACTGACGCTGCAGCTTGAACTCGGCGTTCTCCAGGGTCTTTTTATTGTCAGTTGCATCGACCTTGGTACCGTTCAGCTGGTAGGTGAAGACGATGACCTTGTCTTCAGGGGTTTCGCCCTGAGGGTTGCTGCCACCCTGGCCGGACTGGTTCGGGTTGTTGGAGAAGGTCAGCTTGACGGCGTTCTCGTTGCCCGGCAGACCGATTTCGGCCTCACCGTTCAGGGTCGCAGAGTATTCGACGATGATGTACTTGCCAGCGGCTACACCGTCAACGGTCTTCAGATCAGAGAAGGCAACGGTAAGATTCTGACCGTTAACAGCGATAGTAGCGGAAGAGGTGATGTCAGCCTTATTGGTTCCAGCCTTATCAGCGGCAACGTAGACCTTGACGCCATCCTTGGAGGGCAGGGTCAGGCCATTGGAAGCGGTGTCGTTGAAGGTGTACTTGTAGGTGTCGTAGCGCTCCATGTTCGGCACAGTACCGATCAGCTTGAACGGTACAGCATCACCAATGTTGTAATCGGCAACATCGTTGTATCCGGCACCGTAGCCACCATCAGTAGTGTACTTAGAGGAGTTTTCCTTGACCTTCTTCTCAACGGAAGGAGTATCGGTCTTCGGGGTGACATCGACATTGCCCACGACCTTCAGGATGAACTTGGTGAAGGCAGCCGGCTGTGCAGCGGTGGTGGAGTCGATGGTGTCCTTCAGCAGGTAGTAGCCCGCGGACAGACCAGTGATTTGCTTGCTCTGGGTGGTTTCGCCCTCAACACTGCCAGTTACGTCCTTCAGGTAGCTCTTCGTGCCATTGCCACCAGCGACGTTGTTAGCAAACGCTTCTGCGTTCGTATTGTTCAGGCTCTTGGCGATTTCCTTGGCGGACTTGCCGTCATACTTTGCGGTAGACAGTGCATTACCGTCGACACCCGTGCCCCATTCGATATCGCTCAGAGTACCGCTGTCGAGACGACCCTTGAATACCTGATAAGCCTCATAGGTGTGGCCAGTCTCGGTGTTATTAATAGTGAGGGTATAGACCTCAGCCGCAGTGGCGCTGGCTGCGCCGGCGAAACCGGCGACGGCCATTGCCGCGGTGGCTGCCACAGCGACGAGGCCCTTGAGAACCTTGTTCATTGTTCTCCCTTTCTTTCTTGTTTGAAATCTTGAATCTTCAGTTATGTGTGTTCAGTTATTGCCTAGTGGGCATTGGGTCGCTACGCTACGGTCCAGTCCCCCTTCTCCTAGACGAGTTCATCATTGCCGCCTCCTGACCTTGAGGGCCATTCCAGCCGCAACAACACCTATCAACGCAGCCACCAAAGCCGCCGCGTAAATCCAATAATCGCCAGCTCCACCAGTCCCCGGCAGAATCACTCCCGGCTTGTTCTTGATGTTGCCACCATTGACAGTGAACGTGGTCTGCTCGTTGTAAGCGCTTGTATCTGCGGTATTGAAGTAGGTGTTCGCGTACCAATCGCCAGCGATGTTGTCGCCTTCCAGCGGGCCGATGCGGAACTTGTGCGGAGTGGCGTCGAGATCGTATCCGTCAGGAGCCTTGGACTCGATGAGCTGGTACTCACCCCAGACCAAGCCGCTGATCTTGAATTTGCCGGAGGCACCATCCAAATCAACATATTCACCGGTCTGGGCAGAGCATTTAGCAACGCCGTTCTGCCCATCTACGCAGTCGGTGACCGTGCCAAGCGTGGTGGCCGGAGTGACATCGGTGTACTTGGCCACGCCATTATCCCAAGAGAAAGTCTTCGTCTGCTTGAGGGTCCACTCGGAACCGGAAAGCGGATCAGAATTGTTGGTATCCGAAGACACCTTGTTCCACGTCACGCTACCAGTCTTACGAGTGTTTGCAATCTTGTTGCCAGTGTTATCTGCGCCAAACGCCGAGCTCCAAGTAGCGGTTCCATTCTGGATGGTGATCGTGTACACCGTATCGGACACTTCGTAACCGTTCGGGGCGGTCTTCTCCTTCAGCTGGTACGTGCCACCCGCAAGGTCGGAAACCTTGAACTTGCCAGCAGCCGTGTCCTCATCCACCTTGGTGCCCGTGGTCTCGTTAGCCACGTTCATCACGCTGCCCTGAGTTCGCAGCACGGAGGCGACCGCGCGATGCTCGTTACTGCGGGCGGCAACACGACGGCTGCTGTATGCTGCGGTGGAGGTGACGGCGCAACCCAAAGGAGCTGTGATCGAATACGACGGTCCGGCGGAAATCACCACAACATCGGGAAGCTCACTACCGTTGGTGAACTTGAAGTTGTCGCCTTCCTTTGGAATGTCGTCAGACGACCCCCTAGCCCCATACCACTTGCTGGTATCGCCGCTGATGTATTTGAATCCGAACTGGCTAGTCGAGTCAATCGCATTGTTGCCGGTCAACGGAATATTCGCATATGCATAACCATTGCAAGGGCCATCCATTCGCGTCATGCTGATGTCCGTCCAAACAGTGTCGTTCGTGGTCTGGTAATGCACCTTGACATTATTCGCGGGCCAGTCGTTCTGTGCTTGGAAGTAGAGCGTGAGGTACTGCTTGGCGGTCACGGTCACCTTCAGGGTGACGGTCTTGCCCGTACGAGTCTCCGTGGCAGTGATGATAACGGGGCTTGAGGTCATCTTGTTCGCGGTCAACGTGACGCTTTCGCCAGTGGTGGCGCTCAGCGAGACGTTATCCGCATTATTGGAAGTGGACCATGTAACAGTGTTGCCTTCAGGAGCCACAGAAGCAGTCAGGTTAAGGGTCTCGCCCTTCTCAAGACTGATTTCCTCTCCACCGCTGTAGCCGCTAATCGAGACGGAAGTCTCTACGCCGGAAACCTTGACGGTGAACGATGCGGTGGCATTATCATCAGCCGACTTCACGGTAATAGTGGCATCGCCGTTACCGGTCGGAGTGACGGTACCGTTCTGGTCAACCGACGCGACAGTGACGTTGTTGGAAGACCAAGTCAGCTTGGCACCAGTGATCACCTGGTTTTGCTGGTCGTACGCAGTTGCGGTAAACTTCTGCGAATTGTTGCTCTCAAACGTAATAGTCGTACCAGATGTGACAGCTTTACCGTTTGCATCCTTAATCGTAATGCTTTTGACCTCTGTACCGGACTGGTCGTCAGTAATGTTCCAAGACTGCTCAGCAGTATTGCCATTCATTTTGGAGAGCGTCCACGTCGAACCGGCCAGCAGCGTGCTCTGGTCGGTGCCGTCAACCTTCTGCCATTCGATCGAGGAACCGGTCTTCTTATTGATGATCTTGCCGCCAGCCAGCAGTTCATCCGCTTCTCCGGTGATTTCAATGTCGTTACTGTTAAAGACATGAACAATGTTTTTTGCGGCTTCGGTAGTGTCACTAGTGTTGATCTGGTAAATATTGGTATTTTGCGCGTAACCTTCGACTGTGCCGGATTCCTTAAGGAAGTAAGTGCCGTTCTTGGCGAGGTTGCCCAGCTGGAACGAACCTTCCGCATCAGCATCATTGTTCCAACCGTCATCGGTGATAGTGGCGAGAGCGTTCGTACCGTTTACCGCATCGTCCTTCTTGCCGTATACGGTCCAGCTGGTTCCGCCCAAAGCGTTACCAGATTCGTCTACCTTGTCCCATGCGATTGCCGCACAAGAAGTAGAATACGAGCCGTTCCACGGAAGGTTGTGGCGTTCCTGATCCATATCCAGAGCCGAAGCGGAATGGCTTCGTTCATAGTTTATGAACGGGTAGAACGTACCGTTATTGGTGTTGCCCACCGCATCAGGGTTGTACATGGCGAACGATCCACCGACCCATACGCGGCCGTTGGTACTCACATGCGATTCAAAGCTACCGTTCGGTACGAGAATGCTACCGAGCATGCCCGCAGCCGGGTCATCATTTGTTTGCATAGGGAACGAGCCAGCCCATACTTTATCATTCGCCTCAGCTGCAGAATTCGGGTCATGACGAGTTGTAGTACCCGAACCCTGACCACCTCGGATGACCACGTTGCTCGCATCCGCGAAGTTCCACATGATCTGCTGAGCGCGCTTGGCATAGGCAGCCTTCATATAGGAACCGCCCAGTTCACTGGTCGTGCCGTTCGTATCCGTCCACCAGAAGCGCCAACCATTGTGGAAGTCCACATTCCCACCGGTCACATTAATGACCACGGAAGAAGTGTCCGGAATATTCGAGAAGCTAAAGCTCACGCCGGTATACGACGAGGACTCGTTAAGCATGTTTGCCGGCAGATTGAACACCTGCATGGAGGACGTGCCATTGCCTACAAACTTGATGATCTTCTCATGCACGTTGTTGATGGTGAAGGTATAGCTTCCATCGAACTTCATGCGAACAAGGCCGTTTTGATTTTCGTTATCTGACAAGATTGTCGCATCAGCCACGTAGACGCTGCTTGACTGCTGCTTGCTGAGGCCGCTCAGATTCCCCGACAGCGTCTTGATATAGGAGCCGAACTCGGTGAATGTCTGACCGGTGGAACCTATCTGATCATCATTCTGATTCCAGTTGACAGTACCGCTTGTATCGCTCGGCACGTAAACAGAATTGCGCTGGTCGTACTTATTCTTATTGGTATTTTGCGAGCCGTAAGACGCACCGAGAATGTCGTTGGACGAACCGCCGTACACGTTGGTTGAAGCGCCAGCAATGTTAGCCGTATAACTTGGCTCCGAAGTCTTGGTCTGGCCGACCCATCCGGCATTACCCCAAGCCTGCGCACCGCCGACCCAACTGATGTCGTTATCGGAGCTATTACCTCTCACCTCAAGCGTGGAGGAACCTGTTGCCGGACGATACTGACCGCCAAAGCCCACAATGCCAAAACGGAAGCCTTTGTAGTCTTTTATATAACCATTCTTCGCGCCATCTTTATCCGTGTAATACGAAGTCCATAGCCCCTTAAGCGGATGCATAAGCAACTTGCCGTTCACAGCGGTCAGACCTTCGGCCTCGGCAGCGTATGAACCGAACGGCCCATTGACGTTATTCATATTGCCGGATGAGGCTTTCCGGCCTACATACATATCACCGCCAACATATGTGGCGATTCCGGAATCCACAGTTCCGCTACCTGTATCGGTGCCGAGGGAAATGCTGGTAGGCGTGCAGATTGCGCCGTCATTGTGACTTTCGTCAGCTTTGGCATTGTAGGTGGGGAGGAGGGAAGTTACTGCTACGGTGGCCATCATGGCTACCGCTATGGCGGCGGCGGTCAGGGAGCGGGTACGCGAAAGCGCGCGACCGGCGGTCGGTCGCGTTCCTGCATAGTGTCGTGGTGCGTTGCCGGCACCATTACGCCATTGCCTCATCTTGTCCCCTATCCGCAAAGTGTTCACCCTTCTGAGTCCCTCAACTCGAGGGTTGATATCCTTTGCATAATGCCGTTATCACTTCTGTTTTACGTATAGCTTCTGCGCTGTTCCCATCTCCGGCAACACAGCCGGAAACCTCTGTTTACCCTTTTCTCTGACCTACGGTTTACTATGATAACCTTTGCAGTTATGAAAACAAAATGAAACAGAAAGAACCCACACCCCTCCCCCGATACGTTTTTTCGTCCCCTCTCACGGGGACAACGCTTTAAAGCCTGATATTCAAAGGTTTGTCAACGATTGCAAAATCAAAAACACATGCTGATCATTGAATGAAATTCATCATTCATCAGCCCCCGATTGGCGTGTCATGAAACACATCACTGCAAATTGTTTCATTTTTTTCCTGAAAACGTATGCCACACACCGTGACTACAGTGGGGGTATCCCTTATCAATCCACCCCAGGCCATCACAATCAGCCCGTCGGCATTGACGGGCTGCGGAAGGACAATGAGACTCGGCTCTCAGCGGCCAGTGCCATACACGGAATCGGTGCCACGCAGCACAAGCTGTGCACGCACAATCTCATGCGCGTTCTCGAGCGGCTCACCTTCGATGAGCTTCATGGCCTTCTGCGCGGCCGCGCGACCCATCGCATACGGATCCTGGCGCATGGTGGTCAGGTTCACAGTGTCGGCGTACGGCGAATCGTCGAAGCCGATAATCGAATAGTCACTCGGCGTGTGGTGGCCGTAACGTTCCAAACGCAACACCAGCGGAATCGCCATCATATCCATCTGGCAGCAGATCGCGTCCGGGAACTCGTCCAACGCAAGCAGCGCGGTCAACGCCGAGTCGGCGAAGGTCTTGCCACGCGGCACAGAGACGACGCGCCACTTGAAGTCATGGGAGGCCTCCATCGTCTTGCAGGCGCGGATGAAGCCCTGTCCTCGCGCATCGATGGAGGAATTAATGGAATCGACCGCATCGGAGCACACGTACACGATATTCTTGTGCCCCAGATTGATCAGATGCTGGGCGGCGGTGAACATGCCGTCCTCATCGTCGATGGAGATGGTGGCGTCGAAGCCGTTTTGCGTCGGCGTATTGATGCCGATAATCGGTACGTGGATGCGCTTGAGCTGCTGGATTTCCTTCGGATCCACGCCGAACGATGTCACGAATACTGCGTCCACGTTGCGGCGGACCGGCAGATTCGTGAAGAAGTCGCGGCGGTTTTCGGCGGTGTCGACGTGCTGGAACAGCGATACGTCATACCCGGCATTATGCATGACGGATTCGATTCCAGCGAACACTTCCGTATTGAACCAGCTAGTGATCTCTTCATTCATCAGCATCGCCACACGGTACGATTGACCCGATTTCAACGATGTCGCGGAACGTGAGATGTTGAAATCAAGCTTGTCGGCAGTTTCCAGCACCTTGCGACGTGTACGTTCGGACACCAGTTCCGGCCGCGTGAACGCGCGCGACACCGTGGAAATCGACACACCCGCGGCCTTGGCCACCTCGCGAATGCCTGCTCTATCCATCTCTCAACCCCTTTGCGGTTTCTGCATCATAATCACAAACGTTCCCAGCCTTGGAAACACTTGCCCGAGCGGCAATGCTCTCCCATATTGCTACTATTATACTGCGAACGTTGTCAAAAATCACGCTAATGTTGCACCAATAGCACAAAATATCAAAATAACTGGATAAGCCGCGTAAAAAGCCCACTTCGTCCACTGCCGCTTATAACCCAACTCGCCGTTGTAATAATGCACGAATGCAACGCCAATGCCAGGCATAATCATCATCACCGCGCCAAACAGGCCGGCAGTGAACATCATCGAATTCTCATGCTGGCGCATCAACGTGAAAATCAGCACGAAACCAAGCGTCACCGCGCCGACGCTCATCATATGCTGGCGCAGGCCGACGCGCAGCAGCAGATCCCACAACAGTCCGATCAACACCAGACCGACCGACAACACAATCTTCATTGACTTCTGGTAGCGCGCCGCCACCCAATCCAACACGACAAGCACAACGAACGCGATGAACAGACCGAAAACAGGGTTCTGCGAGCCAAAATCGAAAGCCTTATGCGACGTGCAGAGGTCGTACGGCACCTCACACACCACGGCGAGGATGAACAGCCGTAGACCATACGCGACGCGACTATGTGTTTCACGGAAACCCTGCACCAGCAGCCACGCGTAGATCGGAATGGCGAACCAAGATATGACCTCGCTTAAGACCATCGCCGTGAGCGACGTCATATTATTGACGTCGGAACCGAAAAACAGCGGCACAATGGTGGTGCTACCAGCTGACAGAGCCAACGCCACAGCGCCGATGACCTTGAGCTGGAACACCGTCAGTCCGCGGTGCTTCTTCTTGGTACGGCGAGCGCCGCCGAATCCGATTTGGTCGGTCGAATCGGTTCGAGCTCCCTGCTCGGCATAGCCTTCCATATGTCCTCCTATTGCGATTTTTCCGCGCGTCGCACGTGGCACGTGCACCTTACGCACGCCTTACGCACGTATGCCTTTTACGACTTGCGACTTTCCCGCACGCCACAGCGGCTTCCCGCACGTCCCATGCGATTTAAGCTCAGCGCCCACCGCGCGCCTTATGCGTCCAGCACGAATTTCAGCAGCCCGTCGTAGTCGGCTCCGGTAAACGAACATACCGCATGTGCCGAAACGTCCGGGTCGTCCGCCGGTGAAATTTCCGTGCGGAAGTATGCCGCGTCGAGGCCGGCGGAATTGGCGCCGATGATGTCGTTGCGCTCGTCGTTGCCGACCATGAGCGCGTGCTTGGCGGTGACGAATTCACGGTCGAGCGCCAGCATGTACAGGTCGCGTGCGGGCTTGCGGATTTTCTCTTCACTGGAGATGATCACGTCGTCCAGTACGCCGGCAAGGCCGGTCTCTTCCAGTTCGGGGCGTGTGTAGCAGGCCTGCGCGTTGCTCAGCAGCGCCACGACCATGCCGGCGTCCTGCAGTTGTTCGATCATGTCGAGCGCGCCGGGGTACAGCCGGAACAGGCTGGTGCTGCCTTGGCGGAACGCCCATGCGGCTTTCAGCGCGGCTTGCGGCAGTGCCAGTTTCTTTTCAGCCTCCTCACTACGGTTCATCAGCAGCGACCGGTAGACCGGCAGGATATCGAATTCATCCCATCCGTTACGGACGATTGCACGATCGGCTTGATGGACCATTTCGCGGGCCTCAAGTTTTTCGAAGCGTTCGCGCATTTCGTCGACCGATTCGTAGTCGGCACCCAGTTCGCAAACGCAGTCATATAGCGCCTGCCAGGCGGTTTCGCTCTGTTCGTCTGTACGAATGTCGATCAACGTCCCGTAGAGGTCGAAAAATACCACTTCATATCGTGGATTATGAGCTCCGGCTCCCACTTCTCGTATCCTTTCTGGTTTTCCGGCCCCATTGCCGTATCGGTTACGGCAACCGCAGCTTTGCGGTCGCCGTTTTGTAGCTTCCCTACTGAGAGTATTACTGCAACCGCCAGATTGCAAACGTATGCGGTGGAACAATCAAATAATCGCCATCACCTGCGCTCACATTGCCTTCCACCGGACTGACGGACGAGCCGAGACCACACCAGTATCTCCGTATTCCGCCAATCGGTTCCAAACCCGTTACGGCCACGTCAATAACGCCGACGTGTCTGCCTGGATTGGCGGCCATCAGATAATCGCCGACGCGGAACACGAGTTCGTCGCCTTCCGTATCGACGATATTGCGATTGCCGTCGAACCACTGTGGATCAGACTTGCGCAATGCAATCAACTTCGCGTAATACTCAATCAAATCGCGCTTCTGCCATGCACGGTTCCAATCGAGCCAGTTAAGCTCTTTGGCGGAATCGTAAGAATCAGAGCTGCCGAATTTGGTACGTGCGAACTCCTCGCCGGACAGCATGAACGGGATGCCAGCGGAGGTAAGCGTGATACCCACAGCCAGCTTGTTGGCATCCATCACGTCGGTCAGCGCGGCCGCAATCTGCGGACCGACACCGGCCAGCCCTTCCGCCGAGAAATCGGCGTCATACATGACTTTTGGCACATCCACGGTATTTTCGTTAACGCCTTCGGCCACGGTGCTGCCCAACGAACCAGCCGCAAAGCTCGCGCACAACTTGTCCCACAGCGTGAGGTCGTCGTGCGCGGACACGTATTGAATGACCTGGCCTGCCACTCCTTCCGAATGTTTGCCGCGACGCCACGCGTCCACGGCCTCACGCGCAGCCGCTACGTTCTCGTGCATGCCACCGTTCACATAACCCGGGCGGTCCGAGAAGAACACATGGCCCTTGATGGTGTCTCGCGTGGTGTCGCAGAAGTGGCCGATGCGACTGTCAAGCTTCGACAGGCCTGACTTGTCAGCCAGCACGGTGTCGCTGGGCAGCGGCGCGGTGGCGCCCGCGGACCACGGTTCGCCGTACATGAGAATGTCGCGTCCACGGCCGGGAATCTCATCCAGAGCAGCACGCACGGCATTCATGGTGTCCACGTCGATCAGACCCATCAGGTCGAAACGGAAGCCGTCCATGTGGTATTCGCGCGCCCAGAACGTCACGGATTCCACGATGAACCGGCGGAACATCTTGCGTTCGGTGGCCATATCGCAGCCGCAGCCGGATCCGTTGGCCAGCGCGCCGTTGGGCTTACGGCGCAGGAAATAGTCCGGCACCGACCGCTCAAACCAATTATCGGGCGAGAACATGTGGTTGTAGACCACGTCCATGATCACTTTGATGCCGGCGTTGTGCAGCGCCTGCACCATCTGCTTCACTTCGCGGATGCGCACCGACCCGTCGAACGGATTGGTGGAATACGAGCCTTCCGGCACGTTGTAATTGACCGGATCGTACCCCCAGTTGTAGCGATCGCAGGTCTCTTCGTCCACGGAACCGAAATCGTAAATCGGCATGAGCTGCACCGCGGTGACGCCAAGTTTCTTGAGATATGCGATGCCCGTGGGAAAGTCGGGATGCCCGTCCAGAGACGTACCGTCGTCGGTGAACGCCAGATACTTGCCCCGATGCGATTCGGGGAAACCGCCGGCGGGATCATTGCTGAAATCGCCCACATGGGTTTCCCAGACCACCGTCTGTGCAAGCGGCACGTCCGGCATATGGTCGCGGTACCAACCATCCGGATTGGTGCGGCTGAAGTCCACGACCATGCTGCGCCGGCCGTTCACACCGGCCCCGCGCGCCCACGGGTCGGCGATGCGGTCGACGGAACCGCAATCGCGTTCGATCAAAAAGTCGTAATACACGCCGTGCATGTTGTCGGCGAAATCGTACGTCCAGGAACCATCGGATTCCGGACGCATCGTGTACTGTCCAATCAGAGCGTCGCCGCTTTCCCCCATGGAGCCACGCGAGAACAGTCTCAGGGTCACCTTCTGTGCGGAAGGAGCCCAAAGAGCGAACTGGGTGCCGGTTTCAGTAACAACGGCACCCAGCGGCCGTTCCAGACACAGCGGGAACGGTTCGGCGACGCTCGTGTTCGGCTGTGCGAAGCTGTCTACGAGCGTCATATCCTTTGCCTTTCTTTAGCCCTTCACGGAGCCCGACATGGACTCCTGATAGAAGCGCTGCATCACAATGAACAGGATGGCGATCGGAACGGAGATCACGACCGCGGCCGCGGCGAAGCGGGCAAACCAGTTCTGGATATATTCCTTCTGCAGCATGAGCCACAGGCCCAATGCCACGGTGTAGTTGGATTGCGTACGGCAGATCACCTTGGCCATGACAAAGTCGAGCCACGGGGTCAGGAAGCCGATGATGGCCTGGTAGACGATCATGGGCTTGCAGATCGGGATGATGATCTTATGGAACACCTGGAAACGGGTGCAACCGTCGAGCAGGGCGGCTTCGTCCAGCGAGGTCGGAATGGTGTCCATATAGCCCTTCATCACGTAGAAGCCAGCGCCGGAACCGGCGGAGTACACGAGAATCAACGCCACGGTAGTCATGGTGCCGCTTGACAGGCCCAAGGCCTTCAAGATGAAGTAGATGGCGGTGACGGCCATGATACCCGGGAACATGCCAAGAATCAGCACAACGTTCATGAAAGTCTTGCGCACACGGAAACGCATACGGCTCATGCAGTATGCCACAGAGAGCACGAAGATCAGAGAAATCGCACAGGTGAAGCAGGCGATGATGAACGTGGTGCCGAACATCTTCGGGAAGTCCAACACGTTGCGGTCGGTGAACAGCACCCTATAGTTGTCCAGAGTCCACTCCTTCGGGAAGAAGGAGCTGGTGTACGGGGCGGTGTTCTTATTGAACGACTCCGCGAACACCCATACGATTGGGACGAGCCAGATGACGGCCAGAATGGCCAGGAACAAGTGGGCGAACACGTCGCCGGTGATACGGCGGATCTTCTGGTCGTGCAGAAGGCCGTGGCTTTCCACTTTGGTTGCGGAATGCTTGTTGCTCATCGGAATGCCTCCTCATTCTTATAGGAGCCGGAATTGCGGTAGGTGATCAGCGAAACGATGGCCAACACGACGAAGGTCATGATGCCGATCACGGCACCGAGATTGTAATCCTGCTTGTCCACGGTCAGCTTGTACAGCCAGGTGATAAGCAAATCAGTGGAGCCTGCGGAATCGCCCAATGGCGTAGGATCGCCGACGGACAGCAGGTAAATGACGTTGAAGTTGTTCACATTGCCCGTGAAGGTGGTGATCAGATACGGGGTGAGCACGAAGATAATGTACGGCATGGTGATCTTAGTAAAGATCTGCCACCAGTTGGCACCGTCGATCTTCGCCGCCTCATACTGATCGGCCGGAATGTTCTGCAGAATACCGGTGATCTGCATGATGGTGTACGGGATACCGACCCACAGGTTGATGATGATCACGGTGACGCGGGCCCAAGTGGCGTTGGTGAAGAACGGCAACGGGCCGTCAATCCAACCCCACGTCTGCAGCATGCGGTTCACCGCACCCTGCGGCTGGAGCATGGTGTGCATGACCAGCAGAGACACGAACTGCGGAACGGCGATGGACATGGAGAAGCAGGCACGCCAGAAACCCTTGAAGTGGGTGGTCTTGCGATTGATGATCATAGCCACGAACATGCCGAGGAAGAAGTTCAGGAAGGTGGCGAAGAAGGCCCAGACCAATGTCCACACCAGCACACGTCCGAACAGTACGGCGTTAACGGTGCCGCCGCTGTTGGAGAAAACCTTGGCGAAGTTCTCAAAGCCGACCCAGTGGAACAGCACGAGGTGCTTGTGGTCATAGCTGGTGAATGCCATTGAAATCATGAAGATCAACGGCAGCACGGTGAACACGACGATGCCCAGCGTGGGCAGGAACATCAGCAGAACGTGCGCCTTGGCATCGAGCAGCTCGCGGACATCGTCCATGAAGCTCGGAGCCTTGCCGTTCTCCTCGAGCAGCACCTGGGACTTGTATGCAGAGCGCACGGACATGACCCACAGGCCGATGAAGGCAGCGGTGATAACCAGAGTGGCGACACCGTACAACAGGATGACCACGGAACGGTCAGGTTCGGTGTAGACCCAGAAGCCGTCGACCAGCTTCTTGCCGCCTGCATTGGTGCCCAAGGTCGGCAACTTGGAAAGATAGTCCACACCATTGATTGCCATGAACACGAAGTATGCGATTTCCAGCGCCAGCATGGCAATGCCCTTGACATACTGCTTGCGCACGATATCGCCAAGACCAAACACCACTGCGGAAAGCTTAGTGAACAGGTCACCACGCCGGAACGCCGCCCTTACCGTGTAAGGCGACGGAGAAACATAATCAGCACCCTGCTTCCGAAGGCGCTTCATCTCCCGTGGGGAAAGAGTTGTTGCTGTCATTTCGACTGCCCTCTCATATGGATATTGAAAGATAAAAAAAGCTTTGCTCCCGGACAAGGGGAAGGAGAATTTAAAAACCTTGCCCGGGAATGCAAAGCTCGGAGGAGGAGTGAGCCACTATGCAAAGTGGAGAGAGACACCGCGACTCGAAGCGTCTCTCAAAGCTGCAGGATGGCTGGGGGGATTTGGCAGTGCCAACCACCTGCATTCTTCAGTTATTGGATTTTTAGGATTACTGATTTCACTCAGCGATCTTGCCACCGGCCTGCTTGACCCAATCCTGGTACTTGGCGGCAGCGTTGTCCTTGGTGATTTCCTTGTTGACCAGGGCCTTGCCGAAGGTTTCGGCCGGAGTCCACCAATCGTTCATGCCGGACAGACCGGACTGCAGGAGGGCGGTGTTGGCCATGGTATCGGCCTGGGCCTTGGCTGCGATGTCGTCGGTGGTCAGGTCGGACAGGGACTTGTCGGTCGGCGGGATGGCGCGCATCTCGTAGTGCAGCTTCTGAGCTTCGGTGGAGCCGAGGTAAGCCGCGAACTGAGCGGCGGCCTTCGGGTTCTTGGCGTTCGGGTTGTAAGCAGCGGCCTTGGTGGCGGCGAAGGACTTCATCTGCTTCTTCTGGCCGTTCACGGTGAAGGTCGGCAGAGAGGTGGCGGCGTAGTTGTCACCCAGGGCCTCCTTCACGTCCTTAGCGGACCAGGTACCGGAGAACAGCACGTCGGCGGAGCCATCCTTGATGGCTGCGAGGCCGGAAGCGCCATCGTCGTTGGAGAAGTTCGGGTTGGCGACCACATCAACCAGATAAGAGGTGATATCGGCGCCGTCCTTCGGGAAGACCATGCCTGCGTCAGCATCATTGCCCTTCTCGCCGAACAGGCTCAGGCCATCATAGAAGCCGTTGATGTACCAAGAATTCTGCAGGGAGAACGCGACCTTGGCCTTGGAAAGGATGGTATCGAAGTCCTTGGCCTCATCCTCGGTGATCTTGGACTTGTTGTAGTACATGAACCACGTGTTGTCGGTGTACGGCACGCCATAGAGCTTGCCATCGGTGCCGGTGACGGAGTTGACTTCGAGGTCACCGTTCTGTTCCTTCACCTGCTTCTCAGCGTCGGTGCCCAGCTGGCCAATGGCCTTGGCGTCCATTAGAACACCCAACTGATCGGAAGCGAACATATAGACATCGGCCGCCGCGGACGGATCAGTGCTGACCTGCTTGGAAGCATCGCCTTCAGAGACCACGTCATTCTTCCACGTGATATTGTATTCCGGATGCGCCTTGGCGAAGTTCTCTTCGACCTTGCCCAGCCAGTTGGTGTCCTTGGCCTGGTCTTCCTGCGGGGCCCACACGCTCAGCGTGACGGCCTCGGTGGAGCCGGAAGCGTTCTTATCGCCACCGTCGGAGGAGCCACCGCACGCAGCGAGCGGAACCAGCATAGAAACGGCAGCAGTAAGTCCGATTGCCTTCTTCCAATCGATCTTCATTGATCTTCCTTTCCTCACATAACCTTGTGTTCCTCAACATCTCCGGTTAAATGGTACGGACCAAAACACTGCATACGTTCACATCATCGTTCTTGGATGATTACCAACAACACTGGGGCCACCAAAAATGTATCAGTGATTGTTAGTGTAGCACGTTTCTGCCAACGTTTGCAATTCAGCGTTATGATTGTTTCAAAGAAACACCGCAAACCGCGAAACATCAAGGAGACACACCCTCATGCTTTCCCCCGCGAAACACCCCCACCCCAAATGGCTTGCCGACGCAATTTTTTATGAAATCTATCCACAGTCCTTCGTCGACTCCAATGGCGACGGCATCGGAGACATCCCCGGAATCACTTTAAAACTGGACTACATCAAGGATCTCGGATGCAACGCGATCTGGCTCAATCCCTGTTTCGACTCGCCATTCAAAGACGCCGGCTACGACGTGCGCGACTACAAAAAGGTGGCATCACGCTACGGCACCAACGACGATCTCATTGCGTTGTTCGACGCCGCCCACCGGCGCGACATGCACGTGATCCTCGATCTCGTGCCAGGCCACACCAGCGAGGAACACGAGTGGTTCCACCGCAGTTGCAAGGTCGAACGAAACAATTATTCCGACCGCTACATCTGGACAGACTCATGGATCTCCGGTGGCGACGGACTGCCATTCATCGGCGGCGAATCGCCCCGCAACGGTACCTACATCTTGAACTTCTTCAAATGCCAGCCGGCGCTCAACTACGGTTTCGCGCACCCCGAACGTAGCTGGCAGAAGCCAGCCCTTGGTCCGGACGCGAAGGCCACTTGCGACGCGATGGTGGACGTCATGCGGTTCTGGCTTTCCCGTGGCGCAGACGGCTTCCGCGTGGATATGGCCGACAGCCTCGTCAAAAAGGACGATGAGGGCAAGCCTTACACCATCCGCACCTGGCAGTACATGTTCGCCCGGATCCGCCCGGCCTTCCCCGAAGCCGCGTTCGTTTCGGAATGGGGACGGCCAGAGGAGTCGATGGCCGCCGGCTTCGACATGGATTTCTATCTCGATTGGCGTTGGGACGGCGTTCCCAACGGCTACAACATGCTGTTGCGCAACGTGGACGACCCGTTGAGCCGCAAGGGCGACAAGAGCTATTTCAACGCCGATTCCGGCACGCCGATCAGCGAATTCCTGGACGAGTACGAGCCGTGTCTGCGCGAAGCGGAAACGGCCGACGGAAATTTTAATTTCATCACCTGCAACCACGACACCGCACGCGTGGCGCCGCGACTGTCGCAGCGCGAAATCGCCCTGGCATACTGCACGCTGTTCGCGATGCCGGGCGTGCCGTTCCTGTATTACGGCGACGAAATCGGCATGCGATACCGCGCACTGCCCGGCAAAGAAGGCGGCTACGTGCGCACCGGTTCGCGCACACCGATGCAGTGGGGTGCGAACGACGCATCCGGAGCACTTCACGTGTCCGATTCTGCAGAATCGGACACTCGGGCTGGCGATGTGACCGGTGGCAGCTACCTGCCCGCCGACCCGTCCGCCGACGCCCCGACCGTCGCCGCACAGCAGGCCGACGCCGAATCACTGTGGCATACGGTGCGCTCCATACTCCACGTCAAGGGGGAATGCGACGCCTTGCGGTCGGGGGCTACGTTCCATGCAATCGAACGCGATAGAGTGTTCGTTTTCGAGCGTTCCACCCACCTGCAGAAGCTGATCATAGCCGTCAATCCAAGCCGCGATTGCAAAGCTTTGCAGCTACCAGATGGTAGTTATCGGACGATTTTCAGCATCGGCGAAAACGAAATTAGCGGCACTTCGCTGCGTCTAGGTCTGCAAAGCTTTGCAATTCTCGAAGCCGAGTAGCAGACGAGCAATGCCCCGTTGGAATAATCGTTTGCAATGCGGAGCGCTGCGCCTTCGTATTGCAAACGATAGTCAATATGGAAAAACAATTCCGGTTATCTATATTCCTGAAATTAGAGCAAAATCGCAATATAGCAACACTCTCTTACCGCAAAACACGCTTTGAAAACGATATCATACCGTGATATAGTTATCTTTGGTGCGAATGCCACCAGCATCGAAGCTGCGGCAATCGCAAGCAATGTAGCATGTCAGCCGTCACAAACGGCGCGGAAAGAAGGGACCTATGACACAGACCCAGCAGACCGAAAGCGCAGAACGCATCGCACGGCCTCTTATCCAGCTCGCCAAGCTCAATGGCATTTCCACGTCGTATATCGACCAGCTCGGCACCTATGTGGAAATCCGCGACGAAGTGCTCGTCTCCGTATTGGCCGCACTCGGCGTGGACGCATCCAGCGACGAAGCGATCACCGCCTCCTATGCGGCGACCCAGCAGCGCATCGCAGACACACTTGTTGAGCCGACCGTCGTGAAGTTCATCGGCAAGGAAGCCGTCACGCCAATCCGCGCGAAAGGAAACGACGTGGCGCTGAAGCTGACGTTGGAAGACGGCACGGAATATGCGGGCGATCTGACCGCGTATCTGACGGGCTCGAACGCAGATGACGGCTCGCTGCAACTGACGCTGCCGGACGATATTCCCGCCGGCTACCACACGCTGGCCGTCGATGCCGGCCCGCTGCACGCCGAAGCCGCGCTGATCTGCGCACCGGCACGCATCGAACTGCCGCCAGCAGTAGCGGAAAAGCAACGTTGGGGCTGGATGGCACAGATGTATTCCATCCGTTCCGCTGAATCCTGGGGCGTGGGCGACTATGGCGATCTGAAGCTGCTGCTGTCCGACGCGGCAACGAAATCGCATGCCGATTTCATGCTTATCAACCCGATTCACGCCACCGCGCCGGTGCCGCCGCTGGAGCCGTCGCCGTATCTTCCCGAATCGCGTCGTTTTCTCAATGTGACGTACATCCGTCCGCAGGATATCGCTGAATATGCGGAACTCAACGAGGCGGACCAGGCCGAAGTGGCGCGTCTGCACGCGGAAGTCTCGCCAGCCAACGACAGTATCGAGCCGCTCGACATCAATTCCGCTTGGTGGCACAAGCGCCAGGCGCTGCAGCTTGTGTACAACGTGCCGCGTTCCGTCGAGCGTCAGGCCGCGTTCGACGCGTTCAAGGAGGCCGCGGGTCCGGATCTGCGCGCGTTCGCCGCATGGTCGGTGGCGTTCCAGGTGTGGGGCGCGCCGTGGGAAGGCACGTGGTTCAAGGACACGAACCGCGATTCGCCTGAAGTGGTGGAGCTCATGCGCGAGCACGCCGATATGGTCGATTTCGAATGCTGGCTGCAGTGGATCGCCGACGAGCAGGTGACAGCCGCGCAGAACGCCGCCCGTGACAGCGGTATGGCACTCGGCCTCATGCAGGATATGGCCGTGGGCGTGCACTCGCTCGGCGCGGACGTGTGGTGGAATCCGGAACGTTTCGCAGTAGGCAGCGTAACCGTGGGCTGCCCACCGGACTTCTACAACCAGCAGGGTCAGGATTGGGGCCAGCCGCCGTTCAATCCGAATTATCTGGCCAAAACTGGTTATGGCGTGTACCGCGAGATGGTGCACAACATGTTCTCGCACGCGGGCGCGGTGCGCATCGACCATGTACTCGGCCTATTCCGTCTGTGGTGGATTCCGCAGGGCGAAGGCGCGCGCGGTGGCGCGTACGTTACGTACGACTATGAGGCGATGATCGCGATCCTGACCATTGAAGCGTCCCGCGTGAACGGTTTGGTGGTCGGCGAGGATCTGGGCACCGTGCCTGATTACGTACGCACGGTACTCGGCGAGCACGGCCTGCTGGGCTGCATGGTGGAATGGTTCGCCCGCGTGGACGACTCCCCCAACGCCGGCGACCCGTACGCCGATCCGTCCACGTACCGCAAGTACGCGCTGGCTTCCGTCACCACGCACGACCTGCCGCCGACCGCCGGCTACCTGCAGTTCGAGCACGTCAAGCTGCGCGAACAGCTGCACCTGCTGTCCGGCCCGGTCGAGGAGTTCCAGGCTTCCGCCACCGCCGAACGCGACGCGATGATGGACCGTCTCGTGGAGTCCGGCCTGATCACGCCGGAAGTGGCGGGCGATGTGGAAGGCCACATCCAGGAAATCGTCGAGGCGATGCACAAGATGCTGCTCAAGTCGCCGTCCGTGCTGCTGCAGGCCGCGCTGGTGGATGGCGTGGGCGAGACGCGCACGCAGAACCAGCCGGGCACGTCCAGTGAATACTCCAACTGGCGTGTGCCGCTGGCAGGCCCGGACCTCAAGGTGGTGCACACCGATGAGGTGTTCGATCTGCCGCGCGTGCAATCGCTTGCCGCCATCATGAACGGCGAGAAGTAGCGTTTAGACTTACCATTCCCCTTTCCTTACAAACCAAAATTCCGGTCCTCCTTGTGGAGGGCCGGAATTTTTCATATACGCAAGGCGATTTGGGAGCGGCCAGGTTCAGCGGTCGATCAGCCCAGCAGCAGCCAGACTGAGGCGTCGCTATCCAGCTTGCCGTCATCCGTCAACGGCACGGAATTTGCGATGGCGACCGCATCGTCCGGCAGGGCGATCGGCTCGTCGCCGAAATTGGTGACGGACAGGAATCGACGGCCTTCCGTGGCCGGACGCGAGTAGGCGACCACCGTATCGCCCATGTCCAGCAGGTCGGCGGACGTGTCTCCGGTCGCCGTCAGCACCGTCTGTCGCAACTGCAACAGCTTGCGGTACAAGTGCAGCATGGAACCGTTGTCATCGGCCTCGACGTCGGCCGCGAAATCCTTGAACCAGGCCGGCTGCGGCAAGTGCGCGTCGGCGGAATCGCCCTGCTCCGGGCCGAAACCGAACGTGCCGCCGGTGATGAAGTCCGGGCTCCACGAAGCCGGTTCGCCGCAATCGGCAGCCTTCCACGGCATCGGTGCACGGCAGCCGTCACGACCCTTGTCGGTGAAGTTGCGACGGGTGTTGAACGGCGTCGGATCCTCAAGACGATCCCACGGAATGTTCGCCACTTCGAACAGGCCCAGTTCCTCGCCCTGATACACGTAGGCGGAACCCGGCAGGCCCAGTTCCATCAGCGCGGCTGCGCGGGCGCGACGGGTGCCGAGCTCACGATTCTCGCGGTAGGTCTCTCCGTCACGCAACAGCCAATCGTGCGCCAGCTGGTGGTACGGAGCGTCCTTCACCTGCGGCAGACCGAAACGCGACGGACTGCGCGGCACATCGTGGTTGTTCATAACCCACGTCGTGGTGGAACCGTGCGTTTCCTCGGCGGCGCGCAAGCCGTCAGCAATGGCCGTACGGAACTCGTCGGCGAACCAGTTGGCTTCGGCGAACTCGAAATTGAACACCTGGCCAAGCTCGTCGGTGGACGCGTACAGATGCTGCGATTCGGCCTTCACCCACGCCTCGCCGACGGCGAAACGCGGCGGATTGTACTCGTTGAACACCTGACGCCATTCGCGGTAGATGTCGTGCACTTCCGGACGGTCCCACAGCGGGCTGAACGCGCCGTCCGCCGGCAGCACATGCTGCACCGCGGCCGGATCCATGTCGGCCAGCGGCACGGAATCGAGGTCCTTGGCCAAGCCGTGCGCCACGTCGATGCGGAAGCCGTCGGTGCCGTGGTCGGACCAGAATCTCAACGTTTTCTTGAATTCCTCGTGCACGTCCGGATTCTTCCAATTCAGATCCGGCTGCTCCTTGGCGAACATGTGCAGGTACCACTGTCCGTCATCGACCTGCTGCCACGCCGGGCCGCCGAACAGCGACTGCCAGTCGTTCGGCGGCAGCTCGCCGTGCTCGCCGCGGCCTTCGCGGAAGATGTAGCGGTCGCGTGCGGCCGAACCTCGGCCGGCGGCGAGCGCCTCGATGAACATCTTGTGCTTGTTGGACGTGTGGTTCGGCACGATGTCGACGATCACCTTGATGCCGGCTTCATGCGCGGCGGCGGCCATCGCGTCGAAATCGGCCATGGTGCCGAGGCGCGGGTCCACGTTGCGGTAGTCGATCACGTCGTAGCCGCCGTCGGCCAGGTCGGACGGGTAGAACGGGCTCAGCCAGATCGCGTCGATGCCGAGATTCTTCAGGTAATCCATTTTCTCGGTGACGCCGGCGATGTCTCCCAACCCGTCGCCGTTCACGTCTTTGAAGCTGCGCGGGTAGATCTGGTAGACGACGGCTTGCTTCCACCAATCGTCACGCATGTTGTTTGCTGTCACCATAACCCCTTTTGTCGTAGTCCATCGGATGCGGAGCACTGTCTCCGCTACATGAAAACGATAACATCAAGCAAAGCGAAACGCCAATGAAAACTTAATCATTGCAGCACATCAAACGTTTGACGAAAATGTGCATACTCCAGCTGTATCGAGTAGAATCGCGGAAGATTCGACTTGCATACGTTGCCAACGGATGCCATACGAAAGGCGATTATGAAGTTCCTCTCCCCCGATTCCGGCTTTATGCGCGGCCTGAGCGACGCCGTCGACGCGATCTGGATCAACATTCTGATGCTCGTCACCAGCATTCCGATCATCACGATCGGCGCGGCACTGACCGCCGGCCACGACGCCGTCCGTCGCACGCTGTCCGGCGAGGGCACGGCGACGCGCAATTATTTCAAGGCGTTCCGTTCGAATTTTGCGAAATCGACCGGCTATTGGCTGATTTTCGGCACGACCGGCACGCTGTGCGTCTACTCGTGGATCGTGCTGCAGATCACGCCGCTGCTCATTCCGAAATTCGCGTTGACGATTGTGTGGCTCATCGGTTTCGAATGGGTGTGGGCGTTGCAGGCGCGGTTCGAGAACTCGTTTTGGCGCACGCTTGGCAACGCTTTTGTGTTCGGCGTGAGCAACATCGGCCACACGTTGGCATTGGTTGCGATCGACGCGGTGTACGTGGCGCTGCTCGTGGCCAGCTGGGTTTACATGCCGCAGGGCCTGTTCCTGCTGCTCATACTGGGGTATGGCACGATGCTGATGCTGCATTCGCCGATTCTCGAGCATGTCTTCCGCAAGTACATCAGCAAGTAATTAGGCACGAAAAAAGGGACTGATTCGCATCAGTCCCTTAAATTTTTCTGGGTGAAAATCAGCCCTTCACCGCGCCGCCTTCGGCCCTGCAATTAAGGACCGCGCTACGCGCGGGCTCAACGTTACCCTCGCGGCATAGCCGCTCGGGCTGGAGCCTGGGAACAGCGCACTGCGCTGTTCCCTAAGGGCTGATCGAAGATCAGCCCTTAACGGCTCCAGCCATAACACCCTTGACGATGTACTTCTGGCAGATCAGGTAGAAGATGATGATCGGGATGATGGCCATGACCAGGCAGGCCATCATGGCGCCCATATCCACAGAACCATAACCGCCCTTCAGATACTGCACGGCCACGGAAATGGTCTTGTACTTGCCCAGGTCGAGCGTCAGGTATGGCAGCAGGTAGTCGTTCCAGATCCACATGGCCTGCAGAATGGCCACGGACACAATGGACGGCTTCATGATCGGCACAACGATCTGGAAGAAGATACGCGGCACGGAAGCACCATCGATCATGGCGGATTCTTCCAGCGATTCCGGAATGCCCTTAACCACACCGGTGAAGATGAACACGGCCAGACCAGCGCCGAAGCCCAGATACACGAAGCACAGACCCCACGGGGTGTTGAGCTTGAGCATATCGGCCAGCTTGGAGAGGGTGAACATGACCATCTGGAACGGTACAATCATGTTGAACAGGAACAACGTGTACAGCAGCTTTGCAGCCCAGTTGTTCACGCGGACGATCCACCATGCGCACATCGAAGTGCACACCAGAATCAGCGCCACGGAACCGACAGTGATGAGCAGGGTCCAGCCGAAACTGGCAAAGAAGTTCGTGGTATCGAGGCCACGCGTATAGTTTTCAAGTCCAACGAACGCCTTACCGGTCGGCAGGGAGAACGCGTTACGAGAAATATACGCCTTCTGCTTGAAAGAGTTGATGATCACCAGCACGATCGGGAAGATCCACGCCAGCGAAACCACCGCGAACAGTACGGACCACAGTGCGCCGTGCTTGACTTTTTCTCCGGAGTTCATGCCTCCACCTCCTTGCTCGTGGTGAGCTTGTTCTGGATGAGCGCCACGATGGCCACCAGAATGAAGAACAGCACTGCCTTCGCTTGGCCGACGCCTTCCCAGCCCATACGGCCATAGAACGTGCGGGTAATGTTCATTGCCAGACCTTCAGACATGTTCGACGGAGCGCCGTTGGTCAATGCAAGGTTCTGATCGTACAGCTTGAAGCCGTTGGTGACACATAGGAACGAGCATACGGTGATAGACGGCATCATCAGCGGAATGATGATCTTGAACATGGTCTGGGTGCCGTTTGCGCCGTCCACGGAAGCCGCTTCGAGCACGTCGGTCGGCAGCGACTGCATACCAGCGATGTAGATAATCATCATATAGCCGATCTGCTGCCAGCAAACCAAGATGACCAAGCCCCAGAAGCCGTAGGTTGCGCTATACGTCAACGCGCGGCCCCAGTGAGCGAGAATGCCGTTGAGCAGCAGCATCCAGATGTAGCCCAGGATAATGCCACCGATGAGGTTCGGCATGAAGAACACCGAACGGAAGATGTTGGAGCCCTTGATGGCCTTGGTCAGCATGTATGCGATGGCGAACGCGACTACGTTGATCACGATCGTCGTGATGATGGTCAGTGCCGTCGAGAAGCCCAGCGCGTGCAGGAACTCCTTATCGGCAAAAGCCCTCTTGTAGTTTTTCAGACCGACGAATTCGGCGTCGGTGACGGTGGCGAACTTGCAGAAGCTCAGATACACACCCATGATGAACGGGATCACAAACCCGATGATGAACGCGGCGAACGTTGGCAGCGCGAAGAGCGCCCACCACTTTCGTATCGCCTTGCCAGCCATGCTGATCATAGCCTGCCTGCTTTCTTTCCTTCTCCATTCCGCGTACCGCGTCAACGCGGGCGGGAATTCCATTCCCCAGAGGAACCATCCACAGCATTGTTTCCTGTTTCTCCAGTGCTTACATCAGTCATGATAAACGGCATGACTGCAAATGTCAAACGTTGTCATTTTCGCATGTCACGCACGGCAAAATATGAAACGTTGTCACCAAAAACCATCTCTAGAGAACGCTTATATTCCAAGCAATGCCCAACTACCACCACTTTATGAAAACGTTTGTAATGAATAAGTTGCAAATTGGACAAGAACACGGTCTTAATGGTGAGGGGAGGTAGCATTACATTATTCAAGCAATCACTGTACAGGGGACTCGATGAAAAGCAGTAGCATTCAGGATGTTGCGCAACTCGCGCACGTGTCCATTTCCACCGTCTCTCGTTCCTTCACGCGCCCTGACCTGGTGTCGAAAGCCACCAGAGACAAGGTGATGAAGGCCGCGGACGAGCTGAATTTCTCCATCTCGCGTTCTGCCGCGGCCTTGAAAACCGGCCGTGCGCTGCGTATCGCGGTACTCGTCTCAGGCCGGCTCAACCTATGGTTCAGCTCCTCCATCATCGAAGGTCTGAACGAGGTCTTCCACGATGAGGGCTACGACATCTCCATCTACCAGATGTCCAGCACCGAGGAACGCAGCGAGTTCTTCAACATGCTGCCGGTGCGCCGCAACGTCGACGCCGTGATCGTCATTTCCTTCGACATCGCCAGCAACGAAATCGAACAGCTCAGGTCGATCGACGTGCCGATCATCGGCATCAACTCAAGCCTGCCGGAAGAACGCGGCTTCAACGCGGCCGTCCGCATCGACGACAAGCAGGGTTCGGAACTCGCCGCACGCCATCTGATGATGCTTGGCCACCGCGACATCGTCTACATTCGTTCCGACCGCGAAGTGACGCTGCACTTCAGCGTGCAGGGCCGTTACGAATCGTTCATGGCATGCTGCCAGGCCAACGGCGTCGAACCGCGCGTGCTTGTCACCGACGCTGGCAGGAACAGGATCAGCAAGGTCGTGACGCAGCTGCTCAGCCTCGACCACATGCCGACGGCCATCGCCTGCCAGGAGGATGGCATCGCGGTGCCGCTGCTGTTCCAGCTGGAACGCAACGGTTTCACCGTGCCGAACGACATCTCCATCATCGGTTACGACGACAGCGTCTACGCGCGCGACCTCGGCCTGACCACCATCCGTCAGACCCCTGTCGAGATGGCCCGCGAAGCGGCCCGCATGACACTCGCGCTAATCGAGAAGCAGCCGCTCGACGAACCGTTCAAGACGTTCCCCGCGCAGCTGATCGTCCGTTCGACCACCGCTCGTCTGCATAGCTGATTTTCCGGCAACATACAGCGAACGTAGCGACATACACGAAGGGCCGTCATCGCAAGTAATTACGATGACGGCCCTTCGCTATGTCGTCACAACCAACTGCGGCCGAGAGAAGGAAAGGAAAACTCTCGGCCGCAGTTATTCTATTCAGTTATTGGTTTGATCAAGCGGTGATCAGTGAGCAGCGTCGTACTCGGTCTTCCAACCGTCCACGAACGCCTTCTTGACTGCGTTCCAGTCGCCGGTGCCCTGAGCGTACTCGAGGAGGGCGGAACCAAGCTTGTTCTTCCACTCTTCGGACGGCATCATGGTGAAGTTCCAGGAGACTGCGGTCTTGTCGGAGTTCTGATCTTCAACAGCGGCCTGCACCAGCGGATTGTCGGACTTGACATCGCTGAAGGACTTGAACGGAGTGGTGAAGCCCATGGCGCTGGACAGGGAATCGATGCCGGTCTTGCTGGTGACAACCCACTTCAGGAAGTCCTTGGTGGCCTTCTTGTCAGCATCGGAAGCCTTGGAGTTAATGCACCAGTAGTTTTCGGAGCCAGTGGCCAGACCTTGATTCTCCTCGCCCTTGGCGCCGGTGTAGATCGGGATCATGCCGATGGACTCGGCCTTCATGCCGTTCTTCTGCAGATCGGTCCATGCCCAAGTGCCGTTCTGATAGAACACGGCCTCGCCGAGGGAGAACTCGGAGGTGGCGTCATCACCGGTCTTGGAGCTCAGCTGGGTCGGTTCGGTGGTGGAATCCTTCAGGTACAGGTCGAAGATGTTCTTATACTCCGGCAGATAGGTACCCTTGACGGTCTCCGGCTGCTTGGTGATGTTGTCGTCCTTGAACTCGTAGTACAGCGGCAGGTTGGCCAGATGGGTCTTGAAGCGCCAATCGGAGCTGGAATCGAAACCAGCGGAAGTGAATGCGCCCTTGACTCCGAGCTGGTCCTTCTTGGCCTGGATGTCATCAGCCACGGCCTTCAGGGTATCGAAATTGTCGATATCCTTGACGTCCTTGATCTTGGCGCCATCGGTGGCGATGTACTTGGCCAGCAGATCCTTGTTGTAAATCAGGCCATAGGTCTCCATAGCGTATGGAACGCCAACGACCTTGCTCCCATCCTTGAGGGCGACGTCCTTGTTGATGAGCTGCTTGTACGGCTCGGTGTCCGTCATGTCATCAGTGTAGGACTTCCAGTTCTGATAGCCGACCGGACCGTTGACCTGGAACAGGGTCGGGGCTTCGGACTTGGCGATCTCGGACTTCAGGGTCTGCTCGTAGGTGCCGGAAGCAGCGGTCTGGACCTTGACCTCAACACCAGTTTCCTTGGTGTAATCCTTGGCCAGCTTCTGCCATTCATCATTGGATTCCGGCTTGAAGTTAAGGAAGTACACCTTGCCCTTGCCGTTATCGGAACTTGAGCTAGAACCACCGCAAGCAGCCAACGTGCCAACAGACATTGCCGCGATAGCGACCATTCCAACTGCTGCCTTAATAGTACGATTCATCATCGAACCTTTCTCTTCCATTCCGTTCCCAGCTTCTCGTTGGGAAACAATTTGCGGTATCGCGTCATCACGATTCCTAACAACCACTATTGTGCCGCATTTCCCCGATTTTTGCAAACGTAGGCAAAATGAATTCAAAAATCAGACGTCACACCATCGAAAGAAATCCCGAAAATCGTTTATTTTCAATACTTTTAGAGAGCATACTTTTATGCAAGCGTTTGCGACACGCCGCAGCAAAGTGGCAAGTCATGCATGCAATAAAAAGGCGGTTCCAAGGAGGGACCGCCATAATATTCAGCGATATCAAACAGTTCCGTTCGATAATTCAGCAATTCCAATGTTCGATGACATTGTCACCTTTATATTGGCTTAATACACAATAATGCGCAGTGTCCAATCGCAGCAACCGCGCGAAATGCGGATCAACACCGAGCCATTGCGACGTCAAGATACGAAGAACGTGCGCATGCGCCACCAGCAGCACATCGTTTCCAGCGTCGAGCAACGGTTTGACCGTGGCGATCGCCTCACGTGTGCGCGCCGCAGCTTCCTCCACCGTCTCACCCGGACCGTTGTGCACGGGCACCTGCTCGCCGTTCGGCAAAGTTTCAATCCAATCGCCTTCCAACGATTCGGGAAGTGCCTGCGGACCGTCGCGCCACACATCCCAAGCGAAACCGCCCACCGCACTCACTTCCTGGCGCGTACGCCCTTCGGCACGGCCGTAATCCCATTCCGCGATTTCAGGGAGCACATCGAAATCGCCATATCCGGCCAGCTGCGCCGTCTGCTGGGCTCTGCGCAACGGACTGGCGAACATGCACCCCTGCGCGAAACCCTGGGGAAACGCCTCACGCAACCGTTCGCCGGCGGCACGAGCCTGATCGCAGCCAATGTCAGTCAACGGAATATTGGTGCGGCCGGTGTGCTGTCCGGATTCGCTCCACACGGTCTGCCCGTGACGCAGCAGCACCAAGCGGCCAGGGGTGATTGCGGAAGCGGCATTGCCTCCCAGTTGAGTTTCAGTCATGTCTCTACTCTAGCCGACGCAAGCTGCGTTTTCATCCCATTCCGCCACGTGTCCCGCACATATTCCGGCATGTTTTCCGACGCGTTACACTGGTTTCATGAGTGAAATGCCGAATATGGAATCCAGTGCGGACCGCGTGGTGGCGGCCCTGCACACCGTCGACGAGAAGGTGAATGCGATGCGCGACCAGAGACTGAATGATCCCGATTCATTTGGCGATAAGATTTTCAAGTCCGTCGTGCCCACGTTGGCCGGACTGGTGCTCGGCAAGGCGTTCGAGATGGTGTGGAAGAAAAGCGTCGGCCGCAAGGCCGTCCGTGCCGACGGTACCAAGAACGAAGCTGCGGAAGCGGCGCTCGGCATCGTATTCGCCGTGGTTTCCGCCGGTTTCGGCGCGCTCGTATCGCAACTGTCCGGCCGCGGGTCGAAGGCGATTGTGGACAGGCGGCACGCACGGCAGGCGCATCGCAAGTAAATACGTCGCAAATATCGCAAAGCAGTCTCAAGTAGATATGTTCTCACAGGGAGACGGATTTAGCCCGATTCCCTTGCAAAATCGCGCCGCGCGGACAACAATGGCGGTATGAGCAACATTCTTCATAACGCAACCGTCGACACTCTGCTGGAGCGTCGTTCCATCCGTAAATTCAAGCCGAAGCCGCTGCCGGACGACGTCGTCGAAACGTTGGAGACCGTGGCGCAGCATGCGGCGAGCAGCCAGTTCCTGAACGACTGGTCCGCCATCCGCGTCACCGAGCCAGCCGCCAAGAAGCGTCTTGCCGAAATCGGCGGGCAGCCGTATATCGCGACCGCGCCGCTGCTGTACGTGTTCGTGCTGGACGAGCATCGCAATGCCGCGATCGCCGCGCGCAAGGGCGTGGAAGTGGCGTCCGACGCGTTCACGCTCAATGGCAGCTATCGTTTCACACAGGCGCAGAACGACGCGGTTCTGGCACTGCACGCGATGGAGACGGCCGCGTACTCGCTCGGCTTGGGTTGCGTGATTCTCGGCTCGCTGCTCAACGATGTTCCCGCGCTGATCGACCTGCTGAATCTGCCCGAATACACGTACCCGGTGCTGGGCATTGCAATCGGCAAGCCCGATCAGGAGCCGGCCATCAAGCCGCGTATGCCGCGTTCCATGCAGTTCTTCGAGAACGAGTATCCAAGTAGCGATGAGAAGCTGCTGTCCGGCTTGGATTCGTTCGACGCCGAAGTGCACAAGTATTACGATTTGCGCGATACCGAACGGCCGGTGGACGCGTTCAGCGACCAGATTGCGGCAAATGCGATCGACGAGGGCGTGAACGCCAAGGCCGTTGCCGTGCAGGCGAAACGACAGGGCTTCCGTTTGGAGCGGTAGACCGTATACACGTATCTTTGAGGTTGATACAGCAAGGCCCGGTGGATTGCAATGAATCCGCCAGGCCTTGGTTTTATATGTTGCCTTATTCTCGGTATTGTCCTGTTATGCCCTGCTATTGCTCTGCTATTACCTTCTGCGGGGCTTGTAGCCCTTCTTGCGGGAATGTGGCTTGAGCTGCTGGTTAAGCGGAACATGCATGTAGCTGGATTGTGGATCGTGATGCGTGAGATGCCAAGTACCGCAGAAATCGCAACGGTATACCCAAAGCTCAGTGCCGCGTTCGCGCCAACTCTGATCGGCGGCCTGCTGAGCCGTTGCCTTGTCGTGATACATAATCTTGTTCGACTCGGTGCAACGTTTGGGTACGAAGTAATGCATAGTTGCCCAGTCTATAAACCCATTGCGATAAAACGCTTGAGCTCTACTTGTGTTCAGGGATAAAAAAGGGTTCCCGGAGCGCGAACCCGACGGGAAGCCCGGAAACGAAAAGGGGCCTCCCGGGAGTCAAAGGCTCGACCGGGAGGCCCAACATGTGAAGCGGCGGCGTGCTACTCTCCCACACCCTCTCGAGTGCAGTACCAT
>ENA-OQHZ01000084-OQHZ01000084.1-human-gut-metagenome-genome-assembly--contig:-NODE-84-length-80893-cov-11.933986_pt1 | contig 80893 bp, 80 predicted proteins | sample MGYA00242642_ERZ504734 | MGnify/ENA primary metagenome ERZ504734 (study PRJEB26092, sample SAMD00036210) | human gut metagenome | host: Homo sapiens | study: EMG produced TPA metagenomics assembly of...
CAACCGTCAGGGAATTGTAATTGATGGTGAAGGTTCAAAGGTTATTTGCAAAGACTAATTTGAAAATTCAAGTTTGTTTGTGAGAGAATAGAAAATCGGATTTTTTTAGGAGGATATAAAGGTGATTGGAAGAATTTATCATGTAGGACTAACGGTTTCTGATTTGGATCGCTCTATTGCGTTCTATAGAGATATTCTTGGACTTGAGTTTCAAGGCGAAATCTTTATGAAGGGCAAAGAAACAGATAAAATGTTCCGTAAGGAAAATTGTAAAGCAAGGGTTGCTTATTTGAATGGTTCTAAGGCTATTGAAGCACCGCCAGTCGAATTGATTCAGTTTGTAGACAGCGAAATCCATAAAGTAAAATCGGATTTGTTTACGACATCTATCTCAGAAGTGTGCTTTTACACGGATGACATTGATTCTGTCTACAAAACACTTGTCGAAAATCATGTAGAATGTCTGTCTGAACCTCAGTATTTTGATTTCAGGGCAGATGGATTTGGGGAAAGTCGAGCTTTTTATTTTAGAGACCCGGATGGCATTATTCTTGAAATGATGCAGCCGCTTTGATGAAAAATCATAAGTACAGGAAAGTGGAAACTTCAAGTTTGTCTGACTCACAACAATTTAATATCAAACTAATACAAGCACTTTAGCCAATATGGTTAAGGTGCTTTTTTTGCACCTTGAAAGGAGGTGGTTACAGCTAAACATATCGGGAAAAGCCCGATTTAATCATTACAACAGGCATTGCCTGATCATATAGAGTAACTTTTAACAGCCAGTTAGGGATTATCCCTGCTGGCTTATTTTTTTATCAAAAAGGAGATACACAACATGAGAAAAGAACAGATTATTACAACTAACAACAATCAGATGGAGGAGAAAGGCATGAAGAGTAGATTCATTCACTTTAAGAAGAGATTCGTTCCGGCATTATCCGGAGCACTTATGGGGGTAATGCTTATGAGCACTACTTGTTTTGCAGCAGGTACAGGTACTTCCGCAGTAACACAGCCGCTTGAGAACTTAAAGACACTTATCATTGCAGTCATTGGTGCGGTTGGTGTCATCATTCTTGCAAAGAATGTCATGGAGTTCGCACAAGCATATCAGCAGCAGGATTCATCTACCATGAACTCCGCTCTGAAAGGAATTGTGGCAGGTGTCATGATGGCTGGTATTTCAACAGTACTGACATTCTTAGGCTTCTAAGATGGGGGAAAAAGTTCCCCTTTTAGTAAAAGGAAAGAGGTGAATAACAAGTATGGATATTTTTAAGCTTGGAGACAAGATCCTTGCACTTCTTGAGGCGGTGTTTGGGTTTTGGAACAATCAGATATCCCTGGTCTTTGCAATGCTTGGACAGTCACCGGTCAGTTTCAAGGGCGGAGGTCCCTGGGCAGTTATTGAGGGTATTGAGCCGGTCTTTGTAGCGGTCGGATCTTCCCTCGTTGTGCTGTTCTTTGTTATCGGTTTCTGCTCGGAAAGCATAGATGTAAAAGATGAGATGAGGTTTGAATCAATCCTGCGTATGCTTATCCGACTGGGACTTGCAGAATGGTTTGTTGCAAATAATGTCACGATTATGAAAGCATTTTTTACTTCCATAGGAAATCTGGTGGGACTTATATCTGCCGGGACAACGACGCAGCTTGCTATTGACAGTACACAGGCAGACATCATTAAGGGACTCGGATTTGGTGAAAGTCTGGTAATGCTGATACTTACAGCCTTGCTTGCAATCATCATTATTATCTGTGGATTTTTCATCATCTACACAGTGTATTTCAGGTTCTTAAAGATCCTGATTATTGTGCCGCTCGGTGCGATTGCCTGTTCCACGATGGCAGGAAACAGAATGGTCAGTCATACAATGGCTACCTACTGCAAATATTTCCTGTCGTGTGTATTTGAGGCAGTAACGATGGCACTTGCGATTGTGGTATGTAATGCATTTATCAACGCAGGACTTCCGGCATTTACAGGAAGTTATGCTGACTGGGCACAGACGCTTATATATCTGTGTGAAATGACATTTACGATAGCAATGACTGTTGGAAGCGTGAAGGGTGCACAGACACTTACAAGCAAGGCATTTGGACTGTAGAAGGGAGGAAAGACAATGGTAATCGAAGTAAACAAGGATATTGACCGCTATCAGGAATCGGTTGCGATGGGACTTACCGCAAGGCAGCTTATATTTTCCATTGCAAGCGTAGTAGTCGGTGGCGGTATCGTCCTTCTTCTTTACAAGTATATTGGTCTTACGGGTTCTGCTTATGTGGCAATTCCCTGTGTGGCGCCGATTGCTCTTGGCGGTTTCTATTCCTTTAATGGGATGAATTTCTACGAGTATATGGGAAAGAAACTGCATTTTATGTTTGGCAACAGGGCGCTTACCTATGTATCAACAGAAGGAGAGCCTGCAATAAAGCAGTTAGAAGCAGAACAGAATGAACAGGTAAAGAAGAAAGGCAGAAAGGCTGAACCGGAGACTGTAACAGCTGATTCGGCTGTAAAGAAGCAGGAGGAGTTTGAAGCGATGAAGAAAAAGACGAGAAACATGCTGCTTGGACTTGTCGCAGTCATTGTGGCGGCAGCAGCTGGTATTGCAGCATATAAGGCAATGCATTAGAAATAAATAGTATCTGACCGCAAGGTCGGGAACACAGCCCGCAGGGTGAAGTTCCCGGCGGGCTTTCATTATAAGAAAGCGAGGTTAGAGACATGGGTTTATTTACAGACGGATTTAAGTTATTAAAGAAGGCGAGTGAGCCTTTGTATAAGACACCTAAATCCATTCAGGAAACCATAGAGATTATGGCGGTGGCTGAAAACGGCATTTTTGAAGTAAGCAAAAATAAGTATTCCAAATGCTACCGCTTTCAGGACATCAATTACACGACAGCAACGGAGGATGAGCAGATTGGTATTTTCGAGAGATACTGCAAGTTCTTAAATTCGCTGGACTGTAATTATAAGATTACGATCAACAATAAGAACAAAAACATGGATGAACTCCGTGACAAGGTTCTGATTGCTGAGAAAAATGATGGTTTCAATAATTACAGAAGAATTTACAATGACATCATTGAAGAGAAGATTATTGAGGGCAGACAGGGGATTGAGCAGGAGAGATACCTGACGATCACGATTGAGAGAAAGAACTTTGAGGAGGCGAAGGCACAGTTTGCAACCCTTGAGGCAACGATACACAAGGCTTTCATTGAGCTTGGTGCGGAGATTGTGCCTCTTAATGGAAATGAGAGGCTGAAAGTGCTTTATGACTATTATCATCTTGGAGATGAGGGCAGTTTTGATTTTGATATCAAAAAGGCAAAGAAGGTCGGGGCAGATTTTAGAAATGACCTGTGCAATGGGATGGTGAAATATTTCCCGGACCATTTTGAGGATGAGAGTAAATTCTGCAAGGCACTTTTCATCAAAAAGTATCCGAGCAGTTTGTCAGACAGATTCATCAATGAGATTACTTCCCTTCCGGTTCATTCCATCACGAGCATTGATGTGGTGCCCGTACCAAAGGATCTGACCACAAAGGTGCTTCAGAAGAAATACCTTGGTATTGAGTCGGATATCATTAAGCAGCAGAGAGTCCGTAATAAGAATAACGATTTTTCTACGGAAATCTCATATGCCAAGAGAACGGAGAAAAAGGAGATTGAGGAAATCATGGATGATGTCCGTGAGAATGACCAGTGCCTTTTCTTCGTGGGAGTAACCATTATTCTTATGGCAGAAAGCAAGAAGGAGCTTGAGAGTGTATGTGAGACAGTAGAGACTATCGGAAAACGTAACAGCTGCACAATTGATACACACTACTTAAAGCAGAGGGAGGCACTCAACACAGCACTTCCGATTGGTGTAAGACAGGTGGAGACAATGCGTACACTTCTTACCCAGTCACTTGCGGTGCTTATGCCATTTAATGTGCAGGAATTAAATGACAGCACAGGAAACTATTATGGCATCAACCAGATCAGCAAGAATGTGAATATCGGCAACAGAAAGAAGCTCATTAACGGAAATGGCTTTGTATTTGGTGTGCCGGGTTCCGGTAAATCCTTCTTCTGCAAGATGGAGATGGGCAGCGTATTCTTGTCGGGAGATGATGAGATAATCGTCATAGATCCAATGAACGAATACTTTGATATTGCCGAGACTTATGGCGGAACTGTTGTAAATATGTCTACCTACACGGATAACTATGTGAATCCGCTGGAGATGGATGTATGGAGCCTTGATCCGAATGATTCCAAGGGAATGGTTAGAGAGAAGGGCGAGTTCATGCTTGGTCTTTGTGAGCAGTGTATCGGAGACAGCTTAAATTCAAGACAGAAGTCAATCATTGACCGCTGTGTGAGAAAGCTGTATATCGACATTGCAAGGAGCAAAGAGAAGTATATCCCTGTAATGAGTGACTTTTACGATATCCTTATGGCACAGCCTGAGGACGAGGCAAAGGACATTGCATTGTCATTGGAGCTTTTTGTAAATGGTTCACTTAACATCTTCAACCACCAGACAAATGTGGATGTGGATAACAGATTCACAGTATATGGCATCAGGGACTTAGGTACAGAGCTTAGTCCTATCACAATGCTTGTCATGATGGAGTCCATTCAGAACAGGATTGTTGAGAATGGTAAGAGAGGCAAGGCAACATGGCTCTATATTGATGAATTCCACGTCTTACTTAATTCTGAGTATTCTGCAAAATATTTGCAGCAGCTCTGGAAGAAAGTAAGAAAGCAGGGAGGTCTTTGTACCGGTATCACGCAGAATGTCGTCGATCTGTTGCAAAATTACACAGCAACCACAATGCTTGCAAACTCAGAGTTTGTGGCACTTTTAAAGCAGGCGAATACAGACAGTTCCAAGATGGCTGAGGTTATCGGCGTATCAGAGGCACAGCTTAGATTTGTAACCAATACTGCATCGGGAATGGGACTTATCAAGTGTGGTTCTGTGGTGATTCCGTTTGATAATCAGATTAGCAAGGATACAGATTTGTATAAGTTATATAATACCAACATTCACGAAAAAATCGAGATGATGAAAAAGCAGGCTGAAAATTAAGCCGGCTCGTTGTCATCTGAATTATTATTGTCTTCTAAAAGAGAGGTATCAACTTCAGTGAGCAGCTCTTTTGGAAGGCATTTCTTTGTAATATTTATATTTTTTGATTTGTATGTAAGCTGTGTATATAGTGGTGCACCAATTGGTTTTTTAAAGATTGCAAATATCTTTCCTGGCGGTTTTGGAACTATGGAACGGATATCTTCACTTAATACGCTGTTAGGTATATAGCAGTCTTTGCTCTGAATCAGACCAAGACATGCAGTAGTAGTTCCGGTTACTTTCTCAGTGTATAGCTCAAGGTGTGGTCCGGTATAGTTACCTATCATACGTGCAGATGTATCCATACTCATGATAATACCAAGTACTTTGAGTTTTAATTCTGTTGTATGGTTGTTTTTGAAGGAAAAATCATTTTCACTTAATCTATTATTCAGGGCAGCACGATAGAAGCCATTTGCATTCATTCCTGTTCTTGGAGTGACTCCTGTAAAGTGGAGAAAGTTATGCGAATGAAATCTTACAGCAGTATGGTTTGACTTATTGTTTTCGTCACGATAGACAAAAACAACCTGATTACCTTCTAAATACTGTTGGTATTGTTTTGCACACTTGGTGATGATGGCAATAGCCTGTTTCTTAGTCATGAGCATTAAGGTCCTTATATCTAAATGGTATTTTGGCAAATTTAAAAGGAAGGTTCTTCTGCCGTAGCAGATGACACCTTCCTTTAATGACTGATTTTTCTGTTGTCCGCCAACTGATCGGCACCCGAAGTCCGATAAGAAAACTGGTTTTTCCGTTGCCAGCCAACTGTCCGGCACCCGAAGTCCGGAAAGAATTTCGGATTTTATGTGTCAGTCCACATGATAGGCATATAGCCCATCTACTAACTATAGTATACACAGATAAAGCAAATTATGCAACGAGTTTATAAAGATTTAATCAGAAATTTTTGGAAAAGAAGGTGAGAACATTGAAGATAAAAAAGGTGGATGAAAAGCCAATGGTCATTCACACCAAGGAGAAAGCCAAGATTCATGCCAACGAGCCAAAGGGTGCCAAGATTAAAGGCAGCAACATCTATACAGTAGAGAGAGGTCCTAAGACTATCGGTGCAAAGGTATCTGATGATAAAAAGAAGTCCTATCGCAAGAGTACCATTCATCAGTCGGAGCCGAAGAATAAGGGATTATCAAGATTCAAGCGAAACCTTAAAGAATCCAACACTTCCATCAAGACCAAGAACACGAATCTTCACATTGCAGGAAGAACTGGAGCACTTGCAGCCGGGGCAGTAACAGAGCAGGTAGAAGGTGGGCATGAGGTATCGCAGGCAGCATATCTTGCATATGAATCAAGCCGACCTGTTACCGGAACTGCTTCTAAGGGTGCAGCACTTTTCAGGAAAAAGGCGGCAGCCGAGGCAAAGAAGCGTATCAAAAAGGTAGAGACAGGAAAGAAGCTGGCAAAAAAAACAGCAAAGAAAGCTGCCAAAGATACAGCTAAGGCGGTAGCTAAAGAGACGGCAAAAGAAACAGCAAAGACTACTGCCAAGGTTGCAACGAAAACTGCGACAAAGGCAGCTGCTACGGCGGCAGGAACAGCGGTTGCACCGGGAGTTGGCACGGCAATCGGCATGGCAGCCGGATATGCTGCAGGTGTGTCCATAGAGGTCAAGGATGAAAAGATGACCAACCGGAGCAGGAAGATAAAGTTCTTTCTGGATAAGATGAGAGCACAGGAGAATCAGACGGACAGCGTGGCAAAGCTGGTAAAGGATCTGATTGTGCGAAAAGCGATTACCTGGGTAAAGGCAGCTGCACCGATTATCGGATTGGTGCTTTTATTACTTGTTCTTGTAGTTGCCATGATTGCGGTTCCGGTTATAGCGGTGATAGCAATCCTTTACAATTCACCATTTGCTTTATTTCTGCCACCACTTGAATCGGGAGATACCGTGCAGACAGTAACAAGTGCTTATGTGCAGGAGTTTAACCGGGATGTGAACACGAAAGTGAATGAGCATACCGGATATGATCTTGGAGAGCTTGTATATGTGGACTATGAAGGTATGGAAGAAAACCCAAGCAATTACTATGACATCATGGCAGTCTATATGGTCAAGCATGGTGTCGGAGATACTGCAACAGTCATGAATGATACTTCTAAAGGCTGGCTGCAGGCAGTTGTAAATGATATGTGTTCATACACCACAAGCACCGGAACAAAGGATGTGGAAGAAACGGATGCAGACGGCAATGTGACTACTGTCACGAAGTCTGTTCTGTATGTGAATGTAACGCTGAAATCGTACAGGGATATGATTTCAGTCTATGGGTTTAACTCTGATCATGTGGAAATGCTTGAGCAGATCATGAGTCCGGAGTTTATGGGACAGCTTGGATATGCCGGAAGCGGAAGTGGCGGCGGAGGCGGAAGTCCGGGAGTAAGCTCCATGACTGAGGATGAAATCAATGCCATCCTTAGTGGAATTACAGACAGCAGGCAGAAAACAGTCTGCTCCTATGCACTTCACAGAGTTGGATTTCCTTATAGTCAGGATTTAAGAGACAGCGGTAACTATTATGACTGCAGTTCCTTAGCCTATTATTCATGGAAAGATGCAGGCGTGGATATTAGTTATGGCGGTGCAACCACAGCGGCAGCGGAGGCACAGGGACTGGATGAAGCCGGAAAGACTGTCTCCTTTGATGAGTTACAGCCGGGAGACCTTATCTTCTACAGTTTTACATGCAATGGAAGATATAAGAACATCAGCCATGTGGCAGTATATGTCGGAAATGGCAAAGTGGTAGAGGCACTTAATGAAAGTCTTGGTGTGGTTTACCGGGATGTGGCAAGCACAGGAAAGATTGTTGTGATAGGAAGACCATAACAGGAAATTTGCAGAGAGGGCATATTCCCTCTCTGAGACTGGAGGTAAGAATGGATTTAAAAGATATGATACTGGTAACAGAAAACGACAGGGGAACAGAGACAAATATGCTGATGGCTCTGGATGATTATAAGAGTTTTATAGCAGTTGATGACATGTCAGAGCTTGCAGAAAATTTGTTGCAGCTTGGAAGGACACTTGGTGAAGCAGATAACTTCACAGAGTATTACAGGGCAGCAAATGTAACTGTATCTGCGAGATTCTGTCTGGATGATATTCAGCTGGGACATTTTCTTCAGGGATTTTATAACGATTCCAAAGAATTTCGGTTTGATAAAGAAGCCAGTTCTTCTGAATGTGTTGCAAAGCTTAAGGAGATTGGAATGACCGATAAGGGCTGGGTTGATGATTTTAACCTGCATTATGAAAGTGTGGACAGATCATTTGAAAGGGGACAGACATTTCATAACTTCAATGACCATGATTACATGGTGCTTGAAGCATTATCACCAAGGAATCTTGTGGTGATGGATATGAAGTCAGGTTCCCTTACAATCGCCCTTGGTGCGACAGAGTATAAGCGTTATCCGAAGGATGGGAAGCCTACAAAGGACAATACCACAATCGGGGTATCGTGGGAGCATGGGATTTATCTTGGTTCCACACTCTCAACCACGAATTTCAAGGCATACAAGAGGGAGTATGGCACACCGGAAAAGATAGAGGATATCTATGATTACAGGGCAAAGCTAAAGCAGAAGTTCTATTTTTATCAGGATATGTCAAAGGATGATGATGTGCCAAAGAAGCTGCAGAATGACTTCCTTCACCAGATGTATGAGGATTTCGGAACGATTGAAGAAGACTGTTTTTACGACAGGCTGGAAGATGGAAAGTACGATGAGGGCTTTAAGGAAAGACAGGTAAAGGAAGAAAAGAGCCGGTGATGAGATTTTTACAGGAGGCGATATCATATGGAACAGGAATTTGATGTTGAGATAAAAGAAGTGCTTTCACGAGTACAGAAAGTAAAGGCAGAGTCGCTTGACGATGCCATCAATAAGGCAATGGATATGTATTATGCAGAGCAGATAGTCCTTGGAGCAGAGGACATGAAGGGAGTTGATTTTGCGCCTATCAGCGAAGGTCAGCTCCCTTCTTCATTAAAAGAAAACGGAGGAAGAGCAAGATGAAAAGTGATTCAACAACAGTAATTAAGAACATGGAGTTTTTAGTAAAGGAACTTCATAAGGAGTGGGACAGATCGGGTGCTTCTAAGGCATCCGTTATTATTTCCATTGAGGAAGTAGATGGTATCAATGATAAGATAAAAGAGATTATCTATCAGACACAGAAGTCAGTCGATGAGGATGAGCTGACCTTTAAACAGAGCATTGCAAAGTCCAAGGAGTGCTATGTGCTTCTTCGTGTGGTGCGTAAGATTGCAAAGAAAAAGGATAAATGCGAAAAACAGGCAATCGACAATGAATTTGCAATCGAGCTGGATAAGGATGAGTTAAAGGTATTGAAGGGATTGTTTGCAGAGATGTTTAAGTAGAGGAGGACAAAGGTATGGGCGTTGATATGAAGGTCAAAGCGATATACGATTCTGAGATTGGTAACATCACCAGATCAGAAAAGAACTGGAAGGATGTGTTAAAGGTCGCAGGTCAGTTATACCGCTATGAATTTGACAATATCGTTATGGTAACAGCGCAAAGACCTCCGGAAAAAAGCACACTCATGGCAGATTATGATACCTGGAAAAAGGTGGGAAGATATGTAAAGCGTGGTGCGAAAGGCTGCGCTATCTTCCCGTCAAGGGCACTGAATCCACGCATGAGGTATATCTTTGATATCAGTGATACCGGAGGGAAGAATGTTAAGCTGACATGGGACCTTGAGGGAGAAAATCTTAAGGATTATGTGGATTTTCTTGTGTCAGAAGGTCAGATTGAGCAATACGATAACAGCGACAGGGAGTCTCTAAAAAATATATTAAAACAGTTTACAGGAACAGATGTTTGGCTTATAATAAAAGAAGAGTTCGGAGACCGAATGACCGAGCTTATGCAGCTATCAGGTAGTGTGATAAAGGAAGAAAGTAAGAAACGCAATGGCTTACAGCAGGAAATGGACATGGAGCAGCTTGTATATGCAAGTGTCATGTATGCTGTAGGGACGAGATGCGGATTTGACTTATCTGTGCAAGAACAGGATTTTAGTCAGATCGTAAATATCAAAGACGAAGAGATCATTTACCGTCTTGGTTCCATTGTATGCGATGTCTCCTGTAGTGTTCTTAGAGAATTTAGTCGTAACTTAAAGGCAATCGAGAGCGAAAGGAGAATTGGATATGTTAGAAGAAATGACTTACAAGGAAGTGGACGGACTGCTTTATCCGCAGATAGAGATGCCGGACGAGACGGAGAATCTCACGAAGCTGGGCAAATACGGAAGGATGGCGATGAACTATCTCAAAGAGAACGAGCCGGCAAGATACAAGACGCTGATGAGATTCGGGAAGATGTACGAGAAGATGTCAGCGGTAGAGGAGGAAGCGAATCAGCTGTACGACCAGTTAGAGATGCAGTATCTGGCGAAGCACAAGCCACAGGATCCGTCATCGACAATGGAGATGTGGAAGATAAGAGAGCAGGCGAAGATGCAGGCAGAGGAAGTGGTACTGAATCAGATAGTGATGCGATTCCACTAGAATCAGATGATACAGAACTGAATAGGGAACTTGATGAAATCAATTCATTGGGTGTCAGTAAGGAAGCCGAATATACACAGGCTTCCTTTTTTTTCGACCAGAATGGGCAGGCAAGCATTGGCACCATTCATACTGAGGACGAAAACAATAATCAGTTTATGCGTCAGTTCGAGCAGGACAGAAAAGCTGCATTAGCAGGTAAATACAATTACCTGAATCCCAAAAAGTCTGCAACAGTACCAGGTGAGTATATCAAACAGGTGCTTATGAGAGGTACAGGTTTTATCGGTGGTAAGGGCAGGGTATGCAAGATTTTTGAAACAGAGATTGATGCAGGAACCAGAGCAAAGCGTATCAAAGCAGAATATGGTCAGGGAGGTGCAGGCTGGCCGGTTGACGGACTGGGACTGCACGGATATGACACATTTCATGGGAACGGACTGCGTTTTCAGTGGCGAGATGAGGATGGAGAGGTTGAAGGATATGTTTCATGGAAAGATATCGAAAAAGAGCTTGGTGTCCTTATTCTTACAGGGGAATACCAGCCTGAGACACCTCGTATTGATGAGCTTGCGATGGACGGACTCCGTGAGGATGATGAGATCATTGATGCCGAATATCGGGAAGTGGAACCGGAAGAGGCAGAATCAGAGATTGATGATTATGCAATACCGGATGAGCCGGAGAGCTATGCTTCTAACAGAGATTATGTAAGTGCAAAAGGCATGACACCACAGGAAGCTGCCGATGAAGACCGCATGGTAACACAGGCAGAATATGGTGCAGAGATAGAAGCTGAAACAACTGAAAAAGATCCATCAGAGCTTCAGTATATTACACCGATTGATTATGCCAAGCGTATTGCAGAGCTTGATGAAGACCTGCGTGATGCGGCGGAGATTCTTGTAACAGATTGCAGCTGCTACACTCCGTTTAGGGCATTCCTTATGGATGTGGTGCAGTCTGATTTTGCATTTATGCCCAATAAACTTGACCTTATCAGGGATATTGCATTAGGGACAGATAATGCAGAAAGAAAGGCATATTCCAACAATAAGTATGGTCTTGTGGAGTACTCAATCAGAAGTGGATATGTGAAGATCAGCTATAAGAACAGGAATGGTGTGCGTAAGGAAGGTGCTCTCGACTGGCGTGAGTTATATGAGATTTTATCCTATATGGTAAAACAGCCATTTTACTGCGGAGAAGACCAGAAGAAGTATTATCAGGAGACAAAGCAGAAGGCTGACAGGGATAAGATGAATCCGGTCTATAAGAGATTCTTTGATATCGAGGATAGTGTAAAAGCCAATCGTCTTGAAACCAGGGAAAGAGCAATAGCGAATGGCTGGGAAACCAAGATTGATGAGAATGGACATGTGGTTTCAGATGATGCAGTATCAGTATCTGTGGATGATATTCAGGCTGATACAGAATCACAGGAAACTGTAGATTTTACACCAAAGCAGGAACCAGTACAGCAAGTAGAAAGTCTTGAAAATGAGAAGAATGTTGCCGGGCAGACGAAACACAATTTCCACTATAACCTCTGGGAAATGGAAAAAGGCGGTGCTAAGACCAGATACCAGTGGAATATGGATGCAATCCGCACTTTAAAGCAGATTGAATCAGAGAACAGGCTTGCCACACCTGAGGAACAGAAAACTCTGTCGAAGTTTGTCGGATGGGGCGGACTGTCACAGGCATTTGATGAGAATAACGCAGGCTGGAGCAAAGAATATGCAGAGCTGAAAGACCTTTTATCTGATGAGGAATACAGTGCTGCAAGGGCAACAGTAAATAACGCCTTTTATACTTCACCGGAGATTGCCATGTGCATAAATTCGGCACTTGTCCAGTTTGGTTTCAGAGGCGGCAATGTATTAGAGCCATCTATGGGTATCGGTAACTTCTTTGGAAGTATGCCGGCACCAATGCAGAGAAGCAAGCTGTATGGGGTGGAGATTGACAGCATTTCAGGAAGAATTGCAAAGCAGCTTTATCAGAATGCCAATATCAGTATCACAGGATTTGAGAATACCACATATCCGGATAACTTCTTTGATGTGGTTGTCGGAAATGTGCCATTTGGTGATTATAAGGTATTTGATCCAAAGTACAACAAGTATAACTTCCGTATCCACGATTATTTTCTGGCAAAAGCACTTGATCAGGTAAGACCGGGAGGCATGGTTGCAGTAATCACCACAAAGGGAACACTTGATAAGGCAAATCCTACTATCCGAAAGTATCTGGCTGAAAGAGCAGAGCTTGTGGGAGCAGTAAGACTTCCGAATACTGCATTTAAAGATAATGCAGGAACCGAAGTGACAGCAGATATCCTGTTTTTGCAGAAGAGGGAGAGAAAGATTGATATTGAACCTGACTGGGTACACCTTGGTGTAACTGAGAATGGCATTGCAGTCAACTCTTATTTTGCAGAGCATCCGGAGATGATGCTTGGATCTATGGAATATGACACAAGGATTTACGGACAGGACAGCAGATATACAGTCTGTGTGAATAATGATGAGAACTTCAATATGTATGAGACTCTCAATAAGGCTATCGGTAATATCAAAGCCCAGATGACAGATTTTGAGAGAGTGGCAGATGAGGCGGAGCAGACGGAGGAAGTTATCCCGGCTGATCCGGATGTGAGAAACTACACTTACACATTTTTTGAAGGAAAACTCTATTACAGGGAAAATTCCGAGATGGTAAAAAAAGAAGTATCACAGACTGCCGAGGAGCGAATCCGAAGCCTTGATGAAATCAGACAGATAACAAGAGAGCTGATTGATATCCAGATGGATGGCTGCAGCGAGGAGGAGCTTTCTGATAAGCAGAGACTTCTTAATGTAAAATATGATGCCTTCGTAAAGCAGTATGGAGCCATTACTTCAAAAGCAAACAGAATAGCATTCAGGGATGACAGCGATTATCCACTTCTTTGCAGTCTTGAGGAAGTAAACGAAGATGGGGAGGTGAAAAAAGCGGATATGTTTTATAAGCAGACGATTAAGGCAAAGACAGTCATAGACAGAGTGGAGACCGCTGTGGAAGCATTAAATGTATCCGTCAATGAATTTGGATATGTAAATCTTGCCTATATGCTTTCTATCTATGAGCCGGATATTACAAATGCAAAGGAAGAACTTGCAGAAAAGTCTGGACAGACAGTGGATGAGATAACGCTAAGTGATGATGCATTAGCAGAGCTTAGAAGGGCAGTCCTTGTGGAAGAGCTGGACGGACTGGTTTTCCTAAATCCAGACCGCTACAACGAGAACAATCCCGACATCGGCTGGGAGACAGCAGACGAGTATCTATCCGGAAATGTGAGAGACAAGCTTCGTGTAGCAAAAGCTATGGCAGCGGATACAGACAATACACAGGCAGAAAGATTTGCAGGCAATGTGGCAGCACTTGAAAAGGTGCAGCCGGAATGGATTGAAGCCTCGGATATTGATGTAAAGATTGGTACGACATGGATTGAACCGCTTGATTATGAGCAGTTTATCTATGAACTTCTCAATACGCCAAGGCGTGCAAGGGAAGTCAGAAGCCAGTTTTACAATATCGGCATTCAGGTACACTTAAATAAGATGAGCATGGAATGGTTCATTGAGAATAAAAGCATGGATAAGCATTCAGTGGCAGCTACTAAGACTTATGGTACAAGCCGCATGGATGCTTATTCTATTTTTGAGGATACGCTGAACCTAAAGACTGTAACAGTCAGGGACAGGATTGATGATGGTGATGGCAGGTATCATTACGAAGTCAATAAGAACGAGACAATGCTTGCAAGGGAAAAGCAGAACATGATCAAGGAGAAGTTCAAGGAGTGGCTGTTTGCAGAGCCGGAGCGAAGACAGAAGTATGTGGAGTATTACAACGAGACATTTAACAACATCCGCCTGCGTGAGTATGACGGAAGCCACTTACAGTTTCCGGGAATGAATCCGGCGATTGAGCTAAAGCCCCATCAGAAGAATGCGGTGGCAAGAATCCTTCTCGGAGGAAACACCCTGCTGGCACACTGTGTCGGTGCCGGAAAGTCCTTTGAGATGATGGCTGCCTGCATGGAGCAGAAGAGACTAGGACTTGCCAATAAGACAATCATGGTTGTTCCAAAGCCACTTATCGGTCAGACTGCATCAGAGTTTTTAAGGCTTTATCCGTCAGCAAATATCTTAGTTGCCACAGAGCGTGATTTTGAAAAGAGCCGTAGAAAGCAGTTTGTATCAAGGATTGCAACAGGTGACTATGACTGTATCATCATGTCGCACTCGCAGTTTGAAAAAATCCCGATCTCAGCAGAGAGAAAGGAAAGAATGCTCAATGAGCAGATTGATGAAATCAGCTATGCGATTGATGAGATGAAGGAGCGTAACGGGGAGCGTTGGACTGTAAAACAGATGGAAAGCCAGAAGAAAAAGCTGGAGGAGCAGCTGAAATCCTTATCAGATGAGAGCAGGAAGGATGACCTTATAACCTTTGAGGAACTTGGTGTGGACTCTATCATGGTTGACGAAGCGCACAATTTTAAGAACCTTGCGATTTTTTCCAAGATGAATAATGTGTCAGGTATCAGCAGCAGTGGAGCGAAGAAGTCAACGGATATGCAGCTTAAATGCCAGTATCTATCAGAGATAAATGATGGCAGAGGCATTGTATTTGCAACAGGTACACCAATATCCAATACCATGTGTGAGATGTATGTCATGCAGCTTTACTTGCAGAAAGCGGCACTTGAAGAGATGGGGATTTATCACTTTGATTCATGGGCAGCGAACTTTGGTGAAGTGACAACAGCACTGGAGCTTACTGTAGAGGGAAGCGGTTTCCGTTTTAAAAGCAGATTCAATAAGTTTACGAATCTGCCGGAGCTTATGAATATCTTTCGTGAGGTAGCAGATGTGCAGACCGCAGACATGCTTGACCTTGATGTGCCGGCACTTCGTGGTGGCAAGCCTATCATAGTGGAGTCAGAGCCTGACTGGTATGTAAAGCAGGTTATGGAAGACTTTGTTGTGAGGGCAGAGCGTATCAGAGGTGGTGGAGTTGATCCAAGTGTGGACAACTTCCTAAAGATTACCCATGAGGCAAGATTACTCGGAACAGATGCAAGGCTGATTGATAAGGACGCACCAAATAATCCAGATGGAAAGCTCAATAAGGTAGCAGAAAATGTGTGGAAAGAATATGAGAAAGGAAATGCTGATGGTCATATAGGCTGCCAGCTTATTTTTTCGGACATCGGCACACCAGGACCGGATAAGGACTTCACTATCTATGATTATCTGAAAGAAACTCTTATCCAATATGGTATTCCGGCAGAGGAGATAGCTTTTATCCATGATGCTAAGACTGACGCACAGAGGGATGCACTTTTTAAGGAGATGAGGACAGGTAAAAAGAAAGTTCTTATCGGTTCAACAGATAAGTGTGGAACAGGTGTCAATGTGCAGACACACCTTGTTGCAATGCACCATGTCGATTGTCCGTGGAAGCCTTCTTCTATTGAACAGAGGGAAGGACGAGGCATCAGACAGGGCAACGAAAATGAAGAGGTTGCAATCTACAGATATGTCACCAAAGGAACCTTTGATGCATACAACTGGTCGCTCGTTGAAAATAAGCAGCGTTTCATCAGTCAGGTCATGACAAGCAAGGCAGTAAGCCGAAGTTGTGAGGATATCGACGAGGCAACACTTTCCTATGCAGAGATTAAGGCAGTCGCCACAGGCAATCCTCTTATTCGTGAGAAGATGGAGATTGACAATGATGTCCAGAGATTAAAGCTTTTGAAGGCTTCCTATGACAACCAGAGATATGGCTTGCAGGATAACTTTATGATTAAGTACCCAAAGCTGATTAAGACAGCAACTGAAAAGCTTGCTAATGTCCGTGAGGATGTAAAGGCAAGGGATAAAGAGCTGATTGATAATCCGGAATTTGCCATTACCATAGGCAAAGCAACCTACACAGAGCGTGTGGATGGTGGAACCATGATGCTTGAAGCAATAAGCAAGTGTAAGACCGGAGAGACAACTGCAATCGGTAAATTCCATGGATTTGAGCTGCTTGTGGAAAAGAACTTCCTTGACATCAATTATATGGTGCTTCGTGGAAAGACAGAGTATAAAGCAGAGCTTTCAACCAGTCCGGTCGGCAGTATGGTGAAGCTTGAAAACCTGTTCAATGGACTCCATGAGAACATTGATTTCCTGGAAAAGAAGATTGAGCAGTACCAGAATGACCTTGAAGCATCAAAGACTGAGTATGACAAGCCATTTGCGTACAGCAAGGAACTGGAAGAAAAGCTGGCAAGGCAGTGTGAACTGAATGTCCAGCTTGATCTTGAGAACGCAAAGGCTGTGGATGCAGACCTGAGCGGACCGGAGGAAGAAAGAGAAGCTGATGACAGAATGGAATCTGCAGCAATTGTAGCAGAGGATAAAGGTGCTTATCCAGCGGACAGAGAGGGCAGAACACGATAGGAGAGTGAGTAAGATGAGTATAAGAAAAGTGGTCGCAGGACTACTGATTACAGCAGGGATTGCCATTATGGCAGTCCCTTTTTTCTGGCGGGCAACCGGAGAAAAACAGACAGAACAGCTAATAAGTGAATTTGAGCAGACATTGGAGGATGATTACGATGAAGAAACAGATGTGGAGGAAGAGCAAACCTCCATTAGTAAAGAGGATGAAGCCATTCTTAAAGAAGGCGGTGTTATCGGCATCATTGAGATACCGGGCTTAGATATCAGGTATCCGGTAATGGAAGGAACCACAAGTAAAGTACTTAATGCCGGGATCGGTCATATAGAAGAAACAGCAGGAATCGGTGAGAGTGGCAACTGCGTATTGTGCGGTCATAACGGCAGCAGATATGGCACATTTTTTACACCACTAAGTCAGATATCCATAGGTGATGAAGTGATGATAACCGACAAAAATGGATTGAGGCACATCTATGAGGTAACAGAGACAGAGGTAGTAAATCCATATGATAACAGCATCAAGACGCAGGGAGATGAAAAAGAATTAACTCTTTTTACCTGTTCCCGGAAAGGAACCATGCGTTTTGTGGTCAGGTGCATTTATAAGGAGGCGGTGCTGGATGAATAAGAGATACCGATTAAGTGAGATAGAAGAGGCAGTATCGGAAATGGAAGAGCTAATCGGGCTTGAGGATGATATTGCTGAGATTGATGATGACTTTCAGATAGTCGTAAGCGGCTGGTCTGTGTATGTCGAAAGCCTGAATCTGACACTCAGACAGGGAATAGCCTGTGTATGGGATGCAGAGGAAGGATTATTTATGCCTGATTTTGATGTGACTATCGTGTATGAGGGGAACATTGAAACACAGGAGTGGCTCTACTATGAGCAGGACGGAATGGTCGTTACACTTGGCAACTGGTTAAATGGCAGATTGTCTTGTGAACAGATAGAACAGCTTTGGTGTGAGCTTATCATACCAAAGCAAAACAAAGAACAAAAAGAAAGCGAGGAATAGCATATGAAGTATTCAATTAAGGTAAACGAAGTAAGGGCAAAAGAGGGCAGCAATATCAAAGGATTTGCAACAGTGGTATTCGGTGATTCATTTAAGATCACCAATATTGCAATCCTTGAGAATAAGGACAAGGGAGAGCTTTTTGTATCAATGCCTAGATACCGCTCCAATGAGCGTGATGAAAGCAATGGTGTGATCTATAAGGATGTGTGCAATCCTATCACAGCAGAGTTTCGTGAGGAACTCTATACCAATATCCTTGATGCCTATGCAAGAATCAAGGAACCGGAGAAAGAGGAGACACAGAAGCAGGACAGAACACAAGGAACCAAAGGTTCCTTTGAAATGCCTGAGTTTTCCGTAACTGTGACACCTTATGAGAGGGAAGGCAGTAACATCAAGGGACTTGCACGCATTTATTTTGAAAACAGTTTCATCGTAAATAACATCAATATCGTGCAGGGCAAAGAGAAAATCTTTGTATCAATGCCTTCTTATAAGACAAAGCAGGTGGACGAGCAGGGCAAGCCAATCTACCAGGATGTCTGCTATCCGGTTACAAAGGATTTCAGGGAAAAACTCTATAATGAGATTATCTCGGAATATGAGAAAGCAAAGGATAAGAGCAATGAAAAAGCTAGGGAGAGTGCTGAGAAACATCATGGCAATCCCGATAAAGAGAAGGACAAAGAGGCAACACCCTTTCGATAATTAGCAATCGGAGAACAGGGGCGGCCAAGGCTGCCCCATTTACAGAATGGAGGAAACAGAATGGATATGGAAGCAGGAAAAACACTTACCAATGAGGAGGTCATAAGGGAACTTCTCGAATTATTAAAGAAAAATGCCATGAAAGAGCAGGCAAACGATGTATTTGAGATATGCAGCTATGTGGATGGACTGGAGAAAAAGATTGATTCCATGACAGAAGAATTTACCAGTATGCAGGACCAGATCAAGAAAATGCAGGAAGATACCCTTATCAATAATGCAAAAAAAGCATTAACAGAAGCACAGGAGCGACTCAATGCCAGATGTGAGCAGATAAAGTCACAGGTATCTGAGATAAAGGTACAGGTAAAATCTACTGCCAAGAATATTGTTGATGAAACAAAGGCAAAGGGAAGGGCGGCACTTTACAGGGTGACAGAATTTGTAGGAATCAAGAAAAGACTTCTCAATGTCAGAACAGCGGTAAAAGATATGATTGTATCTACAGACAGGGATATTGCAAGGACAGCACTTCTTGCAAAGGGACTCCGTGAAGCTGGTCAGACCGTAAACAATGCGTTCCATACCTTTGCAGATAAGCCGGAGGTGGATTATTCGCAGAAGGAACAGAAACACCCTTTCACAAAGGCGGTACTTGCCCCTATGAAAGCAGTGAAAAAACTGCTTGTATCAATGGAGCTGCATCTGGACGCCTCGATTGATAAGCTGGATAATCTGGCTATGAATGTGCGGTTTGATAAGGAAAAGCGTATGGAGCAGACAAAGGATAAGGAACAGAAAGCACCGGATACAGAAAGAGAGTTCATCTACTCACCGATGGTAGCTGAACCACAGGAGTACAAGTATAATGCAGATGCTTTTGAGGCAAGAAAAACATCGGAGGCAAAGCAGGAAACGGCAGGGAAGGAGCTGCCAAAAGTCAGAGAAGATAAAGCCAGATAAGTTTAGGGGCGTGGGAGTAAAATCCTGCGTCCTTTATCCATTAGGAAGGAGACAAGTCAGATGTTTAAGAAACTAAACAAGGTGGAGATTGGTGCATGACTGAAAAAATCTTTCAGCCAGATTATTCTCATTTTTGGAATATTATCGGCACTGGTTGTAGTGATTATGCTTTATAAGATAAACAATTATGGAACGATACTAGATAATTATGGGAAATTATTAAACTAGAAAATTATTTATATTGTATGTATAAAATAATTGATGAGGTATCCATACGTTCTGCAATTGATAGTTATATGAATTTTTATGCCGAAGAAAGAACTCAGGAAAGATTTCACTGCAAAACACCATCAAGTAAGACGGGAAGCATTATCAATGGAGAATCTAATCCAATACCCAATCGAATTTGTTAAGCAGACTGTGTAAATAAACATTTCACGTAGTCAAATAGCCACCAAAATCCAGATTGATATGGTGGCTATTTGACTTTTCATTTTGAAATTAAGTATCACTTCACATCATTTTGTTCGTTTAAATACTTACTAATCTTATTATAATTATTTGACACAACATTATTAGAACAAAACATGCTTTGAAAATCTAAGATATATTCAATATTCATGGTTTGAATTTTGAGAAACAGCGACAAGTGAAGAACTTACAGCTCAGGCTACTACACTTAGTGGTATGGTTTCGGTATTTAAATTAAGACAATAAGAATAGCCGACTGGAATTTAGAAGAGATGTGGAAGTTATTTTGACATTATGAGTGGAAAAAAACTGTGTAGGTGTTTCGGTGAATTGTTCTCTGATTATATCAAATGCAAGAATTGTCAGTTAAGGCTGGAATCCTTACCTTGACTGACATTCCAGCATTTAATGCTCATGTGCGGTAAAGTAATACACAAGAATTTCATAGGTAGCAGCCACTATTCCTAAATCTTTTGTGGAAAAAAATAAACTCAAAATTTACAGTTAATTTTGGATATTACGCATAAAAATAAAGATATTTCAAGTTGTTGGAAATTATATTCAGTATCTTGTATTTACAAATATCGATTTGTATGGTATTATAATTATGAATAAAAGCTGTTTGATAGCGCGGTTAGTCTGGATTTTTGAAAGGAGGAAAACTTTATGAAAAAGTTTTTATCAGTAATTGCTACGATGTTGACGTTAACCCTTATGATGTCAACAGTCGCTTTTGCAGCAAATGACACTGATGATTCAGTTGTTTACAATGGGCGGTTCTTCAAAGCAACCGAGTTATCACAAGAAACTCTTGACTGGTTAGAATGGTATAATGGCTTATCTGATGATTTAAAGGAAATGGTAAGTCATGAGCCATTGGAATTGGAATTGGCTTCACCTACTCCATACACAACCACAACAACCGTTGATGCCACAGCTTTAGATATTGACATTCCTATGCCACTTGAAACTTCGCTTCTTCCAACAAGTGGATATGAGCCTGTCTATAATCCTAATTATTGGAATAAAGATGAAAACATTAGACGGGCAAATTGCTATGCTTACGCTATGGACGTATTAAAAACAACAGAAGGCAAATTACAGCCAGGCGATCCATCAGGTAAGCGTTATACGTCTTTAACAAAAAGTGCGATTGAAAAAGCTGTTAAAGCTGATGGTCCATATTTAGGTAGCGGACGTGAAATTACAAATTCAAGTAAAAATGCAACTCCGGGAAAGAATCAATACAAAGTTGCCTTAGTTATCGCTCCTAATTCTGATTATCACTGGTATGTACAAAATAGAGATGGCTATTGGTCGCATAAACAAGGTTATTTAAAAGTTTCTAATGTTGATGCAAGTGGAAAGAAAATTACAGACCCTCAATCTTGTGACCGAAATTATGGCTCAGGACTAAATTATTCCACATTTTGCGGATATTATTTAGTAAAATATACTAATAGATGATGAAAAGATATGTTAGTATATTTATAGTATTGATTGTTTTGGTGATAGGAGTGTTTTTCGTACATCAATCATCTACTTCCCATTTATCAATGGATATTGTCAATTCTATAATTGAATCAAAAGGTATTAACAACGTCACATGGGAAGATTTTGAAAAATATACCTATCAAGATATAGGAAGTGGGAATTATATTTATCAATACGAGTTACCGAACGGCTTTTATTTGTATTTAAGCGGATCAGCTTTAGATACTCCCCCTACATATATTTACATAGTAGATAGGAATGGAAATCGGATCGATTTAAAGAAATGATTTTCAATGATGGTTTTAGGGCTAAAGAGGGTATTCTAAAACCATCATTTTTAATTTGATATGTACGTTGTTTTGAAAAGGGCGATTCCAATGTATTTATAAGATTTGCTTGTTAAAAAAACTAAATTAGAAATGAGGTGACAATTATGAAATTTAAAAAAATTATTTCTGGTATATTATCTTTAACACTTATATTAGGAGTTTGTAGTATATCTGCTTTTGCAGCAGAAAATACCAGTGGGTGCTATGTTGTCACTGAAGAAACTCCTGAAGAAATTCTTGAATATGCAAAAGAGGAGTTCCCCGAATTTCTCTCCCATCATTTAAGTTCTAACGGAATTAATGCGGGAGAAGCACAATATACTTTGGGCTATCCTATTAATATTCAAGAATCTGATGGTACTAACCGAATTTACGATTTTCCTGTTATGGAAAATGGTGAAATTTTTGCAATGCTCACCATCTATGACGAAAATGGTGAATATTACACACAGCTTGACGAAAATTTAATGGCTGAAAAGTTAAATGAATTACAGAATGTAAGCTCTCAAAGTTCTCCTATTAGTCTAGTTTCCAATAATGCTGGATTTTTTGCAGTAGTAAATGATTTTGTAGAGCCACTTACACCGGATAGTGAAATTGAAAATACCGTTTCTTTGATGAATGAAAGTATTACTGGTAATATTGTTAATATTACAAATGTACTTTCAGAAACAGATGGAAATAGTATTTCCCTTATGGAATCAAGCAATCCTAGTCCGTTAGGCGTTGTATGCGTTCCTCAAACAGATGACGGGACTTTTAATGGTACACAGAAAGAATGGTGCGGTGCTGCGGTTGCTGCTGCGATTATTAACTACAAAAAGGGAACTTCTTTAACAGCAAAAGGTGTTACAAAAGAAGCGTTAGGCTCTGCTAAAAATGAAGGACTAACTAATTCAGAAGTTATTTCTGTTGCAAAAAATCATGGGTTATCTCCCAAGTCTGGAAACCCTCTAAGCTATTCATCAGTTAAGACAGAAATCAATGGTTATCGCCCAATATATATGCAAATGCAGCGGAAATCTGATGAAGGAAAAAAATACCACGCTTTAACTCTAATTGGATATAGTTCTTCAAAATATACTGTATTAAATCCGTGGCAAAGTAGTAGCATAACCCTTACCAAAAAAGATAGCGGTAGTGATGTCACCTATGTAACAGGAACAAGAACATATAAATGGTATACCAGCATTTATAACTGGAAATAAGATGTTGCTGGGGAAGTGAGAAAAAATCACTTCCCCTAATATCTGTTTTTGCGGCAGGCTATCTAGCGGGCGACTATCCGCCACGTTATCCATGTGTCCGCTATTAATGATGAATTGCTTGCCGCTGTCGGCTGGTTAGCAGCCGAGTACGGGCGGATCAGCGTCAATCTTAATCAGATAGCCCGGTATCTGAACGAGTACGGCGCACCAAAAATCATTGATTATTCTTAAACGGACAAATTTAAAGTGAAATAAAATTTTTATTAAAAATTCTTTTGTACTAATGTCAAATATGCGTTACTGTTATTTTTTATTATGGACAGCTTATTTTTTTTAACTAAGTATCTAATTCTATAAATAATATAATAATCATCTATACATGCCAAATAATGTTCTGAAAGATTCTGAATTATTTTATTGATTGTCGTAATCTTATTTTCACAAAATACGCCTAATATAATATCATCAAAAAAGTTATCATGTATTCTTACAATGCTTCCATTGATATAGCTTCTCAAATTCCAGTTAGAATTAATATTTTTATTCCAACTATTTATGCATTCGTTTAGTTCATATCGTGTTAATTTTTTCGCTTCCTTCAATAAACCAAGCATAATTTCTGCCTCCACTTGTGCCCAAGAAAAAATATTGCCATAGCCTCCAACACATACATTTATATCCATCACATAAATATTAACATTACAATTTTTAAGTTCATTACAAACACAATATAATCCCAATAAGGAAGAAGGTAAGTTATCCACCCATATTCTGAATGCATTTTTTTCGTTCGCAAGCCTTTTTATTTTTTTAAATCTATTTAGATTATCAATATATGAATAATGTTCATAATATATTTCTTCAATGAATTTCTTCCTACAATTGCTATCCAAACAACAATTTATGGGTCCTTTATCAAGATGTAATTGCAAACACAATATATCATTCAATGCCACATCACTTGCCTGTCCTTTTTCGTTCATATATGTAATTATTTTTTCTGGTTCTCTTTTACATTGTCGTATAATGACTCGTAAATTAGCTGCAATTCCTTCATCAAAAACAATCTCAATCATTTTAATCTCCAATCAAAATAATGTCTATAAAATCCCACCTATATTAATTATATAGGTGGGCAAAATAATGTGCAAACTATACTGTTATTAAGTTCATGAGTTTTCTATAATCTGACTTGTTAATTCGCAATCACAGAATGCAACAATCCAATTGGATAACAAAATTAAGTTTTTACTTTATAGGATTAGTAAGTTTCTTTTCTGGAATTGAGTAGCTTGTGTCTCCATTTACCGAAAAACTGGATTTAACATATACATATGGATTATTCGGTGTACTTCCAGCATAATAATACTGTTTAGCATCACTTACAGTAGTTTTTCTCAAATAGCTTGCATGAGATGCTGAAACAGCAGATAAATATGATGAATTATTTTTAGGCTTTACAGATAAACTATGATATGTAAAATAGTCGCTTTTATCTATTACAGTTGCGGTCATCTGTACCTCATAGTAATGATCAACTCCTTTTAACCCATCATCAAAAAACTTATAGCCTCCTACAATAACATCCTCAACCAGCTTATATGTTTCTGTCTCACCAGATATTATGGTCATCTCTCCATTCTTATCTATTGCAAAATAAATGGTTTCAATAGGGGTTCTTTCATCACTAAATTCTTCTGCATTTTCCTTAACATATGCTGCCACTGTATCTATAGCCGCATTTTCTTCAGATGGCATTGCATAAGCGTAATTAGGAATGGCAGTTATTCCAAGCATCATGGCTAATGATAAAATAGCTATTATTTTCTTAATTTTCTTCATATAATTGTAATTCTCCTTCCACTAATGAACAAATTTCAATATATATGCACATTATTTGGAAAATAATAGCATACAGAAATATAAATTTACACCCTCTATGCACGAAATACGCATTTATTGCACGAAGTATAATTCTTTTGATTTTATCGAGCAGGAAACTAAGATTTTTTATATTAAGAAAAACGTTATGCTTTAATGTCTTTAATGCATCTTTATGCTTTTCGTGCAAAAAAATCTTACTTCGTGCAGAAAAGGTGAAATATTATAAGATGCTTGTTGATATAAAAGAAAAATAAAAAGGTTTTTATATGAAAAAGCTTAATGATATAGCTATGAAATTACTTGCAAAAAAGTAAAATTTATGTGGCTTTTGCCATTTTACAAATATCCAAAATATACCGATTGCAAATAATATTGCAACAGCGGATTTTATGATTCATTCCACGCTTATGAATGAACAGTATTCACATCAGATTGAAAATTTTAAAAATACTGTGGATGTCTGAGTAAAAGAAATGCAGTGATGGATATGATAAATAGCCAAAAAACGTCCGCTAATAGGATTTACAACAGAATATAAAGCAGATAAAGACGAATGGTATCAGATGTGCCATTCGTTTTTTTAATAAAAGCACAAATTAACCTACTTACGAGCATAAAATGATGTGCGTTGGGTTGTTTTCTGGACTATGAGAATCAAAGTCCCATTGATATGATTAACATGGATAAGAGGTGCAAAATCTTGGACACAGGAAGAAAAGATGCCAATATACAGATAGGAAAGAGACTAAGAGAGGCAAGACTGAATATGAACCTCGAAAAGTCAGAAATTGCGGATGTATTAGGTGTTACAGTGGAACATTATCGAAAGCTTGAGGCGGGTATAACGGGAATATCTGTAGATAAAGTGTTGACACTCTATCATAAATATGGAATTGATCCTACATATCTGATAACAGGCGAGAGCAGTATGAAAGATTTTAATCTGGATTACTATGTTGCGAACAGCACAAAGGAGCAGAGAAATGAGTTTTTTGACCGTGTGCTGGCTTATTTATCTAAGTTGATTAGATAAATTGAAGTGCTTCCTACTTCCAAGCTCGAAAAGGAGGAAGTGTTATGCTTAATATTGCGGTCTGTGATGACAGCAGAACAGATGTAGAAATGCTGGAAAGTGCTTTTGATAAGTTAGCGCAGTACCAGTTTTCTTATAAAGTGTATTTTACAGCGAAGGAGTTGCTGAAGCATGTTATAGATGATGGTGAAATGTATCATCTGTATATATTTGACATTGAAATGCCGGAGATGAATGGTTTGCAGCTTGCAAAAGAAATCCGGAAAATAGATGCCAAAGCATTGTTTGTATTCCTGACTGGATATACGCAGTATGTTATGGATGTTTTTGAGGTTATTACCTTTGACTATATTTCTAAACCGATTACAGTGGAAAAGCTGGAGTCCGTCCTTTTAAAAGCCATGCAGTATCTTCATATGATAAAGCGTGACTTTGTCTTTCAGTTCCGAAAAAATCAGTTTCGTATTAGCTGCGATGATATTGTGTATTTTGAGAAGAAAGGTCGTCAGGCAGTGATACATACGATCTCAGAAAATTTCAAGGCAAATATGACAACTGAAGAAATATGGAAACAGCTTGATGATAAGGTTTTTGCCCATATTCATGTATCATATATCATCAATCTTGGGCATATCAGGGCGATTGAGGGAGATGAAGTAGTGATGGACAATGAAGAAAGACTTCTGATTGCCCGTTCCCATAAGCAGAATTTAAAAGAAAAACATATGGAGTTTGTAAGGAGGATGGTTTAAGGATGGAATATGTGATACGCTTTGCCATCAGCCTGTTTGATCTGGCAGTGTTTATGTATTATTTTCATTCCAATAAGAAAATGAAACCAGTATCAAAGGTATGGATATGGGCTGGATTTACCATTGCTGCGGTTATATGGACATTTGTCAACAGCATAAAAAATCCGTATCTGAATCTTGCGACTCTTTTGATTGTGCTTATACTGTTATCATTTTATTATATATCAGGAATGTGGACGAGAATTATAAATATTGTGACATTCATGGGTATTGGAATGCTGTTTGAACCTGTAGCCTTGCTGTTACTCCATGCGATGAATTTTCATGTGGGCGAAAGTTATAAATATTATTTTGTAATGGTAATATGCAGCTTTGTTCGTGGAAATGTGATGTATATTCTGTCAAAATTGATTTCAAAGAAAGGGATGCAGATTGCCGACTTTCCAAGAGAAATTTTGGGTGTGCTGGTTATGGTATTTACCTTTACGGTGTTGAATTGTTGCTTTGTTATTCTTTTGTCATTGGAAGCTGGCGGTGAAAAAAGCCTGCTTATGTGTGCCAGTATTGTAATTTCCATTGTCCTGACAGATTATTTTATGCTGTATATGATGGAACGTTTTAATTATCTTGTGCAAAAACAGTATGAGGATGCAATGTACAGGGAAGAAATGCACTATAAAGACATCTATTATGAAGAAGCAGAAAAACAGAATAAGGAAGTGCAGAAGTTAAAGCACGATATGAAACATAAATTGCATGAACTGTATCATCTGATGGAAAATAGTGATGGGCAGGAACTTTCAGAGAAAATCGGTGCGATGTGCATGGAATTTGAGCAGATAGATGAAAAGCAGTATTCTGATAATCCAATCGTAGATTCTGTGCTCCGCATTAAATTTGGCAGGGCAAAGGCAAGGGGAATAAAAGTAGAAACATCTATTCGTATTCCAAAGCAGATGCAGCTTGATCACGGGGATATAGGTGTATTGTATGGAAATCTTGTGGATAATGCGGTAGAAGCCTGTAGTAAGGTGCCGGAGGGACAGCGTTTTGTAAAGATTGAAAATAAGTACCAGTCCGGGATTTTGCTTCTTATAATAACAAACAGCAAAACAGGAAAGAAAAATAAAAGCCTGAAAACAACCAAGAAAGATAATATCAGACATGGGCATGGTGTTCAGAGTGTTCGTAAAGTGGTAGAAAAATACAATGGAACGGTCAGTTTTACAGATAAAGGGGATATATTTGAGGTTTCTGCAATGCTCTATGGAATTGAAGTGAAGGAATAAATGCAAAGCGTTACACTTAAATGTCAATCTGTTACACTTTGACGGATTTTCCTGTAAAGTATGATATAGTGCATTCATCAAATGAAAAGGAGGACATACATATATGTCAAAATTAAGAAGATTGATGAACCGACTCAGTCATGGAGCATTAAGCAGCGTGGCAGCACTTGCCCTTACGGTAACTGCAACAAATATGAACCGTTGCTGCTGGTTTATTTTTGGACAGGACAAGTTACCGGATAATGCGAAAAAACTTAGAAAATTTTAAGGTGGTAACAGGGTATGATTGCTAAATTTGCAAAGAAGATAAATGAAATATTGATACAAAAGGGGATTGTGCAAAAAGAGGATGCAGAACTGTACCAATATGGGATAGAAAATGGTATTGTTGTTGCAGGAAACCTTTTGGCTTCTGGAATATTTGGCATTGTGACGGGGAGACCGGGACTTGTTCTGGTCTTCCTGTTATTTTATGCCTCGTTGAGAAGCTATAGTGGGGGCAGCCACTGTAAGAGTAGAATCGGCTGTTTTTTGATATCAATGGCAATTTTATTTATTCCGGTTTATACATATGAGCCTGTAATGAAAAATGTTCCTAATGCCGTGATTTTATTGATCGGAGTTCTTGCCGTGGTAATTATTATTGTCCTTGCCCCAGTGGAAAGTATCAATAAACCGCTTGATGAGGAAGAAAGAAGGTATTATGCAAGGGTAACACATTGCATAACGGCATTGCAGGTATGTGTTCTTATCATTTTGTTTTGTCTGGATCTGCAAGATTATTTTTATGCCGGGTATGTAAGTATAGTCCTGGTAGCAGTATTTATGGTTATGGGAAAGATTGCAGTGAAACGATATGTGCAATAGAAAAATCTTCTTAAAATGATATATTAAATTTGTGACTGCTTTTACATAAGATTGGGCTAAGATGGGTAGAAATTTACGTTTTGTCGTATTTTGTGTTGAAAAAATCGTACTTCGTGCAAGATATATTGAAAAAAGTAGGAAAAATGATATGGTTATGGTGAAGTAGTAAAAAAGTTATCAATAGTATTTGTAATAGTTTGTATAATTGATTTTTTTGACAGCAAAAGCAACAATGAAAAATGTGCCGTCAAGATGATGGCACATTTTCTATATATATGATATTTATTTAGATAATATGCGGAGTGCTTTATATTTATTTAATGGAAAAATAAAAATTACCGATATAGTAGGAAGATAGGAAGAAGGTGAGTAATATGCTGGAAATTGCTGTTTGTGATGACGATATAGCAGATCTTGAGTGTGCAGTGAATATGCTGCATAAGATTTTTACAGGTCAAAAGATTGCTTATCATATAGAAAAATTTATGTCTGCAAATCAAATGCTTGAAAATATCAGTCGTATTGATATCGGAATTTTAGATATTTAGATGGAAGAACTGAATGGTATTAAACTGGGGAGAAAATTGAAAGAAAAATTTCCAGATGTGAAATTAGTGTATATTACGAGTTATGAAGAATATTGTATGCAGGTCATTAACGAAGTTCATGCATTTTCATTTCTATGTAAACCACTGGAATATGATAAATTGGAATTGCAGATATTGGAACTTCTGAATCAACTGCCGGACGCCATAGTAGAAAAGAATTTTTATAAAGTGACTGACAGCAATGGAAAAGGGTATCTGTCGATCAAACTGAAACTGAGGGATATTTTATATTTTGAATACATAAAAAGATCCAGAAAAGTACTGATAGCATTGTCTGATATTACATATGAGTATGATTGTATCTTTGAAAAACTGGTTGAAGAACTGCAACCATATGATTTTGTTGTGAATTGTAGAGGAAATCTGGTTAATTTAAGGCATATTGAAAAAATAAAGGGCTTTATTATTTATATGGATAATGGAAAAGAACTTCAGATTGCACAAAGGAGAAGCAACGATTTTAGAGAAGAAGTAAATAAATTTTTGCAGAGAAATTCATAGGAGGAAAAATGAATACGATTTTACTGGTATTATGTAATGCACTTTCATGTTTTATAATAAGTACGATATTATTTCAGTTTATGAATGGAAAGTATAAAAAGAGTAGTCGAAATAGATATGTATATATTGTGATTGAGACTACCACAGTAATATTTACATTCTGTATAAATATGCTCAATCATTCCATATTAAATCTAGTAGTCTGGGGCGTTTTGACGGGGATTATAGCATATGTTCTGTATTATGAGGATATAGATAAACCCTTAAGACGTATTATTGAATGTGAAGCATTAGTATTTTGTATGTCTGTCTGTGAATCATTAGGAGTTATTCTTTTACAATGTATTTTACAAGCCGCAGATATAAAAAATGTGAATGAAACTATGCTTTATTGCCTTGAGGTAACATTTTCAAAGGTGATACTTATTTTTTTGTATTACACATTCATAAACAGGTTTGTGAAAAAAAGTGATGTCCCTTATTCAAATACACGGTACATCATGTATGGAATTATACTTCTATACAGTCTGATTAACATGAGTGTAATTGTAGAGAATTTTAAAAATGGAGAAGAAAATTATTTGTGTGCAGTCAACATGGGATGTATTGTTCTGGCAGATTTATACCTTTTATATTTTGTAAAAATGGCAGATGAAAAGAACTATTATGAAAAGCAGTTAATCGCTTTAGAGCAGCAGGCAAAGGTACAATACGAATACTATCTGACTCAGACAAAAAAGTATAATCAAACCATTCAGATATTACATGATGTAAATAAACATATTAAAGCAATCGAAGGGTTATATGGTGCAGAGCAGGAAAAAACGGCAGGAGAATATGCAACAAAGATCAGAGAGTTGTTGAAGCCGCTCATTCCGGTTCAATACACAGAAAATCCGATCTTGAATATACTTCTTACTGATAAAGAATCTGTTATGAGAGAAAAGGGGATTTCAGTAACAATAAAGATAGATAATGTGAATTTGAATTTCATTGAACCAATCGACATTACAACTATTTTTGGAAATTTATTAGATAATGCGATTGAAGCAACAGAAAAGCTGAAAGGCGAGAAATATATTTGCATTAAGATTGGCTCATATCATAAGATGATAGTTGTCAGCATTGAAAATAATTGTAATGAAGTAAAGTGGAAGAATGGTTTTCCAGTATCAAATAAAGGAAAAAATGGTGGAATAGGACTGCTGAATGTTCAGAGCAGTATAAAAAAATATGATGGAGATTTAACATTGAAGAATGATGGAAATAAATTTGCTGCTGAGTTATTCCTTAATTCATAAAAGAGCATTTTTGGCTATTTTTTTGTAAAAAGTCTTACTTCGTGCAAAAAATCGTACTTGGTGCAGAAAAGGTAAAATATCAGAAGGGGTGTGTCGATAGAAAAAAATAAAGTGGATGATACATATAAAAAATTTAATGATGGGAGGTTTCGCTTATGTCAAGAATTACGGACTACGGTTTTTTATTTCAAACAACATTTGGAACATCAAAAACAAATTTGGTCAACAATATTCAGTTGTCCAAAATGAACAGCAGTTCTGTACAAAAACAATTAAAAGCAGCAGGGATTGACACAAACAGTAAAAAGTATAAAGCAGCACTGAGTGAGATGATGAAGAATGGAAACGGTGCAATGTTTACAAATGTTCAGGCAATTAAGAACCTGATGAGCCAGTATGACAAAAACGGAGACTGGATTGATCCGAATACCGGATTAACAGGACTTGCTGTAACGGATGAGAACAGAAACAGTTATAAACATATCATTTCTATTCCAGAGAGCAGCCAGGAAGAAATGTTTGAACTGGCAAAGAAAGAATTCTTAAATGAAAACGGTACTTTAAATGGTGATACTACCAAAAGGGAGAGCGTATATAACAATTTATATAGAAAAATGGATAAAGATGACCGCTTATCAGCAGGCTGGACAATGGAACAATATGAACATCAATACAGACAGGCATTTGCAGAAGCAGCAAAAGCCGCTGATCCTACATGGAAAGCTGGAAAACCAATACCGGCTGGTGCATTGGATGGCATTACCAGAGAGTCTGTTGAGAGTGGCAAGAAATCAGTAGATATAAAAATATAGTATGTTTTTTATGTGGAATATATTTCATTTTTGAAGGAGGTTGCTAATATGAGAATATCAGAAAAAGCTAAAAAGACGGTTTCAAGAAAAACGTTTATGGCAGTTGTTGTAAGTATGATGGTTTGTTTGCTTTTTGTAACACCAGTATTTGCAGCTTCAAGTTTTTATAGTAAGACAACTACTAAGCTGAATGCTATTAATGGAGGAAAATCAACAACCAGCAGTTTGTCATCTGGTAGTATAATTGGATCAGATGCTTCAATCACACAGGTTAAATTGGCAATCAATGTTTCGAGTGGAACTGATCCATATACCCTTTGGATAAAGAGTCCAAATGGAAGTTGGCATTCTTATACAGGTCCGACATCTAGTAAAATATGGTATTTAGACGATTTTAATGGAGAAAATCCGTCAGGTACATGGCAGATATATATTGTGAATTCAGGAACAACAACTCATGGAAACATATATCCTGTATCAACGGTTACAGTAGGACTGACTGTGTATTATAATTAAGAATCAATGGTGCTGTTAAATAAGAAATGAAGTATATGCCATAAATAAAGTCCTCTTGAAAGGAACAGTAAGTTCGGTACAAGAGGACTTTTTTGTATGTTTTTATAAAGTATTATATTGTATGGATTCAAAAAAGCGGCAAATAGGATTCATTTCAATGACAAGTGTTTATTATTAAGAAAAATGTCACTTGGAGTGCATAATTTTAAGTGTAAATGACACATACATGGACGCACAGGAGGTTATGCACATGACTGATTATAGCAAAATTACAGCCCTTTACTCCCGCCTTTCCGTGGGCGACGAGGACAGGGACGGCGGCGAGAGCAACAGCATACAGAACCCAAAAATGTTTTTGGAGAACTATGCCAGAGGGCAGCACCTAACCAATATCCGGCACTACATCGACGATGACGAAAGCGGCAGATTTTTTGACCGTTTCGCCTACTCCCGCATGATGGACGATGTGGAAAACGGGAAAATCGGTGTCTGCATTATGAAAGACCTTACCCGCTGGGGGCGCGACTATCTCCAAGTCGGCAACGCTATGGAGATATTCAGACGGAACAATGTGCGCTTTATCGCAGTCAACAACGGCATTGACAGCGAGAAACCCGACACATTGGAGTTTGTGCCCTTTATCAACATCATGTCGGAGTGGTACGCAAAGGACATCAGCAAGAAAGTGAAAACGGGCATTAAGACCAAAGGCATGAGCGGAAAGCCGATTGTCACCGAAGCCCCTTACGGTTATGTCAAAGACCCGGACAACAAGGATTTTTGGATAATCGACGAGGAAGCCGCCGAGGTTGTCCGTTTGATTTTCCGTCTGTTTATCGGCGGGAAGAACCGCAACCAAATCGCCGTATATCTGACACAGGAGCAAAGCCCAACCCCCACTTTCTACATGAAAGACCGAGGGCGGGGAACCTGTAAAAATAAGACACTCAACGAGGATAACCGCTGCAAGTGGAACAAAGCCACCTTGACCAATATCCTCACACGGCAGGAGTATTGCGGCGATGTAGTCAACTTCAAGACTACAAAGCATTTCCGGGATAAACATAACCACTATGTAGACCGGAGCCAGTGGCACATCACAGAAAATGTGCATGAGCCGATTATCAGCCGCAGCGATTTTGAAACCGTACAGCGGATTTTGGAAAACGCACCCGTCAGACGCCCCAACGGGGACGGGGAAATCCACCCTCTGTCCGGCTTGCTTTTCTGTAAGGACTGCGGCGCAAAAATGCACATTCGTATAGATTACCGGAACGGCGGCAAGCGGCATGTTGCTTTTTGCAGCGAGTACCACAAGGGAAAAGCCAAGAACCCCAAATGCCATTCCCCGCACATCATGGACGCGGACTTGCTCATGCAGACCATCGCGGAAGTGCTGAAGAAAATCGAGGACTATTCTATCAGCAATCGGGCGGAGTTTGAAGCCTTAGTGAAAAAGAACCTTGCCATGCAGCAGACCAACCAGACCAAGAAACAGCAGAAGCGTATCCCGCAAATCACGACGCGCCTTGAACAGATTGACAAGGTGCTGAACAAGCTCTATGAGGACAACGCCCTCGGCGCGATCTCACAAGACCGCTATGAGCAGATGTCGCAGAAGTATTCAGAAGAATACTACACGCTGAAAGCGGAGCTTGCCACGCTCCAAGAGCAGCTATCCGCTTATGAGAACGCGGGAGGACGGGCGCAGAAGTTTTTGAAGCTGACGGAACGCCATGCTGCCTTTACCGAGCTTACCCCCGCCATTCTCAACGAGTTTATCAGCCGGATTGAAGTGCATGAGCGCGACCAGAAAAGGGCGAGATACGCAATCCAGCACATCAGCATATATTTCAATTATATCGGCAAGTTTGAGAACGAAGTGACACAGCTTGCAGAGCCGACCGAGCAGGAAATCCAGCAAATGCGGGGGGAAATCGAAGAAGCCAAAAAGGAAAAGAGCCGCGCCTACCACCGGCAGTATTCAAGGGAGTACCGGGCGAGAAACCTTGAAAAGCAGCGGGAGTATGACCGCATGAAAGCGCGGGAATACCGGGCAAAGAGAAAGGCGCAGGCAGCCGCCGCACAGCCCGCACAGTAAAACAGAATAACCGTCAACCAAGAGGGATTTTCCGAACTACGGGAAATCCCTCTTTTGCGCCCAAAGAAAGGAGCCGCCTATGGCAGAACAGACCCCCGACAGCATCATCACGACCCAGAGGAACGGGCAGACCATTGTTGCGGAGTTGTTTTTCAATCACAGCAGCACAGAAACATTCCGCGACAAGCTGCTCAAACTGGTGCTTGCCGACAGCTCGCGTTTATCCGCGTCTGACGGTCAAGAGCCGGAAAAAACAGAAATCTTGCGATAACAGCCGCCCTGACGAACCATTCCCTGTCCGGGCGGTTTCTATTTGAAAATCCTCATTTTCCCCAAGTCAAGAGCCGGGAAAAACACCCGAAAAATGCCCCTATTGCGTAACAGGGGCGCAGAAAGGAGAGTTTATGAAAACAGGGCTTACCAAGCAGGAAAAGACCACCGATATATGGTTTGACGAGAAAGACACCCTTATCCATATCCGCACCCACAACACCGCCTTAAAGAAGCGTCTGCTTGCATACAGCCGCCGTTATCCGGCAATCTGCCAGCAGACGGACACAGACCCGGAAACGGGCTGCATGGAGTTTGATATTGCAAAGGGGCGTTTCTCTTTCCGTCTGACCGCCCCATACAGCAAGGAACGACGGAAAGCCGCCAGCGAAGCGGCAAAAGCTACTGCAAGCAATCTCCGGCGAAGTGTGATATAATTTTTTTGAAAAAGTTTGAGATTTGATGTAGTATTCGCCGCTAAAACCGTAGTATATAGGTGAAGCCAGAAAGGAGGCGGTGCGATTGATAGACGATGAAAAAATCATAGAAATGTTTTTCGAGCGTTCAGAACAGGGCATACGGGAATTGGACATATAATACGGAAAAGTCTGCCACAATCTTTCCTACCATATCGTAGGGAGCAGACAAGACGCGGAGGAATGTGTAAACGACGCTTATTTAGGCGCATGGAACGCCATTCCCCCGGCGCGGCCTAACCCGCTTCTGTCCTACATAGTGAAAATTGTTCGGAACATTTCACTCAAAATCTATTGGAGAAAGGAAGCTGCAAAACGGAGTAGTCACTATACGATTGCTTTAGAAGAAATCGAAGCCTGTATCGCAGACCAGAAAACCGTTGAAGATGAAATTGAAGCCAGAGAGTTAGCCCGTATTATCGAGGACTTTTTGGACACGCTGACCGTTGAAAATCGCGTTATCTTCATGCGCCGCTATTGGTTTTCCGATAGCTACAAGGATATAGCCGAGCTTGTGGGACTTTCGGAGAAAAATATCTCCGTCCGGCTGACCCGTATCCGCGAGAAGATGAAGCAATACTTAATTGAAAGAGAGGTATTCGTATGAACGCAAAGAAATTCTCCGACGCTATGAGCGAGCTTGATACAAAATATGTTGACGAAGCACTCAACTACAAAAAGAAAATGAAAAAGCCTGTGTGGATGAAGTGGGGAGTTATGGCAGCCTGTCTTTGCCTTATAATTTGTGTAGCTACAATTCCTCGTTTACTTAATGGCTCTAATCCCCCTGTTTCTGGAGATTTGGCTCCTATGGTTTATGTAAATAACAAGTTGTATCAATATGCTGATAGTCAACCCAGTCTTACAGACAAAGAAAGCCAGTTCATTTATTTAGGGGAAATCGAAAGCAAAGTTAGTTCATCACAAGAGCCAAAAGAAAATTTCCAAGCTAATGACGATATTGTAGGCGCTAAAGTATATCAATATGAAAATGATATTGTGATTTTAATTGATGGTAAATATTTCTTATATAGTAATTTGGAAAATGCAGAAAATGAAACAGTTGAATTTGAAGGACAGTTATTTAACAAATCGGACTTATCCGAAGAAACCCTTAAATGGCTTGAGTGGTATAATTCATTACCGCCAGAAAAACAGCTTACTGTCAGTTCAATTCCAGCCGAGCTATATATTGATGACGGTGCCGGAACGGTTGACGCAGACCAAGAAAAATAACTTTGATTGACACCCACAAGGGACAGCCGAGAAAATCGACTGTCCTTTTTCTATGCCGACAGGCAGAAAGGAGCGACCAGCTATGACGAAACCGAGAGAGAAAACCCGCGAGGAATTGACCGCCGAGATTGAGGACAGCAAGAAGAAAATCCAGCAATACGAAAACAGAGAAAAGATTTTGCGGCAAAAGCTGTCCCGCGAGGAACGCCGGGAGAGAAACCACCGCCTTATTGTCCGGGGCGCGGTCTTTGAAAGCATTGTGCCGGAAGCAAAGAACATGACCGACGAGGAAGCCGCAGCACTTCTTAGGCTTGCACTGACGAGTGAGCCGGTACGGGAATATCTGAAAAAACGAGCCGAAAGCAGGAAAAGCGAATAATCCCTTTGGAACAAAGGGCGCACTTATACACCCTTGCGGGCGTGTGCGCTCTGCCGAGGGCTTATCTCCGCACAGGGAGCTTTCCCCGCGCTACGATATGGCGGCTTTGCCGCAACAAGGGGCTGCACTCCTTGCGCCGCTTTGCGGCTATCCCTGCACACCCACAAAAACAGTACACCCGCCATTGGCGTCTGTACCATTTTTGCGGGTTTTATTATCCTATCCGGGAGGTGATACCCATAGCCATTTACCATTGGAACATCGGCATTGTGAGCCGAGGAAAAGGCAAATCAGCCATTGCCGCAGCCGCCTACCGAAGCGGCGAAAAGCTGACAAACGAGTGGGACGGAATGACCCACGACTACACCCGCAAAGGCGGCGTTGTCCATACCGAAATCATGCTGCCGCTCCATGCCCCGCCCTCTTTCTCTGACCGTTCAACCTTGTGGAACAGCGTGGAACTTTACGAGAAAGCCGGGAACGCCCAGCTTGCCAGAGAGATTGACGCGGCACTCCCCATAGAATTATCCAGAGAGGAACAGACCCGGCTTGTCCGGGAATACTGTTCCTCTCAATTTGTTTCCAGAGGAATGTGTGTGGATTTTGCCATTCACGACACCGACAGCGGCAATCCCCATTGTCATATCATGCTGACTATGCGCCCCCTTGACGGGCGCGGCGCGTGGGCGGCAAAGTCCAAAAAGGAATATGACCTTGATGAAAACGGCGAGCGTATCCGCTTGCCAAGCGGCAGATACAAAACCCACAAAGTGGACCTTACAGGCTGGAACGACAAGGACAACACCCTCTTGTGGCGCAAGGCATGGGCTGACTTTACCAACGACTTTTTGGAGAGGAACGGAAGCCCGGAGCGTATCGACCACCGCAGCAACGCCGAGCGCGGCATAGACGAGATACCCACCGTCCACATGGGCGTGGCGGCTTGCCAGATGGAGAAGAAAGGTATCGCCACCGAGAAAGGCGAACTGAACCGCAGTATTCAAAAGACAAACCGCCTTATCCGGGAAATCCGGGCGCAGATTGGGAAGCTCAAGGAATGGATTGCCGACCTGTTCAAAGCGCGGGAAACCGCCCCGGAGCAGCCGCCGCAATCTCCCAACCTCGCAAATCTGTTGATGAAGTATTTGAGCGTTCAGAGGGAAAAGAGCCGGAAGTATTCGCAGAGCTGGCAGCACCAACACGCAGCCGACGAACTGAAAACCATATCACAGGCAGCGAATTATCTTGCGGAGCATGGTATCTCCACTCTTGACGAGTTGGACGCTTCTCTTTCCTCTGTCAGTGATGAAGCCTTTTCTATCCGGGAGGGAATGAAAACCGCCGAGCAGCGCATGAAAGAGCTGCAAAAGCTGATAGAGAACGGCGAGAATTATTTGCAGTACAAGCCCATTCATGCCGAACTGAAAAAGCTGAAAAATGGCTGGACGAACAAACGGGATAAGTATGAGGAAGCCCACCGCGCCGAGCTGACTCTATGGAACGCAGCAAGCCGCTATCTCCATGCAAATCTGACGGATACAAAGACGCTGCCTATCTCCGAATGGAAACAGGAATACGCTGACCTCAAAGCGCAGAGAGATACCGACTACACCAAACTGAAAGCTGCCCGCGCCGAAGTTGCCGAGCTTCAGAAGATACGCAAATGCGTGGATATTGCGCTGAAAGCCGAGCAGCCGGAGCAGACACAGAACCGCACCAAGCGGCAGGAACAGGAGAGATAAAGAAAAGGACGGGCAAGCTATTTTGCCTGTCCGTCCTAAATGTTTTCTGATAAAATGGACGCTATTGATCCCTAATATTAAAACCAACTTGCTCTTTCGTCCCTAAATTCGGGCTGGTCACTATGCTCATAAGGATTATAATTATTCAAATTACAACCAAACTCTTTCAATGATTTTATTTTATTATCCTTTGTCCATTCAACCAGCGAAATTCCATCAAATTCCTCTATGCTCCCATTGTTCATTTCATTTTTGAAATACCACTCCACAATCGTCTGATTTCCTTTGTGGAAAAATTGTTTGATTTCCCAAGCAACGACTTTGCCACGAGTATTCCATTCCTGAAACCAGTGTTTTACGATTTGACGGTTATTATATTTTGGACACCAACTTTCAGTATAAATTACATCTTCTGCAAAAATATCATCAATACCTAAATCCTGTTTTGTAAGCCACATTTCAAACCATAAGTGAATAATTTTTTCTCTTTCATTCACAATCCAGCACCTCACTAACTTCCGATTTTTCGGTTTCATTCTACATCAAAACTATGAACAATTCAACCACAGAAAGAGAGGTATCAACTATGTATTACACCCAAGAACAAATAGACCGCGCCAACCAAGCCGACCTTGTTTCTTTTCTGCACGGACAGGGCGAGCAGCTTACCCGCGCCGGAAATGAATACCGCTGGAAGCGGCACGACAGCTTGACCGTCCGGGGAAACAAATGGTACAGGCACAGCCAGAGCAAAGGCGGCGCACCCGTTGATTTTGTCATGGAGTTTTTCGGCAAGAGCTTCACCGAAGCCGTTGAACTGCTGACAGGCGAAAAAGGAGCCGCTCCACCGCCGGACAGACCAAGCCCCGCGCCCCTATCCGACTTCCGACTGCCACCCCGCAGCACCGACAACCGCATAGCGAGGAACTACCTCACAGCAGCCCGCCGCATTGATGAAGATGTGACGGGCTTTTTCTTTTCCACCGGGGATATTTACGAGGAAGCCGCCCACCATAACGCCGTATTCGTCGGCAGAGATGAAAGCGGCATACCGCGATACGCCCATCAGCGCGGCACAGCCGGGAGTTTTCGGCTTGATGTGAAAGGCAGCGACAAAACCTTTAACTTCTGCTACCGTGGCGAGGGCGAAAGGTTGTTTGTCTTTGAAGCCCCGATAGGCCTCTTATCTTTCCTCTGCCTGTTCAAAAAGGACTGGCAGAAGCAAAGCTATCTGGCGTTGGGCGGCGTGGGAGAAAAAGCCCTGTTGCGCTTTCTCTCTGACCGTCCGAACATCAAGACCGTTTTTCTCTGCCTTGACAGCGACGAAGCCGGAAACGACGCTTGCAGCCGCCTTGCAGAGCTTGTGCCGGAGGGCTTGACCGTCCATCGGCTTATCCCTCTTTTCAAGGACTGGAACGAGGTATTGCAGCACTGGGCAGAAATCACAGACGGGAAGTATTTGCGGGAAGCAATCTACGGCTTGAAAGAGCCGCCGCAGGAAGAAACCGTTGAGATTATCCGCATGAGCGAGGTTGACACGCAGAACGTTGAATGGCTATGGGAGCCGTATATCCCCTTTGGGAAAGTAACCATTGTGCAAGGCAATCCCGGCGAGGGCAAGACCACCTTTGCCCTGCGCCTTGCCGCCGCCTTGCCGATGTTGCCGAGCGTACCGGGTGCGCCGTTATCCTTATCGGACATCTCAACAAAGCTGCCGGAGGGCAGAGTGCGTACCGGGGATTAGGTTCTATCGACTTCCGCGCAGCAGCAAGGAGCGTCCTGCTGATCGGGCGCGTGAAGCGAGAGCCGAATGTGCGCGTTATCGTCCATGACAAATCTTCCCTTGCGCCGGAGGGCAAGCCCGTTGCCTTTTGCCTTGACCCGGAAACGGGCTTTTCATGGATAGGCGAATACGACATCACCGCCGACGAGCTGCTGTCCGGCGCGGGCGGCAACAACGCCACCAAAACCGAACAGGCTGAAAGGCTGATACTTGACCTGCTTGCAGACGGGAAAGAGCTTGCCAGCGAGGACGTTGTAAAAGCCGTAGCCGAAGCCGGAATATCCGAAAGGACGGTACAGAACGCCAAGCGCAACATGGGCGGCATTTTAGGCGCAAGGCGTGTCGGCGGTCAATGGTACAACTTCATCAAGAAGAAGCAGCCACCCGAACCCGCAAGCTGAAAGTGCAAAACGCAGCCCCTTTGCACTTTGCGCTTTCGCACTTTCACGATAATTTGCGTCAATAACTCAAAAAAGCACTTGACAAAACGCTTCATGATAGATAATTATGGAAATAATTACATTGGTTTGTTATACTAAATAAAAAGCAAAGGGGGAAAGTTATGTTTAAGAAGATGCCGGTATGCAGACTGATGATTTCGTGTCCTTCTGATGTAAAAACAGAGGTAGAGATTATAAATAGAGTTGTGGATAATATAAATGATTCTATAGGTATTTCTATGGATATTTTTGTAAAAACGCTGTATTGGTCAAAGAATGTTATGCCAGAAGCGGGAAATTATCCACAAAGCATTATTAATAAACAGATTTTAGATAAATCGGATGCAATTATTGCTATATTTGGTAATAGAATAGGAAGTCCTACACAACATTATGAATCAGGGACAATAGAAGAAATTGAATTGATGATACAGAAGGGAAAACAGGTATTTGTATATTTTTCTGATAAGCCAGTACGAAAAAGTGAAATTGATATGGAAGCGGAGACAAAGATACAGGCATTTAAGGAGAAATACAAGGACAGAGGAATATATGTTGTTTATGCTTCTGATGAGGAATTTAATGATTATGTCAGTATGCACCTTACACGCTATCTTACAACGGAACTTGCAAATGAAGTAAATCGTGTGAATGAGCATACAAGATTTGACGATTCTATATCACAGAGAAAAGAAGTTGATTTAATTTACGATTATACTAAGTTTTATGATATAAAACAGGTTAGTTCTTATACTGATTCAAATATTATGAAAATAAGAACACATAAAGATAGTTTTGAAATGGATATTGACATAATCAATGTAAATAAAATAGAAAATAAGGAATTTGCAATGGCATTATTTGAATATGCTCCATGTGATAACTGGTCAGCTTTTTTTGAAGCAGGATATTTTTTTGAATTTGATGCGGCAAGTAGTGGCGATATAAGAGCTTTTCAATTGGAAATAAAAGATGATATACGAAATAAGGTAATTGATAGAACATTACAGGTTAGCTGCGAGGAAGAACATTTCCGAATATGGATTCCTTCTACAACAAGAGATTCAACTGCGTGGAAAAAAATATCGCAGGTTTGTTTTGTTGTATTTTTCAATAGTACATATATTGATGGAGAAAAAGGTCTGTTGACAATCAGAAATCTTAAAATGGTGCCCCGATAGGATAATACTTTGAAAGTATGCAGAAAAGTCTGAAAGATATCGAGGAAAATCATGTAAGAGGTAATGATAGACTTATTTAGGTAGGTAAGCAATTTTCGGATTTAAAGCAGTAACAGAAAATTAAAATTGTAGATAAGCAAATAAAATAATAGAAAAAATTATATGCATCTAATCCATTTGTGGTTTAGGTGCTATTTTTTTGACAATATGAATGCGATCGCTCGTAATATCAATATGTTTATCAATAAAAATATATGAAGCAACAAAACAGATGATATTATATTCATCAGCATTTTGGCTTTTTAATAAGTGAAAAGTCTTACTTCGTGCAAAAAAATCGTACTTGGTGCAAAAAAGGTAAAATTTTATAAGATGCTTGTCGATAGAAAAAGAAAAAATAAGGAGGTTTTCAAGCATGAAAAAACTTAATGATGTAGCATTGAAATTACTTGCAAAAGCAGCATATGCAAACGCAGAGAAAGAGGCAAATTCAGCGTGCCTGTTTATTGGCTATCAGCCTAAAATGCCACAGAAAGTAAAAGAACTGAAAGAAAGAAAATAATATTTTCCTATGGACAAATTGCTGAAAAATGTTCTATCTTGCATGAGGACAAAAGGATTTCTGGATGAAAATGAGGAAGATGTATATCGCTTTGGCTTAGAATGCTTATTGTTAGAGGTGGTACATTACTTGTCATACATAGTAATTGGTTTTGCTATGCGAATGATAATGCCCATGATTGTAACTGCAATGGTGTTAATACCATTGCGTAGAAAATCGGGTGGCTTTCATGCGAGAACAAGGAGTGGATGCTATTTATTTTCATGTTCCATAGTTGTTGCGGTATGTTTATTGGATAAAATCATTTTTCCACTATGGTTATGTACTATAACTACATTTGGGGCAAATGCAATTATATTTGCATTTGCTCCAATAGAAAATGAAAATCGAACATTAGATCAAGAGGAACAGAAAAAATTTAGAAAACAGGCGTTAATAATTTTAGTATTGGCAGATATGGCAATTATTATATCACACAAAATTCATATTGAAGTATGCCAGTGGTTATTAAACGGTATGATAGTTGCTGCACTACTGAATTTGTGTGGAAAAATTCAGACAAAATGCAAATTAGAAAAAATATGGTAGGAACTATTGCTAAAGAGTGGAAAAAGGTAACAAAAAATTGTTTCCAATAAAAAATTATCGTTGTGTTGGAACAAACATACTTGTATAGACGAGAAGTTTTGAAATCGCTTTACAGGAGGGGCATAATACTTGGTTGTGTTATGTTAGAGACAGATAGGGTTTACATTAGTTACATGGCAATAGCTGTTATATTATGTGCAGCTTTGCTTAGTATAGCAAAAATTTTAAATAGGAGGTGAGAAAGAATAAAGCAGATTAATAAGAATGTGCTGAAAGTTGTAGAGCGTGTCATGAGAAATGAAGCTGTATATGGGATAAATGGATTTTCCACACCATGTATGGAAATACTTCATCAGCCGAAACGCCCGATCAGCCAGAAAAAAGTGAAAGATAGTTAGCTGGCGTTTTTTACTATTATATCTGTAGCCATAGATGCTATAGGAATTTAATTATTTATTCTAAGATGACAAGTACAAAAAGGAGGAAAGATAATGAAATTAAGAAACAAAGCAGCGATGTTGTTAGCATTTTCCATGATGGTATCTTTAGGAAGTGTAGCAACTGTTAATGCAGCAGAAATGGAAAATGAATTTTCAACATTGAAGGAGAGTAGCAGTTTTGAAGAAGTAGCGGAGGTTGGCTCTTTGGAACAGTTCAAGGGAGATTCAATTGATAAGATTAAGATGGACGATAGTGGCATAGCATTAACTGCTACTGGTGATTCTTATGAGGCGAACAATGGTCCGGCTGTTGCTACAAAGGGAAGATATAACAAGATCACATATGCTTCACTTCATGATGCAAATGATGTAGATTGGTATACAATTGAAGTATTGGACACTTCCAAACCGATTAGTGTCTTTTTGACGAATATACCAAGCGGCTGTGATTATGATATGTATTTATTGAAGTATGATTCTACACTTGGAATTACTAAAATGTATTATAATCTTCAGAGTGGAACTACGGCAGAAGAATTGTATGGAACTGTGGATGAAGTCGGTACATATTATGTAGTTGTACAAGCCAGCACATCCTCATCTATAGAGAACAATTTTAGCTCATCTAATTATACACTCTATATGGGCGATTATTACAGAGTAGGTCAGTATGGTTATGTAGATACAGGTTTGGATATTAGCTTTGGAAATATACCAGTGGGAAATACAACTCCTGTATATAGGGGATGGTATACTTATGATTTGAGTAATGAGGCAAGTATTCCAAATGATGCTATTGTAACAAAAATATATTTGACTGGTAATGGAAATGGTGCATATTGGCTTGGCTTCTATAAAATGATGGCAGCGGCTGGTCAGGGAATTCAATTAGAATCAAAAATTGGTCAAATTGAAGTAATGTATTCTGGGGATAATCAGCTTTTGGCTAAACAGAAATGGTTAATCGGTGGCAAAATTATGGCAAGTACAAACTTTGTGTGGGAACCACAGATTTTAATTGCATATAAGTATGCAGCAACAATTTCAAATATGAGATTTTTTGCTTGATTTACAAAGAGTGATTTATGGAAACATAAACGATAATTACATGCAATTTTACTTGCGAGAATATTTTTACGCTTCTTAGCCTGTGCAGACTAAGAGGCGTAGAAGTATGTAGGAGGTTGAGATGATGCAATCAATATCAAGTTATATTAATCCTAATACAAGAGGGCTTACATCTAATTATAAAAATACAGCTATTAAAGATAAGGAAGCATATAACGGGGTGATGTCGCAGCACTTACTAAATCCGGTAGAGGATCTGGTACAAGCGTTAAAAACACCAATAAAATTGGCGAAAGGTGCTTCACTTAGCAGACAGAATAATTCTGTTAATATTGCAGAAGGACAAAGTATTCGTGTTAATGGAGGTCATGTGCTTACGGTTACGACGCATGGAGTAGAGGTTTCTGGTGGAGATAATCCGTATGATACAGAATCTTATGTAAAAGCACAAAGAATGGCAGATGCATTGGCATCAATGCTACGAAATGCAGGTGGGACAATGACTACTGTAGCACATTCCAAGGAGGAATATGCCCGGTATATAGAAGGAATTACGGATGTGATGTCTTATCTGGGTATCGACACTTCCAAAGATTTTACGGTCAATGGTATGCGATATAGCAAAAATAAAGATGGCTGGTATGAGTCAGAAGCGAACAGTGATGCACAGGCGGCATATGAACAGTTAAAAGCGAATAACAGAACCTATCAGTTTGCAGACGAAAAGACCAAAAAGCAGATTGCATATATTAGAGATTATTACCTTCAGACGGTGCCGGAGAGTGTAAAGGCGGCATGGCAGGAAACATTGGAAGAAACCAGTTTTAATCCATTTCAGACGGATGCAGTCAGTACCTTAACGCAGTTATCTGTAGAGCAGGATTTTCTGACAGGTGGTGATGACAATATTTTTGGAGAAACGAAAGAAAGTTGTCTGGCAGCTATTGATAAAATATTGGAGAGAATAGAAAACCCGTTGGCGGCAGTTACAGAGGAAAGGGCAGCATATCTGCAACAGGAAAAAGAATTTTATACAGTGTTGGCATCTAAAATAGGAGAATAATTTTATACATGATGCAAAAATGATATTGAAATAGGAGGAATGGTAGTATGTTTAAGAAAATTAAAAAAGTAGTGGCTTTTGCATTAGCTTTAACTATGCTAATGGGAATGAGTACAGTCGCATTTGCGGCAGAGAGAGAAAGTGAAGTTCCAGAGTTGACAAAAGTTGACGGAATGACGGTGGCTATTGATGAGGATAATGACAATGGCATCAGTCCTTTGTGGTGGTCTGGTAATGGTCCGGCTCCACAAGTAACTAAAATTGAACTTTATAATCATGGTTTGTTAGATAATGGAAACTATTGTGTCATCATCAAGGTTTATGGATATGGAAGTGATACTACAACTTTTAACGGAAGAAGTATTTCGTGGTTTAAACAGCAGCCGTTTATAATTTCAGGTAATGGTGCGGATGGCTTTTATTACTGGTATGATTGCGGAAAAATAACAGCACCTGGTAATTATACATTTACTACAAAATTTAGATCTACCAATTTCCCATATGGTGAGAAATCCTTTTCATGTGTATTCAAAAAAAGTTAAGGCAGGAAGTGGGCTAGAATATAGAGAGATTTTTAAGCTGATTGGAGGAACAGAAGTATGAACATTGGTTCTGGTCTAAATACGGTATCTTCAATGTACCGCCAACAAAAAGGCAATAATATGAAAGCCCCTGTATCTGCGGAAAAGACATTTTATACGGCTGAAACACCAAAGGTATACCAGATATTCACAACAGATAATATGTTGTGGACAGGAGGTAATGGTACAGGTCTTTCTTATTGCCTTAAATATGCGGATGATTCGACGGATGAAAATCCAGTGGTGTTAGCGAAAGGTGTGGATGAAAACGGAAAAGAGTTTGAACAAAGAATTTATATCAATGACGTTGATCCATCAAACGCCACAGTAGTCGAAATGCGTGCATTGGAGGCACATTACAAAGTGGAGAAGCAGGGAGGTTTTACGTCTTTGCCGCTTGAAGCTGGTAATATGGGGCTTAATGACAGAAGAGATTTTATTTCAATGTTTAAAGAATGCATAGAAGATTTAAACAAATTGGGAAGGTTTGATTTATCGTTGCTTTGGACGAAAAGTATGGATGCTTATCTTGATTTGACAAGTGCAAATAGTAAGTATAAATAGTGCTTAGTCATTTGAACATATGAGAAAAAGAAAACTTGGACTTCATAGGAGAGAGTAGCTCGGTTCTGACTGAGAGAAGAATCATATGATTTCTATGATTATTTAGCGGGTAATAATATTGGAGTTATTATATGTTAATTTGAAAGGAGATTTTAAAATGAAGAAGGTAAAAAGTTTAAAGGCGTTGGTGTTGAGTTTGATGTTATGTTTGGCAATGGGAACAACTGCGTTTGCAAGTGAAGTATCCACTCAGGGACAGGCTGCCCCTAATGCAAATAAGGCAGTAGAAGTAAGCGATTGTGGCGATTTGGACGTAGTACCTGCTTATGATGACGCCGTTGCTCTTGCAGATACGATTCAGTATGATGCAAATAGAACCATTACAAGAAGCAATTCCAAAAGCGGTGTATTCAACGGAAATTATTATTACACCATTAATAACTCAAGTGTTACAAAGTTGTGCTTAGATGTTTATATGCCTAATGAAAGTGGAACAGATTATCTTCAGGGAACAATTACTCTTGTAGGAAATGACGGAACAAGTGCACCGGTACAAATTGCTAACTATTCAGGAGATTCATGGACACTGACATTTACAGGTGTTAAGGTAGGCGTTAGATACCATTTCCATTATGAGTTGTATTCTGTTGGGGCTTCGCAAGTAGGCTATATTGCTTCTGCAGCTTATGCACAATAATAGATGCTTGAATATGGGATATTAAGCAAGCACAACAGAATATTTTCATTGTATGTTGCATTTTATAGCAATCTGGCATAAAGTGCAACATACTATAATAAGAAAATTAGATTATATTGCTGCTGGAGGGATTATAAATATGGTAAATATGGTAAATACCGCTGTAAATAACAATATTTATGCAGGAAAAAAAACTAGTTCAAAATATAACCAGCCACAGGCTTTTCAACAAAAGGAAGTGTTAGAGATACCGGATGTTGCAGCAGTTAACAAATATGCAAATGTTCAAGAAATCTATGAGAAATTAAAATATAACGTGCCATGTAGAGTAGATGAACAGGGGCAGGATGAAATTGCTGAGAAAGAAATTCAAAATGATGAACCAGAAATAAGCAATGATTCTAGTGAAAAAATGACAGTATGGTATCAGGGTGTTCCTTTGAAAGAGTGGGCATTAACTGATCCTAAATACACGGATTCAGAAACGGGAATTTCATGGTATATTAGAGATGGAAAATATCCGTATATGCTAGGTGAGGATGCAGAAAAGTTCCGAAAACTTTGTGAAGAATCCGGGGAGTTTGCGCTAAAGAAATTTGCGGAAATGACGGGATTAATACAGAAATTAGATGACAATACAGTAGCGTATGTGGGTGATAACGGAATTGCAGTTAAATCTAAAGATGGGAAAGAGATGTTTGTGGACACATCAGGCTTGTCATATGATATTGTTATGGATATGTTCAGAAATTTGCCTAGAAATGGGAATTTTTTCAGCAATAAGTATTGGTCAGATAATATACAAAAAGCACAGGCTCGGAGCTGATGATACGTTATATTGCAAGAGTGTGTATGCTTAGACTCCGATAGGAGAAAGCAGATTGGTTCTGATTGACAGAAGAATCATATGATTTCATCATTAATTTGGCAGGCAATAATATTCAAATTATTGCCTACTAAATTTTTACCAAAATTCTTCTAATACCGTTTTTGGACTAGAAATGAAAAGAAAATGAATATATCGAAAGAAGAATCTGAAAAGTTAGAAAATAATTGGAAGATTGGTTTAATTGTAGTATAATATTAAAAGAGTAGTATGCATCATTTATATAGATGGAGTGATATTTATAGATAACCAAAAACCTTCAACATTATTTTGAACATGGGGAGCATATGTTTTTTTACCTATAAACATTGTCATTGGAACTATGCTTTTTTCAAATGGGGCTTCTATTGAGGAAGTACTATTATCGTCGGTTATTGCTTTGATAATAATGATGATTTTGGCTTATCCTGCAATTCGTTTATCTTCAGCATATAGAATGAACTATTCTGAATGCATTAGATATTTTATAAAGAATAAGAGTTTGAGTAGAATATTGATAATAATAATACCAGTATTAAATATTGTAAGCGCCTAGTTTCAGGGTGGATTTAAAATCATCACAAAATTTGCCATAATTATAGATGATAGATGCCAGCATTTTACTACAGTATCGGCGCTAGATACTATAAATGCGAGCGTTTTACTATAACTATGGAGGTTTCCTGTATGAAAACGCAAAGACGCACAGCAGACGAACAATATCAACTTATCATGGAATGCCGCAGCAGCGGTCTTAGTGACTACCAATGGTGTACAGAACATAACATCAATCCCGGCACCTTTTACAACTGGGTTAAAAGACTGAGGAAAAAAGCTTGTTATGATATCCCCTCTGCCACAGGACGCGGCGATTATAAGCCAGCCCTTAAACCGGATGTTGTAAAACTTGAGGTGATACCTGATCATCAAAACCCGGGCATTCCAACTGTCGAAAGCACAATGCTTCCGCTGGAAGAACCCTGCCCCGCCATCGAGGTCATGCTTGGGACTGTTTCAATAAAAATTTCAAATGATGTTGACCCGAAGCTGCTGTCACAGATCCTTAAAGCTGTGACAGGGACATGTTAGGAGACATCACTGTCGCAGACGAGATTTATGTGATCTGTGGTTATACAGATATGCGCAAGTCCATTGATGGATTATGCGCTGTCGTAAAAGACCAGCTGAATATGAACCCTTCCAGGCCAAATGCAATCTATCTCTTCTGTGGCAGACGTAGTGATCGAATAAAAGTGCTTCTTCATGAACATGAAGGATTTGTACTTTTATATAAGCGACTTGATGCCAACGTAGGAAAATACCGTTGGCCGCGCAACCGTAATGAGGTAAAACCCATTACATGGAGGCAGTTTGATTGGCTTATGTCAGGTCTTGAAATCGAGCAGCCAAAGGCAATAAAAAGTACCGGAAATGCTTGATTTTTCAGGATTTTTCGCTTGTTTTATGGTATAATTGAACCATAGAAAAGGAGCGAAAAAACAATGCCTTCAGGAGTAAGAGATATCCAGTTCTTAGAGCTTAAGGATACGATTTCACAACTGAATAATACAATCAGCACTCAGAACGAGCTTATCCGTTCCCGGCAGAAAATGCTGCAGGAACGTGATGCCAAAGACAGCGAAAAGGATCAAAAACCTGTCATAGAGGCTTTTTTGTCATGGCTTGACCAGCTGCATCTGGAATCCGGAGACAGGCTGATCAAGGTAATCAACTATTCCAATGGTTGCCGTCCGTTTATGATGAACTATCTGAAAGATGGTGCATGCAGCCTGAGTAATAATCTCAGTGAGAACAGCATTCGACCATTGGTAGTTGGCCGTAAGAACTGGCTTTTCTGTGATACACCAGCCGGGGCAGATGCCAGTATGAAAATCTATTCTATGATAGAAACGGCAAAAGCCAATGAACTTGATCCACTTAAATATCTGAGCTTCCTTCTAGAGCATCGTTCTGGTGCTGAAATGTCAGACGAGGAATTGGAACAATTTGCCCCGTGGAGTAAATTGGCTCAGGGAACTTGTAAATAAAATGTAGTGAAATACTCGTATGTCTGGCATCCTAGCGCGGGGTGTTAGATTTCATTTATAGGGTACGCCCTAAAACTATGCGCTTACCATTTATAGTTATAAAATATATAATAATATAAACTTAAACTTTTTCTAATACAATTATGGAGGAAATTATGGAAATTATTAGTGTAGAACATTTGAAAAAATATTATGGTAAAGTGCCAAATCAAACAAAAGCGGTAAATGATATAAGTTTTTCTGTACAGAAAGGAGAATTTGTTTCCATAATTGGTAGTTCTGGCAGTGGAAAATCTACGTTACTTAATATGATTGGCGGATTAGACACTCCAACTTCAGGGAATGTATATATTTTGGGGAAAGATATTACTTCTATGTCTGAGGAAGAATTGACATTATTTCGTAGAAAAAATATAGGATTTATTTTTCAAAATTATAATTTGATTCCTGTTTTAAGTGTCTATGAAAATATAGTTTTGCCAGTAGAACTTGACGGGAGAAAAATAGATAAAGATTTTTTAGATGATGTTTTAGATATACTTTCATTAAAGGAGAAAATCTTTAATCTTCCGAATACGCTCTCTGGAGGACAACAACAGAGAGTGGCTATTGCTCGTGCTATTATATCGAAACCGGCTGTTATATTAGCAGATGAACCAACTGGAAATTTGGATAGTAAAACGAGTGGAGATGTGATAAAGCTTTTAAGAACAGTCAACCAGCGTTTTGAACAAACGCTGATTATGATTACACATAATTTGGAAATAGCTCAGTTGTCGGATCGCATAATAAATATTATAGATGGAAAGGTAGATATATGAAAAAAAATTTTTATTATAAAATGAATTTAAGGCGTATATGGGGATTGTCTAAGAAAATTTTTTTGTCAAATCTATATCGAAATGTTGTGGTAATTATTGCGGTAGTTTTGTCCACTTTTATGTTGACATCTGTGTTTAGTGTTGGATTTAGTTATATAGAGACAGCACAATTACAACAAATTCGTGCGATGGGGACAACGGCTCATGTGGCTATTAATAACCCTAGTGATTTGCAAGTATCTGAGATAAAGAAATCAGATTCGATTAAAGATATTGGGATTTCTCAACATTTAGGACAAATTGACGGTTTGGAAGATGAAGATTTGTTGCTAGGGCTAAATTGGATAGATGAAAATGAATGGAACCTTCATAGGGTGCCCACTATTTCAGATGTTGTTGGAAACTATCCTGTTACAGAAAATGAAGTAATGATACCTACATGGATTTTAGAGCGTTTGGGAATAACAAATCCACAAGAAGGTATGTCTATTTCTTTGTCGTATCATTTGGATGACGATGATTCTATCAAGACGCAAGAGTTTATTTTGGCGGGATACTATACAGACTACTCTCAAGTTAGGACTAATGACAAAGGAAGCATTTACGTTTCAGAAGAATTTAAAAATAAGGCTGCTATCTCTACTGGTAAAGTAGTTATGGTGTCTTTTGAAGATACAGGAGATATTCAAAAAGAGTGTGATAGGTTAAAGGACAAGGTGAAATTTTCTTCAACACAGAGTTTTGAAATTGTACCTGTAACACAAGTGAACAGCCAAGTATTAATTATAGGCATTGTCTTTATACTATTATTCATATTTATTAGCGGCTATTTGTTAATACATAATGTTTTATATATTAGTATAGTTAGAGATATCCGCTTTTTTGGTCAACTTCGATTAATAGGATTTACCAAAAAAGAAGTACGAAAAATTGTTTATCAGCAAGTTTTGTATATTACTGTTATTGGAATTCCGATAGGCTTGATATTGGGAGCTGCAGTATCTTTTGGTATCGTGCCATATAGTTTAAATGTGCTATATTCGGGGAATGAAGATTTAGGATTGCAAATTTCGTTCTCTCCGTTCGTTTTTATAGGAGCCACAATATTTTCTTTTGTCACTGCAAGAATAGGGTGTGTTAAACCTGCGAAAATAGCCGCCCAGGTTTCTCCTATTGCGGCAATGTCATATAATGATGTGGATTCGAAAAAATTGTATAAGCGTAGGAATAAGGTATTTAGATTAACAAGAATGGCGTTTCAAAATATTTTTCGCTCTAAAAAAAGCGCAATATTGGTTATTTCTTCTTTGTTTTTAGGGCTGGCGTTATATTGGATAGCAACGTCTTTATTGTCGAGTATTAGTCCGGAAAACTTTATACAGCAATGGGGTGAAAGCGACTTTGCAATTACTTATAGTATTCATGATGATGGAAGTCCAATCACGGCAGATATGCTAGAAGATATTAAAAATATCTCTGGAATTCAAAACTTAAGAGTTACCTATGTTGCCAAAGAACGTGTTACTTTTGATGTGCAGTATGATGAGGAGGTATTTGGCGCATATGTGGATTCATTAGAAGGAAAAGCAGGTATAGACTTTTCTTCTTCTGAAAAACGCGAATCATATACGGAGAATTTTTATAGTGGTGTTTATGGAATTGATAATAGTTATATAGAAGAATTAAATAAAACACTTGAACATCCTATTGATCTAGAGGCGTTTCAAGATGGTAAGATTGTTGTGCTTCAGACAATTACAAATGAGGATGGGGAAAATTTAATTCAACCTAATCAGATTATTACTATAAAAACTAAAGGGGCCGAGACGGAGTTTGAAGTTGCTGATGGTTTTTTTAGCGCTGATTTTCAAGGAGGGAGGGGAAATGAAAAAGGAACAGCCCCGGATTTATATATAAGCAAAACGGCGCTTGAAGGTTTAACTTCTCAAATTAAAATTTTTCGAATTGCATTTGACACTGATGGAAAACATGATGATGAAGTTTTAATGCAACTTCAAACGATTGCTTCTTTGAATTCGGATATTCAAATAATATCTAGGATTGAAAAAGCTAAAGAGATGGAAGGTTACATTTTGACAACTAAAGTTTTAACGATAGGATTGTCTTTTATATTTTTGCTAGTAGGAATACTTAATTTTGTTACAACAATGATTACGAGTGTAAATAACCGAAAACAAGAATTTGCAATTTTGGAAAGTATTGGTATGACGCATAGACAGCAATTAAAGATTTTATTGATTGAGGGATTTTATTATTGGATAATTTCATTTATATTATTGCTTATAGTAGGAAATGGAATATATATTCCCTTGTATTTTTGGTTTAAGCAAATTGTTTCGTATGCTTCTTTTAAAATGCCGTATGCTTCTTTGTTAATTGTTTTAATAATTATTTTTATGGTATGTTTAGTAACGCCGTTTTTTGCATATCAAAGCATTTTAAAAGATAGGCTGATTGAGCGAATTAATAAGCAATAATTTCTTCGCAGATAGAATTTGAGTGTAGATTAGATAGAAGATTTATTACTTTTTAAAAATAAAAGTCCAATCAGGAGTTTGCGATTCAAGAGAATCCATAACCATGATTATGGCTTTTGCTTATTGGTAAACGTGGCTATTTAGTAAGGACAAACTCACTGTATATTATATATTGTTTTTTAAAATGTTATAATTAATCATATTGGTATGAGTAAAAAATGGTTATTATATAATCTTTGAGGGGGTTGCAAATGGAATTAAAAACTTTTTTGAAACGTTTACTAAAAATAGTAGATATAGAGAAAAAAAAGTATATCGTTAATCAGATAAAATGTTTTTCTTTCTTAATGATCTATACAATTGCTTCTGTAATATTTCCTAGTTTTTTAAGCAAAATTGTTGATCTGGGAGTTGTTATGGGAGATGTTTCAAATATAGTGTTGTATACTACTGAGATGTTGATTTGCGGGATATTAATGGTAATTTTCTATTATTTGCAAAAAGTATTTTTTTTTAAATTCGGTAATGATATAGTATTAAGGACAAAACAAAAATTATATAAAAAGCTTAATACAGTTGATATTCTATTTTGGAACCAGTACAAAGTAGGGGATGTACTCACAATTTTAGATAATGACATAGAAAAATTGCAAGAACTACTAACATCTGATATCAGCGAATTGGTAGTAAATATTTGTTTGTGTATAGGGATTAGTTCATATATAATTATATTAAATCCTAAAATTGGTATTTTGGTTGTTGTAATGTCAATTATATTTGCATTTATTCAGCGAAAAGTGGCAAATAAGAGTAAAGAACGTATGAAAAAGTTGAGAGTGACTATGGGAGATTTTAACTCATTTTCCACTGAAACCATTAATAATATGCCTTCATTACAAATGACGGGAAAAACTCAATATATAAAAAAAATGTATGCAGATAAATGTGATGAACTGGCTAAAGAAGGATTAGATTTTACGAAAACCATGTGTACTGTTGGAATGACAGGAATGTCTTTTAATGTTCTTGCAATTGTTATTGTATTAATTTTAGGTGCTGTTGATGTTTCTAATAATTTGATTTCTGTTGGTTTGTTGTTTAGTATGACTATTTATGTGCAAAGATTATATAGTCCTATAGTATCAATAGGAAATATGTTTGTTAAAATAAAAAATTTCTTTCCTTTATTAGATAACATTTATAATGTAATGTTTAATGAAAAAAATATAATCAAGGGAGATTATAAACACAGCAGCGAGCTTATGGGAAATATTTCTTTTGATAATGTATGGTTTGGTTATAACAATGAAAGATTTATATTGAAAGGATTTACCGAAACGTTTAATAGAGGAGAAATCATTGGTATCGTAGGGAACAATGGAAGCGGAAAAACTACATTAGTCAGATTGTTGACTAAATTGTGTACTGTCGAACGTGGCAAAATTGAGATTGATGGAATTGATATTAACACATTTGATATGGAATATTTGCAGACGCAAATAGGCGTTATGACTCAAAATAGCTATTTGCTGGCTGAAGAGTTTAATAATATTCTAAAGAGTGAAAAAGAATTAAATAAAATGAAAAAATTTTTGGAAGAAATGAACTTTTACGAATCAGGAAACAGTATATTAAAAGGTAATTTTGAAGTAAAAGAAAATAATTTAAATATATCAGGAGGGGAGGCTCAAAAATTAGCTCTTTATAAGCTTTATTTGGATAATAAGCCGATTTGTGTTCTAGACGAGCCGACTGCTGCCTTGGATTCTAATAGTGAAGAGAAGATGATAGAGTTTATTAAAAATCATTTTAAAGAAAAAACTGTAATTATTATAACTCATAAACCACAAATTTTAAAAATTTGTAATCGGATAATAAAATTGGAATTGTATGAAGGGGGTAAGATGACAGTATGAAATTAAGTATTTGGGTAACTAAGACATGTAATATGGCCTGTAGTTATTGCTATGAAGAAGGACTTATAAGAGAGGATACTGGTGTTTGCGAAATTGATTATATCGAAAAAACAATAGAGTTTATTAATACAATGTGTTATAAGACCGCCTCTAAAAAAATATTCATTAAATTTTTTGGTGGAGAACCCTTAATTAAGTTTCCTTTTATTAAAAAATTTGTTGAGATTGCAAATGAAAAAATTGATGACAAAATCACTCCTTTTTATTCTATAACAACTAATGGAACATTAATGACGGATGATATGCTTATTTGGTTAAAAAAAAATAATGTGGAATGTGCATTAAGTATAGACGGTGATGAAGAGATATATAGCATAAATAGACGATATAAAAACCGATCATCAGCGTGGCGCGATGTCGATGATCTCATTCCGCGATTGTTTGATGCAAGTTTAAAATTGTCTGCGAGAGTGACCTATAATTCAAAAACTGTTTCAAAACTTAGTAGTAGTTGTGAATATTTGATAAATCGTGGCTTTACAGTGTTGAAAGTTGTACCAGATTATTTCGATTCTGAATGGAGTGACAAGTCATTGGAGATTCTCGAAGGACAATTAAGAGAAATAGATAAGATAAGAAATATAAGAAAGAATGCATATATAAACCTAGATGATGATGAATTGTTTATCGGTAGACGGGGCTGCGCGGGAGGTTATAGCATGTTTAGTATTGATTTGGGGGGGAATGTTTATCCTTGTACATATGTTATGGATGATAAACAATTTCTTTTAGGAAATATAGAAAACGTTTCAGAAATTGAACCGCGATATACAGATGGAACGTCTTTGAATAGGGAAGATTGTGTTGGATGCAGATATTTTAAATGTTGCAAAAGTGCTAGCTGTTTATATGGAAATTATAAAATGACAGGGTACTTGAATAAAACTAATTCTTTCTTTTGTGGATATAGAAAGATATTGTATCGAATAAATGAGGAAAAGTTATGAAAAATATCAATAGTATATTTTTTTCGAAGTATACGAGAGTATTAATAAATGGTAATGAATGTATTGTTGGCAATATTGCTTTTGATGGAAGATGGATCAAAATGTCGCATTCTCTTTATAAAGATTTGGTGCAAAAGTCTCAAAATAATATATCTTTACTATCTGAAAAAGAAAAAAAATATATAAATGCATTTCGGGAAGTAGGTATTTGCATTGATAATGCAGAAAAGGATGAGTTACAATTATATCCTTCGGATATAACCATTGAGATAACAACTCAGTGTAATTTGGCATGTAAACATTGCTCGTATTCCTTTGGTGGGAAAAAATATAGAGAAATGCCAATTGATATGATAAAAGCTATTTCAAAATGGTCGGAAGACAATAAAGTGAAAAGAATATTATTAACAGGCGGTGAGCCATTTTGCCGGAAAGATATAGTCGATGTATGTAAAGTGATTAAGCAGAATTTTACTGGGTCATTAGAAATAATTACAAACGGAACTTTGGTAACTGATGAGTACATCGAGCTTATAATGAAGTATATTCATGCTTTACATATTAGTTTAGATGGATATGATGAAAACAGTGTGAGCATGATACGGGGAAAGGGTGTATATAATAAAGTTATTGCATTAATTAATAAACTGAAGATGTGTGGGTATGAAAGAATTACTTTATCATGTGTAAGTGTTGGCGATGATAATTCTGAAATAATAAAGTTCAAAGAGTTATCTGAACGATTACATATTAAGCCGGTTATTAGACAGCTTAATATAAAAGGACGGGCAGAAGAAAATTTTGCGGAGGATCCTATGGAATTGCGTATTATGCATAATCTGACTGAAAAAGGACTTACATTTAAATGTTTATGTAACCATCAATATCGTTCTATTTTTATTAATACTTATGGAATAGTGTTTTCATGTGCTGCATTAAGAGAGGAAGAATTAGGAATTGGAAGTTTTATAGTTTCGGAACACAAGATACATATAGACGGTTTGTTTGCAAAACCTATAGTTGACAAAATCGCTCCATGTCAAAATTGTAATGTACGGTATTTTTGTGCGGATACTTGTATTTCAAGAAATAATGTGATATACTCAAACAATAAAAAACGTGTTGAGAGGTGTCATATTAAAAAGAATAAATTGGAAAAAATTGTGTGGCACACTGATAATGATTTGTAATTTAATTTACAAATAAAATTTTAAAGAAGGGAGGAGTTATCATGGAAAACAAAGAAAAAGAACTTGAAGTTGAAATCAAAGGTTATGGATGTGACGATGATTGCGAACAGTATTTTGAGAAAACAGCATCAAAAAATTGTGGCTGGAAAGAAACTGATAATACTTGGCCACTGTGGTAGAAAGTATCAGGTAAATATGTAAATGAGTAAGAAATGGGTGCCCTAGAAGTCTTTGTAAAACCAATATTATACAAGCCATAGAACATTTGATAAGGTGTATTTTGGGGTTGTAGTATGTGGTGCGAGAGACTTTTAGGGCATTCTTTTTAATTAGTGAGTAGGTGTAAATAACTTCAATGAAAATTGCTGTGTTAGATAGTGGGTTTGATTTTAGTCAACCATTACAGAATAAAATTACTAATATAAATTTCACAGATGAAACTAACAAAGATGAAAACGGTCATGGTACATGTATTATAAAATTAATTGATTCAATTAGTTCTGGTTTGGAATTGTATAGTATAAAAATATTGGATAGAACTGGAAAAGGGAAGCTGTCGTCTTTAAAAGTGGCACTACTTGAAGCGTTAAACAGTGACGTTAATATTATTAATTTAAGTTTAGGAATTGAAGCATTTATTAAAGATTCGGAGTTAGAAATTCTTTTAGATAAATGTCTGTCTCAAGGAATAATAATAGTTACATCAGAATCAAATAATGGAAAAATAAATTATCTTTCTTGTAATAATAGAATAATTAGTGTCCAAGGTAAACAAAATAATCTTGTTACCAGTAACAATGTTATTTATATTAATAATTCTCCAAGAATTATACCATGGTTGGGATCGTCTTATGTTTTAAGTGGAGCAAATAGTTTTTTGACTCCATTTATTATAAAAAAAATATATGAATTATTGCAGAATCATGTAAGTATACAAAATTTAAAAAAATGTTTAATGCAGCAAAGTTTTATATTTAATAGTAATAAAAAAATTCAGAGACAATCAATAATTAATGCTAAATTAATGAAAAGTATTGAGGAAGAAATTTCTATTTGGAATTTATATGATGAAAATAAAGCATTTAAAATCGCCCAGGCTACTCCACGGAATATAACAGCACTTGTTAGGATAATTGAAGAAAAAACTCAACAATCATATATTTATGATTCCTTTTGGATGCCAGATTTAGCTTATTTAGAAAATTTTGTTAACAAAATAGGATCTATACTTCACTAATAATACAATGAAAGGTGTAAATATGAACGAAATTAAACTGGATAATATATGCTTTTCGGATAATACAAGAATTTTAAATCACTATAATGAAATAGTTATTGGTAATGTGAGAGAGTGTGGTTTATGGATAAAAATTCTAACTAAAGACTTTGAAAAAATAAAAACATACATAGGACTAGAAAATGGTTTTGAGCTGTTAATGCGGAATACGGATAATGCACGGAAGCAATATTATATTGAGATTATTAAGGCTTTAGCAAAAATAAAAGTGATAAAACGTAAAGACTGGAGTGAAAACAAGAAAACTATAGAACGATTAGACATTGAATTAACTAAAAAATGTAATTTGAGATGTAAGCATTGTTCTGGCGAGTATGGTGAGCAAGATAAATCTTCAATGCCACAAGAGATGTTTCATAGAATCATACATTGGGCCGCAGAAAATAATATATCCTCAGTAACATTAAGTGGTGGTGAAATTTTTTGTTTGTCTAATATTTCAAAATATTTAGAATATGCAAGAAAGAATTTTATGGGGCGTATTGATATTATTTCAAATGCTACTTTAATTTATCCTGAACATATTAGTATATTAAAGTCATGTGTGGATGAAATTAGTATTAGTTTAGATGGATATGACAAGAATAGCGTAGATTTCATACGAGGACAAGGGGTGTTTGATAAAGTTATTGAGACTATAATTTTGCTAAAAAATAATAAAATTGATAACATTTCACTTTCTATGGTTCTAACAAGTAATAATAAAAATCATGTAACTGACTTCAAAGAACTTTGTAATAAATTTGAAGTAAAGCCTATTCTAAGAACACTCTCTGTAAAGGGAAGAGCTTTAAAGTTTTATGATGACTTAATTAATGATAACGAAAAAGGAAAAGAAGATAATATATCTAAGAGAATTAACATGTTAGCCATGTGTAATGCTGGAAGTCAAATACTTTCTATTAATGCAAGTGGTAAAGTGACTTTGTGTTCAGCTATGGAAGAGTCAAATGTTATTTTGGGAGATATTGATGAACTGGATATAATTTTTCATGATGTTAAACGAATTAATACGATTTGTGTTGTAGATACGGTTACACCATGTAATGAATGCGATGTTAGATATTTTTGTTCTTCTATGTGTCATGCAGTAAACACAAATATTTACAATAATAATCAGTTGAAAGAAAAACGGTGTGAGCAATATAAAAATCTCTTGGAAAAACATGTATGGGGGATTTGAAATATATTGTGAGTACTAAGTTTAGCAGCTGTCAGGCAAGGAAAAGAAAGCAATGATAAAAATCTTAAATAGTATTAAAGAATTACGTTAGAAATAGCCTTTGCAGAAAGGCTATTTTTTATGTATGCGCGCCATGGGCGCGCTCTAATGGGTGAAAGGTCCCGAACATGCCCAGGTAGTGGGAAATGTATAGCTGAACAGCAAGGGTGTTCACCGTGAGGTGAAATCTGAAGGAAGTCGTTGGCAAATCTCTGGTCCGACGGACAGAAACCGCATACAAGGCTAGGCTACGAGAGATAAGTTGGCATAAAGCAACGAAGTCTAATAGCTACCACATTTGTAGTAGCAGAGTAAATGCAGCGGATGAATAAATTAAAGATTGCAGTATTAGATAATGGTGTAGACGAAAAATTGCTTGCATTATGTGGATTACCCGATATAATTCAGCAGAACAAAGGAAATATCAGTGATGAGGAGGATTTGTTTCTGCATGGGACAAATTGTGCCATGATCATAGGGCTTAATTGTGCCGACGCAGAATTATACAGTTATAAACTGCTTGATAATACAGGAAAAGGAAATGTGGATGATCTGAAATCAGCGTTTGACTGGTGTCTGATGAACAATATAAGACTTGTCAATCTGAGTTTTGGAACTACACATTTTAAGGACAAAGGAATAATTCGGCAGTTGGTAAATCAATATGCCAATAAGGGACTTAGCATAATTGCGGCAACTGCTAATAGTGGGTATACGGCTTTTCCGGCATCCTTTTCAAATGTTATCGGAGTAAAAGCAAAAGATACATTTAACATTGATGCGGAAGGTTTGCGGGATAAAGGTGTGGATTTTGCAGCTCCATCGGAACACAAAATCTGGTTTGGAGGAAACGATATAACGCTTCAGAAAAGTAACAGCTATGCGGCACCTTATGTAACAGCAATGGCTGGAAGGTTAATGATGGAACAGTCATGGATCAATAATGTATGGCAGATTAAGAAGCATTTATACCAGAAATTCAGGGGAAAATGTGTACAATATATTCCGGATTGGATAGAAAAAGGATGGATTGCCGGAAAGGTAATAAAGAGTAAGGAAGAGGTTTATTTTGAGGTAGCTGCAAAGGAAGAAGCAGACACTGTAATTTTGTATGATAAAAATGAGTTTAATGAATACAGGGAGAAGCACATTGTGTATCTTGGCAATGAAATAGCAGAGCAGCCGGATACACAGTGCTTTTTCTGGAGCAGAAGAAACAGAAAAGAACAGATCTTATGTTCAAGGATAAAGAAGGAGAGCATCAATATACCTGTCATACTTATAAAAAGTGATAAAGAGCAGGATCAGATATGGTGGCTTACGGAATTAAGAAAGTGTTTTGAAGCAGAGGGCTATAATGCGTATGCTATTTCCACTGAACAGGAGAGCGTATTGTATGATTTAGAATATATCCCTTTTGCTGTTGATGAAAATATAAGTAATAAGATTGGTGATTTCCTGTATTGGCAGACTTATTACAACCAGTCTGATTTGATTATTTGTGGAATACAGGAAAAAGAAAGCATCGGTGTGGAAGCCGATATATTTGTAAGAATAGAAAATGGGAAGAAGCAGACAGGAATACAAATTTATTGCGACAAAATAAAAAAGACACAGATGTGTTTTGGAACCCTCGGAGAGCAGCAGATAAAGAAAGTATATGATTGTCTGCTTACAATCCTGACGGAGGATGAAGATGAGGAATAAAGAAGCAGTAAAGAAACTGCTGGGGCTGCTAAAGGATTATAGAAAAATAATTGCACTGATTATTGCATGTCTGCTCATTTCAACGGGATTGAATATGTGTATTCCGTTATTAAACCGAGGGATTATGGACTATGGTTTCATAGGCGGAGACAAAGAACTGCTTATAAAACAGGTAATATGCTCATTGCTTATTTATATGATTATAGCAGTTATAGATATTATAAAAGAAAAGAAACGGGTAGATATATCTGCGAATATACAATATTCTTTATCGGAACAGTCGTTTAAGCATCTGATGAAAATAAAAGCGGATTATTTCACCAATAGAAATTATGCGGAAATCCTAAATAACATAAATGTGGATATAGGCAACATGACTTCTATTGCAGATGAGGGTGTGTTTTTTGTCGTTACCCAGGCATTCAGCATGGTAGGTGGAATCATCGGGCTTTTTATCCTGGATTACAGAATGACACTCATGGTACTTCTTTTTATTTCGGTAAAAGCGGTTATTATGAAGCATTTTGCAAAGAAGCGAAAAAGAATCATGGACGAGTTTATTACAGAAAGCGAGAAATATGCCGGATGGTTTGGAGACACTGTTGGCGGTGTAAGGGAAGTAAAGCTTTTTGGAATATTGGAAAATAAGAGAGCCGAATTTGCTGACAGACAGCTTTCTGTAATCAATAAACAGAAAAAGATGAATATGCTTGCCCAGTGGAACGGCATAACGGATAACATTATCGTACATCTGCTGACCAGCCTGATATATATTATTGGTGCAAATCTTGTTTTTGATATGCAGCTTTCAGTAGGAAGTGTGTTTGCGTTTATTACATATAGTGCGTATGTGACAGGACCTATTTCAGCAATACTCAATATCGGGTATCTTTTGTCAGGAATTATTCCTTCAGCAAAGCGGTATTATGAGTTTATGGCACTTGAAGAAGAAAAGGGAAATGAGGAGAGTATGACAGAGCCTTGCTTCGGTGATCTGGAATTACAGAATCTTTCTTTTTCATATGAAAAGGACAAAGCGGTATTGTCTGATGTTAATATATCTTTTCCTAAGGGAAGTAAAACGGTGCTGATTGGTCGGAATGGTTCGGGAAAAAGCACACTGATAAGTCTGTTGCTGCAATTATACCAACCTACAAGTGGTAAAATAACATTATGCGGTACGGATATTTCGGAACTTGTATTGAAGGATTATAGAAACATGGTTTCGGTGGTAAGTCAGGATATCTATCTGTTCAATTCATCGATCAGGGATAATATCTGTATGTATAAAGATATAGATGATAAGTTCATTATGGAAGCCTGTAAAGATAGTGGACTTGCTGATTTTATTTCTGAGGTGTCATTGGATTATGTGGTAGGACAGAATGGGGCAATGCTTTCCGGAGGACAGAAACAGAAAATTGCACTGGCAAGGGCGTTGGTGCATAACAGTCCGGTTATTATATTTGATGAAGCCACATCTAATACGGATGTGTATTCCGAACATCAGATTAACGGACTGCTCCATACGAAACTGAAAGAAAAGACGGTCATAATCATTACCCACAAACAAGAGATATTAAAAGAAGCAGATCAGATTATTATGCTGAAAGATGGTGCTGTTGTTGGAAGTGGAGTCTATGATGATTTGTCAAAAGATAATCTGGAATTTAAAAATATGCTGAATATGGGAGAAAAATATTGAATAATATATTGCCATGAATTGACAGGAGATAGTAAAATCTGCAAAGTATTACACGAAAATGGCAAATGGTTACAGATTGTCAGACACCATAATAATTTCTGATATAATGCGATAAGTCAGAAAGGATGATGGGGCTATGGGGAAAAGAGAGCACATATACAAAATTATTGCAGAGAATATCAGAAAAGAACGCAGAAGGCTTGGAATTACGCAGGCAGAGCTTGCAGAACGGGCGGATGTATCATTGGATACTATCAAAAGTGTTGAAAATGGCAGAAGGGCAATGAGTCTTGATACATATTTGAATATTGTTCATGCATTGGAGTCATCGCCTATGGTTCTGATGAGCCAGCAGCACCCTAAGAAGCACATTGAGCGTTTTGCATTTATGATGAATCGGTGCGACGAAAGAGAAATAGAATTTGCATTACATATGATTGAACAAATATTAAGAGGACAGGAAGATTATCTGAGTGAATAGACGGGTAGTTATCCTGTCCTTTGTCTATGACTCTTTTGCAAATTTCTCAGCGAGATGGTATATGATTTCTTCAATGGTGGGAGTTTCATTTTCACATGGAAAGTCTGTCCAGAAGCGTTGCATTTGTGGATCAGGGCTTTTTAAAGCAATAGAAACTGCCCGCCCAATTTCCTGTTGGACTTCTTCTTTTGTGATTCCTTCTTTTTCGGCAATGATTTTCAAATATTTATCAACAGAGTATGTGTTTTTATCATTCATAGTGTTGTTGTGAATCCTTTCTGAAAAGGGTATCTGCGGGCAAATTGTCAGGTGATTGAATTGTCCCGGTTGAATACCATAAAAGTAAAACAGATAATCCGTTCTATATTACATAATAACCTTGAGAGCTGTTTTCTATGCAGATTATGGCTATTTTCTATTCTATCATATACATACAATATGGTGCATACACGCACCATATCATTATAGGACACTCTTGCGTAGAATACAAGGAGGAGGTCTTTGTAATGATAGTATATGACAGGTTATGGATTACACTCAAGAAGAAAAATATTAGCCAGTATGCACTAATTAAAGATTATGGAATAGATAAAGCACAGTTACAGCGATTGCGAAAGAATATGGTCGTAAAAACGGTAATCCTAAACAGATTATGTTCCATACTTGATTGTAAGATAGAGGACATCATGGAGTTTGTGCCGGATGAGGATATTAAGTAAAGAGATATTTCCAAAATGTAATGAGAGTTTGGAAATATCTCTTTTTTTAATCCGCAAATATTTATATTCTTGGTATTAAGGTGTACAATATTCCACCTGAAATAGCTGGTTTAGTCACTCTTACAAAAGATTCGCTTACGGTACAATGAATACAGCTTAAGCAAATATATAAGGTGCCGGAAAAGAGTGGAAGGTGTACTACGATATTGTTAATAGTGGAGAAAGAATAAAAGAGTTGCGTGCGGCAAGAAGAATGACAAGACAGCAGCTTGCCGAGCAGATTGGATTGTCAGTGGATGCTCTGCGGAAAATTGAAGCTGGTGTAAATGGAGCAAAAATAGATACGCTGATTAGTATTGCTGAATTGTTTCATATAACGTTGGATTATCTTGTGTGTGGGTGTGAAAGAAAGGCAGAAGTCGATGATCTGCTGGTTGGTCTGAAGGAGAAGGAAGTACAGTTTATCCGGAATATGGTATTAAATGCCGTTGACAATATGAAACTTCTGACAGAATAAAAAAGTCGGATTGCATTTTTGATGATGCAGTCCGGCTTTTTTTATAAGGATTTGGAACAGGTGGGAGTGTTACTCTTAGTTCAAAAGAGTGTCGGTTACTGTAGAAGATGCGTGGTGTCAGTTATACTCTGTTCAGGTTCTGAGAAAAGAACCGTTGAATATTGAAAACAGAATAGGACACGCATATCCCACGAGCTTATATCGCCTTGTCTATGACAGGGTGGCAGAATCCCATTTCGTGCGATGACTATCCTCGGAGCTGCAGCCGATTATGAGAAACGTAACAGCAGGAGCCTTTAAGGATAAGAGCAGAGGGTTGTGCCTACCGGGTTAGCAGCCGGAGGTAATGAGATAATAAGTGCACCTGAATTTCAGCAAAACGCATTTTCAGAGAGTGGCTACTTTCGTAAGTCCAGATGGGCAGGAAACTACGAAGTGATTGTGGCTGGCAAAGGATATGTTACCCGATACGGGGATGGTTAAGAAACCGGGAAGATAGTATTTTATCTTCCCACACAAACTGATTTATGGTCACCGACAGAAAAGAAATGTTTAGGTGTGATGGTGTGGAGAGTACAGATAAGTCAGCTTATGTGAGGAGATAAAGTGCGCACAGTATCAAATCAATATTATTTATAAGGAGATTTTAAGATGGAAAGAGCAATTATATATTATGCAAAAACAGGATTAGAGGCTACAGATCATTTTGTGCCGAAGTTGCTTGAAAAGTATTGTCAGGATAATGGCTATGAAATTGTAGCTATGCTTTCAGAGCCTGCTTCTACAGAAGGAGTTTCATTTCCGATGAAATATGCCATTATCGGTTTAAATATGGAAGAAGATGTTAATACAATCATAACACTTTCAAAGGATATGATTGGTGCAACAGATGAGACCGTTATTGATACACTTGGAAAACTCAGCGAATATGATATCTATGTGGAGGATATTAATGGAGAACTTGAAGAGTGTTATGAGATGATGTACAAAGAGCCTGTTCAGGAAAGTGATATAAGAGGGCTGGTGCTTGATACGGTATCAAAGTTCTATCATAACATCAGGGACGGCAGATAGGAGGCAATATGCAGGATTCCAAAGAAAAGCAGTGTCTGATATTTGTAAGGAATAATGCAAATGATACAGCTGACCGTATCGAGGCATATGCAAAAAAGTCCGGCATGGAAGTTGTTGAGACAATTTTTAATACAGATAAAAAAGCGGTTGAACGATTAAGATATTATATTGAAAGAGATGCCATTATCTGTGTGCTGGTAAGAGATGTGGTAGACATTTCAATGGAACTTAATGAGATTAAAGCTGTAATGACACTTGCAGCGGAACATGGAATCAGTATTAATGCAGAGAGCAGGGGCTATGAACCTGCTCTCATTTCTTTTGAATGATATGACAGAAGAAAATAGAAAATTAAAACTGATTATATTTCCGGGCGAAACAGTAGTGATTGATGAATATGGGAAACGGATTGTTGCCTGTCCGACAGAGGATGAGGCAGAAGAATATATCAGGGAACAGGAGGAATGACATAGATGAAACTGAACAGGGGCGATATTGTTATTGCAAATCTGGAGTCAGTAAGTAAAGGGAGCATTCAGAAGTATACAAGACCTTATATTATTATCTCAAATAACAAGGCAAATCAGTATTCACCGGTTGTCACAGCAGTAGCCATGTCCACAAAAACATGGAAAAAGAAATATCTGCCAACCCACTGTCTAATACCGGCTGCAAAGGTAAAGGTTACTGACACAGATTTTGAGGTGTTTGACAGTATGGCATTATGCGAGCAAATTGTATCCATTGATGTAAATGTCCAGATTGAGAGGGTAGTTGCTTCAATTTCAGATACGGAACTACTTGATAAGATTACTGAATGTGTAAAAATCCAGATTGGGGCATATGAAAAGTACAATTAAATATTACCGGGGCATTTGCTCCGGGTTACATAGCCACCTGTATTTTATGGGTGGCATTTTTACTGAAAGGGGGATAGATTTTATGACAGCAGAAGAATACAGAGCATTGCTTGATACTGATTTTAGTGATGTTACGATTAATGAAATGCCCGATATGGCATCTTATCATGCTGATCTGAATGATACGATTGAAAAGAGACAGCAGAAGTTTATAAGAAAAGTTGGAAATCCCTATATGATGAGAGTGGGGAAGATGAAAGTTAAAGTAAGCTTTGCCAATAATGGAGTTTCCATAGAAGAAGCTTTCAAGAATATGCTGCTTACAGTTTAGAATCTTTTTTCAGAATCATATGGAAAATGAAAGGGAGTTGTGCTATGATATGTTCAAGGACTAAATGAATATGGCATAACTTCCTTTGATATTTTAGTTGGGTACATCTGACGTAGAATATTTAAAGGAGTGTTGCGATATGAGTAAACAAATCTCAAAAATCTATCATGCAGCCATCTACGTTAGATTATCTAAGGAGGATGGCGATGTTTCTACCAGCGCAAAAGCTGAGAGTAATAGTATTTCAAATCAAAAGGATTTCATCCGAAATTTCCTTGCAGACAAAAAAGACATTAGAATAGTTAAAGAATATGTGGATGATGGTTATTCCGGCTCTAATTTTGACCGTCCGTCTTTTCAGACGATGATGGAAGATATTAAGCGAGGAGTAATTGATTGTGTGGTGGTAAAGGATCTTTCACGTTTTGGACGTGAGTATATTGATTCAGGTCGATACATCGAAAGATTATTTCCGGCTCTTGGTGTAAGGTTTATTGCAATCAATGATAACTATGACAGTGTGACTGGAAAGTCACAGGGTGATGAGATTATTATTCCGTTTAAAAACCTGATCAATGATGCATATTGCAGGGATATCAGTATAAAGATACGAAGCCATTTGGATGTAAAGAGAAAAAATGGTGAGTATATCGGTGCATTTGTTCCCTATGGGTATGAAAAATCGGATGATGATAAACATAAGCTGGTTATTGATATTTATGCAGCCGGTATTGTGAAGGAAATTTTTCGGCTAAAGCTTCACGGAATGAGTCAGGATGCAATAGCAACACAGTTGAATAATGAGGGTGTGCTTGCACCTATGGAATATAAGCAGAGTACAGGGAGCGGTTATCAGACCGGATTTTTACAGAATGATAAGTCGGTATGGAGTTCAGTCACAGTCCGCAGGATTCTTGAAAATGAGATTTACATTGGAAATCTTGTTCAAGGCAAAAGAACGACACCAAATCATAAAGTGAAGCAGGAGGTTGTTAAGCCGGAATCTGACTGGATAAGAATCGAAAAAAATCATGAGCCGATTATTAGTGACAGGGATTTTGAGATTGTTCAAAGGTTGTTGGGAATGGATACGAGAATATCTCCGGATTCAGATATGGTCTATAATCTTTCAGGTATTGCAGTATGTGCAGACTGTGGTTCACCAATGACAAGAAAAATTACAACAGCAAGTGATAAGAAATACGCTTACTATATCTGCTCTAATCATAAATTGACAAAGCAGTGTTCACAGCACTCAATATCAGTATCGTTATTAGAGGATACGGTGCTTGAAATGTTAAAGCTTCATATCAAAAACGTAATGAATCTGGAAGAAATACTTGATTATATTGGAACAATTCCTTTCCAGCAGCTTGATGTAAAAAGTCTTGAAGCAAGAAAACAGAAAAAACTTGAGGAAGTTGAGAAGTGTAAAAGACTGAAAACTTCACTGTATGAAGATATGAAGGACGGAATTCTTACTAAAGAAGAATATCTTGAACTTCATGAGGCATATCTGAAAAAAGCAAAAGAGGGAGAAGAAATAATTCGCCAGATTGAGAGAGACATTGCTTTAATTTTTGAGGAGAAGGATGATAAGCATCTCTGGATGAATTATTTTACCGAATACAAGGATATTAAGGAACTGACCAGGGACGTGGTTGTAAAACTGATTTCTGAGGTAAGGGTTTCAGAGAATAAAGAGATTGAAATCGTATTTGACTTTGATGATTGTTATAAGAAGTTATTAGAATCAGTCGAAAAACTTGGTTATCAAGTAGATAAAGAACCGGGTGGACAATTAAATATCAGCAGAAGGGAGGCTGTGTAATATGGCAAGAAAAAGCAGAAAAAATATGATGCTACAGGAAAACACAGCCTTACCGGATAAAGAGAAGAAGGTACTTTTTAAGGCTGGATTATATGCAAGACTGTCCCATGAAAAGGAAGAGAACATTGAGAGAGGGACAATCGAAACACAGATGGAACTTATGAAGAATTATGTCAAAGATCACGAAGATATTGTAATTGAAGAGGAATATTATGATGCTTCCTTTACCGGTACTAATTTTGAAAGACCGGATTTTAAGCGAATGCTTGAGGATGCAAAAACAGGAAGAATTAACTGTATTATAGTTAAGGATTTATCGAGACTTGGCAGAAATTATGTGGAGATGGGGAACTACATTGAAAGAGTGTTTCCTTTTCTCAATGTAAGATTCATTGCTGTTACGGATGATTTTGACTCGTTCAGACCGGGCACAGACCTTATGATGCCTTTGAAAAACATCGTAAATGAGTTTTATGCTAAGGATATTTCAAAGAAAGTTTCAACTGCACATCGTAGAAAATGGACTACTGATGAATATATGTGCGGTTTTGCTCCATATGGATATCTGAAATCCAAGACGGAGAAGAACAGAATTGTTGTGGATGAAGCAACTGCTGGAAATGTCAGGTTTATTTATAAATTGTTTTTAGAGGGCAAAGGATATACACCAATTGCAAAATATCTGAATGAGCAGGGAATAATGTCACCATTGATGTATTTAAAATCTCTTGGTTATCAGCAGAATGTAAGAACCAATGGTGTATGGACCAAAACAACAGTCAAGTCAATACTGACAAATCAGGCTTATATTGGTTCGGCGGTGCATGGGAAAGTAGTAATTGAGAAATACAATAATATTCCACTCCATGCAACAGATCCAAGTGAATGGGTCGTTGTTGAAAATACGCATGAGCCGCTTATCGACAAAAAGACATTTGAAAAGGCACAGGAAAGAGTAAAGGAAATCTCGGATGCTTATTTTGCAAAAGAGTTTACAAAACACCCACCTAATGAAATGAATCTGCTAAAGGGAAAAATCGTATGCGGAGACTGTGGCAAGGGAATGAGACTTTCTCCAAGAACAACAAAATCGTATGTATATTTTTGTGGAACTTTTTCAGATGGTATTAATCCGGCATGTTCAAGACACAAAATTGATCAGGAGGAAGTCAACAAAGCTGTCTTTGCTCAGATTTCAAATCATATGCGTTGCTGTATTGACGCATTAAAAGTGATACGGGAATTAAATGCAAGAAGCAGCGGACTGAAAAAATACGATGTGTATGAAAAAGCCATTACCAGACAGCGCAGGGAACTGGAGAAAGTAAACCGCAAGTTCTCTGAGTTATATGGAGATTACTCAGAACATTTGATTAATGAGAGCGAATATCTGACATTAAAACAGCAGTATCTTCTAAAAAGCGAAGCTTTGAAGAAGGAGATTGATAATCTTTTAGTATCTCAGAACCTGTATTCAAAGAATTATAAGATTGATGAAGACTGGGAAAACTTTATCAATAAATATCTGAAATGCAGAAAGCTTAACAAAGAGCTGGCAGATGCATTTGTTGACAAGGTGCAGGTGTTTGAAGATGGAAGAATTTCCGTAAATCTGGTGTATGATGATTGCCTGGAAGAACTGTTACAGGTAAAGAATAAGAGAGAAGGTGATTTGTATGAGTAAGATAACTGCTATGTATATTCGCCTTTCTATGGAAGATGAGGATGTATCATTAAATCAGAAGGAAGAGAGTAACAGTGTATCCAGTCAGAGAGAATTGTTAGAATCATTTATTGGCAATCATTCGGAGCTTAAGGATACGAAGGTACAGGAATACTGTGATGATGGATTTACCGGAACAAAATTTGAAAGACCAGGCTATATGAAGCTTATGGAGGATGTCCGAGCTGATAAAATATCCTGCATTGTTGTAAAGGATTTATCCAGACTCGGAAGGGATTATATTGAAGTCGGTAGTCTTCTGGAGCAGATACTTCCACTTTATCAGGTACGAGTTATTGCAGTTAATGACAATTATGACAGCGATAACTATGATGGTTCGACGGGCGGTATGAATGTTGCGTTTAAGAACTTAATCTATATGCTTTATAGCAGGGACTTGTCTAATAAAGTCAGTTCTGCAATGCACACAAGGATACTGAAAGGTGAGAACATCAGTGGTCAGTTAAGGTATGGATATGTCAAAGACCCAAATGATAAGCATAAGATTATTGTAGATCCGGAAGCAGCAGAAGTGGTTAAGCTGATATTTGAACTGACCGCACAGGGCAAAAGTAAAACGGAAGTGGCAAATTATCTGAATGCTCAGGGTATTGATACACCATCCGCATACAAAAAGAGAAAAGGAAGCAGAAACTTTTTCCATGCAGTTGAAGTAAAAAGTCTGTGGAGTACTTCTTCTATCCGGGATATATTAAACGATGAAGTTTATCTTGGAAAACTGATATGGAATAAAACTAAGAAGAGGATAGGTAGCAATAACACTTCAAGCTATGTTCCTAAAGACGAATGGATGGTGATAGAAAATTGCCATGAACCCATTATTACTCAGGAATTATTTGATATGGCACACGCTAATTCAAAAAAATGTGTTCGTTCAAAGCGTGGTAAGAGAAACTATAATCCATTTTATTATTGTGGTGTGTGTGGCAGAGCTTTAGCACCCAGCAAAAGGGTAAAAGGTGACATTCTTCTTTGTTACTCGTCCAGAATTGAGGAAAATTCTCCATGCAAAAGCAACAGGGTGGAAATTGCCAAGGTTGAAGATGCAATCATGAAAACTGTAAATATGTATGCAACAGTTTATCTGGATGAGAAAGGAATAAAGAGAGCCGGTAAATCGAAAGAAGTATCTTCGGAAGAAAAGCTTGCAGTACTCGAAAAGAAGGTGAAGAGCCTCAGCAGTAAAAAGATGATGTTGTATTCTGATTATAAGGATGACAAGCTCACAAGAGAAGAGTATGTCAAGCGTTCAAAGGCGATGGTGGAACAGATTGATGAATTGCATCAGAAAATCGAGCAGCTTAAATCGGAACTGCCGACAGAAGATAATTCTGCTGGTAAGTTTGAGACACAGTTAGAAAATATCATCAATATGGAATCTTTTGACAGAGAGAAAATCCAGAAGGTAATCAAAAAAGTGATTATCAATGGAGAGGACAATATAGAGATTGTATGGAATACAGATGATCTATTTTTCAAGTAAGATGGATGGTTACAGAGTTTGGAGTGCCGAGAAAATGTGGCACTCCTTTCTTCTGCAAGTATAAATATTGCTTTCAATATACTGCAATAGCAGGTATAATGGGAAGTGATATTTGAGGGTACAAAAAATCAATTTTTTTTTGGTCTGGAGTTGACACGAGCAGGTAAGTGTATGCCAGATTATTCTATTGTAAAATCTTTATGTGAGGAACTTGATGTTACGATAGCAGAACTGATGGATGGCGAAATGTCTGAGGAAAAGAGTGTACGAACCTATGACGATGAACAGATTTTAGATTTACTTAGAAGAACACAGGAATTAGAAAAGCAAAAAAATGTGATGCACGGAGTTTTGCTTATTGTTATGGGAATTGCTTTGCAAGCATTATCATATGGGATTTCTGGTTCTAATGTTAAAGATTTTATCTCAGGATTATTATTGGGACTATCTATTGCCGAGATGTTGGTTGGAGTTTATGTTGTTGGAAAATCAATGTCAGGGAGATAACTTCCTAATTTGCCGAAATATCTTTCTAACTTTCCCTATTTTACAGGCTTTCCAGCCCATTCATTAGTGAAATGATATGTATTTTCCCTTATTTTTGCCCTTATGAGATAATCGTAAGGGAAATAAGGGAAAGTTTTATTTAGTCGTTGCCTGCCACTTTATCAAGTAACTTTGCGGATTCCCGCTTGGCTTTTCTTGTGGAATGGGCGTAGACATTCATTGTGGTACTGACATCTGAGTGTCCTAACAGTTCCTGTACATCTTTCGGAGCTGCTCCATTTGCCAGAAGGTTGCTTGTGTAGGTGTGTCGCAACTGGTGAAAATGAAATCCTTCAAATCCATCCAGTTTCTGAGCAATCTTCCTGCAAACAATTCCTAACGTGCTTGGCAGTTCCAAACTTCCATCCGGTCTTAAGCAGACAAAGGATATTTCCTTATAATCTTCTGGAACATTCTCTGTTCCGTCCAGATGATAGAACTCATAGTAAACTCTGTTTTTGTCTTTTACTTCTCTGTAGTAGTTTTTGTGGTAAAGTTCTCCGTACTGCATTCGGTTTTTAAGCTGTTCCTTTCGGGCATTGCGAAGAATCTCTGCCAGTGTATCTCCAAAATCAACAATCCTTACCTTTTTTCGTTTGGTTGGTCCGATGATATTCTTGTGCCTTGAACCATCATATCGGATACTGCGTCTGATCGTAAGGCACTGTTCTTCAAGATTTACATCCTGCCATGCCAGACCACAGGCTTCACCGATACGAAGTCCTGCATAATAAGCTATCTGGATTGGAAGTATTGCCGGTGGATTGTAATCCTGTAGAAATTCAATCAGTCTTTCATAATCCTCTCGTGGAATTGGCTGTATATCGCCATCCATGTCATCATCAGAAAACAGGTCAACCTCATCCGTCTGGTATTTCAGCTTAATATACTGCATCGGATTGAAAGTGATATATTGCTTTGGTGATACTGCAAACCGGAATGACTGCTGTAATACTGCCGAGAAAGAACGAATGTAATCTTTGCTGTAACCTTTTCTTTCTGAACCATCTGGATAAGTGCCACCAAAGGAAAGCAGATCGAAGAAGGCTTGTAAATGCTCAGATGTTACATTTTTCAACTTTCTCTCTGAAATTGGATGCTTCTTGATGTTGGTAATGGCACCGAGGTAATTCTGGACTGTCCCATTACTGAGCGTACCGGTCTTTAATTCTTCCTCTGCCCATATATCAAGTAATTCTCCAACTGTAATATTTTCCGACTTTGCAATGAATTTCTTGCTTTCGTAATCGTCCATTGCCTGACGGAGCAGTTTTTCCGTTTCACTTTTGCTTTCTGTTCCAGCGTATTCTTTCTGAACCAGATTGCCGCTTGCATCTTCTACATAGAAGCGGTAGTACCATTTCTTTCCTTTTTTTCTTACAGATCCTTTTGCCATAATCGTGTGTCTCCTTTCGATATCAGACAATCGGAACTGATGAAATGCTTCTTGCGTGTAGGCATCTTATGGACAAGTCCATAAGCCAATTCGCCGCTCGTCAAATCTGTAAACAGCCTGACTTGCTCGTGCTCATTGTATCATAACTCCGGTTGTCGTTCTATACCGAATCGGAATCCTCATACAAAACTTCTGATAAAAGATTTTCAAGCCTTTGTTCTGCCATTTCCGGTTTCTTGGAATAGAGCCTTACAATATCTGCCATATCATTAAAGGCATTAACAGTGTGGGTGATCTCCCGGAGAAACATAATCTCGTTATATTCATCATTCGATTCAAACCCCATTACTTTTGCAATATCAGCTTCATTCGTGTTGCCCTTGTAATTCTTGCAGGCAAACTGGAATGATTCCAGAAACAGGTTATATTGCTTTAACATCAACAGCAGTAAATCTTTGGAAAAAGCATCTTCCTTTTTACTAAGGTCGAGAGGTAGCTGTTTGAGAATATCGCCCATTGCATCACGAATCTGTAATTCTTTCTTATCCGTAATATCGGTTTCGTATTCATCGGTTTCACCTCTGAGCCATTCAATAGATACATGAAGTGCTTCCGAAAGACCTTCCAGCACCATCTTTTTGGTATTGTCAATCGAACCATTCTCATAACGCAGGATTGTGGAAGCTGTAACTCCCATCTTCTCTGCAACATAAGGCTGTGTCAGATTTAATTCCAGACGACGCTGTTTTGCCCTGCTGCCTATCAGCTTGCGTAATTCTTTATCTTTCATGCTGATGTGCCTCCTTTTTCGGTATGTCATTACTATACCACGCAACAAAATATATTGCAATATGCAATTTATAGAAAATGAATGAAATTTCATAATGCTTGACAAAGCAATATAAACACGCTATACTGACAGCACAAATGAAATTGCATAATGCAATTTAAAAGGAGGTGGTCATATGACACAAAGAAAGATTGCCTTATCTATTGAAGAAGCTGCTGATTATACGGGAATCGGCAGGAACACCCTGAGAAAACTGGTGGAATGGAAGAAACTTCCGGTATTAAAGGTTGGGAGAAAAGTCCTGATCAAAACGGATATGCTGGAACTTTTTATGGAAGCCAACGAGGGCAGAGACTTGAGGGATAAGGGAAATGTGAAAGCAGTCACAAGAAACGGTTCAACTTAAAAAAGCGGTTCCCGAAGAAACCGCCAAAGGTTCTATCAGACCGGAGTCATGATATACCTACACGCAAACAGATTATACCATGTACTTCGTCTGACAGACAACAGGAAACTTATGTTTGGAAGAAAAAGAAAGGACGATGATATTTATGGCAAGATCAACAAAGAGTTATGAGGAGCGTATGCTCCAGTTGGAAAAGAAAGAACAGGAAAGCCTTGAGAAAGCAAAACAGTATGCAGCACAGAAACGGGAACTGAAGAAACGTCAGAAAGATGTGGAAACTAAAAAGCGGACACACAGGCTCTGCCAGATTGGTGGTGCGGTGGAATCGGTGCTGGGTTCTGCGATTGAGGAAGATGATATCCCAAAGCTGATCGGCTTCTTAAAAAGGCAGGAAGCAAATGGGAAATTCTTCTCAAAGGCAATGCAGAAAGAGCCAGTTGCGAATACGGAGGAAGTGTAATGCCGGAGGGAGTGGATTTTCCATTCCCTTCATTGCTTTTTCATGAAGGGCGCACTTATGGACAACCAGAGGTCGTCCGTATAAGTTTGCCACAGGTGGCAACCGGTCTGCGCTTACGCTTGCCGGGCTCGTTCCGTCGGCGGGGCTTTCAGCCAGACCTGCTCATGCCGCAGGAGGCACTCTTCGCCAGAGAGGCGCATTCCATGCAGGCTGCTATGCGCAGGGCACTCTTACGCAGAGGGCGTTCCGGCAATACTGCTTTTTCTAAAACTGAAAGCAATGTTGCCGGAAATCTATGCCGGATGTGCAGAAAGGAGGAATCCAGACATGGCGATTTTTCATTACACAGTCAAAATAGTCGGACGAAGTAAAGGGAAATCTGTTATCTCCGCTTCCGCATATCTCAATGGGGATGTGATGAAAAACGAGGAAACCGGGAGAATCAGTTATTACACTTCTAAAAAAGAAGTGGTCTACACCAGTCTGATGATGTGCGAAAACGCACCTCCTGAATGGCAGATAGTACCAGAAGAAAATATAAAACGCTTTCAAAAATCTGTCCGATACAAAAGGTCAGAAGATAAAGAAGCTGCTTTAGAAAAATTCAAAATCACATTTCAGAAACAAAGATTATGGAATGAGGTATTGAAGATTGAAAAAAGTGCAGATGCCCAACTTGGCAGGTCATTTGAATTTGCCCTCCCAAAAGAATGGAGCAGACAGGAACAGATTCAATATACAGCCGACTATATCAAAAAAACATTTGTGGATAAGGGAATGTGTGCTGATTGGAGTATCCACGACAAAGGGGATGGCAATCCTCATGTCCATCTGCTTCTGACAATGCGCCCTTTTAACCCGGATCATTCTTGGGGGAAGAAAGAAGTCAAAGATTGGGGTTTTGTCAGAGATAAAAGCGGAAATATCGTGATTGATGAATCCCATCCGAACTGGTGGCAGGATAAGAAAAACCCTGACCGTCATGGAATCCGTATCCCTGTATTAGACGAAAACGGAATTCAGAAGATTGGAGCAAGAAACCGCCTGCAATGGAAACGGGTGCTGACCGATGCTACTGGATGGAACAATCCAAAAAATTGTGAACTGTGGCGGAGTGAATGGGCAAAGGTATGTAATGAACATCTGCCTTTGCATAATCAAGTTGATCATCGTTCTTATGAAAAGCAGGGAAAACTCCAGATTCCTACCATCCATGAAGGAGCTGACGCAAGAAAGATTGAACAAAAGTTTTTTGCCGGGCAGGAAATAAAAGGCTCGTGGAAAGTAGCGGAAAATCAAATCATAAAACAACAAAACACGTTATTGCAAAAGATACTAAACACCTTTGGGAAAGTATCGGGTGCATTATCATTATGGAAGGAGCGATTAAATGACATTAGAAGAAAGCCGGGAAATTATACCCTTAATGGAATCCATGATTGGTCAAATCGAAGAACAGCAGAACCTAATGGCAGAAATGATTCTGGAAATGCAGAACCGGGACACTCAACTCTCTCTTATGCAAAAACAGAATCAGAAATTACAAAAATTAAACAACGAGTTATCCGAGCTGCTCAACATTTTGCCAAATACCGAGGAACTGCTTTCCAAGATGGAAGAACAGAAAACGAAGATAGAGCTTTTGGAAAACGAAAATCAGCAATGGCAGAAATTGGCACAGAAGCTGAACAGCGAAAACAGTTTATTACTGAAACAGAACACCGAATTGCTGAACTGGAACAGCAGATAGAGAAAGGACGTGATATAGATGAACGAATCCAGAGAATCAAAGAACGCCGAACAGTTGGAAGAACTTCTGCTCTTGACCGAGGAGATACAAGAAGAACTAGAACAGAAAGAACAGCTTATCGTGGAACTGAAGACGCAGCTCAGCGAATCTCTGACCTTGAACGAGAAATTAAACAAAGAGAACAGAGCCGGGAATATTCAAGCATTAAAGAACGACTTGAAGCTGGCAGACAGAGCATTGCGGATCGAGAAAGAGAAGTTGCGAAGCGCAAACGTCATGATAGAGGAATGTCAAGATAAAATATGCTATTTAACACAGGAACGGGATTATGCCCGGACACATCAGAAAATCGTAGAAATACCGGTAGAAAAGCCGGTACTCTATGAAAAATGTGAAGCCTGTAACCGGACAGCCTATCAGAATGCAAAAGCAAAATACGAAACACAAAAAGAGCGACTTGCAGGACAGTATAAAGCAAAAACGGTAATGTTCCAAACAACCTTGTTCCTTCTTGCATGGTATTCGTTGACAACCACTCTTTTTCAGGCAGTACAGTCAGATATGTTCCTTGTCGATTGTAAATCATTCTTCAATGATTTAGCATCATTCATACAAACCTTTGTCGGATGGACGATTGATGCCGGGCATTCTGCGGCACAGATTAGTACAAAAATTCCAAATGCTTTTATAGCCGGAATGGTATATTGGTTATTGCTAATATTGATTGTAGGAATATGTATGGCAGGAACAGGGATGCTGGCGATACTGATAGAAATAAAGGTTATAGAATTATATAAGAAAAACTGTTGGGATGTTATTACTCTACTAATGATACTGACAAGTGTTGCTATTGTCATTTATTTTGGAGAATCAATCAAAAAAGTACTGTCAGTAAATCTTCTATTGCTTTTCGTACTTTCGCAGGGCGCATATGTTGGAATTAGATGTTATCTTAAAGTTTGGTTAGAAAAAAGACCATATTAGTATTTTCAACTTACTGTATAGACAGTAAAATTACTCCATACCAGCCTAGTGAAAATTTACTGTATGAAAAGAAGTATTACAGAGAAAAAAGGCTGTAAAAACAGGAACAGCCAGCCCGAAAGAATTTACGGACTGGCTGTATCAACAGAGTGATATTATTTTGAAATTAACTACCTTTTAAGTGATGTCTATACAAAAGATCATTCCTCCCTTATGGCAGACAAGATGCTTGTTTTCTTCAACTCGGATTTTGCGTATGCAGTGAAAATCAAATATATAACTGCTAAAACAACGACTAACGCCAGTAGAAACAGCCACGGCAATACCAACGTAATGCAATGGTTTACCGCATCCAATCGTCTACAAACAATTACACTTAAAATGCTTCCAAATACAAGAGCTATTACCAACGAACCTCCGAGGTAAATTCCCATCTCCCTATCCAGCATTGCTTTCAACTGTTGCCGTGTTGTTCCAACAGCTTCAAGCAAACCGAATTCACGCTTTCTATTCTGAAAATCAACCATAAGCATATTCGTAAGGCTGATACTTCCAAAGACGAACAGAATAGCAGAAGTCATGTACAGAGCATTTATAGATGCACTGTATCGATACTGAATATTTTTAATCGTTTGTTCAATCGTATTTACTTCTATTTTTCCATTTTTATCCGCAATCTTCTGAACTGCGGTCAAAACTTCATCAAAACATCCCTCTGAATTTTTAACTGCCAGAATTCCCGTCTGTTCCGTTATCCCTGTCAGCTTCTTTGCTGTGTCATAAGTCATAATGAAGTAGGGGCTTCCGGGAACAACCGGGCTATCCTCCATTAAATCAGACCTATTGTATGTGCCTACAACAACGGCTTCCACATTAAAGATACTGCCATCAAAAGATCTGCCCTCAATCTTCAAAGTATCGCCAACTTGTGCTATATCTTCTGCAACCAATATTCCATTTTTCTCAACCATATCGTTGTAATCTGCTGTTCCAGAGGATAACACCGCCTGCTTTTCTTCTGTCTGTTCCCGATTTAAGGTTGGAAAGAAGTCTGAAATGCTCGGGACAGAACCACTTTCGCCCGA
>ENA-OQHZ01000090-OQHZ01000090.1-human-gut-metagenome-genome-assembly--contig:-NODE-90-length-77276-cov-7.392311_pt1 | contig 77276 bp, 74 predicted proteins | sample MGYA00242642_ERZ504734 | MGnify/ENA primary metagenome ERZ504734 (study PRJEB26092, sample SAMD00036210) | human gut metagenome | host: Homo sapiens | study: EMG produced TPA metagenomics assembly of...
TCATAAAAACACCGCCTATATTTGATAGATACATTGTACCAAATATAGACGGTATAATCTACTTTTTCAGTGCCCTCGATCTGCGGGAGAGTGAGAAGCCGGGGCCGGTTGCGCCGCCCCCTGTGTCCATGTTGCTGCGGCAGCTCCGGCCCGCACCGAAAAACCGCAGGAAACGACAAAATTCGCCCGGCAGGTCGTAGACCCACCGGGCGAATATGAAAGCGTTATGAAGTTTCCTTACATGGTATAGTTCATATCGTTGGCCGGAGCTGCCCCCTGTTGGATACAGGCTTTTTTTAACAAGCTATGCTTTTGAAAAACAGGGTATATCAGCATGGCGGCTCCCTCCGTGGGCCGCCGATCCTGCGCCGAACAAAGGAAAGCGGCGGCCTTGATAACTCAAAGCCGCCGCTGGTCGTATGGGCGTGTCAAAAGGGCTGCTGTACGACGGCTTTTTTCTTTGCCGTCGTCCGGCATAACATCAAGTTTTTATATTAGATAAATAAATATAGGCATCTTCAAGTGATGCTTCGCAGGGCCAACATTCGATGTCAGGATGTGACGAACTGATTATTTTCATCAACAATCCATCACTTGTAAGTTGTTTCGCTGAAACATGGTATCGCTGTTCTACTTCTCTGGCTTTATTTTCATTCGATACCCTACACTTCCAAACATGACCTTGTGCCTGCTCAATTAGTTCAGACATATTGCCTGAATAGAGAAAGTGACCTTTTTTCATTACAGCGAGTTGATTACAGGTAGCAGCCAAGTCCTCCGTAACATGGGTTGAAAAAAGAACTGTTCTGTCCGCAGAGAAATCAAACAATAGATTTCTAATTCGGATGCGTTCTTCCGGGTCAAGCCCTGTTGTGGGTTCATCGACAATTAAAACAGATGGATTGTGTAAGAGAGCTTGGATAAGCCCCACTCTGCGTTTCATTCCACCGGAGAGCTGCCGATTTTTCTTCTTCTGATGTGCAGATAACCCTGTGGCCTCCAAATAATAGTCTATTTGTTTCTGGTACTCCGCTTTTTCCATGCCAGACATAATCCCAACATACTCCAATGCTTCACGCACTGTAAGATTGGGATATAGGCCAAACTCTTGCGGCAAGTATCCAATTTGCTTTTTGATGATCTCGTAATTTTCCGGCTTAACAGTGAGGCCGTTTATTTCAACCGTACCAGATGTGGGAGTAAGAAGTGTAACCAATATCTTCATCAGTGTTGTTTTTCCGGCTCCATTTTCCCCCAGAAGTCCATATATGCCATGTTCGATAGTCAAGTTTACATGATTTAGGACTTTCACACTCTTTTTGTATTCCATTACTAAATCACATACTTTTATTCCCATGTTTACACCTCCTTTTTTTATTAAAATCCGGCTGCTGATTTACCAGATGTAGATTCCAGTACATTAAAGCAACTGCACATACAACGTATAATATTCTGCTCGGCCAAAAAGGAATTAAATAACCATCCTGAACAACTTCCCCTGACAGCTTGAATAGCTGTAATATTTCTGGTAACACACGAATGATCGTAGATGTCAAAAGCAGCCAAAAGAAGAACAGCAGGCCGATAGCAAGCCCTATATTCCGCATTAGATTTGTAGCGGTAAAGCAAAACGTTCCCATAAAAAACATACTTGCGGCGCAGGCACCCACGCAGGAAGCGTATAGACTTATGACGGGAACACCAGAATAGTTTGTAGGATGATACACTAACACGAAACCCCAATAAAAAACAGCAACTAAAACAATTAAATATAGTTGGCTAATAAAAGCGCGTTTTAGGATCGAACCACGTTTTTGTTTTATAGGGAATAAAGAGTAAGTGGAGATTCTTTCATTCATATACTCCATATAATAAATATCAGCCATGAACACGCCTGCAAGAAGCGCAACACTTGATTCCAGAACAGAAACAATCTCGTTATAGGACATAATTGGCCTTACCAAAATGATAATTACCATAAAGAGCATAGAATAAATGATCTTATACATAGGCAGTGCTATTTTTAATTCATACTTCATGTATCACGCCTCCTTTCCCATATCTGAATACTGGCAATAAGCAGAACAATAGCTAAAATCAAAAGAAAAATTTGATTGCTTACAATTCCAGATGGTATTTCTGTTTCAGTAAAAAGCTGAGGAAAGCGTATAAATATTGCTCCGGGCTTTACCTGATAGTGGTAATCCTCGGCGGAACTCAGCGTACCGATGTTGGCGTAAATGAAATACAAAAGCATTGCCGGAATTGCCGGAATTACGTTCTTGAACAAAATTGAAATAAAGAGCATAATGCAGCCTGTGAGTAGAATTCCGGGCAGATCATACATTATGATATTGGCCCAAATATCCCAAAGGCTTGTTTTGTATCCATAGCTGTTTCCTGCACTTACAGCGACAACATCGACAATCGCTGTTAGTATAACAACAAAGAGTAAGACCATTGAGATTCCAGCAATATATTTGCCCAGAACATAATTCCGGCTGCTGATCGGTTTCGTATGAATAAAACTGTAAATGCTTTTCCTCATGTCGCGCATAAGCAAAATTGCAAAAACAGATATTGTGAAAAGTATAGAAGTGATTCCGAGATAATCCGCATATTTTCTTCCCAAATAGCTCGTATATGATTCTTCCTGAAATACTGAATCCAAATATTGCTGCACCTCGTCAGCATCAGCTTTTTTATAGGCACTCATATTCCATACAGATTGAAAACCGACTATCCCATATTCATCAATGAAAAATTGTCTAATTTCTTGCACTGTCCAGCCTTTACTAAGCACTTCGTCCATTTGCTTTTGTGCATCCTCATGGCTCATTTCACATTCACTTACCAGATAGGCTTCCATTTCTTGTGATACATACTCCCACCGTTCGTTTTCCGGTGTCGGAATATACCCATCCGTAATGTTGCCATCGTAAGAATATTCCATTGTTTCTCCGTCTGGCTGAAAATCGTCATATAGTTTGATGTATGGCGATACGGTGATATACAGAATCACAACCATAGAAAGGACACCAATATAGGTAAGCGGACTTTTCAGCAGCAGCATAAAATCCTTTTTGACTAAACTCCAATTCATGCAATCGTCCCCCTTATCCGTTTTCTTATCCTAAGTATATCGGTAAAATAACTACAAAAAAACAATAGCGGTGATTTTCTTAAATCTACCGCTATTGCCCGATTCATGCAGTAATATTAAATTCCACGCAGGCACCTCCGCCCGGTGAGTTATATACCCGGAGAAATCCTCCATGCTTCTCACAAAGCATTTTGCAAATGTATAGACCCATGCCATAATGCTCTGTTCCTACGCTTTCGCCATGATAATAAGGATTGACCGCTTTACTTAATTCGTCTGGCTGAAACCCTTTTCCATCGTCATGCACGCAGACATTCAATAGGGATTGAGAGTAGCGAAACTCCACACGAACACACTGAACCGAAAAACGCATAGCATTATCAATTAGATTTTCAAGAACTTCAAGGAAAATAGATATGTCCAAATTCAACTGTTGTTCTTTCAGTTCGCTATGCACCTCAAACTGCTTCGCATATTTTTGAGCGAGAACAGTCAAAATTGCTTCTGTTTTAGCAAGGAGATCGGCTTGGCTGACATACGCTCTGCTTATAATAATTTCATCCAAACGATTTATGTTTTTCATTGTATCAGCAAAACAGGATATTCTTTCTGTTTGGCTCTGCAATTCTCCCAGCACTTCTATTACTTTTTCCTCTGATAATCTGTGCTTAGGATAGTACCGCAACAAATACTCAACATAACCTTTCATGACCGCCAGTGGTGTTCGTAAATCATGAGAAAAGGCTGAACGCATTTGCTTTTGTTCGTCTATCATGTTCCACATTGAGCTGTTGTTTTCTGCTAATTTTTCGCGCATTTTTTCAAATGCAGCACAAATCTGGCCTAATTCATCATCATAGACATAAGAGATTTTGAAATCCAAATCCTGTCTGCTTATTTTATCCGCAGCTTCATTTAATACTGAAAATGGTGTTTTCAACCTGCGTTTATAGAATAATGTGAGCGATAAAAAGACACCGAAAAATGTAAAAAACAAAATGCACCAGCTTGAAATAAAATCACAAAGCTCTTTTGCTATACGATCTGATGGTGTCATTATTTCCGGGGAGACATCGGGGATTTGCGGCACATCACCAAAAAGTTGAGAATATCCGTTTTGATACTCATATAGTTTTGAAGAATCCGTATACTTTAGCTGAATATTGTCAGAAATATTTTGTGCTGCGTCCTGCACTGCGATGGAAAGTATGATGGATATTGTTAATGATATTATTAAATACTTAAAAAGTGACCGTTTTATTTTGCTGCCCATCTATATCCACATCCCCAAACCGTTTCAATGAACTCCCTATCTGTATGTTCTCTAATCTTGTTACGGATTCTCCGAATCAATTCTGTTACATTTTTATTATCGCCATCCCTATCCAGTCCCCATAGTTTTTCATAGATCATTTCTCGATCAAAAACTTGTCCGGGATGACGAGATAAAAACGCCACTATATCAAATTCAGACTTTGTAAGTTCTATGACCTGATTATCAAAACTTACTTTTCGGCTATTCAGATCAATAATCAAATCGTTGTCATATCGAAATTCTGTTTTCCCTTGGATTCTTGCCTCTCGCCTTAAATGGGCTTCGATCCGGGCCAGTAATTCGCCAATCGAAAACGGCTTTACAATATAATCATCACCACCCGCTTTCAAACCGATAATTCGGTCTTTTTCTTCTATACGGGCGGATAAGAACAATATAGGGCAATGTACGCAGTCACGGATTTTTTCGCAAACCTCTATGCCGTCCATTTTGGGCAGGTTTATATCAAGAAGTATTATATCAGACTGCTTTTGGACTTGTTTTAGAGCTTGCTCTCCGTCAAATGCAGTCGTAACAGCATACCCCTCCATCTCTAAAACATCTTTTATCATATTAACCATACTTTTATCATCGTCTACAACCAAAATCTTTTCTTTCATGCGTTCCTCCACGGGCAAATCAACTCTAACTTTGGTGTTTTTCCAACACCTCATATATTTTGGAAAGGGTGAAGTTCAGTTTATCATAGAAACAGTCGGCACCATTTTTAATCACGGCTGCGGATAAGGCTTCATCCGCAGCCGCAGATACCGCGATAACAGGAATATCAATCCTTTGCAGTTTCATCCATACTAATAAGTCTATCACAGTTTCACCATACAATAAACAATCAGAAATAATCAAATCTGGCAATGTAGAGGATATAATCTTCTTTGCTGTTCTAATATCTCCACATGATACAGGTATCCAATGTTTATTGGAAGCAGCCATGCTAACGCCATTTCTATATGCAATATCGTTATCTATTATCAAAACCTGCATATTCAACCTCCGCTTATCACAGTTTCCCTATTTTAAGTTATAGTTTTAATTTAGTTTACAAGGAGAATGTCTACAAAAAGACAACAGAGAGGAAAACATCTTCCTGTCTACGCATTTAGGGGGCAAAAAGTCTACGGAAATCAAGGCTTTTCGGCGGTGGTCGATGGGGTGGCAGAATGATTTATCACATACCCGTCGAAACGGGCTTTGAAATGCGTAGGAAAATCTTTCCGCCGCTGGTTTTCCTGCCGGTTCTGTGGTATGCTGGAATAAGACAAAAAACGACAGGAGTTGACACGATGGCCAAACAGGAAATGTTACTGGACACAGCTACCATCAAGGCCGCCGTCGCTGGTGAGAAGTGGGCCAAAGATAAAGTGATCGAACACTACACCCCCATGATCGACGAGCTGGCCGTTGACGAAGATATGAAGCAGCACCTTATTTTGAAGCTGCTGGAAGAACTGCCACACTTCCCGATGGGGCAGGCATAAGAAAAAAGAGCGCCGGACGCAGAGGCACACAGCCCTCGCGCCCGGCACTCTTTATTTAGGTCTGTCCATAGAAATAAAACAGACAACAGAGTTATAATGTGATTACTTAAAAACAAAAATTTCTTCAATAGGTGTGTTTACAGCCCTTGAAATATCAATCGCTAATTTTAGCGACGGGTTATATTGTGCCTTTTCCAGACGCATGATTGTTTCGCGGCGCACTCCAACTATTTCTGCCAACTGTTCTTGTGTCAATCCCTTTATCTGCCTATACTGCTTTAATTTACATTCAAAATCTGGCATAGTTAGTCCTCACCTTCATCAATCGGATCGTCGTGGTCATAGTGATAAAGCAAGAACTCGCTAAGGAATACTTCAAGCGCGATAGCAAGAGAAACCATAATTATATACGCAATAAAGGTATATTCCAAATTCCCCATAAGTTTGCCCTGTCCCAAAATCAGTGTTACAAGAAAAATAATTGTAAGAGCTGTTTTATTGGCTACGGAATGAGCGTGCATTTTGTTTTCTTGGTATCGCTCGTCCATAAAAGTATTTGACAATTTTCCTTCATAGAAGAAACCAAAGAAACCAAAAAACACAAAAAAAACAAAGGGGAAAATAGTTTTGTCGATGTTGTATGTCCAGAACCCCAAAAAGCCGAAAAACCCCAAAAAGCCTAAGAAGCCCAACTTAGGATTAAGATTTCGGGTTATAGTTGCATTGTTGCCTTTCCTTTTATTGACGGCTATAACCTGTATCAGCAGAACGACAAGGTACAGCACATAAAAGGTAATTAAGATGCCCGAAATAATCATAGGCAGGTCTTTAAGACGGAAAGTATAGGTCGAAATATCCATTGGGACAATAAATCTGGCTTCATTAAAAGTAATCGTATACCATGAAGAAACAGCGACAAGCAAAATACATATTGCTCCTAAAATAACAAGCAGTTTTGTTTTATTTTTTTTCATTTTTACAGCCTCCAAAATGTGATGTATTTGTCACCTAACGAGATAAATATATCACTTCGGATTGTTTTTGTCGATGGGCAAGATACAAATATATCTCTTTTGGTAAAGAGCGCCGGACGCAGAGGCATACAGCCCCCGTGCCCGGCGCTTTGCATTGTAAGAAAAGAATAGCGCAGTACGGTCAATCGTGACCGCCTGCGCTATTCCTGTTGTTTCAGCTTCATATCCCTGCGGATCGTGTCTTTGGCTGCTTTGAGCAGATCGGTGAGTATGCGTATCTCGTAGTCGTCGCAATCCTCCAAAAGCATTTGAACCTCATGGGAGAAAACTTCCTTGGAGTGGATCACGCTGTCGCACAGAAATTCATCCACCGAAACAGACAGGACGTTTGCCAGCGCAACCGCCATCGGCAAGCTCAACTTGGAATGGCCGTTTTCAATGTTGCTCATGTGGGTAATGGACAGCCCGGCCTTTTCCGCCAATGCTTCCTGCGTCAGATCGGCCCGTATTCTTGCGATCTTCACGCGCTTTCCAATCTCTTTGTAATCTAATTCCATCTATTTGCCCTCGCAGTACGTCGCCTAATATTATTCCTCCTTTATTGTAAAGTACCCAGCACAGATATATAATAAACTATATAAATTCAAAATTTGTATGCTTTAAGTTTTGCAAATTTTCTGTGGTAGGTTGGCTTATTAAATAAACTTTTTAAGGTGGGAAAATAGATATGGTGGTTTGTACCTTTGCGGGACACAGGGAAGTCTTTGGCCTCGGCCAGTCGCAGGTGGTGGAGATATTGGAAAGGCTGCTGGAAGTGGAACAGGAAATGACCTGCTATGTGGGCGGCAACCGAAATATGTTCTGTTATATTGCGCCCAAGTGCAAAACGTGTTCCCCGTACTTTTACAATCAAAATCCCCTTGCTTTTACTATTCAAAACTGTGACAGAAGTACCACGAGTCATTCCAAGAGCTTCCAGACGTTTTTCAATTCCTGTAGGAAGCCCAATGTCTTTAACAATATATTGGGTTTCTTTTTTGCCATCTGAAAGATACATTTTAATTCCCCCTCTATTGCTTTATTCCGTTGGTTCCGGGCATCTTCCGAAATTCTGAAAGCATCATCAAAACAGTAATCACTACAAGAATTGCATCTGTCAGGGCAATCGCCAGCCATACACCACGAATACCCATACCGCCCACCATCGGAAGGACAATACACAGAGGGATAAACAAAATAATCTGACGGAACAATACCAACCACGTCGCCTTATTGGCTTTGCCCAAAGACTGGAACAATGTCACAGCAATCAGAAAACTTCCCTGAAGAATATAGGTGCTGAACATAATACGGAAATTCGTTGCCCCCGAAACAGCTACACCTGGCGTTGTAATAAACATAGACAATACTTTACCCGGAAACAGTTCTGCCGGAATATAAAATACAAGGGATAGTATTGTGGCGGCAGCAATAAATACACGTGTCAGAGTTTTTACCCTGTCATATTCCTTTGCACCATAATTCGTTCCTGCCGCTGGCTGGAATCCCTGACTGATTCCCCATAATGGAACAAAAGAGAAATTCCAGAACCGAAGCGCCGCACCGAGAAGGATCTGTGAATTTTCCCCTCCATAATTAGCGGCTACACGATAAATGACTGTTTGCTGTACTAATGTCAATATCTGCATCAATAACGCAGATACGCCAACAGAAAGAACCTGCGGCAGAAGCTCTCCATCAATCCGAATACGTCCAATCTTTACATTAGGACTTTTCTTTCTGAAATACCATAACGTAATAACCGCCTGAACAAACTGTGAAAACACTGTTGCATATGCTGCCGCCTCGATGCCCAAACCGTAAGGCTTCAAAACTGTAATAAATATTGGATCAAGAATAATATTCAAAATGGCACCGCTGGCAATAATTGTCATTGCCTTTTTTAACTGACCCTCCCCACGAATGACCATATTAGCACTCTGGAAAAAATTCACAAACAAAGAGCCTGCAAATACGATCCGCAGATATTTTTCTGCATAATTTAAAATATTATCGCTTGCTCCAGCAAGAGATAAAAGCTGACGGGTAAACACCATTCCTACAATGGTATAAATTACTGACAATAAAAGTACCATTGCCACCAAATTTCCCATAATCTTTTTGATCGTTCTTTCATCTTTTTTACCAATCGCTCGTGAAAGTACCGAAGCGGAACCAACGCCCAGCATTGCGGCAGAACCTGCATTTATCAAAGTAAATGGATATGATACCGATACAGCTCCCATCTGAGCCGCACCTACCATCTGCCCGACAAAAATGGAATCCATCATGTTATATAACCCAACCACCACCATACCGAGAACTGCCGGAATACTAAGTTCAATCATCAGTGAAATTGGATTCTTTGTTAATAATTTTGTTCTTGTATCAAGTGACTGTTTCATCACTGTTACCTCCTTGTTTATTAGCCATGTCTAACCACCTAAAGTATATAAAATTCGGTTTGTTTTGTACGCTCCCAAAAGAAGAAATCACAATCCAATCGGAAGAATTAAGGGCAGAAAAGCCTTTTTTCTCTCTGCCCTCCGGCATCATTGTGCCATCTTCTCCAACACTTTTAATGCTTCCTCCAATTTCGGATTTTCAACATCTGTCTGCAAAGCCTCCCGGACACAGTTTCGGATATGTGCCTGTAATATTTGTTGGTTAGCGCTTTTTAACAGGGCTTGTGTTGCCTGAAGCTGATTGGATATGTCCACACAGTACCGATCTTCCTCAATCATCTGCAGAATACCGTCAATCTGCCCTCTGGCAATTTTCAATTTATGAATAACTTCTCCCTTTTTTGCTTTCATTGGAATTTCCTCTTATTGAATACTGATAAGCTGATAACCAGCATCCTCTACAGCCTCTTTCAACATGGCATCCGATACGTCTCCGTTAAGTTGAATACGTGCAGATTTCTCTGCAAGGCTGACTGTGACCTCACTGATTCCCGCAAGCTCTCTTAATGCTTTCTCCACGTGTTTTACACAATTCATACAAACCATACCTTCAATATTTAATACTTTTTCCATTTGACTCGCTCCTTTGTTTTCTTTTTTATCATTTTCCTGTCTAAATTCCATATCTGTATTTTCATGGGACGTATGCTTTGCCTTAAACCACCTAAGCCGCAGTGCATTCGACACTACAAATACGGAACTGAAACTCATGGCAAATGCTCCAATCATTGGATTCAATTTCAATCCAAATGGCAGATAAAACAATCCTGCTGCCACCGGAATACCAATGATATTATAAATAAACGCCCAAAATAGATTTTGCTTGATATTGCGTATTACCGCCTTGCTAAGTTGGATCGCCGTAGATACATCGAGCAAATCACTTTTCATTAAAACAATATCTGCCGATTCTATTGCAATATCTGTTCCTGCTCCAATGGCAATCCCCACATCTGCCCTTGCAAGCGCTGGGGCGTCATTAATTCCATCGCCAACCATCGTCACTTTTTTTCCACTGTCTTGCAAACGGCGGATTTCTTTCTCTTTGTCCTGTGGAAAGACTTCCGCTACAACACGATTTACACCAACCTGACGTTGAATTGCTTCCGCTGTTTTCCTATTGTCCCCGGTCAGCATTACCACTTCAATTCCCATACCCGACAATTCCTGGACTGCCTGACGGCTGGTAGGTTTTACAACATCTGCCACAGCAATCACACCCATCAGTTCCTTACCACGTGCAAAAAATAATGGTGTTTTTCCCTCTTCCGCCATAGCATCCCCAAGCGATTGCAAGACTCCTCCAGAAATGCCATTTGCCTCAAGCAATCTGCGATTTCCAGCAAAGCAAATCTCGTTTTCTATTTCTCCTATAATTCCCTGTCCGGGAACCTGTCTAAAATTTTCAACAGGAAGGAAAGAAATTCTCTCGTTTTCAGCTTCTTTCACAATCGACTCTGCCAGCGGATGTTCTGACAATTTTTCTAAGGATGCCGCAATCTGCAATAGTTCATTTTGTCCGATTCCATCTCTACATAGGAGATTCGTAACACTCGGCGTTCCCTCTGTAATCGTTCCGGTTTTATCTAAAACTACTGTATTGATGTTATGAGCTGTTTCCAAAGCCTCCGCTGATTTTATCAGGATACCATTTGCTGCCCCTTTTCCAGTTCCCACCATAATTGCCGTAGGTGTGGCAAGCCCTAACGCACATGGACAGGAAATAACCAAAATTGAGATTCCAATAGAAAGAGCAAATTCAAATCCATATCCCAACAACAGCCATATGATAGCCGAAACCAGGGCGATACTGATAACCACTGGTACAAATACCCCGCTTACTCTATCTGCCAATTTTGCGATTGGAGCCTTTGAACTTGTAGCTTCGTCCACCAGATGGACAATCTGCGAAAGCGTTGTATCATCCCCAACCTTTGTAGCCTGCATTTTAAAATATCCGGACTTATTCAAGGTTGCACCGATAACTTTATCCCCTATATGCTTTTCCACCGGAATACTTTCACCTGTTAAGGCAGATTCATCTACAGAAGAAGCCCCTTCTACCACTACGCCATCCACTGGCACTGCTTCTCCAGCTTTCACAATCAGCGTTTCGCCAGCTTGTACTTCCTCTACCGGAATCGTAATCTCCTGTCCATTGCGTTCAACAACTGCCGTTTTAGGGGCTAAATTCATCAGCTTTGTAATTGCGTCTGATGTTTTTCCCTTTGCACGTGCCTCCAGCGTCTTTCCTAATGTGATCAGTGTCAGAATCATGCCTGCTGATTCAAAATACAAATCCATCATAAAGCTGTGGACAGTTTCCATATCTCCATGTCCAAATCCAATCCCTATTTTGTAAATAGCATAAATCCCATAAATAATTGCCGCACTGGAGCCAATAGCAATCAGAGAATCCATGTTTGGAGAACCATGAAGCAATGTCTTAAATCCCATCTTGTAATACTTAAAATTCACAAATACTACAGGAATTAAAAGCAGGAATTGCGTAAAAGCAAAGCTCATTGCATTTTCCATTCCAAGAAGAAATGCAGGCAGTGGCCACCCCATCATATGCCCCATTGATATATAAAACAAAGGTATCGTAAAAACAGCAGATAAAAGCAGGCGTTGTTTCATTTGTTTATAGTCTTTCTGCGCCGTACTAATTTCTGGTTTTCCAGCCGCAACAGCAGGTTTACTACCACTCTGTGCAAGTGTTTTTGGAATTGCACCATATCCTGCTTTTTCTACCGCCTGAATAATTCCCGATGTATCTAAAATAGATTCATCATAAGATGCAACCATACTGTTTTTTAATAAATTAACAGATACTTCTTTTATTCCGGGAAGTTTACTCACGCTCTTTTCAATTCTTGCAGAGCAGGCAGAGCAAGTCATTCCTGTAACATCAAATTGCTCTTTTTTCAATTTCATCCCTTCTTTCTCTTTAAAATTGGGTACCCGTCCCCCGTAGGGAACGTAGTCATTATAAACACTGGATTTACGTTTTGTACGCTCCATAGGGAAGTATTTTTTATCCAAAAAGAAATATATTTTTTCTCTAAATCCAATCAGTAGGTTTTGCGATCCAAAAGGTAATATCTGTTTCCAATCCGTTGACTTTTTCCTTTATCGTGCATATACTTGCGGCATGAACGATTAAACATTCTTTTAATTGTTCAGTCATGTCAAACCAACTAAAATTACTAAGAAAGGGGAATAATCCTTATGAAAAAAACAATCAAGTTACTCGATCTTGACTGCGGACACTGTGCCGCAAAGATCGAAACTGCTGTAAAGAAGATTGATGGCGTCACAAATGTATCCGTAAACTTTATGAACCAGAAAATGATACTCGAAGCGCCGGATGACAAATTTGATGCTATCCTGACCGAAGCAAAGGCACTGATCAAAAAAATCGAGCCGGATGTAACTGTAAAGGTATAAACGAAGCTGGACACCGGCTGCCGTATCCCGGTAGCTGGTGTTTTTACATCAGAAAGGAGACTATAGATTATGACACGAAAGCAAAAACATTTGCTTGCAAGAATTGTCATAGCGGCAATTCTATTTTTTGCAGGCAGCCTGTTTTACCTTCCTGAATATATGGAGGCAGGCATCTTCCTTATCTGCTACATTGTTGTTGGATGGGATATTGTATGGAAAGCAATCACGAACATTCTTCATGGACAGGTATTCGATGAAAATTTTTTAATGACGATTGCCACTATCGGCGCATTGGTTCTGGGAGAACATTCAGAAGGCGTAGCTGTAATGTTGTTTTATCAAGTTGGTGAATGGTTCCAGTCTTATGCCGTTTCCAAATCTCGAAAATCCATTGCAAGTTTAATGGATATTCGTCCGGACTATGCGAATGTACAGCGTAATGGGGAATTGATACAGGTCGATCCTGATGAAGTCCAAATTGGAGACACAATCATAGTAAAACCGGGAGAACGGATTCCACTGGACGGAACTATTCTGAAAGGTTCCTCTGCATTAGATACCTCTGCGCTTACCGGAGAATCCATGCCTCGTGAGGTAGAGCCGGGAATGGAAGTCATAAGTGGCTGCATTAACCAGACCGGGATTTTAACAATTTGCACAACTAAGGAATTTGGAGAATCCACCGTAGCAAAAATTCTTGATCTAGTAGAAAATGCAAGTGATAAAAAAGGACGGACAGAGAATTTTATTACCCACTTTGCCCGCTACTACACCCCTGCTGTAGTATTTGCGGCATTAGCTCTGGCAATCCTTCCCCCATTTATTACCGGACAGGCATTCAGCATATGGATTTACCGGGCATTAACTTTTCTGGTTATCTCCTGTCCTTGTGCGCTTGTTATCTCCATACCGCTTAGTTTCTTTGGTGGTATTGGGGGAGCATCTAAAATCGGTGTTTTGGTAAAAGGCAGCAATTATCTGGAATCATTAGCTCATGCTGAATATGTGGTTTTTGATAAAACAGGGACTTTGACAAAAGGCTCTTTTGCTGTCAGTGAGATTCATCCAAACGGCATAAAAGACATACAGCTTTTGGAACTTGCCGCATACGCAGAAGATTATTCTAATCATCCGATTTCGCTTTCCATAAAAAAGGCATACGGAAAAGAGATCGACCATAATCGCATCGGGGATATTCAAGAAGTTGCAGGACACGGTGTGCGTACTGTCATTGACAATAATACAGTTCTGGCTGGCAATGCTAAACTAATGAAACGAGAAAACATTCGTTATATCCCTTGCACTTCCATTGGTACGGTTGTTTACATTGCCTGTAACGGCAAATATGCCGGATGTATTGTCATTGAGGATGAAATCAAAACAGATGCTCCAGCGGCAATCAAGGATTTGAAATCTTCCGGTGTTCGCAAAACTATTATGCTTACCGGAGACGCAGATGCCGTAGGTCAGAAAGTTTCTGCCCGTCTCGGTCTGGATCAGGCATATACGGAACTTCTTCCTGCGGATAAAGTTGAACGGGTAGAGGAACTGTTGAAACAAAAAAGCGAAAAAGGAAAACTGGTATTTGTCGGAGACGGAATCAACGATGCTCCTGTGCTGGCACGGGCAGATGTAGGAATTGCAATGGGCGGTTTGGGTTCTGATGCGGCGATTGAAGCGGCTGATATTGTTCTAATGACAGACGAGCCCTCCAAAATTGCCTCTGTAATACGAATTGCTAGAAAGACCATCCGCATCGCAAACCAAAATATCGTATTTGCTTTAGGTGTAAAATTCCTGGTACTGATTTTAGGGGCTTTGGGATATGCAAATATGTGGGCGGCTGTGTTCGCTGATGTTGGTGTTTCTGTTATTGCTATTTTAAACGCAATTCGTGCCATGAAAGTAAAACGGTTAGACGCATCCTCGCTGTCTTAACTGGTTTAGAAATGCGCCGCATTTTGAAGTAAAAGCGGCGCATTTCCTCAAACTTCCGTTGGATAAGGAATTAGATTATTGATTTGTCGGACAGGATATTTCAAATAACGCATCAACAGAACGATGTAATAATTTTGCCTGCGGGCTATCTGAAAGGGTGTAATATACCTCTTTTCCTTCTCTGCGGCTAATAATAATTCCACTTTTCTTTAAAATACGCAGATGATGGGACACAGCCGGAGCGCTCATGTCAACAGCCGCCGCTATGTTGCATACACATTCCTCGCAATGGCACAAGAGCCACAAAATCCTTAAACGTGTTGAATCGCCAAGCTGCTGAAACAAAAAAGATATATCCTGAAAGCCCTCTGCCGAAGGCATATTATCTAAAACTCGTTCGATATTCTGCCCATGATTATGAGGCAGATTATAATGCGGCATATCAATCAACTCCTTCCTTAAACTATGATACTCACCTAAATTTTATCTGTCAAACAGCTTTTCACAGATTGGAGATATATTATGAGCCAACCACAAAATATTACTTTTGACGTTCCAAACGCCTTTGAATTGGAGAAACTGAGTGAACTACATAAGGCTATGGGCGATTTCACACGTATGAAAATCCTCTGGCAATTAATGCAGGGCGAACAATGTGTCAATGACCTTGCAAAAACACTATCCCTTACTAATTCTGCCATATCTCATCAACTCCATGCACTCCGGATTACAAAATTAGTCCGTTCCCGCAAAGCAGGAAAACGGATATTTTATTCCCTGCAGGATGAACATATCCAATGGATACTGGAAGAAACCTATGCTCATATTTCAGAACGATAAAACGCAGCCCCGTAAACTATAATGGGGCTGCGCCAAATATTTTTTTACAGGTTTTCATATGAAACCAGTTCACTCATCGCAATACGCTGTGCTTCAAAACGGTTCCTGTCGGCAGGCTCTTCATCCGAATAGCCGATAACCAGAATATTGATTGGTTCCAGATTATCAGGAAGCGTAAATTCCTTCCGAAGTACGTCCGGCTTGAAGTAGCAAACCCAAACTGTGCCAAGTCCCAGTTCTGTCGCTTGCAACATCATATGGTCTGTCAGGATCGAAGCATCAATGTCACCAGTCTGCTTTCCATCAAACGGACGTACCCATGCTTTGTCATGGTCAGCGCAGACAATAATCGCCAAAGATGCTCCATAAATATTTGCGGCCTTACCAATTTTAGCAAGACCTTCCTCGCTTTGGACAACGATCAAATGAACGGGCTGGAGATTCGCGGCTGTCGGAGCCACATGAGCAACCTCCAGAATTTTTTCCAGTTTTTCAGGCTCTACTTTTTTGTTGTTGTAATCACGCACAGAGCTGCGGCTCTTTGCAATATTGATAAAATCCATAGTATTTCAATCCTTTCTGTTGTAATATAAATGTGTCAACCAACTATAAACTTATTGTAACACCAAAAAGAAAAACCACAAGAATGCACTTTTTTGATAGGCACTATCAAAAAAGATAGCACCCTTGTCAAAGGAGAACTCATAATGAAAGATAAACAAATACATTTTAATTGTCCGGTAGAAGCCTCCCTGTCACTGATCGGCGGTAAATACAAGCCTCTCATTCTCTGGCATCTGATTGATCAACCTTTGCATTACATGGAACTGCAACGCTTAATACCAAACGCCACCCCAAAAATGCTTTCCAGCCAGCTCCATGATTTGGAGGATTGCGGAATGATTCATCGAGAGGTTATTCCCGAAAAACCGCCAAAGACAATTTATTCTCTTACACCCTTTGGTAAAAGCGTTATCCCCATTCTGGATGCTCTATGCCAATGGGGAAAAAACTATCTTGACGGACTGGATGTAAAAAGTCCATGCTGTTCAAATTAGTATAAAGTTTTCTACTTGCAAAAACGAGTATAGATAAATATATTTGCTATACCCGTTTTTGTTATTTCTAATTCTAAATTTGTGACTGCCGTATATAATTGCAAAGTACCGTAAAGTCTACTTCTGGATTTTTATTTAAGATTTTCTGTAAAGCTCCTTCTGCTTTTTTATGTAATTCTTGATTGTTCAAATCATCCAACATGAAAAAAATGTTAAACCGCCTGCCGATCACAAACAGGAGTTTTTCATTTGCTGGTAAATTCAAAAAGCGATTAATATCTGACAGCATTTTCTCCTTGTCCGTCCGTAAATTTCCTCTTACTTCCAAAAGCAGATTTATAATATGTTCATTTACATAGTAGCTGTCCATTTCTTTTAATTGCTGCAGGAACCTCTTTTGCTCTATCATAATCTCTTCTTCGGATTGTAATGTGAAAGAGCCTTCTCTTACAAATTCTCCCATTTTAGATTCTGGCTTAATTCCCGTCGCATGAACACGAATAAAATCTGGCCGAATAATATTCAATGCTTCTGCCGTTCTGGTTGCATTTTCTTCTGACAGTTCCTTTCCCCCAATCCCCAACAGAATAAATTCCGACAGTATCATATCTGCCTCTTTCGCCATACACCCACTTTTCACAGCCGTATCCGCATTAAACCCTTTGTTAATAAGTTTCAAAATTTGGTCTGAACCAGTCTCTATTCCAGAATAAATATGATTCAGTCCGGCTTCTCGCAGTATCCTTAATTCTGACGGACTTTTCCGAGTAATACTGTCAGCACGAGCATAAGAAGTAATATATTGTATATCTGGAAAATATTGATGGATTGTTTCCAAAATGCGAAGCAGATAATCTGTCTTTAACACCAGCGCATCTCCATCCTGCAAAAAGCAGGATATAATCTTTTTCCCTTTATAAAACTGTGCCTGTTTTTCAATATCCTCTATAATTTCCTCTATTGGTCGCATAGAGAAACGCATAGACTTATATAGTCCACAAAAATAACATTTATTCCAGTGACATCCTCTTGTAACTCGCACCAACAAACTATTACTTTCTGAAGGTGGACGGATTGGCCCGATTTCTATATTTTTCATTTGCTTCACCCTTTCTGAATATTTAAATCAAAAGTAACACTTCCTAAAATCTTCATCAAGAATGTACTTTTTTGAAAGGGACTATCTTTTGGGAAAGTACGTCATACAATTACATATCTCATATAAATCTTTTCCTTTTCGCTATTACCATTCCCTTTAAATAATCGGCTTTTATTATGAAGGGCTTTTCTACTTTTTCAGAGCAAGTTTCGCAATGTAGCACAATAACCCCTTTCCGGGTTCTTGGCGACTTGCAACTTGATGGGGATTTCGTTTCCCCATACCCTCGACCACAATCACAGATATGTGTATTGGTTTCCATTTACATGGTCACAGTGCGATAATTTTTCATCACTTACTTTCCCAGCAGGCCGCAAAATTTGGATTTTCTTATGAAACCACTACCACGAAGAAAGGAAGTTATCAATGACAAGACCTAAGAAAGAGGAAACTCTTGCAAAAACTAAAGATGTGCATTTACGCATGAATGAAACTGAATATGATCTTCTTGCAGAAAGAGCCAAGGCTAACAGCATGACGGTTTCTGATTTTATCCGAAATGCCTTGGTCAACCAGAAAGTCATCATCAAATACGAAATTACCGCAGATGTTCCCGAAATAAAAAAACTTATTAGCGAGTTTGGTAAAATTGGCAGCAACCTAAATCAGATTGCCCGATATTTTAATCAGGGTGGAATCCTCTCTTCTGAAATGAGAAATGAAATCCGAAAGTCTCTCCGGGATATTTATGAAATAAAATATAAAGTGATGAAAATGGCAGGTGATTTTCGTGGCAGTAATTAAACATATCGCAAACAAAAACTCTGACTATGGAGAATCGGAACGGTATCTTATCTTCCAGCACAACGAGTATACACAAAAACCGATTCTTGATGAAGAAGGGCATATGATACTGAGAGAAGAATATTATCTGGACGGTCTGAACTGTGATCCATTCTCTTTTGCATCTGAATGTCAGGAACTGAACAGCTACTATCACAAGAACAAAAACTTCAATGAAATAAAATCCCATCACTATATCATCAGCTTCGCCCCAAAAGACAAGGATGAATGTGGATTGACCGGTGAACGTGCCCAGCAACTCGGATTAACTTTTGCAAAGAAAAACTTTCCCGGTCATCAGGCTTTAGTCTGTACTCATACCGACGGTCATAATGAAAGTGGAAACATCCATGTACACATCGTAATCAACAGTCTCCGTAAATATGACATACCACAAGAACCCTATATGGAATTTGACTGTGAAGCAAAAGCCGGATACAAGCACCATCTAAGCACAGCATACCTTACCCATTTAAAACAGGAAGTCATGGATATGTGCCAAAAAGAAGGGCTGCACCAAGTTGATCTGCTCACTCCTGCTGAAAGAAAAATCACCGAAAAAGAATACTGGGCACAACGCCGGGGACAGGAAAAATTAGATAAGCTGAATCAGGAAATGAAAGAAGATGGAATCACACCGAAAGAAACTCGTTACCAGACAGAGAAACAATTTCTGCGTGACGCTATTGATGATGCTGCAAGTACCGCCAGATCACCAGAGGAATTTTCAAAAATCCTTGATGAAAAATATCACATCATCTTCAAGATCAGTCGAAACCGCTACAGCTATCTTCATCCTGGCAGAAAAAAATATATCACTGGAAGGAATCTTGGAACCAGATACACAGAAGATTTTCTCTTGAAAGCATTTGAGGAAAACACAAAATCCCATAAAGAACAGAAAGAAGAAATTCTGGAACAGCAGTCTCCGAATACTTCCACAGATTTACCAACCGTTCCTTTCTCCGATACTTCTGCTATACCAGCACCGTTCATTTTCATAAAATCAGACCTCCGTCTTGTCATAGATCTGCAAACCTGTATTAAAGCACAGCAGAGCGAAGCCTATGCTCAAAAAGTAAAGCTCACCAATTTGAAGCAGATGGCTCAGACTGTTGCCTACATACAGGAACATGGCTATGATTCTCTTGATGATTTCCATGCAGCACTCGATCAGGCTTCATACCAGACCAGTGCTTCCAGAAAATCTTTAAAAGATACTGAACAGCAACTTAAAGATGTGAATGAGCAGATTCATTTTACCGGACAATATCTGGCATATAAAAATGTGTACGCCGATTATCGTAAAAGCCGAAACAAACAGAAATTTTCTGAAGAACACCGGGCTGAACTTTCCCTGTATGACACAGCCCTCCGAACACTCAAAGCAAAATCTGGCGGGAATAAATTACCTTCTATGAAAGCCCTCTATGCCGAAAAGGACCGGCTTATCGAATTGAGGGATAAGCAACGGGAAGTTTTTTCTAGCCACCGGGATTATGAACGGGAGCTTCGCACTGTGGCTGCGAATATTGACATGATTCTTGGAAAGAATTGCAAGCAGCAACTACAGGATAGAAAAGAGCCAAATTTATAGTTCATATTAAAAAGGGACAGATTACTCCTCTGTCCCTTATAATATGTCTCTATTTTTCTAACTGCTCATACCAATCTTCTGGAAACCCTATATGTCTCAATGATATATCATTCTCATATTCTTCTACAATAGCTTTTAATTCTATCAAGACTTTGTTGAGCCATTCTTTTTTGTCTGGATATAATAATTTTAATACAAGTATTTGTGAAAACAATTTTCTGTTTGGTGATGTTTCTAATTCCCTTGGCATTTTGGGTAATGCGGGAAATGACCAATAATACAGCCTTGAATAATGTGCGCAGCGGTTTCTCAAATCCGTGATACAGCGTAACCAGCTTTTTAAACAGGCCACTGATGTACCATATAATTCTTTTGCTAAATATTTCTGGTCACCAGACTGTAAATCTGCATAAAAGTAAGACAGCATTCCCATTGAAAAAAATTCAACAATAACCCATATAGGAAAATTTCCACCATACTTTTCTTTATGATGCTGAACTACTGATGTACTTTTATTTTCCTCTATACATACATTTAACAGTTTCACGAACTTTTCATGATTGTGCCTATCATTGTAAATAACCCCATCCATATATCCTAAAGCCCCATGAACATGTCCACTGTAATAAGCTAATTGCGTTCTTAAGTATAATTCAACTTTTTCTATATAATTAAATAATACACCACGCAATCTACTGTCAAATTCATAGATTCTTTGAATTCTGTGAAAGTTTATATTTGAAAAATACGTCCCATCCTTTTTCCTAAACGGAAGGAAATAAGCAGATAATCTATAATAATTCGCCTGTTTTAAAAATCCGATACATTCTGTATCATTATCTATAATAAAACCCTTTTCTTTAATAATTTCAACTTGTTGAGCAAAGGTTTTCGGTTTTTTCATTACCTGTACAGTTGCTTCATTATTTTTCAACTTTTCATTTTTAGTTTCACTTGTATTCACCATTATTTCTCCAAAAATAAAATGTCTCCCCATGGGACACATCACTTGCGTGAGAGGTGCGGGGAGTCCTGTTAATATTATGATATGATATTTGAGAGAAAAAATCAACCATTTTTTTATTTTATCATCAAAAATTCCGGCAAAATTTTTTTACTTCTTCTTTCTTTCCATCTCTTCTTCCATCGCCTTCTGTTGCTGTGGCTGTCCTTTGCCTTGACTGGCTATCTTCTTCTGATGATTACGGAGCCGTTTCAGTACCGATCTCCGTGGAGCGTTCTTATCTTTTTTCTTTGGAGTGTTGTTCATCAGTCCGTCAATCATATTATAGTTGGCTTCTTCTGCCATCTCTGCACTGCGAAGATATTCTCCATTATCCATAACCTTCTGCCAGTTTGCCAGCTCTGGTTTCTTCTTTTGTGTTTCTCCAGATTGTGTCTGTCCGGTCTGGGCTTGTGCCTGCATTTCCTGTTGTTTTTGCTGTGCCTGCTCTGCCTGTTGCTGCATGAAATTCTGAATGTTCCGTCTGGCTTCTTCATCAAAGCCGTTGTAACAGTCATTCATAACTACGGTACCTTCTTCACTGAGAATCACATAGGCTGCTCTTGTCCCATACTCCTCATGTTCCATCAGAAACCATTTCTTCTCATTCATTAGGATATAATCCTGGGCAAGCCATGTTCCTTTCTTTCCTTCGATTTCATATCCGGTCGTATCAATGGAAAGTCTGGTATCGGAAGAACTTTTGATTGTGAGAAATTCCGGAATGATGATAAAACCATCTTTGTTGACATAGTAAGCTGTGGTTTTTCCATCATCGGTAATGATGATCACATCGCTGCAACCGATGGAATGACCTTTGAAGTTCTTCGGTCGTTGCTTCTGTAAACGGAGTTTAATATCAGCCGGAGTTTCCCCCGGCTGGATTCTTCCAATGTACACCTGCTGATAGTTTTCTATCTGGACTGTTCTTCCTTCGCTTTTCAGTTTCTCGTAAGAACGGAAACGGACATCCCGGTACTCTGGGGTATCTTTTACCTGATATACTGCACACTGACTTGTACTCATTCTTCGTCCTCCTCTTCCAGTTCCATTTTATATTCTTCCAGATCCATAAGAAAAACTTCATATCCTTCATCGCTCATACAGAACAGTTTTCTTATGGTATTGCAGACAAGCCCGATCATATCTGCATCGCCTTTCAGAAAAGGAATGATATGGTCGATTGCCTCCATCGTGTCATTTCTGTTTCCTTTATCAAACATTGCGGTTACTAAACATTCATCCGCATCAAAGTTCATCGCCAGATCCATCATAATTCCACCTCTCCCTTCTTATGTGTCTTGGATTTCTCCGTTGTTTTATTCTGTTCCTGTGCTTTTGCCCTTGCCTGAAAATCTTTTAAAGACTGCAGCACAGACTTCTTCACTTCACCTTTTTCTCTGCTTGCAGGTTCTGCCTTTTGTGACTGGCTCTGACTTACAGATACCAGTTCCTGCTCTGCCCTTCTGTCTGCCGCAACCGCAAAAGGCTTCTGTCCACTTCCTATTACTGTTTCTGCCGTATGTTCTGTTTTCTGCACCCTTCCATGCTTTTCATCCAGATACTTTTCCATGTCTGCGATTGCTTTCTGCACCAGAGGGCTTTCTTTATAGTGTGGAATCATATCTATCAGATCACGCCGTATCCGGTCTGCACTCATCAACTCATATTCCCCGGAATAATCTTCATCACCATCTTGCAGATCAAATCCAATTCCTTTAATCCCATGCAGTCTCTCTGCTGGGATACTCTCATATATTTTAATGGCTTCTTCTAAAGTAAGGTTGTTATGGTACTCTCCCATGACCGGAAACTCCATGCACTCTGCGACATAAAAACTGATCGTGGCTTCTGGCTGTTCCTGCTCTGCCTGTTTGTCAAAGATAGAAAATCTCTCTGCGTCCTCCAGACGGGAAAGTAAAGAATGGGCAGTTATAACATCGCTGTCTATATCGGATTCTTCAGATACTTCAACCAACCAGTCCTTTAAACACTCTGTTTTCTTATTCAGAATGTCCTCTGTGATTTTCTCCACCTGTTCTTCCCTGTTCTCAACGGTATCTTTATATTCATAAGCGTCATATTCATAGCTGAAATTATCTAAATCCACCGCCAGCTTTTTAATCTCCTGCTGATCAAGGTAAGCATCTGCTTCCTTCATATATTCTGCCAGAGTGATTCTTTCTTCTGCGATAGGATTGATGTCCACCTTAATACCTGCCATTGCTATACCATGAGCATTTAATTCATTGAAGAAACTGTCTTCACGGATATTGCCACGATAAGAAATCACTACATCAAGGTCAGAATCTTCCCGGTAAAGGTCTTGTCTGCTTCTGGAACCATACACTCTTGCAGCAAGCAGCTCTACCTCCTGTTCCATTCCCATATCTTCTAATACTGCCTGTGCATGATACAGGACACCTCTTTCAACTTCTGCCCTGCTCAGGCTATTTAATGCCCGTTCATTTCTTCCAATCTCAGAAGTCGCACGAAGTTCCCCCTCCTGCAATAAATCCTTAGAGTGCTGGATCGTCATTTCTTCAAATTCTTTATAATCCACTTTGACACATTCCAGGTCATCCATTCTTTCACTTTTAAGGATTTCATAAGCAGCTTCCTGAATGGATGCGTCTGGATTATCGTAATCACCACTCTGGATTTCATGCAGATCAGAGTCATAAAAAATAAACGAATATCCTTCTTCTGTTGCCTGTATGGTCAGATACCCTTTACTCCTGATAAACTGCATTGCGATTCCTTCATAGGTTTGCATTGCTTCTTCCCTGCGAAATCCTTCAAAAATACTTGCTGGGCAGTTTTTTTCTAATTGTATCCGCTGCATCTGTTCTTCCTGAACTTCTTCCACATCTGCCATCAGTTCTTCATAATCCACTACTTTTGCGTCTTCCAATGAGTACCCTTTATCTTCCAAAATATCACTGGCAGCTTCATCTACATAAATTGTCGGATTGTCATAGATTCCTCCATCATCCTCCTGATAATCTTCATTGTAAAATGTATAATCATAGCCATCTTCAGCAGTCTGGATTGTAAAGTATTGTTTTCCAATCTGATATGCAATCTGTACCTCATTCCAGTCCAGCATATTTTCCATTTTATTTACCGCTTCATATATTTCCGGATTCAGCCACCCTCCGATCTGTTCATATGCATGGGTCAGCTGATCTATTCCGTTTTCACATCGGATAAAATCCATGCTTTCCTGCATTGTTTCCGTATTCTGGATACCAAGCACTTTTTCCTGATGATTTGGCAGGCGTAAATATTCCTGCATCGCTTCATCCAGTGATTCATACCGGTTTACTTTTACTACACCCTCTGCATTTACATCTTCCATCACATAAAAATTATCAACGTAATGAATCTCTGGCATTTTCAACTTTATGCCTTCTGGCAGCTGCACCTCAATGACTGCATGGAAATTAAACCGGACATCCGTTCCAGATTCATTTTTTCCTGCCATCGTTTCTTCCCAGGTATCTTTCTGTACTGCCTGTATTTCTTCGATTGTAAGTGTCTGTCCACTCCGCAGGGTTACAACAGAATCTTTCGGGAATTCCGTCAAGTCATAAAGTGTTGTTCCATTTTCCTGCAAATATTCTGATACAGCTTCTAACGCTCCTGCATCAAACCCATTCCATAAATCCTCCGCTACAAGCTGTCCATTTTCTGCTACGATAATCCCTGCCACATCGGAGCCAAATTCATCATGTTCCATTAAGAAAAACTTCTCCCCGGCATATTCCTTTTCATCAACCGTATGCCATGTCCCGTTATGTCCTTCTGCTTCATACCCTCTTGTCTCTGCCGTGATCGTCACTTCGTTTTCTCCTATCGCCTGTTCTATCCTCTGCATCCGGATCTCAGCTCTTGCCATGTCGATAAACCCATCTAAAACTGCCGGGTGGCTTTCGATCACATAATCCAGGTTCAGATTTCTGCCCCGGCTGATATTTTCCGGGACTTCGATATGCTCCGCCCAGTCTTTGTTCTGTCTGGAAAATCTTCCATCATGGGAAAGTTCACGGATGGTATTTGCCATAACAAAATTCATACGTTCTTCCCCGAAGCGTTCCACGACTTCTTTTGCCGCATCCTGCTTTAAGTGCAGCCCGTCAAAATTCTCCCGGATGGCTTCTTCGATTGCTTTCTTACAGTCCAGGTTTAACTTTCTGGAATCCAGATAAGCATCCACATCCCGTTCTCCCATTGCCTGTTCCAATGTTCCTTTATAAACTGGCGGATATGCCCTGACGGAATTATGTTCCAGCATGTTCATTCTCTGCTGGACAAACTCCGGAAGTTCCTGAAATCCAAAAGAATCTACATAATAGGCTGTGATCTCTGCACCCCTGTTTATCACGATCACATCACTTACCGATAAGGAATGGCCACGGAAATCTTCCGGTCGGTCAATGTTAAAGCGTTCAAAAATATTGTCTAACGTGATCGTTGGCATCCACGGTGCTGCATAAACCATCCGGTAATCCTTTCCGTCAATGGTATAGCCCAGACTCTCTGCGGATTCCATTCCCATAAACTGATAGGTATGCTCATCTCCACTATCCATCTGATAAATGGCAAACCTTCCGCTTTCTCCATGCAGAAGAAGTGTCTCATCAATCTTTTCTGCACTCTGCTGTTCCAGTGCTTCCTGTTTTGTGGCAGAGACTTCTCTTTCTTTCTGGACTTCCCATTCTGTTTCTGTGATTCCAAAGATACCGTCATATCCAAGGATCTCATTTTCCGTCTCTACAAGCACCTGTTCTGCCCGTTGTGGATTCTCTGGATTTCCATGTAAGATGTAAATTTCTGCCCCTCCACGGTATAATTCATATGCCCGGTCTTTCGTAAGCGGAAGCATATGGTCTAATTGGATTCCTGCCTCGTGCATTTCGGTAAAACCGATCATGCCATCCGGAAAATTGTCAATCTGTGCCTGTGTTTCATTCATAAGGCTTCTCGTATATTCACTTTCCGGTCTGCGGATTGCGGTCATCATACGGTTCACCAGTCCAAGCACTTCGTCTTTGTCATCCATCTTATATGCAAAATTCACAATAAGATTTTTCTGGGAATCTGTAAAATCTCCCGTATTGGCAGCTTCTGCCGTTTCGATTAGACGGTGGGCATACTGCATGGCTGTTTCTTCTGCAATCTCCGGTTCCTTTGCTGGGAAGTTCACTCTTGCTGCCTGGATCACTTCATACACCAGCTTTGAACCGGCTTCATCGTAAGATTCCCTCATATCCCATACCAGGTCATTCAGTCTTTCCACCTGTCCAGGGAAGGTTTCTGCATATTCATTTACAAATGCCTTTTCATTTTCCGAAAAAATATTTCTTGGAAACTCTGCTTTTTGCACCAGCATCTCTGCCTGATCTTTCGGAGAAAGGTCAGAAAAATAAGTAACGCCTGTGTCAGCATCATATTCCACATCATAAAAATCAATCGGATAGTTCTCTCCGTGCCCACTGCTATCATAGAGTGGTGTGACGGCAGCACCTTTTTCTTCCAGAAAACTTTCCAGTGGTTTCTCATTTTCCTCTATCTCACCACTTTCCAGAAGGCGGACGTATTCCCCCACATTCTGCTCTAACTGTTCCCTGCTCATGTTTTCGATCAGATCATAAGTAAACTCGGAACCCATACTGCCTGAAAGATGCAGAATTAAATCTTCCTTATGAAAAGTATCCCGAACTGGTCTTTCCATTTCCAGCTCGTGCATCTGTGTCTCGATATTCTCAATGACTTCCGCAGACGTTTTCCGGATGGTATCCATAGATGCCCGGAGTGCTTTCATATCCTTGCTTTCACACCAGCTGGCAATATAGGTAAAAGAGTATTCGGAAGTATCCAGACCAAAGTGGTTGCAGACAATATAGGCAATACTTTCAGCCTCCACTTCTTTGGTTGTCCGGTCTTTTAAAATCCCTTCCGCATCCATTACCTCCCGGTCATGCAGCAATGCGTGGCTCACTTCATGGACTCCAGTTTTCATCGTCTGGACATTACTCATATTTTCCTGAATCGCTATATATTTTTCTGTCTGATGATAATACCCCTTTGCTTCCCATTCTATCTCCATCATGCGGATTGGCACAGGAGAAATGTTCTGCAATGCTTCCATGAACGTGTCATAAAACTGTACGCTCCCGGTAAGTTCCGGTATTTCCAGTTCTGCCATCGGCTCTCCCTCTGTCTGGCTGACATCAAATACCGTTGTCACACGGAACCTTGGAATAACCATCTCCACAATCTCTGTTTCCGGCTGACCGTCATCCCCGATCACTGGCTCTTTTGTTACAGGGTCAATCTTTTCAATCTCCTGTTTCTCACGGATGGGTGCCGGTGCGATGATCTGGATTCCTTTTTCCCCTCTCTTTACATGGCGGTTAAACTTCTTCTGCCACGCCTGATACCCTGCCACCAGAGTAGCCTCCGGTTTCTGCATGGTGATCAGAAGGGTGTTATTCTGTAATTATGGAACTTGGACATGGTATTCAGATATTCTGTATATCTCTCCGAAGTAAAGATTTCTTTTACTCCCTGCTCCAGCCGTTCCGATATTTCTTTTAACTGTTTTTCTATATTATTTGCCATAAACAAACCCTCCATTTTATGTCCCGCCAGAGAAAACTCTGACGGGAAATCTTTTATAATTCCTGTTCGTGTTTTTTCTTTGCAGTTTTCTGTACAGATGGCTGTTCCGCTGTATTCTGCTGTGCCTTCTCCTGCTTTAAGCGTTCCAGAATAGATGGCTTATGGATTCTGTCTGCTGTTTCCGGAAGTTCTTTTTCTTCTACAGCATCCCTGCTATCTGTGCTGCTTCCTTCTCTGCCAATATCCTCATCTGCCATAATCGTCTCATTGCCCTTTTCATCCATGTTCAGCAAGGCATTTAACTCGGATAACCGTTCCATCTTTTCATTCAGCTCTGCTTCTTTCGGGAATGGTTTCTTTACCTCTTCCTGTGCAGTAGCAAGCTGCTGTTGTACGGTTTCCAATTTCTGCTCACTTTCCGTCAGCTTCCTGTCAATGGAAGAAAGGGTGTTATGGATACGCTGCATATTTCCTACCGGGTCTTTTCCGATCTCCAGCTTATAAGAGCATTTTCCTTTGATCGTCAGTTCAAACGCATTGGAGAACATATTGTAGGAAGCAGATAACGTAAACCCATGATATTCCCCAACCTTTCCGCCGGTGCTGACGGTTTTTAAACCTGCACAGGCGGCGATCAACGCTTCGCCTGCTTCTTTCTTATCTTCATAAAGGACATTCCCTACCGTCATGGCAAACGTGTCATTATCCTGTAAATCCACGCTTTTTACTACCTGCGAATCCACCTGCATCCCGGCAATCCGCTCTTTCAATGCACTGATCTGTACCGGGAAATTCTTTGCAATATCGGATTCCAGACGGTAAATCTGACTGGTATGGTTTGCCTTTAAGAGTTTCAGCTTACTCACCTGCACATCCAGATCCATTTTTTCTTTAATGTACGGATTACCTGTGGCAAGTGCCTTGATCTCTGCATAGGACAGTGCCGTATCATCCACATCTTCACAAGCCCTGACCGGGGATTTACTGGTCATGATCTGGCTGATGAACTTCTGCTTATTCTCCAAAATCTGCCACATATACGCATCAAAAGTATTTTCCGTCACATACCGGAATATCTTTACTTTGTCATTCTGGTTTCCCTGTCTTAAAATACGTCCTTCCTGCTGTTCCAGATCAGTCGGTCATTTTTTGCGGACAGTTCAATACATGCCTGTCTGTTTCGCTCCCTGCCCCTGCGTTTCGTTTCCGTTCCTTGAACCTTTCTTATCCTTTTCCTGCACTCTGGGCAATACTTTGATATTGCAGAGCGGGGAACATATTCAGCACCGCACACCGTACAATTCTTAGGCTTTAACGCTGTCCACCGCTTTGTGGGTGTGATATGTAATTCACCGACAAAGCCGATGAATTTATAATAAATCTTGATTTCCTGCCGTATTGTTCCGTCTGTAAGTTTCTCACATTCCGAAACAAGTATCTTGTCTATGAGTGCGTTTATGATGGTTGCGTCCAATTCCTTAATTCCTTGATAGTTGCGGATTAAGGAGAGGAAGTCACGGACACCCTGCGATTTCTCATAGCTGTCGTTGAGCGTTTCCGTTACCTCTTTCAGCCTTGCTTCAATTTCAAGCTGCTCTTTCTGGTATTTCCCCGACATCATCTCAAAATTCCGCTCCGTAATACGCTCCATCACCTTATCTTCATAGAGTGAGGAAAACAGCCTGTCCAGTTCTGCAAGGCGTTTGTTCAGCTTTCTCTGCTCCTTTTCCAGTGTCCTTGCCCTGCTCTGGTCTGTTTCCGTGAGCCGCTTTTCAATCACCCTTACCGTCTTTTCATCATTGACCGCCATATCCGCAAATCGGTTGATGTCAGCAAGGACAGCATTGAATAAATCCCTCGCTTCAATGCTGTGTGCGGTACACATAACATTGCCATATCTGCCGTAATTATTGCAGGTGTATTGTACGCAGTCGATGATGTCGGGGCGTTTCCTCCTGTTGGCACTCGCCGCCCGCATCGCATAGCCGCAGTCCGCACATTTGATAACGCCCGAAAAGATATTCTCAAATCCCCCTGCATTCTGCTCCCGCCTGCGGCTCGTCATAAGCTGTTGGACAGTATCAAATTCTTCCTGCGTGACTATCCCCTCATGGGTGTCAGATATCACTTCCCATTCTTCGGGTAGCTTGGATGGTCTTTTCTTGCTTTTCATGTTGGCGGCAATCCGCTTGTAGCCTGCAAGGTTTCCCGCATATATCGGGCTTCTTAAAATGCCCCTTACGCTGTTCTCGCTCCAAATATAACGGTTTTCCTCGTTACCCTCAAAGTACCGTTCATAGCCTGTTTCCCCACGCTCCACCGCATAAGCGGCGGGGCGTAAGATATGTTGTTTGTTGATGTGCTTGCAGATTTTGGCGATTCCGTTGCCTGCTAACGCAAGGTCAAATATTTCCCTTACAACGTGTGCCACTTTATCATCAATCAATAGGTGATTATGGTCGGCAGGGTCTTTGACATATCCGTATGGTGCTGTCGTCCCCATGAATTTCCCCTGCTGAAACCTCGCACGGTACGCCGATTTTATCTTGACCGACACATCGGCAGAATACATTTCGTTTAGGATGTTGCGGAAGGGCGTGATGTCCATCGCCGATTTATTGAGCGTGTCCACGCCGTCATTGACCGCTATATACCTCACGTTATGCTCTGGGAAAAACACTTCCAGATATAAGCCGCAGTCAAGATAGTTCCTCCCCAGACGTGATAAATCTTTCGTAATCACGCAGTTTATCAGTCCGTTTTCAATGTCCTTAATCATGTTCTGGAAACTTGGTCTTTGGAAATTCGTACCAGAGTAACCATCGTCCACATACGTTTTTGCTAAGTGCCATCCCTGCTTTTTCACATAATCCGTGAGGATGGATTTCTGTGTCGCAATGCTCGCACTCTCGTTATCCGTGCCATCGTCCTTTGACAAGCGGCAGTACATGCCGACTTCGTAAACCTTATTCTCCGTTCTTATTCCTGCCATACTGTAAAACCTCCGTATCTGTCCTATCTGTTTTCATGTCCCATTGCGTACATTCTAAGCGGACAGCCCCTCCTTGTCGAAGGTGTCACCCTCGGCAATCTTCTTCCGAATATCCTCGGAAATAATCGGGATAAATGCTTCTGTGACTGTCTGTGTGCCGACATATTCACGGCTGACTATCATCTGCACTGGTGCTTTCGGCACGATACGCTTACTCTTTTTATCTGCTTTCTTATCCTCGCCCATACTTAAATCTTCCTTTCCAGACAGGGCAGGAGAACGTCTGGAAACGCCCCACCCTGTCAATCAGATACCATCAATCCCCGCTGTTTAATTCTTTCTGTAATGCTTTAAGGAGTGCCGCCGCTTCATCAGCGTTCAATGTGATACCTTTTCCGCACTTCTCACGGTTCGGAGAAAAGCTGCGGATGTCATATTTCGGCTCTCTCCCGTTCCATGAGATAAGATTGATTTCCTTTGTGTAGCCGCTGTCACTCGCAGACAATACGGCGATTTCCTTTACAATCTTATACTGGATTTCTTTCATTCCTTACCTCATTTTCCTTAAAATTCTGTCTTTCTCCTGTTCCAAATTTCTGCATTTACCTACCGAAAAAAGAAGATTAGCGGCTGTCCCTGCCCCGTTTCCTCTGCAACTCACGTTCCAGAAGTCGGATGATGGTTTCCTCCATCTGCTTCGGCGTTGTGTTCTTCGGAAAATACTTTTTCAGCCTGCTTGTGTTGATTTTCAAGGTTTCTTTCTGGTTTCCCTTTTCCTCCGTCATAATCGCAAATATCGTATCCATGTCAAGCCGCCTGCTCTGGCTTAGGCTTTTCATCCGCTGTGCCTGTGAGAGTGAGGGCGTTGCTTCTTCACTCTCCATCGTGGCAAAGAGGTTTTCCTGCTCGTCTTTCTTCAAAAAGGACAGTTCCACCGCAGGCGTGAGGGCGATTTTCCCCTCGTCCACCATCTGCAAAATCGGCGGTATCAGTTCCGTCAAGCGGATAAAACGCTGCACGGTCATCCTGCCCACGCCGAAGCCCTGTGCCACCTTATCGTCCGTCCGCAACTTCGTCACAACTTGTGACGAGGTTAAATCCGTGCGGAAACCCTGCCGCTTCATGGCTTCGGATTTCATCTTGTAGGCAAACGCCCGCTCGCTCGGCAGGATATTCTCACGCTGCAAATTGCTGTCTACAAGGGTGATGATGGCTCGGTCACGGTCTAAGGGCAGGACAAAAGCGGGGATTGTGTTTATCCCTGCAAGTTCAGACGCACGGACACGCCGCTGTCCCGCAATCACTTCATAGCCGTTCCCGTCCTCTTTCGGGCGTGTGATTATCGGCGTGACAATGCCAAATTCCTTGATGCTTTCCGCTAATTCTGACAGCGTTTCATCTTCCGCCACATGAAACGGATTGTCGGGAAACGGGTACAAATCTTTAGTCTTTAACACCTTAAAATCCTGTTTCTTCAATCAGTTTCCTACCTTTCTCTTGATTTATTTCTTCCTGTTTTCTGCAATTCTTCTAATACGTCTGGCGGGATTTTCTTTAATAGCCGCCCCATCTGCTCATTGGTTCTCTGCAATTCAAATATCTTCTGATTCGCTTTCTGCACCTTTAATTCCTGCTCGTACTTTTCATCACGCATACGCCCCGCATAATCCGATTCCTGCCCGATTTGCTCCTTTAGGCTGTCGATATAGGCTCTCTGCTTACTGATTTCCTTAGAGAATTTCTCCACGTCTGGGAGCCATGCCGCAATCAGTTCCAGAGCCTTGTCACGCTTCTTCCCTGCATTAAAGGCGTTGATGTCAGAAAGGGCAGACACGATTTCTTCATACTGTTTATCAAGCCTGCCGCCCAGCTTATAGAGCCATGTGGGGATGTGTTTCCGCTTGGTTTCCATCGAAGATTGACCTCTCTCAAGCTGATTCCAACGTGAAGACATTCGCTCATGGTAGGCGGTCTGCCACTCGGATAATGATTTCTGGTTGCCTAAAATGGTTTTCGCTGACAGCTTGTTGTCTGGCGTAATCGGCACAAAACAGAGGTGCATATGCGGCGTTCTCTCGTCCATGTGGACGACTGCGGAGAGGATATTTTTCTCCCCGACACGCTCCGAAATGAAGTCCAGAGCCAGCGTAAAATACTCTTTCTGTTCTTCGGGCGGTAACTGGTTCATAAATTCTGGCGAAGCCGTGATAAGCGTTTCCACCATCATCACGCTGTCTTTCCTTGTCCTGCACCCTGCTTCGGCTACCTTTCGGTTAATCTCTTTCTTGTAGGTGTAGCGTGGCGGTGCAACAAGGTGATAGTTATTTTTAGAGCGTTCCATGTCGATATCTGGATTGCTTTTGTAGGCTTCTTTCTTCCGTTCGTTGTGGCGTTCACAAGCCGCAACGCCGCCCGCTTTGCGTTTCTGGAAACGCAGGATTGCATAGGGCATAATCCATCATCTTCCTTTCTTCGGCGGGTAAACTGCCCTTTGGGTGACAGCGGTGACGGCGGTGACAGCAGTTTTGGGATACCCCCTACCGACTGCCTCAACTGTCACCCTTATTCCCTGCATGACGGTCATGTCGATGATGACGGTGTTTTTGGAATACCCCCTCGCAAGAGCCGTCACCGTCATGCTGCCATTCTTTTATCCGAAGCCGCACGGCGCAGGATAGCAGGGCGTAAGACCTGCCATAAGGGAGTCCAGAGGGAACGTCTGGCACACGACTTTGCAGGGCAAAGTGTAGTGTGTTACACCCTGTAAACGCAGTCGGAAAAATCGGAAGGATTTTTCTGACCGCAGGGGTGGTTTTACACGCCGAAAAAGGCGGGTAAATCCCACGCCTGTATCTTGCGTTTACGGGGTGTTCTCCCGTAGGGGTGACAGCGGCGGGGTATCCTAAAATCACTGTCACCGCCGTCACCGCTGTCACCCGCAGGGCAGAGTCGCCAGCTTTACACGGCTTTAAGCGTCAATGACAGTAACAGGGGGTATCCCAATATCGCTGTCACCACCGTCACCGCTGTCACCCTCCCGCCTTGCAAGGGCAATCTGCCTGCCATCCTTTTTGCGGCTGTACTGGTAGCTGATACAGTTCTCACTTAAAAATGTGGTGCGGTATTCATTCAGCCATTTCGTAATCACCGTGGGTATGGTTTCCGTTTCCCCCATTGCGGCTAACAGCTCCGTTGCCGTGCCTGCCCATTCTTCCTTATCCCTCATAAAATCCACCAACCGAAAAAGGACATCTGGTATCGTTTCTTTCGCAAGCTGCTCCTGCGTTTTCCTCTCCACAAGTTCCCAACTGCAATCACGGAAACGGAGCGTATATTCCTGATAGGGCGTGTCCCTGCCCGTCACATACAGCTTGGCGGTGTCGGATGCCCGTTTCTCCTTTTCCAACACAAAGGTAGCGTCGGCGCTCCCCGTTAAGCCTGTCGTCCCAGACACCTTGTTGAACACATCGCTGTCATTCTGCTTTCGGATGTGGTGGACGACAATGACCGCCAATGAGTGCCTGTCGGCAAAGTCTTTGATTAGGGAAATGTCCCCATAATCACTGGCATAGGCGTTGTCTTTTGAAGCTGTACGGACTTTCTGCAAGGTATCAATTACAATGAGCCTGCTTTCTGGATAGTCTTTCAGATAATCCTCAAGCTGCACGATAAGACCGTCTGACAGCTTGCAGCTTGCCACGGCAAAGTGGAGCCGCCCGCTTGCTTCGTCCGTCAAGCGGAATAGCCTGTCCTGTATGCGGCAGAACGTGTCCTCAAGGCAGAGGTAAAGCACGTCGCCCTCCATTGTCGGCATATCCCATAAAGGGATTCCCTGCGACACGCATAGGCATAGCTTCAGCATGAGCCAGCTCTTGCCTATCTTCTGTGAGCCGCAGAACAGCGACAAGCCTGTCGGGATAAGGCTGTCCACCACAAAGGACGGCTTCTCAAGCGGCTCATAAAGGAGCGTTTCGGCGTTGACTGTCTGTAACTTCTGCATGGGTTTCCTCCTTTCGGGCGGTGTCTTTGTTTTCATTGCACATAGGCGTTGACCTCCTTAAAAAAGATTTACTCCCACGAAAAAAGTGAGAGTATGTAATGCCGCCAATCCCACACAAATAAAAAACAAATTTCTTTTTCGGGCGGTGTCGGTCACGGTTGGAGATACTTCCTCATTTCCGCCTTTACTTTCTCCTTTGCAATCGCAACAGATTTCTGTATTGCCGAAGCGGTGCAATGCTCCATAGCGGCGATTTGATAAAAATTGAACTCATACTCGTAATAGAGCAGGAAACGCCGCCTTTGTATCTCTGGCAGGCTCCCAACCGCCTTACAGAGCGTTTCATTCCGTTCTTCCTCAACCATGCTTTCATCAAGGCTCTTAGGCACACGCAACGCCCGCCTGTAAAGGGTTTCGTCCCATACCTCGTTGAACTCCCTGTGCCGCTCGTCCCATTGGAGAAGATTCCTGTTCCTGCGTTCCATCTGCCGAAATTCAAAGAATAACCGCTCGGATACTTCCAGTTCGTGGTGTTTCTCCTGCCCGTCCTTAAAGCTGATAAAATACCTTGTGCCGCTTTCCGTGGATTCCTCCCGAAGCGTGTACGCCTTAACCCTGTATGCCATCCCTTTGTCCTCCTGCCAAAAATAAGCGGGGAGATTCCGCTCCCCACCCAGTAGCCCGCAGGATAATGGGATGTATTAGACGCTTATAAAATTTTCCGCAGCTTCTTCCGCAGATGGTCTAACCTCGCATAGATGGCACCAGTCGTCAAATGCACGAGCGGGGCAATTTCTTTTGTGGAATACCCCTGCATTTTCAGCAGGACAATTTTCAAGGTACGTCCGTCTACTTCCACTAACACTTGATAGAGGTTTTCACTTTCAATTTCATCCAGTAACTCCGCAACCGTACCCACTTCCGTCTGCCGCTCCCTGTCTGCCATGTCCTCAAGATATTCCGCAACGTCATTCGTCCATCGGTAAAACCGCCTGTTGGAATTGAAGTCTGCCCTGTCCGCAATGCGTATCTGCTCAATGGTCGCTTCATCAACGCCGCACTCACGCAGCAGCTTTTCCTCCGCTTCTTTCCAGATACGCCATTTCCTGTCCTCCCGTCCGTGGTTATATGCCATGCTTCTTTTCCTCCAATCAGAATTGATTGAGAGGGCAGAGAAAAACCCCCTCATTTTCCCAAAGGAAAAAACAAGGGGGCTGAACGCCTTAAATTTTAATTTTCTATTATCTTTCTTAGTTTTATTAGGATTCTGGCTTTTCGTTTGTTTACAACGCTCTGGGTTATGCCCAACCTCGCCCCGACTTCACGCTCGGAAAGTCCGTCAAAAAAGATTGCCTGTATCAACTCCTGTTCACTATCCGACAGCAAAGGCAGGGCGGCTTTCAGCCTGTCCACCATAACCGCATTGACAACGGTTTCCGCAATGTCTGCCGCTTCATCAGCGATAAAGTCTAAAGGCTTCCCCTCGCTGTCCGTAAATCCATCCAGAGAAAGCAGGCTGTTCTTCGTATCTAATTTTTGCAGATAACGCCACCGTTCCTTATCTCGGTAGAAGTCTGTGTATTGCTCCCTCACAACTTCAAGCAGACAGCCCTGAACGGGGATAAACAGCTTGTCCATATAAGTCTGGTCGGATTCCCTGCAACGACAAAACTCCGTGTAGGATAATTCCACATAGCCGCCACTTTCTTTGATATATACTTTTCTTGGTGCATACTTCACCGTAAGTACCTCCCATCTGAATTTTTGAAATGCTTAAAATCCAGATGGAGAGGCGGGGAGCGGCAACGCACATCAGAAACAATCCTGCGGCACTTTCCAACAAAAATCGACAAAAGAAAAACCGCAAAGGCTCTGTGACCTTTACGGTTATAGGAATTTATAATTCTGTTGTATGGAGATTGTACTTCTACTTTCAAGGTGAGAAGTACCGCTGCACTGGCAGAAATTTTTTTAACTGGTTTCCTGCCGTTCTCTGATATGCTATGTATTGATAAATTTTGCTTCGTATGAGCAGATAGATAACTGCCCGAAAAAAGGACATAAAAAAATCCCTCCAAATTTAAAAACAAATTCAGAGGGTAATTTAGGGTATAACAAAATAACCCACCCGAATATCGTTTTTTTTATTTGGTGAGTTTGTTCTTTCAAATACGAAACAAAAAGAGCCGATGATTCGTGAATTGTTCCACAATTTCATCGGCTCTGCGTCTTAAGCGTCTGGCTCTTTGATGACAGTTATCTTCAAGTTGTCAACTTTAATCAATCTTTCTTGTCTGCATTTTGGACAATAAAGAGGATAATTCTCCAAAACAGTGTCCTTCCTAATTTTATTACGGGTTTTGCTCCCACAAACAGGACACAATATCCATTCACATTTCATCATAATTAGTCTCTAATCCTTTCAAATCTCATTTTATATGACTTTTGCAAGCTGTTAAGTTAACTTGTGGAACATATGCCGAACCTTATCTATACGGCTATTCGGGCGGCGGGGTTGGCAAATAAATTTACCAATAGCTGGCTGGTATCCTTTTAACTCTGTCAAGCAGACTCCCTGCCCATTTGTGAAATAAGTTAAATCGTTCCTGTATTCTTGAATACATCTAGCAGGGATTTCTCCTTTCAGAATGACCTCGTCATTCTTTATCTGAGTACTTACAATATCTGCACAATACCTTGGAGCATCATGATACGCCCGTGAGAGATATTCCTGCGGTGCATAAATTTCAAAGTGGAGATATGGCTCTAATAGTTCTGTCCCTGCTTTTTTTAAAGCCTGCTCCAATACGATAGGGGAAAGCAGCCGAAAGTCTGCGGGGGTACTTACAGGACTATAATACAATCCATATTCAAAACAGATTTTACAGTCTGTCACTTTCCATCCATACAGCCCCTGCTCGCAGCCATAAAGAACCCCCTCCATAACCGCATTTTGGAACGATTGGTTTAAATATCCAAGTGAAACTCTGCTTTCATACTGCACTCCGCTTCCAATAGGGAGCGGCTCTATGGACAACCCGACAGAAGCCCAGAAAGGATTTGGCGGGACTTCTATGTGGATGGTATATTCTGCTTTTCTAAGCGGTCTTTCCATATATATAACAGTAGGCTCTTTTATTTCTGCCTCCACATGGTATTTTTCCTCAAGGATGGCACAAATGACTTCCATCTGCACATTCCCCAAAAAAGAAAGTATAATCTCATGCGTTGTAGTATCCACATAATATTTTAAAAGAGGGTCGCCATCTGAAATTTCTGTAAGTGCCCCAAGCAATATTTCCCGCTGTTCAGATTTCTTTACTGCAATCGTTGTTTGGAGCATAGGGAGAGGATTTTCAATAAATTTTCTCTGCGGCAACAGCATTTCGTTCCCCAAAATACTGTTTAGCTGCAAAACATCATTTGGTAAAATTACAATATCACCAGAGCAGGCTGTATCGGATGAATATAATTCACCGTTTGTCGGAACACACATCTCTGTGATTTTTATTTTCTCTTTTTCAGATATTCTAATAACATCCCTCAAATGCAATGTTCCGCTATATATACGCACATAAACAAAACGCCGCCTTTTCTCTGAATATTCAATCTTAAAAACCTGCCCGCATAGTTCAGATTGACCTTCAGGCGTTGATGAATAAAATTTACTGGCAATCACTTCTATAAGCTGCCGAATCCCCAGATTGTTTTTAGCGCTTCCGTGATAAACGGGAAATAACGTTCCGTTTTGGAATCTCCTGTTTTCTTCCTGTTCCAGTTCTGACATTTTAAACGGTTTCCCTGACATATATTTCTCTAATAGTTCATCGTTTCCCATAATTACCGCATCCCACTGTTCCATATCGTCATTGTCCGTTACATTTATATGGGGATGCTGCCCAACCTTTTGCTTCACTATAATTTCCGAAGAAAGCTTTGCTTTCATTTCTCGATATACCATTGGCAAATCAATCCCCTCTTGGTCAATTTTATTGATGAAAAAAATTGTCGGAATCTTCATTGTCTGTAGTGCATGAAACAGTATACGGGTCTGTGCCTGTATGCCATCCTTTGCAGAAACTAATAATACTGCTCCGTCTAATACGGATAAAGAACGGTATACTTCCGCCAAAAAATCCATATGGCCTGGCGTATCTATAATGTTGACTTTTACATCCTCCCACTGAAAAGATGTCACTGCTGTCTGGATAGTGATTCCCCTTTGACGCTCCAAATTCATTGTATCTGTCCTTGTTGTGCCTTCATCTACGCTCCCTAGTTCTGCAATTGCACCACTGGTATACAATAAACTTTCCGTTAATGTTGTCTTTCCTGCGTCAACGTGAGCCAGAATGCCTAAGTTAATTATTTTCATGTGATTTTCCTCCTATCAACACCCAAAAAAGGGCATAAAAATACCCAGTGATAAATACTCCTATCACTGGGTAAATAACTCCAATAGCCCCAAAACACTTATATGTTTTCGGGCATATAAAATTACATGATAAAAGTATTCTTAAACTGGGTACAAAAAACTAAGCCCCATATTAAAAGTGAAACGGGACTGCTACTTTTTGTTCCCACTATCAAATTGACAGTTTATTTAAGAATACCTTGCCGCATATTTATTAACTCCTTGTATAATACTGAATCTAAGTCACCAACCACCAGTTCAACTGGTGGTTTGATTTTAGCCCTCCAAAGGGCTATATTACTACTCGCCCCACAGGGCGGTGTCACAAGCACTTTTACTGGTCCGCTATAAAGCGGTACTACTAGAATCTTCTTTTCTTGATTCTTCTGCCTGCTCTTTTATATACTTCTGTACAGCTTCATCAGTGATATTACCAATGGTTTCGACATAATACCCTCGCGCCCAAAATGCTTTGTTCCATTTACTTTGCAATTCTGGGTGCCTATCATAAATCATTAGTGTACTCTTTCCCTTTAAATATCCCATGAAACTTGAAATACTCAGTTTAGGCGGTATTGCTACACTAAGATGTACATGATCCACGCAAACTGCACCTGCAATAATTTCTACATTCTTGTAGTTGCACAATGTTTTTATTATTTCTCTAACATCTTCCCTCACTTTTCCATACAACGTTTTTTTCCTATATTTCGGAATGAAAACTATATGGTACTGGCATTTCCAGCGGGTATGTGATATGCTTTTATTGTCCACTTGGACCGCCTCCTATTCTTTGAGTTGGCTTGCGACACCATACTCATTGTATCATAGGAGGCTTTTTCTTGATATCCTCACCGTTTCCACTTACACCATTCTCCCCAGCATAGCTGGGGGTTTAGTACTTTCAATTAAAAAACGCCATATTCGTTGTCTCCTTTCAAATCTCTGTATTTCTCTGGTTTCTATCTTTAAGAAGTCTTTTCCGGCTCTGCCCTTACGGGCGGCCTTTCATGATCTCTCAAATCCATCACCTCCCAAAAGGGTAAAGAAAAAAGAGCTATGTGTCTGAATCTTTCACATGCTCTGCTTCCTTGTTTTCTGTATTTAATTCTTCTGCCAGACTCTCTTCCGAAAACTCATACAGGTCAAATTCCTGTGTCCTCGTCAGTTTCACTTCCATCCGATGCCGCATATACGCTTCCACATCAAACTCATTTTTCTTATCGTAGTCTGACAGCTCCTTATACCGTTTGTGTCTGGTAATATCGAACTTGTCACTGAAAAATGGTCTTACACCCCGAAGCTGCAAGATACATTTGCTGCCATCCATGACCGCAAGTTCGTCCCGGCTCATCAATTCCTTTCCTGTTTTCTGATAGTTCATCCCGTAAGAACGGCTCTGTCCACGGGTGTCCGAAGTGTTATATAAATCAATCGTTTCTTTTCCCAGCGTCTCGGAAATCTCCTTTAAGGTCGAACTTTCCTTACCGCCAAGGAATAACATCGTATCGCAGTTGCCTAGGATTGTCTCAGCTGCATCTTTGTAGATCGTCTTTAACTGGGACTGCGACTGGAGGATAATGGATGCAGAGATTTCCCTGCTACGGATGGTTGCGATCAGCTTGTCAAACTTTGGAATCTGACCGATATTTGCGAACTCGTCACAGAGGATTCTGACGTGATATGGCAGTCTGCCATGATGTACATCGTCTGCCCTGTCACATAACAGGTTGAATAACTGGCTGTACATCATCGCCACAACAAAGTTAAAGGTATCATCCGTATCGGAAATGATAATAAACAGTGCTGTCCTCTGGTCACCTACCATATCCAGTTCCATCTCATCATAGCTCATGATCTCACGAAGCTCTGCAATGTCGAACGGTGCAAGCCTTGCACCACAGGAAATCAAAATACTCTTTGCTGTCTTTCCTGCCGCCAGCTTATATTTCTTATACTGACGTACTGCAAAATGCTCCGGTTCTTCCTTTTCCAGTTCCTCAAACAGCATATCTACTGCATTTTTAAATGTCTCATCATCTTCCCTTGTTTCGGAAGCGTTGATAAACTCAAGCAGGGTCGCAAAGTTCTGTTCTTCTTCCGGTGCTTCATACCAGATATAGCCGATCAGGGCACAGTACAGAAGTCTCTCTGCTTTCGTCCAGAAATCCTCACTGGACTTCTCGCCTTCCCCTTTTGTGTTTACCATAATCGTATTTACCAGTTTCAAAATATCCTTTTCTGAATGGATATAGTGGAAGGGGTTATAATGCATACTCTTGGAAAAATTGATCGTATTCAATACTTTCACTTTATATCCATGCCGTACCAGCATCTTTCCGCACTCAATGATGATCGTCCCTTTCGGGTCCGTGACCACATAACTGATGTATTTTCCCATCTGCATCAAGTTGGGCTTTACATAAAAACGTGTCTTTCCTGAGCCAGATCCGCCAATCACGATCACGTTCTTGTTCCTCGCAAATTTCGGATTCTTTGGTCTGCCATTCATGGTCAGCCGTTCCGTCATAGTCAGCAGGATATTGTTCTCAAATACCGGGTCGATAAAGGGTGCAATGTCTTTTGCCGTCCCCCATCTTGCCGAACCATACTCCACTCCCTGCCGGAACTTTTTGGCATTTTTCCCTTTCATATAGACCAAGAGCTTCACCGCCACGGCTCCTGTAATCCCAACCAGCAATTCATTTTTATGCATACTTGGAAGAATCCTGCTGAATGCCATCTGGAAATTTAAGACCAGTACCATCAGTCTTTCTATCATAGAATCACCCACACAGTATTGATATAACCATGCCAGCTTATTTCCCACATAAAAGATCACGATATACGGAAGATTCATCAGAACAATCCGAAGCAGCTTATGTACATCCACCGGCGGTAACCTCTCCAGGTATCCTTTTCCTACACCAAGCAATTTCTGTAATCTGCTCATAATGACGGCTCCTTCTCCTTTCCTTTTGTTTTCTCCAGTTCTCTGTGCTTTGCAAGCGATTTGGTGATTGCCTGCTGTAACTTCTTCCTCACGGATGGTTTTTTGTCCTTATTGAGAGACTTGCCCGTGTATTCCTTAAAAGCGGCAGTCATCACATCGGCATCCCTTGCCTTAAAGAACACATAGTATCTTGGCGGGTCAGCAGTCACATCTTTTTTCAGACTGAAATCAATGCTGTACTTCTTTGCTACCTGTTCAAAAGACTTGATGTTTCCATCTGTGATCTCAATGTTGGACAGCTGTACATTCTGCTTCATCAGCTTATCAAGGCTCTGTTTTCCCTTGTAGGTCTTATCCTCCTTTTCCTTCTGGGACTGTTTCTGGTTCGTTTTCTGTCCCTGCTGCTTTTTCTCCTGCTCCATCTTTGCAAGAGCCTTTACCATGGCAGATTTCAGCAGGTTGGCAGTGACCTTGCCACAGCGGATACAAAGTGAGACTGTTTTCTCATTCACTTCATCCTGCAATCACACCACGCCCTTTCTTCTCTCACTGCTGTCTTATCCTTATTTATCACATTGCTGCTCCTTTCCTCTCTTTTCTGCCAGTTTCATATATTCTTTTTCTGATTCCGCCCCCACTTTGATACAGCACCAAAGGACAAATCCATATACCAGAAATACTGCAGCTGCAGCAACGATCAATACTGTTTTTGTCATCTTCTTTTCTCCCTTCACTTCTCTTGAAATTTTATAAGAGGGCATCTATGAATCCTGTGTCCATAAATGCCCTCATCCATTACTAAGAAATCTTATGCTTTCTTATTTCTTCTTTTTGCGAAGAATCACTGTTCCACCAAGACCAGCCATTCCAGCCCCTGCAAGCAGAATCCAGAACAGAATCGGAGTATTATCTCCTGTCTTTGGTGAAGTCGATTTCTTTGTTTCTTCTGTGGTTTTCGTCTCCGGTGTTGATGTGGTTTCTGGTGTTTCCGTCGGTGTCTCTGTTGGAGTTTCCTCCGGTTTCGCCTCATCCTTCATCACAACCTTCTGGATTTCTCCAGTATCTTTGACCGTAAACTTCACATCTTCTGCAACCAGATAACCGTCTGGTGCAGTTTCTTCACGGAGGGTATATTTCCCGATTGGAAGCATCTCAATGTAGTGTGGTTTTTTCTCAGATGTCCAGCTTTCTACGGTCTTTCCATCTTTATCAAGGATCGTCAGTTTCGCTCCTGGCAGCTCCTTACCGGAAATATCGGTCTTGGAAATCTGCACTTTTGTCACATCATCCTTCATTTCCACTTTCTGTACTTCACCGGTATCTTCCACCGTAAAAGTGATGCTCTCTGCTGTCACATAACCGTCCGCAGGAAGTGTTTCTGTCATGGTGTACTTCTTGCCAGCGGTCAGTTCTTTGATGATATGTGGTTCTTTACCAGAAGTCCATTCATCCACAGTGTTTCCACTCTCATCTGTAACTTTCAGTTTTGCTCCCTCAATCTCCTTTCCGTCTGTCAGGGATGTTTTGGTAAACTCTACGGTTGTCGGCTCATCTTCAAAAGTAAACACATAAGACAGTGTTTCCTTATCTGCCCCACCATATTCAAAAGTAAATTCCTGTACCTGGTCTGTTGTCGCAAATCCCGGTGCCGGAGAAGTTTCTTTCACATAGTAGGTATAGCCAAGTGGCAGATCTGCCGTAAAGGTCAGTTTTCCTTCCTTATCCGTAGTCTGCTCCTCAATAACCGTATCCGCTTTCAAGATCACATCGCCCTTTGCATTGACAATATTTTCTTTATTGCACAGGGCAAATACAGCCCCTTCCAGTACACGGTCGGAATCTTTTTCTTTCTTTAACACGTTTACTTCTGCTCTCTGGCGTTTGTTCTGCCAGTCAGCAGAATAAGTAACAACTGCGGTATTCTGGTCACGGTAAGTCAGATCCACTTCACGAGCTTCTCCATCCAGGACATATCCATTTGCTGTCTCTTTCTCTTTGACACAGTATTTGCCAAGAGGAAGGTCTGTCAGTTTCGCCACTCCTGTTTCATCCGTCGTGATCGTTGCTACCAGTGCATCCTTTTTGTAGTAATCTTCACTCTCACCATCCGCCGCTTTTATATCTTCTAAGGCATAAACCTCAAAAGTAACGTCTTTCAGGGAACCGGAAAGATATTCAAACAGATGCTTCATCCATCCGCCAATGGAATCCAGTGCAGATATTTTCTCCAGGAACTCACCTTTTTTATTGATGATAAGTGTTCCGGTTGGCACTGCATCTTTCATCTCTACCTTCTGGATTTCAGCAGTATCGTCCACAGTAAAGGAAACTTCTTCCGCCATCAGATAGCCATAAGGAGCCATTTCTTCACGAAGAGTATATGTCTCCCCGGCTGTGAGTCTTTCAATCAAGTGTTCCTCACCCTTTACAGACTTCCATGTATCTACCACATTTCCATCCTTATCAAGCACCGTAAGCGTTGCCCCGGAAAGTTCCACGCCTGTCGTAATATCGGACTTCGTAAAGGTTACTTTTGTCGGCTGGTTCTTAAATACAGATTCCAGCTCTACCATTTTCACATCCTGTCCCTGATATTTGGCAGTCACTTCCAAAGTCTCAAAAGAAGAGACATACCCTGCCGGAGCTGCAAGTTCTTTGATATAGTAAGTACTAAATGGAAGGTCAACGTCAAATACTGCCTTTCCATCTTCCCCACTGACTGCTTTTCCAAGTAAGGTATCTGCCTTCACAATCACTTCTTCATGTGCCAAAATATCTTCTTTTGCATAGATACCAAACTCTGCACCCGCCACAACCGTTTTTGTCTCTGCATCCTGTTTGACTACGGACACTTCCACTTTCTGGCGGTCATTCTCAAAGGTTGCTGTCTGCTCAATAACTGGTGTTTTCTGGTCTTTGTATTCAAATGTTACTGTCTGTGCTTCTTCATTTAACACAAATCCCTCTGGTGCTGTCTTTTCAACAATCTTATAGGTTCCAAGTGGAAGGTCAGCGATCTGTGCCTTTCCATCCTTATCCGTGGTAACAGTTCCTACCAGTTCCCCAGAAGCATACTCCAGGATACGGTTTCCATTATCATCTTTCTGGAAATCTGCTGTATAAATATCTTCGGCAGCATATACCTCAAAGACTGCTCCCTCCAGAGTTTCTTTCTGATAAGTAAAGTCATCTTTATAACCATTTAAGACCTCACCCTGTTTTACGATGTTCAGTTCTCCCTTAACCGGATGATTCTCGTATGCGATCTCAATGATCACATCGCCGGAAGTTCCGTCCATCTGATATGCTGTATTGGAATCTACATCTACCTCATAGTAATTCTCATTGAGCGTATATCCATAAGGTGCGTTCACTTCCTCAATACGGTAATGTCCAATCTTCAGATTCTGTGGAAGGATTAAGTATCCCTGCTCATCTGTAAAATAAGATTTGTGTTTTACCGTCGTCGGATACGTTGTTACCTGCTCCACATACTTTTCTGTATCCAGGTTAAAAATCTTAAACTCCGTATTTTTCTGAAGGACTGCTTTCTTTGTCTCATCGTCCTGTTTGATGATCTTCAGCTTCGCTTCAAACTCTTTGTCAAGCAGCACCCTCCATACCTGCGGTGTAGTCGGATGATTCTCTGTAATCTGTACGATGAAATCATTGACCGGAGTGTAATTATGTGGTGTGGTTGTTTCACGGACGATGTAAGTTCCATACGGAATCGCAATACTGCGGGCATACCCTTTCTCATCTGTAAAGATCTCTGTTGCACCATTTTCTCCGATCACTACCGGCTTGGCAGAACCAAAGTCATAGCTGCCATCTTCTTTTACTGTCAGGGAAGATACCAGATAAGCGGTAAATCCTGCACCTTTCAGTAAATCGGCATCTGTCTTTCCGTTGTTCGCTGCCTTGATGATTTCAAATGGCTGCTTCATTACCTGTTCCAGAGACAGACAGTCACGTTTTACTTCCGCTACAAAATCACCCTCATAGTTGCAGACCAGATCATGTTCTTCTTCATCTGCCAGGTAACCCGTTGGAGGAGTAATCTCTTTTACATAGTAATTGCCAAGATATAATCCATCTACAGAAGCCTGTCCATTCTTATCTGTTGTAAGAGTGGCAACCTGCTCACCCGCTTCGTAGATCACACCAGTTGCTCCATCCGGATGGACAATATCCTCACGGGCATATAGTCCATAGACTGCCTTTTCTAAAGTAGCATCTCCCTGTGGAACAGCCTTCTTTGTTTCTTTGTCCTGCTTCTGTAAGGAAATCTTTGCTGTCACACGCTCGTTTTTGAAGGTATGCTTAAATGTCAGTTTCGCTTCCTTATCGTTTGTATAAGAAAAAGTAAACGTATAGACATCATCCGCATTTCTCAGATAGCCTTCCGGAGCCTGTACTTCCTTTACATCATAGGAAAATCCCAGCGGCAGATCTGCGGTAAACTTCGCCGTTCCATCATTTCCAGTTGTCACTTTCTCAATCAGAGTGCCTTTCTTTACAACAACCGTTCCATCTGCATTTTTAATGTCACTGGCTGCATAAAGTCCAAAAATTCCTCCATCCAGAGGATTTTCTGTATCCTTATCCTGCTTTGTCACAACTACTTCTGCTTTCTGTCTGTCATTCGTAAAAGTTGTCTCAGAAAAAACAACATCTACATTCTGTCCTGCATAAGAAAGAGTGACTGACTTTTCTTCCCCGGCATTATAAAATCCGGTCGGAGCCTGTTTTTCTTTGATGATATATGTACCAAGATGCAGGTTTTTCAGAATGACTGCCCCATTCGAGTCTGTTGTCAGATTCTCTTTGACTAGATCACCCTTGCTGTAAACCTTGGCACCATAAGCAGTTTTAATATCTGCTCCGGCATACACATCATAAATCGCACCTTTCTGTCTGCGTTTCTCATACTTAAATGTTGTTCCATTCTCGGTGACATCTGCACCTGTCAGAACCTGACCTTCTTTATAAACAGTCAGCTGTCCCATCTGTTCTTCATCCGGAACAGTCACAGTCGTTGTTTTGCTGACTTCCAGTTTTACATTGTAGGCAGTTGCATTGATACGGTATCCTGTCGGAGCTGTAATCTCTTTCAGATATACAGTGTCCTGTGTCTTAATGATCTGTACGGACGATTCCCCGTTCGCATCGGTTGCCGGTAACTTTGTGATCAGCTTTGTACAGTTTGCATCACTGTATAAACCAAACACTGCACCAGACAGCTTTGCGTCTGCTTTTGCATCTTTTTTAATCACCTTCACACTTGCGTGCTGCACCCAGGTTACTTTGAAGTCCACATATTTCTCATCATCAACACCTTCACCAAATACCAGGGCCAGGTCCTGTGAACCAGATCCGGTATTGATCTTATATGCAGAATAATCTTTTGTTACACTGCCTTTCATCGTTGCCGACCAGCTTCCTGCGACATCCTGTACCTGTGTAAGAGGTGCAGATAAGTAAAACTTGGTTCCACCACTGATTTCCACTGCTTCACCAGCTTTGCTTGTCTTTCCGGTTGTCACGTTGTGAAGTTTCACACCACTTGGAAGTTTCATTGTGATACTCTGCAGTTCATCTGCTTTAAAAATGATTTCCTTTGTTCTCTGGCTGTTGCCATCTACATAAGCTGTCACATCCGCATCTGAAAAAGACATTGCCACATCCGGAATATCTGGCTGAGAAATACAATAATTATAAAGTTTTTTCGCAAGATTCTGTGCAGTAGCGTTTGCACCAGAAAAAGCATCTGAACTGCCATTCGCATATGACGCAGCAAGATGTACCAGAATAAATCTGGCTCCTGCACTCAGGTTTCCATAGCCATTTTCTTCTGTAAAAAATCCATCATCGCCAGAAGCCTTTGTGCCATAGTAACATACTTTAGCCAGTGCTTTACCATCTCCAACCTTATTGATTGTATATGTTCCTGTGCCAGGTCCCGGTTTGGACGGCTGTACACAATAAGCTGTGGCGGACACATTACCGAATTTTACGGTGTACTGATACGTCAGATAAGTTCCATAACCATAATCCGCATATCGGTATTCGGCACCTCTTGTCACTGAAACCTGTTGTGAACTTCTTGCATTTCCTGCTGCCGCCATAAATGTCACTGTTTCACCCGGCTCCATCTCATACAAGTCAATTCCTTCATTTTCTGCCTGATCCATTACTTCTGAAACAGTCAGACCAGATTCTTCATCTGTTGTTACTTCCTGTCCATCTGTAAGATCAGTTACAATCTCTTTTGACCCGTCCGAATCAACATCTTCCTCCGCATTACCTGAATCTTCTGTTTCACCGGCATTTCCTTCACCAACTGTATTTTCAGAAGAACTCTTTGTCTGTGCTTCTGTTTCCGGCTCTTTTACCGTAATGTTTCTGCTTACTCTGTAAGCTGGGTGACCGCTGACTGGTTCTACTGCATAGACAGCTTTGTAGGTATCCGGTGTATGTGCATCAAAATCTGTACCGGCTTCACTCTTTGCTTCATGGAATAAAACTTTCACCTTTTTTTCATTCACGCCCTCTATACCGGACAGATCGACTTCCACCTCAAATTCTTCTCCATAGGGAATCTCAATATCCTTTGCTTCCACAATTTCGTCTTTGTCAAGAGTATCCTGCACATCCTGCAGTTCCGGATATTGCTGTTCAAATGAAGTTGTCTCCGGTTCTAATTCAGAAGCAGAAACCGTGACTGGTTGAACGATAACAGACGCCAAAGTTGCAACTGCCATAAATCCCGACAAGAATCTTTTAAATCGCATTTTCATTTTGACTGAGTCCTCTCTTTCTTCGATAATTTACTCCACTTTCGTTCAGGCTTACACCTGCATGAATCAATCATAGAAACCACCTCCCTTGTGTCTTGGATTGACTTTTAAATAAAAACAGGATTGAGCTATTAAGCCGCAAGAGGTAATTCGTAATCATTCCTGCCAAGGGTGCCTCTCATCCATTGCCCTTCACGTTGCCACCGAATACCCGCCGCCAGATGCGTAGCTGGGAAATTCAGGTATCCTCTTGCTGCTGATATGAAATTGTCAAGGTTCACTTTTAGGAGGGAATTTATTGTTTTGAATTAAAATAGACATTTGCCCCTCCACTAACCGCATGTGTGAAAGGGCAAAAATTAACCTGTTTGAAATTTTTTTAGAAAATTTTTTGAAACAGCAAAAACTTACAAAGTTTCCAGCCTGTCTTTTAGTTTCTGCAATACTTTGTTTTTCCTGTTTCTGATTGTCTTTGTACAACACCCGAAATACTGTGCTGTTTTTTTAACTGTGTACTCTTCAAAAAATAATAGTCTTATCAATTCCATTTCTTCTTCAGACAAATATTTCAGTGCTTCCTGCAGCTCTTGTATTTCTGACACCCTGATGACTATTTCTTCTGGTGATAATATATGCAAATAACTGTTGTAACTCGTTTCTCCTACTTTTTCTATTCCGCATACACCATTTTTCTGCATTTTTTCAAGCTGGTATCTTTCTTTTCTTCTTGACTGGTACCATGCCAGATATACGTCTCTGGTAACTTCTACGAGAGTTTCATTTACACGCAGCACATACCGTTGTCTTTCCTTTGGTTTTTTACCACGCATCTTTTATTCTCCCTTCTGAAGCACTCCGGTCAGTCTGCCTGCATTTCTTCTCATTTTCTGCTTTGCCTGTGAAATACATTTTGATACTGCCGGTTCTGTAATTCCAAACACCCGTGACACTTCTCTTTGTGTCCGTTGCTGAAAATAAATTTGATGGATCACCTGTCTCTGCCGGTCAGTCAGCAGATCCATGAATTCTCCAATAGCTTCTTCTATAATCAGTTTTTCAAGTACATTCTGCCTTTTATCCACCAATTCGCACCAGCCTTCTGAAATATGGCTGTATGAAATGCAATTATTATGTTCTCGTACCTCCCTGTTCCTGCACAGCCGATCTTCACCTTCTAATATCAACCGCACATACCAGGGCTGATTATCAAAAAAATCTTCCTTAACAACTGTTATTTTTCTTCCTGCTTCATATACATAATCTCGACAGGTAAATAAAGGAAAAACCGTTCCATAATCACCTGCACAATAGAAAACATATCCTGTCTGATACGCAATAATTTCCGCACCATCTATCAGTCTATGCTTTACAACTGCCACATCGTTTTCTCTCAAATACCTGGCGGACGGAACCTTTCTTTTTTCTTTCCTGTTACCTACAACCTGTTTCAATTCCTGCAATGTCAGCATAATTACCACCTTTCTGCCTACTGGCAACAGGAGCCCATCAGCAGAAAGGATAGGATTATTACTGATTTACTGGCAAAAGGGCAGTAAAAAACAGCTTCCGGTACACCCGTTTTTTTTAACGAGAGCCTGAAACTTTCTTACTGCCCTTTCTAATAGTTACAATATTCTCTACTTTATTTTCCGTCTGATGCCAGGATCAGACTTCTTGGCATTTCTTTCTGCTTTTATGTTCTTTTCATTTTCCATCAAAACAGAATAGTCTCCCATTGCATCATAAGGACACTGCCTCCGATAAAGCAAATTTTCTTCCCTTGTCATCCATCCTATCTCCCTTCTTTATCTCTCTGTTTTCCATTTTAACAACACAGGATTCTATTATCCTTAGCATATATGGGGAGTTTTTTTATTTTGCACCCCATATATGGTGAAATTTCACCTGTACTCATTAAAACTGTCTATCAGAGAATCTATGGTCTGCATGATAATTTTCTGCTCTTTCCATTCCATCTTCTGAATACGGCAAAGCACTTCCTGAACTGATTCCTGCTTCTCTGTACCGCCTCCCTCTTTTCCCAGCAGGAGATTGGCATCCGTTTCCAATATCTCAATTATCTTCCTGAAAATCTCAACAGACATTGCCGTTTGCCCACCTTCAATCCTGCTGACCGTATTGACACTGATACCTGCTTTTTCCGCAAAAGATTCCTGTGACAACTTCATTTCCTGTCTGCGTTTTCTGATCCGTTCTCCCAATTCAATAAGTTCTGTGGAAATTGCACGATTGCTCAATACGGTGTCTCCTTTCCTGCAATTTGTCCCAACTTTACGCCATTGTGTCGCAAAGTTTCCCGAAAAAAAGCAGCTAATTTTTGTCTTAGCTGCTTTTCAAAAAATCTATTTCATTTTATTCTCGGTATTTTATGTATCCCTGTAATCAGAAAAACGCAGAGATAAATGATCGCCTGTCCAATCATTGCCAGAAGAACGATGCTTCCGATCAATCCTCCAATCAGAAAATTCATCATCCATACTGCCAGCGTTCCTCCGAGGTCAAAACCTCTTGGAACCATCCAGACACACATTTTTCCTATTCCAAACGGTATCCCCATCAGGAGTAACAGCAAGAAATAATTGCACTTCCCATCCTGGATACAAAACGGTCTTAATACTGCAAACAATACCGTAATCACCAGCACTGGTGCTATCACTTTTTTAATCATCTTCTTCATGTTCCCTTATCCTCCATACATATCGTGATTAACTTCTGCCTGATAATAACTGTTTATCGTTGCCGGGGCATTATACAGGGCGGTCAGAAGATACGCTTTAATATTCCCAACCTTGGTCGTATTCCGGTTCAGACAGAACAGCACATATTCGATATGCGAATAATTCAGTTTCATAAACCTGCTTTTTACCAAAGCAACTGGTTTTTCTACTCCTGCAATACGAATCATACTGTCCTCCGGCATCATCATAACTTCAACTATCAGTTCTACCAGTTCATCTACATCTTCCTTTGCATGATATTGATAATCAATGTTTTCATGGATCACTTCACGATATGCTCTCATCTCCTCCATCACATCTTTTTTCTTTTGGAAATTATCTGATGTGATTGGATAAGATTGATTTATCTCAGTTTCATTAATATCAGTCTTGTTAATATCAGTATTATTAGATTGTGATTTCGGGCATTCTGGATTTGTGATTTCCACTATTCCGGAATGATGATTTTCACTATTTTGGAATTGTGATTCTGGAAATTCTGGATTTGTGGTTTCCACCATTCTTGAATTGTGATTTTCACTATTCTGGAATTGTGATTCCCCATAATCCTGAATTGTGGTTTTCACTACTCCTGAATGATGATTTTCACAATTCAGAGAAATGCCTGTTTTCCCCTTGTTTTCTGCTTCTTGTTGCAAATCTGCACATTCCTCATGTTTTTTCTGTTTCGATTGCAAATCTGCAATTTTTTTATGATCTTCCTGCTCAGATTGCAGATCTGCACAATTACCTGTCGGCTTTTGATCTGGAACCTCTCTGATCATAAAATTTTTCACATAAATAACATTCGGTTTTCCCAGTCCCAGACGTTTCTTCTCTATCAATCCAATCCCATTACTGCTGTCCAGCTCTTTTACCAGTTTCACTGCCTTTTGAGTTCCGCAGTTCATCAACTCTGCAATTTCTTCCACAGTGAAAATAATGTATACTCTGTCCTCTGAATCCAGCCATCTGTTCTTAATGCTCAGGCTCATACGGTCTAGCATCAGACCGTATAATACCTTTGCTTCACAAGAAAGAGTTTTAAAGCATGGTTCGGTAAACAGCACTTTAGGGACACGATAAAAGCTGTATTGTTCCGCTTCCATCCCCGTAAAATAATCAAACTGTATCTTCTGCATCTGCTACTCCTTCTTTGTTTTCTTTCCATTTATCCAAAAGCATAAAAATGACTTCTTCTATCTGTTCTTTAGAATATGTCTCCGGAAAATAATTTCCAATTTTCTTTGCCGGAATCGTCACATTGATCTTACTGCTTTCCTTTTTTAATAAAACAGCATAGATATAACTCTGGTTTAATTTTCCATTTGCACTGCATTCTTTTAACTGTTCTGCCTGTTGTTTTGTCGGAAAAATGCTGCTGTTGGTAATCACTTCCAGAAGCCACCCCTGTTCCTCTGGCTTCAGATAAGACAGCTTTTCTCCCACAATCATAGGAATTTTATTATTGTCCACATATTCCAGCAAAGCATCTGATAATGCCGCCAGACGGATATACCTCTGTACGGTTCTCCCACTGTCCCCGGCAGCTTCCCCAACCATATCTGCTGTATATTTCTCACCTTTACTTCCCTGATGCTTCATTGCATCATATTTCATCTTATAGGCATGAGCTTTCTCACTTGGCAGTAGATTTTCACGCTGAATGTTGGAATCGACCATAATAATGACCGCTTCATCATCCGTATAATTTCGGACAAGAGCTGGCAATGTAGTCTTTCCACACAGTTCACAGCCTCTTTTTCTTCTATGCCCGGAAATCATCTCATATCCGCCATCTGGTCGAGGTCTTACCAGCGCAGGAGTCAAAACACCGTATGTTTTAATGCTCTCTACGGTTTCTGCCATTTTTTCATCATCATTTACATGGAACGGATGATTTTTAAAGGGATAAAGCTTTGCCAGATCTATTTCCACAACCTGGTTCATACTCTTTTCCGGTGTTTCCTCTAATCCCAGTAATTCATCATAAGAGGTAAGCTGAATATCTTTTTTCGGTCTACGCATGTTTCAACACCTCCTGAACCAGTTCCAGATAGCTGTCTGCCCCCTTGCTTTTTCCATCATAGGCAAAGATACTTACACCCTCCGATGCTGTTTCTGCAAGGCTTTCTGTTCTCGGAATCGTCTGCTCAAAAATCTTAATGTCACTTCCGTATGTAGTTTTGATTGCCTGTTTGTTTCTCTTGGCATTATTGTAACGGCAATTATCCATTGTGAATAAAATGCCTTCTATCTGTAAATCTGGATTAAATCTCTGATGGATTCCTTTTACCACTTTCAGTAATTCCATAAGTCCATCCGCCGCATAATATTGTGGCTGTACCGGTATCAGAACACTGTCCGCTGCACTTAATGCATTGATTGTCAGCATCCCCAATGATGGCATACAGTCAATCAGAATATAATCATATTCATCCTTCAGCAGTTCCAGATACTCTTTCAGTACTTTTTCCCTATCCTCAACAGTAAATAAAGACATATCCATTCCGGCAAGCAATTTATTGGACGGAATCAGATCCATCCCTTCTTCATGGTGCAAGACTGCTTCCTTTGGATCAAACTCCAGTCCCATGATGATATTTTCCATCATACTCTTTAAAGTCACTTTGAGATTTTTGGGAAATCCCAGTCCCATTGTCAGATGTCCCTGCGGATCTGCATCTACCAGCACTACTTTTTTCCCATTCTTTGTCAGTCCGGCTCCCAGATTGATGGTTGTCGTTGTTTTGGCTACTCCGCCCTTCTGATTTGCAATAGCAATTACTTTACACATATACTTTCCTCCGATTTACTGTTTTTCTTCTACTTCTACATAAACACGAAAATATTTACTTGTTCCTTTATTTGCATAAGCATCAGATACTTCCAGGACATCCAATTCTTTATGCTTTTCCAAAATACGACGAAACCATTGAATATCCTTTAAAGTACCCTGTAATCTAATTTTCAGCATACATATCCTCCCAGTCTTTGTAAAAACAATACTCTGGATAACGGATTTTAATGGCTTCCCAAAAATACCGGGCATATCCGCAGCAAAACAGATCTTCTACGGTATAATACTGACACTCTTTTAACTGATCTTCCTCTGCCTCATAATCTCCGACACTTGGTGTTCCATTACAGTAAAGGTTAAATGCCATACGGACAATCCGTAAACTTCCACTAGTCTGCCATCCTTCCAGCAGGCATTCCGTTTTTACACATCCAGTTTTAAAATTATAGATTTTATTCACATTATTTCTTGTGTCTCTGTCGATACCCAGGCAATAAACCAAAGCCCGATGGTAGACATCCTGATATCTGCATTTTTTCAGATATTCCTCATAAAATTTTTCGTGTTCCCTGCTCTTGAAAGTAATTGTGCGAGAATTGCTATTCTCTGCTCTTAACGCTGTGTTTGTCATTTTCATTTTCCTCCTGAATTTTTAATATTTTGGTATAAAAAGACACTCCATTTCTGGAATGCCCCATAAAAAATAGGGACACCCGCTTTTAACAAGTATCCCTATAATCTATCAAATATCTGATAGTCCACTATTCACTTTCATATTCAGGATTTTTTGTGTTCCCCGTACCGAGGTCTAAGGCAACCACAACGGTGACTCTCTGCACAAGCAACTTTTCCTTGTGATTTTCACCGATTTTGTTGAAACTGAAAAACTCTACAAAGTGCGTAAATTCAAGGATTTCTAGATATCTTTCCTTTGTAGTCCCACCACAGTCTCCACATGTGAGCTGTGGCTAAATTGGTCGACGGCGCAGACTTTTTCGACTTCGTAGCCTTGTTCTGATAATACTTTTAAATCTCTGGCTAGTGTTGCTGGATCACAGCTTACATATACGATTCGTTTGGGTGCCATTTTCACCATTGTTTCTAACAGTTTACTGTCGCATCCCTTTCTTGGTGGGTCAACGACGATCGTGTCTGCATAGACTCCATTTTTCTCGTATTCTCTTGGAAGTACTTCTTCTACTTTTCCTACGAAGAATTCTGCATTATCAAAGCCATTCATCTTAGCATTTAATCTTGCATCGTCGATGGCTTCTTTGACGATTTCTACTCCATAAACTTTCTTTGCTTTCTGAGCCAGGAATAAGGAAATAGTTCCGATTCCGCAATAGAGATCCCATACGGTTTCTTCGCCTTTTAAATCTGCGTATTCCATAGCTTTTTCGTATAATACTTTTGTTTGTGTTGGATTGACCTGGAAGAAAGATAGTGGTCCGATCTGGTATTTTACATTGCCGATATAATCATAAATGTATGGTTTACCATATACTTCTTCAATCTTGCTTCCCAAGATCCTGTTTGTCTTTTCTTTGTTGATATTGACGCAGATACTTGTCATTCCTTCGACTTCTGTTAAGGAATCTACGAGCATTTCCAAGTTTCTCAGATTCTTTTTGCTTCCATTCACAACAAGACAGACCATGATCTCACCTTTTTTGAATCCGACTCTTGTTACAATGTGACGGACCAATCCTTTATGGGTCTTTTCGTCATAAGCTGTAATATTGTTTTTCTTCATATAGTCCAAGACTTTTAATAAGATCTGTTCGTTCACTGGATGTTGAATCATACAGTGTGTGCAATCAATAATATGATGCGTCCTTCCTGCATAAAATCCTGTGATAAGATTCCCTTCTTTGTCATATCCGACTGGAAACTGAGCTTTGTTTCGATAGTAAAATGGTTCTTCCATCCCAAGGATCGGTTCCATTTTTTCTTCAATATTTTCTAAGCCTCCAATTCTTTCTAAACAGTTTTTCACTTTATTAAATTTATATTCTAACTGCTTTTCATAAGCTAAATGCTGTAATGTACATCCTCCGCACTGTCTTGCTTTGGAACAGCGTGGGCTGACTCTGTCTTTGGATGCTTCTATGACTTCTTCTACTCTTGCGAAGCCATAATTTTTCTTTGTTTTGATGATCTTTGCACGAACTTTGTCTCCGATGACTGCATCTTTTAAAAAGAGGGCATAACCATCTATATGGCCGATGCCCTCTCCTTCATTCCCAATGTCATCGATATAGAGTTCTACGATCTGATTTTTTTTAAATTCCATACGCACCTCTGTATCTTTTTCTTGGTTAAACTGTTGTATTGATCCTATTTTATTATAATTCTTTTAGATAGAGGTCTTACGGATTCTTGTATCTAATAAACGCTGGAATCCTGACCATTCCTGATCTTCTTTTTGTTTCTCCATGATTTCTGCAAATGTTTCCATCTTCGCGTCTAAATTATCTGCCTGACTTAGTGCAATTGCTTCTAATAATGCAGGTTTCTTTGGAGAACCAAATTCTAATTCTCCGTGATGTGCTAACATACAGTGTTTTACTTCATTTGCAAGTTTTGGTGGGAAACCTGGAATCCCACGGATCAGGCGGTCTAATTTAATCGCTCCCATCACAATGTGTCCAACTAACTGACCTTCATCTGTATAGTCATTCTCTGGAAAGCTTGATAATTCTTCGACTTTCCCCATATCATGCCATAATGCACACATTACGATCAAGTCTCTGTTTAACTGTGGATACAGATTTGCATAGCTTTCGCAAATCTTCGCTACAGATAAACTGTGCTCTAAAAGCCCTCCGATATACCCATGGTGTACGCTTTTTGCTGCGGAATGTACTTTGAATTCTCTTGCAAAATTTTTATCCTCTATAAAGATCTTCTCTGCTAACTGTTTTAAATACTGGTTCTTTGTCTTGCTGATCATTGCAAGAAGCTCTTTGAACATCCCATCAATATCCTTCTTGGTACTTGGCATATAATCTGCCATGTCAAACTCACCTTCCTGAGCTTTACGGATCTGTTGGATGTTTAACTGGTTAGAACCCTGGTAACTTGTTACCTGTCCTCTGACTAAAATGTAGTCCATCGCCTCGAAATGTCCGATCGCATTGGTAAGTTCCCATACCTTTCCGTCGATCATTCCTGTTTTATCTTGTAGTGTCAGGGAATAATATGATTTTCCAAATTTGGATGTTCCCGGTGATTTTGTTTTGCATAAATAAATCTCGGAAACCTGATCTCCTTCGTGCAAATCACTAATATATCTCATTGCTTTGTGCCTTTCTAAATTCGTTCTTCGCCAGCCAACTCTCCTGGCGATTTTTAAATCCTCTATTTTTTACCTATGTTATTATGCCACAGTTTAGTTGTAAAATCTAGTGAAATTTACTTATTATGAACGTCATGATTTCAAAAGGCACAAAACTGTTTATGAATTTACATTTTTCGCATTCAAATATGCCTGCTTATAGAAAAATTCCTGTGAATTTAGTGGTGTATCCTGATTTTTAGGAATTTTATAATTTCCATTGTGATCTTCTTCTCTTGCTTTTACATTATCACTTAACATTGTAATAAACATCTCGATCAGCTGCATTTTAATATCTGTATTGTAGATCGGTACGGCTACCTCGACTCTTCTTAATGTATTTCTTGTCATAAAATCTGCTGACGCTATATAAACTTTTTCTCTGCCCTTCGTTCCAAAAATATAGATTCTTGAATGTTCTAAGTATCTTCCCACAATACTTCTTACTTGAATATTATCTGTTTCACCCTTTACTCCCGGAATCAGACAACAGATTCCTCGAATGACCATGTCAATCTTCACACCTGCTTTGGATGCTTTGATCAATTTCTCCATGATCTTTTTGTCTGTTAAAGAGTTCATTTTTAATCCAATATAAGCTGGTTCTCCAGCTTTTGCATGTTCAATTTCCCGATCGATCATATGGATCACTTTATTCTGTAGACAGTGTGGAGCTACTAGCAGATGATCCGTTTCTTCCACAGTCTCTCCCATAGATAATGCCTGAAAAACTTCCGCAGCTTCCAACGCAATATCTACATTTGCTGTCATTAAAGAAAGATCTGTATAAAGTCTGCTTGTCTTTTCATTGTAGTTTCCTGTTCCGATCTGTGTGATATAAGATACTTTTCCTTTTTTCTTTCTTGTGATCAGACATAATTTAGAGTGTACTTTATAACCATCTAATCCATAGATCACGCGGCATCCTGCATCTTCTAACTGTCTGGACCATTCAATATTATTTTCCTCATCAAATCTAGCCTTTAATTCTACAAGGATCGTGACATCTTTTCCATTTTCTGCTGCCTCGATCAAAGATGCAATGATCTTACTCTGCTTTGCGACACGATATAATGTCATTTTGATTGAAACAACATCTTTATCTTCTGCCGCTTCCTGAAGCATTTTTAGAAATGGCCGCATACTTTCATATGGATAAGAGAGTAACTTATCTTCTTTTTCAATCTGATCCATAATTGGCATTTCTTCGTTAAACTGTGGTGATCTTTGAGGAACTCTTTTCTCAAAAAACAAGTCTGTCTCTCTTCTTAAAATATCCTGAATCTTAAATACAAAAGACAGATCTAACGGTGTCTGTGTATAAAATACATATTTTCTTTCAAGTTCCAGATACTCACATAAAAGATCAATGATCTCTCCATCCATCTCTCTTGATAATTCCATTCGGACTGGTGCCAATTTCTTTCTTTTCTTGATCAGTTCTACCATGAAATCGCGATAATCAAGATCTTCATCATACATAGAATCTGCATCAATATCTGCATTTCTTGTAATTCGGATCAATGTTTTTGCTTTGACATGGTATCCTTTGAAGATCCTTGGCACATAGTGAAGAATCATTTCTTCTGATAACATATAAGCATCTTTTCCAGAAATATTGATCAGTCTGTCAAACGTTTCATTTCCACATGGGATAATTCCTAATTTTTCTTTTCCATTTTTAGTTTCTAACACAGCAACTGCGTAGATTTCTTTATTCTTTAAAAAAGGAAATGGCTGTCTCTTCCCTATGATCGTAGGAGAGATCAATGGCGCGATTTCTGCTTGAAAATAAGCTCTTAAATATTCGCTTTCTTTTTTAGATATTTTTTGAAAATTTACCAGATGGATGTTGTGTTCTTTCAGAGAATCCATCATCTCCTCATATACGCTGTCTTTTCTTCTATTTAATTTCTGTACCTGTGGAATGATCGCATCAATCTGTTCCTGTGGTGTCATCTTTGTCTTATTTTCTTTCATGTTCTTATCAAGTAACATCTGATCGATCAAAGATCCAACTCTTACCATAAAGAATTCATCTAAGTTGCTCTGGTAAATGGATGCAAATGTCAATCGTTCACATAGTGGTACTTCTCTATTCTCAGCCTCTTCTAATACGCGTTCGTTAAACTTAAGCCAGGACAGTTCCCGGTTCATAAAAATCTTCTGCTGTGTTTTCATCTTTTCCTCCAAATCTCTATACGATGTAATTTCTATTGTACTGGTCAAATGTAAAATCATACTGCTTTTTATGTTAAGTTATCGTAAATTAACGTCTGGAATTGCCATTTTCCCTATGTTTACAGTCCAAACAATCTGTGTTAAACTCTTTAGTGAGTTGCAATAATTTAATGTAAATGAGGAATTTTTCATGAATCAGAAAGTATTACAAACACTTGAATTTGATAAGATTATAAATATTTTAACAGGATACGCAACAACCGAACTAGGTAAGTTGATGTGTGCCAATTTAAAACCAATGACTGAAGAAGCTGATATCTTAAACGCTCAGGATCAGACACAGGATGCATTGACACGTATCTATAAACGTGGAAATGTGTCTTTTTTTGGAGTAAGTGATCTTTCCCCTTCTCTTGCCCGTTTGAAGATGAGAGGTACACTTGGAACTGGGGAACTTCTTGATATCGCTCGTGTTCTGGAATCTGTAAAGAATGCCGTTTCTTACGGAGTCCGCATGGAAGACGATCTTGAAGCAGATTCTCTCGACGAGCTTTTTGAAAGCCTTGTTCCTTTAGATGATCTTCTGCACGAGATCCGCCGCTGTATTATTTCTGAAGAAGAGATCAGTGATGATGCCTCTTCTACTTTAAAACATATCCGTCGTGCAATGAAACAGACAAACCAGAAGATTCATACACAGTTAACTACGCTGGTAAGCTCTGCATCCAATCAGGATAAATTACAGGATGCGATCGTTACAATGCGAAATGGGCGTTACTGCATACCAGTCAAGCAAGAGTACAGAAGTTCATTCCAAGGTATGATCCATGATCAGTCTGCTTCTGGAAATACGCTGTTTATTGAACCAATGTCTGTTGTAACATTAAATAATGAATTAAAAGAATTGGAAGGAAAAGAACAGTCTGAGATTGAGCATATTCTTTCTATATTAAGTGAACAGGCTTCTTATGGTGTTGATGATCTTGCACATAACCAGAAGACCCTTGTATTATTAGACTTCATTTTTGCAAAGGCAAAATATGCGAAGGATATTGATGCATCCAAACCTATTTTCCGTGAAGATGGAATTATCAATATCAAACAGGGATGTCATCCTTTACTAGACCGCAAAAAAGTCGTTCCGATCAACGTATCTCTCGGCAAAGATTTCTCCATGCTGATCGTGACCGGACCAAATACAGGTGGTAAAACTGTATCTTTAAAAACCGTTGGATTATTATCTTTGATGGGACAGGCAGGCCTTCATATTCCTGCATTCCAAGGATCTTCTCTTGGAATTTTTCGTGAAATTTTTGCAGATATCGGAGATGAGCAGAGTATTGAGCAAAACTTAAGTACCTTCTCTTCTCATATGACAAATATTGTATCGATCGTTCAGCAAGCTCATCGAGATTCTTTAGTATTACTCGATGAATTATGTGGTGGTACTGATCCAATCGAAGGTGCCGCACTTGCGATCTCTATTTTAAGTGATCTGCACGGACGTGGAATTAAAACAATGGCGACAACCCATTACAGTGAACTTAAAATGTTCGCACTTTCCACCGATGATATCGAAAATGCTTCCTGCGAATTTGATGTAGAAACGCTTTCTCCAACATACCGTCTGATGATCGGTATTCCTGGAAAAAGTAATGCGTTTGCAATTTCCCGCAAATTAGGATTGGATGAACATATCATTGAAGGTGCTGCAGATCAGATTGATGAATCTGTCAAAGATTTTGAAACGATCTTAGCTGACCTTGAAAAGAGTAAACAGACGATTGAAAAAGAACAGGAAGAGATCCTTGAATACCGTAAGGAAATCGAAACTCTCCGTAAGAGTTTAAAATCTCGTCAGGATAATATAAAAGAAAAACGTGATAAGATGCTTCGCGACGCCCGTGAAGAGGCTCACAATATCATCTCTGAGGCGAAAGAGATCGCAGATTCTACGATCCGTGAATATAACAAATTAAAGAAACAAAACAAGAATCCAGATGCAAATAAGAAGATGGAACATATGCGAAGTGATCTTCGCGGCCGCATGACAAAATTAGAAGGTCAAATGGCTTACAAATCCAAGAAAAAGAACAAGAAACGTCACGAGGCGAATGATTTCCATGTTGGTGATGAAGTTTATGTAACAAGTCTTTCCCTTGCCGGAACTGTTTCCACGCTCCCAAATGCCAAAGGTGATCTGTATGTTCAGATGGGTATGATGCGTTCTCTTGTTAACATCAAAGACCTTGAGATCACAAAAACGGCCAAAGATGTAAAACGTGAAAATCAAAGAAATGAAAGTCGTAACCGAGGACGTACTGCGATCAACAAATCCGCTTCCATCCGACCTGAGATCAATGTTATGGGTATGACGGTTGATGAAGCAATCGCACAGCTTGATAAGTACATCGATGATGCGTGCCTGGCCAACTTAGCACAGATCACTGTTGTCCATGGAAAAGGAACTGGTGCTTTACGTAAAGGGCTTCATAATTACTTTAAACAGTTGAAGAAACAAAAACGTATCTCCGGTTACCGTGATGGTGAATATGGTGAAGGAGATCTTGGTGTAACTGTTGTTATACTGTAAAAAAGATATAAAGAAGGAGATTTTATGACTTATTACGATATCTTATTTAGCTTTTTTATATATGGATTTCTTGGTTGGTGTTCTGAAGTCGCTTTTGCAGCTTTTAAACAACATTCCTTTGTAAACCGTGGATTTCTAAATGGTCCGATCTGTCCGATTTATGGAATTGGAGTGACGGTTGTCGTTGCTTCTCTTCAGCCTTACGTCGGAAACTTGATCTTGCTTTATATTACCTCCACCATTCTCGTTACTTTTCTTGAATGGCTAACGGGTTTTCTTCTTGAAAAGATGTTTCATCACAGATGGTGGGATTATTCTGAAATGCCATTGAATATCGGCGGCTATGTATGTCCTTTATTTTCTGCGATCTGGGGCGTCGCTTGTGTATTGATCGTGAAACTTATCTATCCTTTTACGGATAAACTAGTTTCTTTTCTCCCGATATGGCTTGGAAAATTTCTGCTTGTTTTATTAAGCATTGCTCTTATAGTTGATATTTGCATCACGGTTCAGGGTATTTTAAAATTCAACAAACGTCTTGCCCTTATGGAGGATATTGCAAAAGAACTGCGTAATATTTCTGATCAGATCGGTGAAAATATCTACGATAGTATGATGGATGGTCTGGAGGCTCAAGACCGATTAAAAGCTCGTGCAGATGTTATTCGAGAGAAAGTTGATGAAGCCAAACAGGAAAATGCAGATGAACTCAAAGCTCGTATGGATTCTTTAAAACAGCGAGCTGAGGAACTTCGTAGCAAATACGAAAAGATGGCAAAACTTCCTACATTTACATCACGCCGTATTTTACGTGCATTCCCTAAGATGATGCCTCGTGAACATGTAAGAGAATTTGGGCAGTTACGACGCATCCTGAAGAAAAAAAGAGATGAATTGAAAAAGTCATGATAAATTTTTAACTGTAAAAATGTCAGGTACATCTAAGTTTCTCGAAAACTTAGATGTACCTGACATTTTTTTCTTTTTATTTTCTATCCAATTAACACAGTTTTTCCACTTCCTGACGTTACGAAAGAAACTAATTCGTGAATGTATTAAGAATATAATCAACGTCCGTCGTCTTCTTTAATTCTTCCAGAATTTCTTCTTCTGTCACTGCTTCTGTGATCTGTCCAAGAATCTCTAAATGTTCATCTCCAACTCCAGCAATTCCAATGACAAGCTGTGCTGTTCCGCCATTAAATTCGACTCCGTCTGGATACTGCATCACAATAATTCCGCTTCTTTTTACGTCTCTTTTTGCATCTTCTGTTCCGTGTGGAATTGCAAGTCCTAATCCCATGTATACAGATGCTTCTTCATTTCTTCGGATCATTGCTGGAATATAATCATCATCTACATATCCAAGATCTCTTAAAAGTTCCCCTGCTGCCACGATCGCTTCTTCCATGCTTACCGTTGGAAGTCCCAGTTTAATTCCTTCCCTTACCAAAATCATACCTTCTTTCGCTGGTACTTCTGGTGTTGTTTCTACAACTGGTGTTACTGTTTCTTCCTCTTTATTTTTTTTCTTATTCTTGAAAAAGAATCCCATAATTGTCTCCCTTCTAAATCCAATTTTTATTCCATTATTTTTTTCTATCTCTATTATAGCAATGAAATTTTTTAACGTCTATTTTTAGTAGTGCTAATTTTTTCAGTAAATTTTGTGTCATTATTTTGTTTTCTTTGATAAATCATTCCTTAACATATAAAAATCCTTCATATGTATTTTGTGAATTCTCATTTTCTGGAATAATTTCTAACGTTATCCTCTTGTAACCATCTCCTTCTTTTCTTCGATAGGTGATCGTTACAAATTTCTTTTTATTTGCAAATTGCTTTTTCAGATATTCAATCTTTGTCTTCCTAAGATATTTCACCAAATCATCTGAATGAATAAGCCGTATATCTTCAAAATTGTGAAACCATTCTGACAGAGCTCCTATGGAATCTTGTTTCTTTTTATTCTTGGTTTCTTCCCAATTTATAATCTTATAACGATCTTTTTCCAGATTGATTCGGAGAATCTGTGTATACAATCTGTAAAGAGCTACATAGGAGGCTGGCTGTCCCTGACGGTCTACTCCATTTTTCTTGTAATACATCGCTTTTTCTTCATACATACGAATATCAGCAACATCTGATATCTCTTTCATGGAATCCCATTGGCATTCACTGCTTGAAACATATCCATAAGAAATCGAAAGCTCCTTGATCCGGTTACAGCTCCAGTACTTGATATCTCCATCAAATTGCCGTCTGATCCATTCAAACTGTTCTCTTTTCACAAATAGAATTGCTGCAAATTCATCTCCACCCATTCTATAAACTTTTCCATATTTATTAAACCTGCACTTCATGCAAGATGCTGCCACACAGATCAATTCATCTCCCGCTGCATGTCCTTGTCTGTCATTGATAATCTTTAGTCCATTCACATCCATAGAAACATATATAAATTGAGAATCCATGCGTATCTCTGAAATGTCTTCGTCATATGCTTTTCGATTAAAACATCCTGTCATCTTATCGATATTCGACATCTCTGAAATAGAGGAAATCATCACAGATTGTTCCTTATTCTTCTTTTTAACTTTCGACAACCTTAGTACCATAAATAGAATACCGACTGCTGCAATACTCAAATATACAACCATGATCAATATTGCGATCAAATTACTCTTGTTGTCTACCGCAATCCAATATGTAATACCAACGATATATTTCTGTGTTTTCTTTAAGATATAATAATTCTTTTTTCCATCGACACGAATGATTCCCGATGCGATCTTCTCCTTCGCAATCTTCTTTCTCTGCTTGCGAAGCCCCATATCATCTAATTTCACTCCTATCTTTGAAACATCTGTAGCCCCATAGATTCTTCCAGTTTCTTTATCCGCTACATATAAAGCAATTCCTTTATATACTGGAATATCTGCTACAACAGTCCTCACTTCACTTTGTTTGTTTTTCTCTACGATTTCAATTGTCTGATCTAACAACACTTTGGATGTTTTATATACATTCTGACTATTTACTAGATAAAGAATTCCTGCTTCCAAAAATACTGCTGTCACGATCGTACCTATCAGCAGACAGCAAATCTTCAACGTCTTATGTTTTATTTTTTTGTTTTTGTTATACATGCATTTCCCCTTATTTTACATTATTATACATTATTATTTAGACCAAGACACTCTATCATTCTCCCCTTGATATTCGAATACTCCATCATTCTTTTCTTCTAATGCTTTGATCATATGATACGTATATTCATTGTATGGGGTTGGAATTTCCAATTCTTTTCCCATCCTCATCATCGCACCAGAGAACATATCAATCTCTGTGTGGCGACCAGAATCAATATCCTGTAATGTCGAGTATCTTGCAGATGCTTTAACCGCACTCCCCCGTCCAGACTTTGCATTGATCATACTTAAGTCGATTCCTTTCGCTTTAGCAACTGCTTCAACTTCTGCTCTTAATCCTTCTCGGATCGCTGCCATATGTTCACTATCTTCATAGCATCCAACTCCAACTCCCAAGATTGCCTGTGGCAGATTATTGCAGACATTTAATTTGAATTTACCCCAGATTTCTGCCTGAATATCATCTGTGATGATCCAGTGAAGACCTGTATTTTCAAAAATATCATCGACTGCTTTTACTCGTTCGCTTTCGTATGGTTGTTGTAGTTCTCCAAAATAAATCCCTACTGTTGTTTCTGGATCAAAATGATATCCATCTTCTTTCTTCTGTGATGCTACTTTAATAAAAGAGTATAAAATATGTGATTTATCAATTTTCTCCGCTATGATCTCTTCACTGTCAACTCCGTTCATCAGACTCATGACCGTTGTATTTTCTCCTACGATCGTCTGAATATCCTGTAATGCCCCTCTCAAACTTCCGTATTTTAAAGATACGATCAAAAGATCCACATTGTGTGCTTCTTCTGGAGTCCACACTTGCGGTGTGTATTTTGTTCCGTTGATCATTAATCCTTGGGTTTTGAGGCGTTCATTTCTCTCACCATCTGCTACAACTCCCAGTGTAATATTTTTATTATTTGACAGTCCCCAGATAACGTAAGAACCTACGGCACCTGCTCCAAGAACTGCTACTTTTTTGATGTTCATTGTTTTTTGGTTCCTCCTGATCGTCGTTTTTTGATTGTTATTCTTATTTTAACATTTTTGGAGTGTCTTTTGTGTATATTCTTGTTTTATTTATATTTATTTATTATAATAAACATAAATAAATATAAATAAACATATATTCATATAATAAACATAAATAAACATAAATAAATATGGAGGTGAATAGAAAATGGAAAATCCTTTTACTTTAACATTTGGTCAAAAACCTACGGAATTCATTTCGCGCACTAACCAAATTGGAAAGATCATTCATACATTTGATATGGAAAATCCTTCAAATAAAGTTTATATGGTTGCTGGTGTCAGGGGGTCTGGAAAGACGGTTTCTCTTGCTGAAATTGCTGATCATTATTCTTCAAATGATCAATGGATTGTTTTAAGATTGAGTGCTGATACAGATTTGATCGCTGGTGCAGTTTCCGAACTTACCCGCGTTTCACAATTTCATGATCTGGATCTTGGATTAAATCTAAATCTCGGAATTGCTGAGTTGTCGGTAAACAAAACAAATGATTCTTTGGAAAAAGAAGCTATGCTTCGTAATATTCTTGAGAAGTTAAAAAATAAAGGAAAGAAAGTTCTTTTTATCATTGATGAGATTATAAATAATTCTTATGTCAAAGTATTTGCTAGTAATTTTCAGATTTATATTACACAGAATTACCCTGTGTATCTTGTAATGGCTGGTTTGTTTGATAATATCAGCAATCTTCAAAACGAGAAGAGTCTGACATTTTTATATCGTGCTCCAAAAATTTTTCTGGAACCACTTAGCATTCCTGCAATTACTACAAGTTATCGTTCTGTATTTGACATTTCTCCAAGTGAGGCTGTTGAGATGGCGAAACTTACAAAGGGGTATCCTTTTGCTTTTCAGATTCTTGGTTATTTGAAGTGGGAGACAAATGATGATCTTGAAAAACTGCTTCCTAAGTTTGACGAGGAATTGATCATTTATGCTTATGAGAAGATATGGAGTGAACTTTCTGAACTTGACCGGAAGATTGTTTATGTAATTTCTACGGGAGTTTATAAAACTGGGGAAATTCGTGAGAAATTATCGATATCTCCACAGTTATTGAATACTTACCGGAAGCGCTTGATGGAGCGTGGTGTTGTGAATGGTTCTGTTCGTGGAGAACTGACTTTAGCACTGCCTCGGTTTGAGGAATATATTGAGATGTATTGTGAAGTGAATCTTTAGTTTTGTAACGTTTTTCTTTATTCTGTATATTGCATTAATACATGTGGTATTCCATCTTCTAGAAATGATTCGGATTTCTGTACAAATCCTACTTTCTCATATAATTCTTTTGCATATACCTATGCTTCTATTTTGATTGATTTTGCGTTGAATTTCTTCTTTGGCTGTTTTGATCGCTTCTTTGACAATCTGTGTTCCGAGTCCACAGCGTCTTTTCTTTGCAATGATTCTGCCGATGGATGCTTCTTCGAAGGTTGTTCCGGGTGGCAGAATACGGGCGTATGCCTGGATGCCTTCTTCGTCTTCTAACCAGATGTGGTAGGCATCTTTGTCTGCATTATCTACTTCTTGGTAGGGACAGTTTTGTTCTCCTGTTATTTATAAATTGCCAATATCTATTTTTTGCAGCAATCTTATCTAAATTAAGTGCCACCATATCATCCTGATTTTGATATGATACCGATAGAATCTATTTTCATATTATACCAGATACTTCTATACTATCTTGTAAACTTTTCCACTTATCCAAAATTAATTTTTTGCACTCCACAGCTGATTGAAGTTGTTTTAATTCAACTGCAGTAATACAAATAATGTATATATTAGTCATAGCAAGCCGTTGAATTTCTTCTTGTGAGTCTGAAGTAATTCCATTTGCCGTAAATAAAATCGCAGTTTTATTTCCTTTCATACTAGAAATATGAGCTATATTCCTAATTTGTTGAATGCCCACATGCTTTTTCCAATTTTTACATTCTATTAAAATATATGCACCCATTTGCCAAAGCTCATCATCCAAAGAAATATTTGCAACACTAAGATCAATTTCCTGTGCTCCAGCTCTAATCCGTTTTCCCGTAATCTTCCATCCTTCAACACTATTTAAAACGTATTCTGCAACATTTTCCCACTTTTTTCCTTTTTTATAAATATCAGTTTCTTGCAACGCACAATCAATTTCTTTCTGAAGTTCAAAACAAGAAAATGAATGTTGCAAATTTTCTTGTTTGACAAGTTCCTGTAAATACGGTAAATACACATATCTCGCATTTATATTTAATTGATGCCCACCTTCAAAAATCAGCCTCCATGAATTCGATTCTGTTTCCGGCATTGCAGTAATCAACTTCCGTCCTACGAAATCTTTCAAAAAAAATGATCTCGTTATAAGCTGTTTTCCGCAAATCAACGGTTTTTCTTGTTCTATCCAACAACTAACTATTTCATTCACTACATCATAGGCCTGTTTATCATTCATAGAACTACCATATATTCCATAAAAACTAGCATCATCAAAATTAAAAACCACTTTTTTCGGTAAATAATGTAATTTATCACAATAAAATTCCTGAACACAACGGTAGAAATGATTACCTATACTATCTAAATTTTTTGTACCAATTTTAATCTTTCTATTATTTAATATTCTGTCAAAATTTTTCTTAATTCCCTCCTCTAAAATTGTATATACATAATTAACTTTTTTCTCTATCCCTATGACTCCAAAAACATGAATAGAATTTTCATTTTGGGTCATTACTTCCGATATTTCCATTATTTTATTATATAATTCATCACCGATATAACTATATGTATCTATCTGTTCTATATGCAACAGTTCCATTTCTTTATAACCAGTAATATATACATACAAAAGACCTGCTGATGAAAAAGATGTCTTCACCTAACACCACATCCTTATATTGTTTTTATCAAACTTATACAACTTCTTTAATACTCCCACTTCTTCATCCATTACAAGATAAACATAATGATTAGATCCTGACACAACTAAATCATATGGAACCGTCAATGATGTTATCTCTCCAAAATCATTATTTAATTTTCCTGTCACCTTTCGCATTTGCAAATGCAATCAACTCGTCTACTACAAGTGCAATTCGTTCTCTCATATTGGATACCTTGATCCATGATTTAAATTCTGTATGAATCGATTCACCTTGTTTAAGGATTTTTTCAAATTCTAATAGTGTCAAATAATCGCCTCTTTTCTGAAAATTATAGTGTTTCTAAAAGCATATGATGATGTGTGTATTTCGTTAAGCTGATTTCTTATAGTTTCTTCATTAACTTTAAAACATGTATATTCGCATTCCTTCCTATCATATGATTAAAATCGAGAGATTGACTTAGAATATAATTTTCTTCAATAATACTAATTTGAAGTTTTTTTCTAACATATTTCACCTGTCTATAAATTTGATGTTTTGGATATTATACTATAATTAAATAGTTTTTTCAATTTATTATTAGAACGTGTGTTCTTTTTACTCTGTCCCTTCCCTCTACTCCGTCATGCACATCTCGATTCCGCTTCGCTTCATCTCGATGTGGGCTTTCGCCCTATGTTCCTAAAATCAAAAACAGCCTGCAAAGAACATGAATGCTCTTTGCAGGCTGTTTCCGCTTTTACTCACGCATGACTCAATGCTTATTCAAACTCAATAGTTCCAGGTGGCTTAGAAGTTAAATCATACATTACTCTGTTAACTCCCTTAACCTCATTAATAATCCTATTCATTACCTTATTCAACACTTCATAAGGAATCTCTGATGCCTCAGCTGTCATAAAGTCGATTGTCTTAACAGCTCTTAATGCTACTGCATAATCATATGTTCTAAAATCTCCCATTACTCCAACACTTCGCATATTAGTTAATGCTGCAAAATACTGGTTGATTTCTCTGTCTAATCCAGCTTTGGCGATTTCTTCTCTGTAGATCGCGTCTGCGTCCTGAACGATTTTTACTTTTTCTTCTGTGACTTCTCCGATGATTCGAATTCCTAGTCCTGGTCCTGGGAATGGCTGGCGGAATACGAGTCTTTCTGGGATTCCTAACTGTAGTCCTGCCTGTCTTACTTCGTCTTTGAACAGGTCACGTAATGGTTCGATGATTTCTTTGAAATCTACGAAGTCTGGTAATCCTCCTACGTTGTGGTGGGATTTGATGACTGCTGATTCTCCACCTAATCCGCTTTCTACGACGTCTGGATAGATCGTTCCCTGTGCTAAGAAGTCTACTGCACCAATCTTCTTTGCTTCTTCTTCGAAGATTCTGATGAATTCTTCTCCGATAATCTTACGTTTTGCTTCAGGTTCTGTGACTCCTTTTAATTTGTCATAGTATCTCTGCTGTGCATTGACACGGATAAAGTTTAGATCAAACTGTCCATTTTCTCCAAATACGCCTTCTACCTCGTCTCCTTCGTCTTTACGTAATAATCCGTGGTCGACGAATACACATGTTAACTGTTTTCCAATGGCTCTTGATAATAATCCGGCTGCTACGGATGAATCTACTCCTCCTGATAAGGCAAGTAATACTTTTCCATCTCCGACTTTCTCGCGGATTTCTTTAATTGTGCTTTCTACGAAAGCATCCATCTTCCAATCTCCTGCACATCCGCAGACTCCTAATACGAAGTTGGAAAGCATTGTCTTTCCTTCGACTGTATGAAGTACTTCTGGATGGAACTGGATCGCATATAAGGATTTATCTGCATTCTCAGCTGTTGCAACTGGACAATCTGCTGTATGTGCAGAAATTTCAAATCCTGGAGCTACCTGTGAGATGTAGTCTGTATGGCTCATCCAACAGATTGTTTTTTCTGATACATTTTCAAATAACTTGGAATCTTTCTTGTCGATCAGCACCTCTGTTTTACCATATTCGCTGACTTCGGCTTTCTCTACTTTTCCTCCAAGGACATGTTGCATCAGCTGTGCTCCATAACATAATCCTAAAACTGGGATTCCAAGTTCGAATAATTCCTTGCTGTATGTTGGGGAATCTGGTTCATAACAACTGTTTGGTCCACCTGTTAAGATGATTCCCTTTGGATTCATTTCTTTGATTTTATCGATACCGATCTTGTAAGAATAAATCTCGCAGTATACATTGCACTCGCGAACGCGGCGTGCAACTAACTGGTTATACTGACCACCAAAATCGATGACGATCACTAATTCATTTTTCACTCGATTTCCTCCTGAGTTGCCTAGTGATGTGTTTCGTTTTATTCACCTTTTAACAGATCAACTTTGTCAAGTCTCTCCCAAGGAAGATCAAGGTCATTTCTTCCGAAATGTCCATATGCTGCTGTCTGTTTATAGATTGGTCTTCTTAAATCTAACATCTTGATGATTCCTGCTGGACGCAGATCAAAATGTTTACGGATCAGGTCTACCAATTCCTGATTGGATTTCTTTCCTGTTCCAAATGTATCAACCATGATAGATGTTGGCTCTGCTACACCAATCGCATAGGATAACTGAATCTCACATTTATCAGCTAATCCGGCTGCTACAATGTTCTTCGCTACATAACGTGCTGCGTAAGCTGCAGAACGGTCTACTTTTGTACAGTCCTTTCCAGAGAAAGCTCCACCACCATGACGTGCGTATCCACCGTATGTATCTACGATGATCTTTCTTCCTGTTAACCCTGCATCTCCGTGTGGTCCACCGATTACAAATCTTCCTGTTGGGTTAATGAAGAATTTTGTTTCATCATCAACCATATCTGCTGGAAGGATCTTATCAAATACTTCACGTTTGATATCTTCATGAATCTGCTCCTGAGTGATATCTGGATCATGCTGTGTAGATAACACAACTGCATCAAGACGACTTGGTTTTCCATCATCATATTCTACAGTTACCTGTGTTTTACCATCTGGTCTTAAATATGACAATGTTCCATCTTTTCTCACTTTTGTTAACTGTCTTGAAAGCTTATGTGCAAGAGAGATTGGGTATGGCATGTACTCTTCTGTTTCATTAGTAGCAAATCCAAACATCATTCCCTGATCTCCGGCTCCAATTGCGTCGATCTCTTCATCTGTCATGTTATTCTCTTTTGCTTCTAGTGCTTTGTCTACACCCATGGCAATGTCACTGGACTGTTCATCGATTGTTGTAATAACACCGCATGTATCAGCGTCAAATCCATATTTACCTCTTGTATATCCAATCTCACGAACAGTATCGCGGACAATTTTCTGAATATCTACATATGCTTTTGTAGATATCTCTCCCATGACCATAACAATTCCTGTTGTTGTGCAAGTCTCACATGCAACACGGCTCATTGGATCCTGTTCTAAAAGTGCATCTAAGATTGCATCAGAAATCTGATCACAGATTTTATCTGGATGTCCTTCTGTCACGGACTCTGATGTGAATAATACTTTATCCATTCTATTATCCTTTCTTAAAATATATCTGTTATTTGTAAAATATCATGAAAAGACCCGAAGGATTCCGGGCCTTTATTTACCTCTTTAACACAACCGGTGCATTCTTACTCCGGATAACTTCGATCTGTGTTATCTTACCATTCTTTACCTTGGCAACACGAAGTGCTCCTCCTTCAAAGAAATAACACTGTCCTACCTGAAAATTCCCACTCTCTGTTCCAATTCGTTTCTCAAGTAATTCTCCCAATGTCTGATGCTGTGTTTCTTTTGGAATTTCCACATGAACCAGTTCATTGATACTTGAAATTCTCTGAGTTGGCAAAAATACTGTCTTATCTATATCATCAAACTTTCCAAAAAAGAATTTCTTGATCGTAAATAAAATCGCGATCGCTAAAACTACTATAAGATTCTGCTGTGGGCTCGTATGTTCCACGATCATCTGCCTTGCAATGGCAAACATCATAACTTCTACTAACGTATCTGGGGTATGTTTACAAAGCATCTTTACAAACTCGATACAAATGACGAGATTAAACGCTACACCAACAAATTTATAAATATCTCTGGATGTTGGGTAATTCATCATTAATTGTACCACATCTTTTACCAGATAGATTGTTCCTCCGATGACTGCGATCATAATGATCGCTGATATAAATAATTCTACCCACTTGGATACTTTGAACACTTCATTTTTCAGGTATTGTCTCATTCAGGCAATTCTCCTTTTATCCTATCTTTAACTTAAACTTTGCAACTTCTTTTTCATTGTTAACCAGCTGAATCTCTCCACCCAATTGTTTAAGCTTCTGTTCAAACTGTTCGTATCCACGATAAATATATCCAATATCGCTGACGGTTGTAAATCCTTTTGCAGATAATCCTGCAATGACAAGGGCTGCTCCAGCTCTTAAGTCTGGGGCGTGTACGTCAGCTCCTGTAAATCCCTCAACTCCGCTGATGATCGCAGTTCTTCCATCGACCTGAATGGTTGCTCCCATCTTTGTCAGTTCATCCACATAGCGAAAACGATTTTCAAAAATACTCTCTGAAATCACACTTGTTCCATTGGATAATGCAAGTGTTACCGCCATCTGTGGCTGCATATCCGTTGGGAATCCAGGATATGGTAATGTCTTAATGTTTGTAGATTCCAGACGTTTTGTCGCTGATACACGTACTGCGTCATCGAATTCTACAACTTCTGCTCCAATTTCGATTAATTTTGCAGAAATTGCTTCTAAATGCTTTGGAATAACATTCTTGATCATAATGTCACCCTTTGTTGCGACTGCTGCTGTCATAAATGTTCCAGCTTCGATCTGGTCTGGAATAATGGAGTACTGACAATCTCCAAACTTCTCAACACCCTTGATACGGATGACATCAGTTCCTGCTCCACGGATCTTTGCTCCCATACTGTTTAAGAAATTCGCTACATCAACGACATGTGGCTCTTTTGCTGCATTCTCGATGATCGTATTTCCCTTAGCAAGCGATGCTGCCATCATAACATTGATCGTCGCTCCTACAGAAACAACGTCCATGTAAATATGGGCTCCCTTTAATTCCTCTGCTGTTGCACTGATCATACCATTCTCAATCTCAATCTGGGCTCCCAGCATCTTAAATCCTTTGATATGCTGGTCGATCGGACGGCTTCCGATCTCACATCCACCTGGAAGTGCAACTCTTGCTCTCTTGTATTTACCAAGTAAAGCACCGATCAAATAGTAAGAAGCTCTGATCTTACGGATGAATTCATTGTCTACATCACACTCTGGATGAATTCCTTTTCCGCTGATCGTTACTTCGTGTTTTCCTGTTCTGTCTACATCTGCTCCAATTTCCTGCATCGCCTGAAGTAAAACATTGATATCTCTTACATCTGGCATATTATCTATCATACATTTTCCGTCTGTCATTACTGCCGCAGCTAAAACAGGCAGTGCTGCATTCTTCGCACCGCCAATTACTACTTCTCCTACTAATGGGTTACCACCTTTAATGATATACTGTTCCATGATACACCTCAATTATCTCTATCTATCTATATTATTAAACCTAATTTCTATCTTTCGGTAATTATTTAAAATCATACAGATTATATTATAGCATACTATTAGAGGTTTTCCAACACTTTTTCTAAGGAGTTCCCGATGGATAATTTATCCAGTTTTACTGTGATATCTGCGTATTTTTCATAATATGGAATTCTTTCATTATACAGGTCACGTAATGTCTGACCTTTTTCTAGTACTACCCCCCTTGCTTTGAGGTTCCCAAGGCGGCGTTTTACTGTCTGGTAATCTAGTTTTAAATAAATTATAGTCCCGATTTCTTTAAAGTGTCTCATTGCTTTATCACTGTAAACAGCACTTCCTCCAGGTGCGATCACGGATTTATTTACATCGATCGAAGCATTGACGTCTTCTTCCAATTGTTTGAATCCGTCATTCCCGATTCTTGCGATGATCTCTTTTAGCAAACCACCTCCTTTTTGCTGAATCACAAGATCTGTGTCCACAAAATCATAACCCAAGGCTTTGGCAAGAAGTACTCCGATCGTACTCTTTCCAGAACCTGGCATCCCGATCAATATGTAGTTATTATTTTTTTCTGCCATTTGGTTTCTTCCTTTTCTTTTTCTTTCTTACTGAGTAGCCAAAGGTTCCTAATTTCTTTCCTGTTTCATAATATCCGCCATGTGAATAGATCAACGGATTCGTTTTTTCCAGTGCAAAGCGTCCGTTGTCTTCCATATAATCATCATCTACCATAATATTGACAACTTTCGCCATAAACATATGATGTGAGCCAAGTGGTACGATCTTCTCTACTTTACATTCGATATTTACCGGACTTTCTGCGATGATCGGTGCATCCACAACCTGTGCTTCTTCTTTTGTCAGTCTTGCTTCTTTGAATTTATCAACATCTCTTCCTGAACGTACTCCGCAGAAATCCGTTGCTCTTGTTAACTGTTTTGTTGTCAGGTTGATCACAAATTCTCCACTATTCTTGATCATTTCATAAGAATGTCTCTCTGGGCGGACAGAAATGTACGTCATTGGCGGATTCGTACAGATCGTCCCTGTCCATGCGATCGTAATGATGTTATCCTGACCTTTATCTCTGCAAGTCACCATAACTGCTGGCAAAGGATAGATCATATTTCCAGGTTTCCATGAAGTTTTTGCCATATTTCTCTCCTAGAGTGCCTTTTTAATATCCTGTCTTAATTGTTCCATATCGATATCTTCTGTGGAATGTTCTTTCCATCCGATCGTCACGTCATCCCCTTCATATCTTGGGATCAAATGCATATGGAAATGATATACTGTCTGACCTGCGATCAGTCCGTTGTTCTGTAAAACATTTAATCCATCACAGTGAAGCACTTCTTTTAATGCTCTCGCAACAACTGTTGCTAACTGGAATAATTTTCCTGCTGTGATCGCATCAATCTCATAGATATCTTTAAAATGTTCTTTCGGAATGATCAGTACATGCCCTTTGGATGCTGGTGCAATATCCATGATCACTTTAAACTCAGAGTTTTCATAAATTGTGTTTGATGGAATCTCTCCACCTGCGATCTTACAAAAAATACAATCTTCTTTCTTCATATTATATATCTTCCTTCCTGTGTGTTCTTATTTTGAGAGTTTACATATTACTCTGTTTAGATGTATTTTATCCCATTTACTATTGTTTTTCAAGAAAAGACCTCTGATCAATTATGCTTTTGACACTTATATCATATTATTCCATTCTCACAAAAAATGTGTATTTTGTTCACAATTTGGACACATTTTTATGTGATAATAAAAATCGTAAAGTAGTTAATACTTTCAAATCCTACCCCTCTTGAGGATGAAAATCCTCTCCTTATTGTTTTAAAAGAGAGAACCGACCTAGCTAGTCGGTTCTTTCTTTTTTTGTTTTATGATTATATGATGTAAGTGTCAAAAGTATAAATTGCGTTTGTGCTTGCACAAATAAGCAATTTATACTTATTGACACGC